>Ga0335069_10001450_pt1 | contig 38401 bp, 22 predicted proteins | sample Lox_Sample_11_FD_206714 | JGI IMG/M metagenome (GOLD analysis project Ga0335069, IMG submission 206714) | Soil microbial communities from Loxahatchee National Wildlife Refuge, Florida, United States - Lox_Sample_1.1 | ecosystem: Environmental > Terrestrial > Soil > Wetlands | place: USA...
GGCGGCGGCGGCGGTGGCGGCGGCGGTGGCGGCGGCGGCGGCGGTGGTGGTGGCGGCAGCAGCGGTGGCGGCTTGTCGTTTGTCACCTTGACCAACCTCACTGCGAACATCAGCCTGGCGGCCAAGCAATTCTTCACGACTCTGGGGGTGAACCTGGATCCGCCCAAGACCCTTTTCTTCAACGACCGGTTGGGTGTGCTCTTTGTCCATGCATCCCCCGCGGATTTGGACACGATCGAGAAAGCCATGCAGGTGTTGAACATGACGCCGCCCCAGGTGCATATCAAGGCCCGCTTCATCGAGATGGAGCAGGACGACTCCAAAGCGCTCGGTTTTGACTGGTACTTGGGGAACGTGACCTTTGGTCCGGGAGGAAACATGGTGGCTAACGGCGGCAGCGCTCCCTCGTTGACCGTGCCCACCTCGGCCGCCAATCCTTTGGGCGCTTTTCCCGGAAATACGGCCGCCAGCTTGATCCCCGGGTCAAGCACGGACCAATTGATCACTAGCGGTCTGCGCAACACCGCCCCGACCGTGGGCACCCTCACGGGGATTTTGACGGATCCGAATTTCCGGGTGGTCATACACGCCTTGGAACAGCGCACCGGCACGGAACAGCTGGCCGAACCGGAAGTCACCACGCTGAGCGGCCGGCAAACCCAGATGCGCGCCACCGACATTCTGTCCATCGTCGTCAGCTATAGTTTCCAATCGGGCGGCACCAGCGGTGTGACGACCACGACCACGAGCACGCCCTAAACCGTTCAACCCTCGCATTTCCATCATGAAAACGCGTTATCCTTTGCCCGTCCCCGTCGGGATGTTGACCGTGGGCGCGCTGCTGTGGCTGGCCGGGTGGCCCATGGCGTCGCGCGCGCAGGTCATCAACAATCCCGTGCAACCCTCCGCCATCACCCCCAACCAGCAGCAGATCGAAGTCGGCCCCGTGCTCGACGTCCTGCCGGTGGTGCTGGCCGACGGCTATACGATCAATCTCACGCTCATCCCGACGCTGACCGAGTTTGTCGGTTACTCGACGCCGCCGCCCATCCCCGGCGTCAACGTCGCCAACGTGGTCACCGTTCCCACCATTCTGCCCAATTTTACCGTGCGGCAGGTTCTCACCACCGTCAACATCTGGGACAACCAGACCGTGGTGCTCGGCGGGTTGATTTCATCGCAGGAAGTTTCCACCAAGGACAAGGTGCCGGTGCTGGGGGATTTGCCCCTCGCCGGTCGGCTGTTCCAGAGCCAGTCCAAGGAAACCAAGAAAATGAACCTGATGATTTTCGTGACGGCCACCATTGTGGACCCGGCCGGCAATCGCGTGCATTCGGACGACGAACTGCCGTTTGCGCAGAACAGCATACCACCGCAGGAACCCGGTGTGACAGTCAAGCCGGGCACCGCGGGCGTGGTGCCGGCAGCGGGACAAAAGTAGCCGGCCCTTGGCCGGCAGGATTTGCTTTTTTACGAAAGTTGCAAAAATCGTGAAAGTTTCAGGGGATGAGGGGCGAGACCTTCACGGGAATTAAGCTTGTGGACCGGTTGTTGATTACTGACGGGCACGCCTACGCTTATCGCGCGTTTCATGCGATTCGCAGTTTGCGCGCGCCGGATGGGCGGCCGACCAACGCCATTTATGGCTTCGTAAAAATGCTGGCAAAGTTGTATGCCACCGTGGAGCCGTCGCATGGCATGGTGGTGTGGGACGGCGGCTTGAGTGCCGAGCGGGTCGCGCGCTGGCCGGACTACAAAGCGCAGCGGCCGGCGATGCCGGATGAGTTGAAGCCGCAGTTGGACGAAATCGTCCAGTATCTGGAAGCGGCCGGGGTGGCATCGTACTGCCGCGAAGGCGTGGAAGCCGACGATTACATTGCCTGTCTGGCGCGGCGGGCGGTGGAAGCGGGCCTGACCGTGGTCATCGCCAGCTCGGACAAGGATTTTATGCAGTTGGTGTCGCCGCGGGTGGGTTTGTTGAACCCGAACGACAAGAGCGAGACGATTTGGACGGACGGACAGGTGCGGGCGAAGGCCGGCGTGGGGCCGCTGCAGATCGTGGATTGGCTGAGTTTGACGGGCGACGTGGTGGACAATATCCCGGGCGTGCCCGGGGTGGGGCCGAAGACGGCCGCTGAATTGTTGAACCAATTCGGCTCCGTGGCCGCCCTCTACGGGCGGTTGGATGAAGTGAAGTCGGAACGATTGCGGGCGGCGCTGCGGGAGTCGGCATCGGTTGTGCGCCGGAACCAGGCCCTGGTGCGGTTGCGGGACGATTTGCCGTGCGCCTTCGCGCCGGAAGCCCTGGCCAGCAAGCCGGCGGACCCGGCCCGTTTACGCGGGCTGTATCAGCGCTGGGGCTTCAAAGGCCTGCTGGCGGCCCTGGACAGGATGCCGGGTGAGCGACAGGCGGTATTGATTTAGAAAATGAATTTGCGGAGCTGGATTGAAAATGTGTTTGCGGTCGGACGCGGGACGCCGGGTGCTTTTGAACCGTGGCGGGCGTGTTCTGACGAAGGTATTTTTGGACAAAACATGATGTCGCGGTTAACGTTCGGAAAATCTTTTATGTCGTTGTCATCGTCCGTTCGCCGGGCTGTCCGGAGCCTGGGCTGGGGGTTGTGTCTGGCCCTGCCGGTAGCGGTTTCCGCCCAGACCAATTATTATGCCGCCAACGGCACGGAATATCCCATCGCCGGAACCCTGCCGGGCGATCAGGTCTGGCCGGATGCGGCCGTGTCAACGGATGGCGGGTTTGTCGTCTGGCAGGATAATGCCACCGACGGGAGCGGCTGGGGGGTGAGCGCGCGGCGGGTGGACGGCACGTTGTCCGGCACCTTGAGCGCTTTCCGCGTGAACGTGCAGGGCACCAATGACCAGGAGAATCCGCGCGTGGCGCTCCTCAAGAACGGCGGCGCTGCATTTGTCTGGCAGGGAGGCGCGGCGGGAGCCCAGCACATTTTTGCCCGGCTGCTGGCCACCAACAACCTCTGGATGACCACCAACGACCTTCTGATCAGCCTGCCGGGGACGAATGTGGCCACCTACGTCACCAACGTGACCCAGGTGATCGTCACCAACGTGCAGCACAGCCACGTCATTTACATCACCAACACGGTAACCACCATCAGCACCAACGTCAGCGGCATGTCCTCCTTCCAGAACCATCCCGCGTTGGCCGTGCTCAATGGCGGAAACGTGGTCGTGGTCTGGAGCAGTTTCAACCAGGCCGGGTCGAGCAGCATGCTGGACGTGTATGGCCAGTTGCTTTCGCCCACCGGCCAGAAAATCGGCACGAACTTCTTAATCAACCAGTTCACCGCCTATAACCAGCGGACCCCGGCGGTGGCGGCCTTGAAGAATGGCGGGTTTGTCGTGGCTTGGGTGTCGGAGCAGGAACGCAGCGTGGCGGCGCCCAGCAGCGGTCTGGTCACCCCCAGCCAGTTGTCTTATGCCAGCGTGGATATTTATGCGCGGCTCTTCGATGGCAACGGCGCGGCGCAAAGCGGGGAATTTCTGGTGAATCAGGACGCGAATGTCTGTGCGAATCCCAGCGTGGCGGCGTCGGCGGACGGCGGCTTCCTGGTGGCCTGGACCACGCGTATTCTGGGGGACCAGACCAACGGCCTGGATATTCTGGCGCGTCCCTTCGTCAGCACGGGGGCCGGCGGCACAACGGTGAATGTGAACGCCTATCGCCTGGGCGATCAAATCCTGCCGCGAGCCAGCGCCATCGGCAACGATTATTTGGTGGTCTGGACGAGCCTGTGGCAGGATGGCTCGCGCGAAGGGGTGTACGGTCGGTTGGTGCATTCCGATGGTTCGTTGGTGAGCAGCGAGTTTCGCGTCAACACCACTACCCTCAATTCCCAGATGCAGCCGGCGGTGGCGTCGGATGGCGCCAGTCAGTTCCTGGTGGTCTGGACGGGCTTTACCGGGATTCCCGGCAGCTTCGATTTGTTTGCCCAGCGTTACGCCAACGTGGCGTCGGTGCTGCAGCCGATGGCCGCGCCGTTTGTCTGCGCGCCATTCACCGTGAGCAACGGCGTTTATCAGCCGCAGTTGGTGGTGTCGTGGCCGCCATTGCTGGGCATTTCCGTGTCCAACTACGAGATTTATGTGGACGGGGTCGAGCCGCCGTCGGCGCCGATGGCGACGACGACGAACAATGTCTGGACCATGACGGCGGCGAGCGGGTTGACCGCCAGCAGCACGCACTCGTTCCGGGTGGATTACGTGACGACCGACAACCGGCGCGCGCTGCTGTCTCCGGCGGCCACCGGCACGACCTGGGGCGGGCTCAACTACTACGGCATCCCGTACGAGTGGATGCAGCAATACTACGGGTTGAACATCGCCGCCTGGCCGGCCGCCAATGCGCTGCTGGCTCCCGGCGGGCTGACGTTGATGCAGGTATTCCAGAGCGGCGGCAATCCGCTGGATCCGAGCACCTGGCTCAAGACCACGCTCACCAAGACGTCGGAGGGTATGTTCCTGAGCTGGAACACCCAGGCCGGTTTCACCTATCAGGTGCAAATGACGACGAACTTCGGCTCGTGGATCAATCTGGGGGCGCCGCGATTTGCGGCCGGCAACACGGATTCGATTTTTGTCGGGGGCGGCCCGGTGGGTTATTACCGGGTGATGCTCCTGCGCCCGTGAAATGTTTATGCAGCAAATGATTAAACGCTTTTTACTGATTGGCAGTCTGATCGTCGGGCTGCCATCCGCCTGGGGGTTCGCGTTGCTCGGACCGGTTAACAATGGCGGTGATGACTGGCAGGCGACCTTGATCGGCTACAACCCGCTGTCGTTGGGCTCGGCGCCGCCGTATCTGGTGGATGGGCTTCTGACGGGGCCCAAAAACCTGGGCGAGGAATACCGCCGCAACACGCCCGTCATGTATTATGCCTGCAATACCAGCTTCCTGGATTACTTCGGCACCAACGGCCTGGCGGCCATCAACGCGGCGTTCAGTGTCTTCAACGGCCTGACCAACGTGGACAATTACAGCAGCGATCTGTCCGAATTCCCGTTGAACTCGATGAGCGAAAACTACCTCGCCTTCGAGTTTGAGATGCTGGACCTGAAATCCGTGACCATGTCCCTGTTGATGGAGCAGTTGGGGCTGGCGGACGCGGTTCGTTACATCTGGGCACTGCACAACCGCTACCTCCCTCCCGGAGCCACTTGCACCACGCCGGGACCCGGCAACGGGGTGGTGTATATGGTGGTGCAAAGGAATTTTGACATCACGGCCAGTCCCCTCAACCAGCTGCAGTATTCGGCCTATGTCAACGGAGCCCTTTACACTTACAGCATTGATGAAAACTGTGGAGTTTCAGGGGCATCGCCGCCGGACGTTGACGCCATCGAAGTGCCCACGGATCCGTTGTCCGATTACAACCCGCCCGTCGCCTCGGGCAACGGCGTGGACTTCTTGTATTACGGAAATTACTACACCAGTTTGACGCGGGATGACGTGGCGGGGCTGCGTTATCTCTACAGCACGAACAATTACAATACCGAGTCGCCCACGCCGGGCGTCCTGCTGGAAGCCTCCAACAACCCGACGATTCTGGTGACCACCTCCGACCTGGGCGCGCTCGTGACTTCGGCGCAAACCAACAGCCCGGCCGTCATTGCGGGACTCTTTCCCGGCGTGGTGGCCAGCGCCACCAGCTATTTTACCAATCTCCTCACCCCGGTGGTCGTCACCTACGCCACCAACTATTATGGTGAGCCGTTCGGAACCCCGCCCCACATCATCACCATCACCAACGGCTACACCAATGCCATCATCCAGTGGTACGTGACCTCTTTTGCCAATGTCGTCACCAACAGTTACCAGCCCAGCAGCACCGCCATCCTGCAGACCACCACCTTTGGTTCGCCGGTGGGCGCGCCGTTTGGCAGCCCGTTTGTGACCACCACCTCGTCCAAAAAAATCGTTCAGACCAATACGCCCACCGGGGACTATTTCCTCATTCCGGCCGGTTCCTGCGGCCTGACGGTCGTCAAAGTCTGGCAGACCAACGTGGTGTCCACCACCAACCTGCTGACGGTGGCCATCAACCCGGATGGCTCCTTCATCACGCAGAGCCTGATTAACTATTATACCAACCACATTATCGAGGTCCGGCCCTGCAATTTCGTGGCGCCGACACCCCAGTTGTACCAGGGCATCGGCCAGCTCCAGTTCAAGCAGGCCAATTACGATTCCTTGCTGGGCCAGTTGTTCCAACCCATTACCAATGTTTACACGATGGTGATGGTTTCCAATAGTCAGCCCTACCGGCAAACCTTCCAGCGAGTCGTCACCCAGCCGGATTTTCAATTTGCGGCTGCGGATTTGGCGGCCGGGCCGGCCGCTTTGTGGATCGTTACCGAGTACAGCCGGAACATCAACTTCGATCAGGGTAACATCCTGCCCGGCTTGGCCGGTCCCGGTGTCATCAATCCGTCCACGCTCATCACATACGACAAGGTGGGGCCCACTTATATGAACGTGGCGCCGACCTACCAGAACGGTCCGTACAATCCCAACAATGGTCCCTTCTCGGACTTTATCTGGGGGTCCTTTGACGGCTCGACCAATGTGCCCGTGATTTATCCCAATGGCACCAGCATCACCAATCTGGCGGCAGCCGTGTTGGTGCAAATCTCGCCGTCGAGTCTGCCGAATGGAGCGGTCAACGCCGCCTACAACCAGTCGCTCCAAGTGACCGGCGGTTCCTTCAATCCGCCGTTTTCGTGGTCGTTGGTGGAGCTGTCGCCCGGGTTGCCGCCGGGGCTCACGCTGTCGCCGTCCGGCACTATTTCCGGCACGCCGACCCAGTCCGGCAAGTTTGACTTTGTGGTGCAGCTGACCGATTCTGTATCCAGATATTTGCAGCGGATTTATTCGATTACCATCAACTGATAATAATTGCCGTATGAAACCCTCCCTTTCTTGTTTCACTCTGGCCCGGACGGCGCGGGTGCTGCCGCTGGTGCTGGGGCTTTGTCTGTGCGCCGGAGCCGTCCGGGGCGCGAGTTTCATCTGGAGGAACACCGGGCAGATCGTCTTTCTGGGCGCCGGCTATAGCGGCAATACGGTCCCGGCTCCGCCGCAGATTGACGCCACGAATTTCTATAATTCGGGGTTGATGTATTTGCTGATTTATCCGTACAAGCCGTTTTTGACCCAGGACACCCTCAATTTCACCAACGCCAGCAGCGGTGACATGGAAGGCATCATCGGCTGGGAGTTCGATTATGGGCCGCCCAATGGGGGGCGCAGCATGGCGGCCAACTTCGTCAACAACGGCACCATTGCCTCGTTCAGCGGCGGCCTGCCGAATCCCTTGAGCTCGCCTTTCACGTCGCCGGTGGGCTACTTGTGGATATCGGCCACCAACATCAACAACAAGGGGAACCTGGTCGCGGACACTTCCTGCGAAATCAAGCTCAACGGGTCCAATGTCAATTTAAGCCGCAGCGCGATACAAATCCAGCCGCTGTCCGGAATCGGGAGCGCCAATGGCCCGACGAATTTTACCGCCGACACCTCCATCTATGACGAACAATGGGCGGCAACCAACCGGAACGATCTGCACAGCGAGGCGGTCTGGGACGGCACGAACGTGGCCTTGCCGCCCTACACGCCGTTTGATGTAGCGGAGCCCTGCCCGGTCACGCCGCCCGACTCGGTCATGCTCGGGTTCGTTCCCGCGGTGGCTGATTCCGTGACCAACCAGGTTTTTGGCTTCATCTCGGTGACCAACAGCACAGGCGGCAGCAGCATTGTAATCCTCGCCACGAACATCTACCGGCAGGCCGCGTTTGTGTACAGCAGCGATTCGACGATTGTCGGCGCGATTGGCTTCACCCGCACGGGAAATATCTCCAACCTGTTTGAGACCATGACGGTGCAGCTGACCTCTTCCTCGGTCGGCGATTCCGTGTATGTCGTGGACGATTTGGGCTACGCCCCCGCGCACGGGCTGATCATGAACAATACCATCCAGCCCTCCGCCCAGTGCGCCAACCCGACCTACCGGCCGACCAATTATATCGTCGAGCGCGTGGATTTTAACGGCCTTGGGTCTTCCGGTAACGGGTGGCCCACCACGAACTTTTTCTACGAGACCGGCTGGAGCAACACCGCCGTGGTGGCGGCCTACTCCGTTTATACCGGGCTGGTTGACAACCAGGCGACGGAACCGCCGAACAACCCGGGCTCGCTCGTCCCGTTCTCGTCGGTCACCAATCTGTCCGGCCGGGTCCGGATTTATGCCGACAGCCTGAACCTGAGCAACGCGACCATCCGGGCCGAAGGGGAGGTGACGGTTCAAGCGAACCACCTGCTTAGCAGCCAGAGCGCGGTCATGAATTGTGAGAACTTCAGTTACAACATCGGCGCCCCGGCCGGCGGCAACATCACTGTCTCCAACCTCGTGCCCGCGTCAGTCAATCGCTTCAACGGCGAGTTCACCGCCGTCAGCGCCGTCTGGAGCAACCTGGCCTTTGTGACCCTGACCAATTACGCGCCGGTCGCCACCAATATCACCAGCGGCACCAATACCGTCACGGTGACCAACTGGGTGCGTTCGGACCTGACCAACATCGTCGTGATCAATTTGTGGATGCTGGCGGTGGACGGCAGCGCGCTCTCCTCGGTCAAGCCCGTGACGGTTTACAATTTTACCCTGCACGGCACCAACCAGGTGCTCAATGACCCCATGACCGTCATCGAGAACTTTTTCCTGGACGGCCAGAGCCTCACCATCAACGGGAGCCTTACGTTTCCCGGGGTCGTGCCCGTCAATCCGCTGACCCTAACGCCTTTTGCCCCGTACGCCATTCTGAATTGGACGTATGACTTCACGCCGAACCTGCGCTACTTCACGAACAACGGCACCATCAGTGTGCCCAATGAGGCGCATTTCGGCGACGACGGCCCCGTCAATTACCTGGCATTCGTCAACACCGGGACCATCAGCGCCAGTGTCGAGTACGTCAACAGCCTTTACCTCGAGAATGACGGCCTGTTGAGCAGCGGTTACGGGGTTTATCTGAACGCCGGCTCCGGGAAGTTTCAGAACGGACAGATCAGCGCCGGGTCGGACATCCAGTTCAACGCCAGCGATTTTAAATTCACCCAAAGCACGATTCAAACCACCGGCGGAGAACTGGATTTCTCGGTGACCGATTCCTTGTCGGATGCCGGTCCCGGTTCGGGCAACGGCTTCACCTGCAGCTTCGGTTTCAATTTGTGGAGCAAGCCGGCGCTCGGCGATCTGCTGGGTTCCACCTTCACCAGCGTGGCCTACGGCGATACCGGGGTGTCGCACACCTGGGCCGGGAACAATTACGGCACCAGCAACAACGGTTACACTAACAACGTCGCCCTGGGAACCCTGCTGCTGTTCCCGCATGGGGACAATGTCTTCTATTTCACCGGCGCCGGCGCGAACAACGGTCTGTACGTGGATTACCTCGACCTGTCGCTGTTGGGTTCGAATTACCTCAGCGAATTGCAGATCGATACCAACCTGGTTATATATTACGCCGCCGCGGCCCTGGGCTTCACTCCGCCGCCAGCCGGGCCCGGCCTGCCGCCGCAGGAGCCCGAGGAGTACTTGGACGGCCAGTTCGGCGGGCATCTGCGCTGGGTCAAATCCTATGCGGGTCCGAACAGTTCGGTGGCGGTGGTCATCAACGGCCAGACTTACATCGTCAACAAAGCCTTGCGCTTCGCCACCACCATCGACTCGAATACCAATGGCATCCCCAATTACGCGGACCCGAATCCGTTCAGCGTCCCGCCGCCCTTCAGCACGTCGGTATTCACGCTCCAGTTCTCCCTGGTGCCGCCGGGCCAAATGATACCCAAGCTGAAGCAGACCAACCTGGCGCCGTCATCCGTCGTGGCGTTGTCCTGGCTGGCGGCCAGCAACCGGGTCTATACCGTCCAGTACACCACCAACCTGGCGCCGGCGGCCTGGAAGACCTTGGCGACCTACACCAACAAAACAACCACGAACCAGGTGCCTACGGTTTTGGATACCAACGCGCCGGTCGGAACCACCCGGCGGTTCTATCGGGTGGGTTACGGCCCGTAACGGACGCCGCGGGAATTGCGGCTGAAAATCGTGCCGTTGCGATAAGGCGTGAGTAAATCACCGCAGTATGCAGCCATTTTTAATGCCTTGATACCACAGGATGACATCATGAAAAACCAATCCCGCAGTATGTTCCAGTCTACGTCAGGAAAAGGGGTCGCCATTTTTTGCGTGTTTGTGATCTTGGGGGCAAGCGGCGCCCGGGCGGCAATGCAAACGCTGCGCGGGATGGTGCCGGCGGCCGTGGCGCATTTGCAGGCCGAAGGAACCGTTCCCGGCACGAATCGCCTGAACCTGGCCATCGGGTTGCCGTTGCGCAACCGGGAAGCGTTAACCGACCTGTTGCACGACCTCTATGATCCGGCCAGCCCCCAGTATCGCCGGTTCCTCACGCCCGAACAATTCGCGGAACGCTTCGGTCCCACCGAGCAGGATTACCAGGCGGTGATGGCTTTCGCCAAAGCCAATGGCCTGACCGTGACCGCGACCCATCCCAACCGCGTGCTGCTGGATGTGAACGGAACCATCTCCGATATCGAGAAGGCTTTCCACACCACGCTTCGGGTTTATCAGCATCCCAACGAGAAACGCACGTTCCATGCGCCGGACGTGGAGCCGTCGCTGGACCTGAGCGTGCCGGTGCTGCATATCAGCGGGCTGGATGATTTTTCGCTGCCGCGCCCGCGGATGACGGCGACCCAGCTGGTCAACGGACAAAACGCGGCGCCGAATGCGGGTTCCGGACCGATCGGCACCTATATGGGATACGACTTTCGGGCGGCTTACGCCCCGGATGTGAGCAATGACGGCGACGGTCAGGCCGTCGGGCTGCTGCAATTTGACGGCTACACCGCCGGCGACATCGCCTACTACGAAAACCTGGCCGGGCTGCCGAACGTGCCGCTGGTGAATGTGCTGGTCAACGGCGCCACCGGGTTGCCCAGCGGCAGCGGAGGAGAAATCGAAGTGTCGCTGGACATTGAGATGGCCATTTCCATGGCGCCCAATCTGAACAAAGTGATCGTTTACATGGCGCCCAACCCCAGTCCCTGGGTGGACCTGCTGAACCGGATGGCGACGGACAATCAGGCCAAGCAACTGAGCTGTTCGTGGTATCAACCCGGGGGGACGGCCAACGCGTTGACCGATCAGATCTTCCAGCAGATGGCGGTGCAGGGGCAGACCTTCTTCAATGCTTCCGGCGATTACGACGCCTATGTGGGGCTGATCGATTTCCCCGGTGACACGCCTTACATCACGCAAGTCGGCGGCACTACGCTGACGACGAGTGGTGCGGGGGGCGCGTACACTTCGGAAACGGCTTGGAATTGGGGCAATGGCATCGGCACCGGCGGCGGCATCAGCACGCAGTATCCCATTCCCACCTGGCAGACCGGCATCAGCATGACCGCCAATCACGGCTCGACCACCATGCGCAACATACCGGATGTGGCGCTGACGGCGGATAACGTCTTTGTGCGGGCCAATGGCAAAAGCTACAAGGTCGGTGGCACGAGTTGCGCCGCGCCGTTGTGGGGGGGATTTATGGCGTTGGTGAATCAGCAGGCGGTGGCCAGCGGCCAGACCCCGGTGGGTTTCCTCAATCCCGTCCTCACGACGCTGGGTTTGGGCTCGACCTACACCTCGGATTTTCACGACATCAAAACGGGCAGCAACACCAACAGCATCAGCCCCACCAATTTCTTCGCCGTTGTCGGCTATGACCTCTGCACCGGCTGGGGCACCCCCAACGGCCAGCACTGTATCAATGAAATCGCCGGGCTGCCTCCCCGGCTCGGCTTTATCGTGCTCAGCGTGAACCCGCCCTCGGATTCCGTCTTGCTCAAGTCCTTCGGGCAACCGATTTATGTGACGGTCAAGGACGTCTATGCGGTGACCAACGCCACGGTCACCGGTTCCATCCCGGGGGTGACGAACCTGACCTTCCTCGACAACGGCGTCGCGCCGGATGTGAAAGCCAATGACGGCATCTACAGCGCGTTGTTCCAGGTGCCGGGCGCGACCAATCCGCTGACGATGACCGTGACGGCGCTCGCCACCAACGAGATTGGCGCCACCAATATCGTCAATTACACCGTCGTCGGCGCGCCGGCGAACGACAACTTCACCAATGCCACGGCGATTCCTGCGGCCGGCGGCGTTTACCTGTCCAACAACCGGTTCGCCACGCTCGAACCGGGCGAGCCGCAGCACAACGCCGATGCCCGCGCCGGCGCCTCCCTGTGGTGGACCTGGAAGCCGACGAACAACACCAACGTTTATGTGAACACCATCGGCAGCGGCATTGAGAACGTTTTGGCGGTCTATACCGGCTCAACGGTCAGCAACCTGGTGCAGGTGGCCGCCACCAACAGCACCCTGGCCCAGTATCAGCCGGCGCGGCTCAAGTTCAACGCCCTGGCCAACACCACCTATCGCATCGCCGTGGCCAGTTGGAACTCAAACGTCGTGGGCACCGTCGCGCTCCAGTTGATTCCCGGCGGACAGCCCGACACCAACAAGCCGGTGGTGACCGTTGACAGCCCGTTGAGCGGCCTGACCGTGACCAACAATCTGGCCACCCTGGCCGGCACGGCGTCAGATCCCCAGCCCAATTCCAGCGGCCTTAACAAAATCCTGATCACGTCCTTCGGAATTGTGTTTACCGCCTCCGGGACAACCAACTGGACCGGCAACGCCCTGTTGCTCCCCGGACTGAACACGATCCAGGTCACGGCGGTGGACAATACCGGCAACTATTCCACCCCCGCGACGGTCCAGCTCTATTATTATGTCCAGAATCCCGTGAACGACTACTTTGCCGCCGCGCTGCCGCTCAACGCGCTGGTGCCCTCCTTTACGGGCATCTCCGGCCACGATGCGGTCAGCAACACCAACGCAACCAAGGAACTGGGCGAACCGGATCACGCCGGGAACGTGGGTGGCAAATCCGTCTGGTGGTGGTTCCAGCCGCCGTCGGATGGTGTGTTGACGCTCGACACCGCCGGCTCCAGTTTCGACACGCTCCTGGGCCTGTACACCGGCACCAACGTGGCCAACCTCACCGCCGTGGCCGACAATGATGATGCCTACTTCGGCGCGCCGGGCGGCTACAGCCGGCTCGACCAGGCCGTCCGGTCCAACCTGCTTTACCATATCGCGGTGGATGGTTACGGCGGGGCCTCCGGCAACGTCGTTTTGAACTATTCGTTCCAGCCCGCCACGCTGTATCATCTGACAACCAGCAGCACCGCCGGCGGCTCGGTGCAGGTGAGCACCACCAACGGGCTCGGCGGGGTGTTGGTTCTGCCGGGAACGGCGGGCGATTTTGCCGCCAACTCGCTCATCACCCTCACCGCCCAGCCCGCCGCGAATTACCAGTTTGATATCTGGAACGGGAGCTGGCTCTCCCTGTCCAATCCGGTCACCGGCGCCATCAATGGCAACCTGAGCCTCACCGCCAACTTCCGTCCGCTTGCCTTCACGGACGGATTCGAAAGCGGCAATTTGCAGCAACTGCCCTGGACGACCGCGGGGAATCTGCCCTGGTTTGTCCAGAGCAGTGTGGTCTCGGCCGGGCAATACGCCGCCCGCTCCGGCCTGATTACCAACAGCCAAAGCAGTTCCCTGATCCTGGCGACCAACTTCCACTCCGGCGCCGGGAGCTTCAGTTATCGGGTCAGTTCCGAGGCGAATTATGACTTCCTCAAATTCTACCTGGACGGCGTCCTGATGCAGCAATGGTCGGGCGAAGCCGGGTGGGCCACCTATTCCTTCTCGTTGACCGCCGGCTTCCACACTTTGATGTGGACTTACATCAAGGATCCGAGCAACAGCGGAGGGCTGGATGCTGCCTTCCTCGACAATGTCATCGTTCCGATCGTCGTCGCCACCAACAGCGTCGCCACCCCGATCCTGCAATACGTGAACCAGACCGGCGGCGGCGTCTTCCTGAACCTCTCCGGCCAGACCAACCAGCAGTATATCATTCAAACCTCGTCGAACTTGTTCACCTGGAAGGACGCCTCGACCAACATTCTTCTCGGTGGCTTCCTCCGGATGCCCGATACCTCGATGAGCACCAACCGGATCCAGTTCTATCGCGCCATGCTCGCGCCTTGAGCCAGGTCGCCGCGGCCGGCGCAACGGACGAGCCGGCGCCGGCGTCGGCAGCGCATGAACGATTCATGAAAATCTGCGGTCTGACCGGTGGCGTGGGCATGGGCAAGTCCACCGCCACCGAGTTTCTTCGCGCCCGCCGCGTGCCGGTCATCGATACCGACGAGCTGGCGCGCCAATTCACCCAGCCCGGCCAGGCGGCCCTCGCCGAAATTCAGGCCGCGTTCGGGCCGGGGGTGCTTTCCCCGGACGGCCGCCTGCGGCGCGACGAGCTGGCCCGCATCGTTTTCGCCGACGGCGCCGCGCGCCGGCAACTCGAGGCCATCCTCCACCCGCGCATTCGCGAAGGCTGGCAGACGCAGGTGGAAAACTGGCGCGGGGAAAATCAACCGCTCGCGGTGGTCGTCATCCCGCTCCTGTTTGAAACCGGGGCCGAACCGGCCTTCCACAAAATCATCTGCGTCGCCTGCTCCGCCGCCGCGCAGCGCGAACGGCTGCTCGCCCGGGGCTGGACCCCGGAGCAGATCCGCCAGCGCCTGTCGGCGCAGTGGCCGATTGACCAGAAAATTGCCCGGTCCGATTTCGTCATCTGGACCGACGGCGAGCTGGATGTCCATACCCGGCAACTCGAGCAGGTTCTGGCCGTTTTGTAGCGGCGCGCTCAGGTGGGGCGGGCCGTCCTCTGCCCGCTGCGGTTCCTTCCCCGGGAGCGCCGGCGTCCCGCCGGCTGGGATTGGTCGGACCACTGGTTTCAATGCGGACCAAATGGCTTGGCGCCTTGGCACCGGGTCGGTCTGCAGTGGGGAGCGCGGTCCTCAGCGCACCAGCCAGCTGAGGCGGCCGACGCTGCCGTGCCCTCTGACGCGCTATCGGCGTTCCGGAAGAATATTTCATTTTGCCACCCATCTGGTTAGACTGGGGGTGCATGATTCTGACGCCCGCTGAATTGCGCAGTCTGGTGGAACTCAAACACCGGTCGCCGCACACCCTGCTCGGCCTGCACCCGCTCGGCGACGGCTCCGGACTCGTCGCGCGCGCGTTCCTGCCCGATGCCGCCAGCGTGGAAGTCCAGCCGGTGCACGAGAAGAACCAGCCGCGATTCGCCTTGCAGCGTGTTCATGCCAGCGGGCTGTTCGAAGGCGTGACCCGATCCGCCCAGCGCGTTTACGCTTACGATCTGGTGGTCACCAGCCATTCGGGCCAAACCCGCCGCACGCGCGATGCCTTCTCCTTCCTCCCCACGCTCGGGGAATCGGATTTGTTCCTGTTTGGCAAGGGCGACGAGCGCCGGATTTACGAAAAGCTCGGGGCGCAATTGCGCGTCATCGATGGCGTGCCCGGCACCAGTTTCGCCGTCTGGGCGCCCAACGCCCAACGGGTCAGTGTCGTCGGCGATTTTAACCGTTGGGATGGCCGCTTTCATCCGCTGCGGCTGCTGGGCGCGTCCGGCGTGTGGGAGATCTTCATTCCGGGCGTCGGGGTCGGCGCCCATTACAAGTTTGAAATCCGCGACGCGCACGGCCACATCAAATTGAACACCGATCCGTTTGGATTCTTCTTTGAAGTGCCGCCCAAAAACGCCGCCATTGTCTGGAACCCCCGGTCCTTCCGCTGGAACGACGCGGCCTGGCTGCAACAGCGGAGACGGAGCGATGCCCTGCGTTCGCCGATGAGCATCTACGAGGTCCATGTCGGTTCCTGGCGGAAGAAGTCGGCCAGTGAATCCTGGAGCTACCGCGAGCTGGCCGAACCGCTCGTGCTGTACGCCCGGCGCATGGGCTTCACGCACGTCGAGTTTCTGCCCGTGGCCGAGCACGCCTTTTATCCTTCCTGGGGCTATCAGGTCACCGGCTTTTATGCCCCCACCAGCCGCTATGGCACCCCGGAGGACTTTCAATATCTGGTGAATGCCCTGCATGAAGCGGGCATCGGCGTGATCGTGGACTGGGTGCCGGCGCATTTTCCGCGCGACGACTGGGCGCTGGCGCGGTTTGACGGCACCGCCCTGTTCGAGCACGAGGACCCCCGCAAGGGGGCGCACCAGGACTGGGGCACGCTCATTTTCAACTATGGCCGGAACGAGGTGAACAATTTTCTCGTGGCCAACGCCCTGTTCTGGCTGGACTGCTTTCACATCGATGGCCTGCGCGTGGACGCCGTGGCCTCGATGCTGTACCTCGACTATTCGCGCAAAGCCGGCGAGTGGGTCCCCAACCAGTACGGCGGGCGCGAAAACCTGGAAGCCATCGAATTTCTCCGGAAGTTCAATCACCTCACCCATACTGAATTTCCCGGGGTCATCACCATCGCCGAGGAATCCACCGCCTGGCCCCAGGTCACGCGGCCGCCCTACCTCGGCGGCCTGGGGTTTTCCTTCAAATGGAACATGGGCTGGATGCACGATACCCTGGGCTACTTCCGGCGCGATTCCATTTACCGCAAATATCACCAGAACGATCTCACCTTCGCGATGCTCTATCATCACCACGAGAATTTTGTTTTGCCGTTGTCCCATGACGAGGTCGTTCATGGCAAGCGCTCGCTGCTGGGGCGGATGCCGGGAGACGACTGGCAACGGTTCGCCAACCTGCGGGCCCTGCTGGCCTATCAATGGCTGTTCCCGGGCAAGAAATTGCTGTTCATGGGCGGCGAATTCGGCCAGAGCGCCGAGTGGAACGAAAACGGCCAGCTCGACTGGTGGCTGCTGGATGCCGGGCCCTACCATCGCGGCCTGCAAAAATTTGTCGAGGACTTGAACCGGCTCTATGCCGCGTCCCCGGGTTTATGGCAGGGAGATTACGACCACGGCGGGTTTTACTGGATCGACTGCGCCGACCGGGAGAACAGCGTGCTGTCCTTCGTCCGCCAGACCGCCGATGGCGGAAATCCGTCAGTCGTGATCCTGAATCTCACCCCCGTGGCGCGGGAGCATTACCACCTCGGCCTGCCGCGGGGCGGAATGTGGCGGGAGGTCTTGAACAGCAACGCCGCGATTTACGGCGGCAGCAACACCGGGAATGCCGGAGGGGTGACCGCCCAGCCGGGTCCCTCGCACGGTCACGAACACGCGGCGGATTTTTTTCTGCCGCCGCTGAGCGTGGTGGTCTTTCAGCCCGTTTGAGAAGCCGGCTTCGACTGTTTCAATGCGCCGGCGCCGGCGCCGTGATTTTCTGCACGTTCAATCTTCGCTCGTGATAATCCACGATGCGGTTGAAAATCACTTCGCGGCCTTCGAGGTGCCAGTCCAGGTCGCGCGCGAACCAGTAGCCTTCCGGGGTCCGCGTGCGGGTAAATTCGTAGGTGAACTTCCACACCGCGCCGACGAGGCCGCCAAGGACATTGACCTGCTTGGTCAGATGCAATTGGGCCTGGGCGATGGCGTAGTCCGCCTCGTCCACCCAGACGCGGCCGGCGGCCTTGTTGATGAACTTGTCGGCCAGGCTGTTCACCGGCAGATTATCGCTGGCCGGTTTGAAATCCACCACGTAGGACGGCCGGCCGTTCACCAGCTCCCGCCCCACCAGCGTAAGCTGAAACCGCTTTACCAGGTTCGGAATGGAATAGTCCTTCACCTTCAGCGCCTTGCCGCGGATGTTGGAGTGAGTCTCCGAGACCGGTTCATCCTTCTCGGGCGGCGGGTCCGGCGGTTTGGGGGACGTAAGTTGGCCGGCTTTGGCGGCTTTGGCGGCCCGGCGCTCCGGCCGGTTTTCGAAGCTGCTTTTTTCCCGGCGGCTCTTCAATTCGCCCTTGCTGTTGCGGTATTCCCAGGTCCGCGTCCGGGTGTATTGATAATGCATGTTGAACAGGTCGTCGTTCTTGTCTTCCTGGTTGACCGCGCGGTCCACCACCTTCTGCAGCAGGAAGTCCACCGACGGCAGCGGCTTCGCGTCCGTCGGGCTGGCGGTGTTGGTTTGCGCCGGCGCCGGCCGCGCCAGTGAAAGCAAAATGGCCAGGCTCAGACAGGTTGATTTCATCAAGGCATTGGACGTAAGAACCGGTGATTTTGTTTCAACAATGTCGGAACTGGCTGTCGCCTAAATGATTAGGCTGCCATGTCCCAACTGCGGCTTTGCGGGGCGCCGGCTTTTCAATAAGCTCTTGCCGTGAAGCTGATTTCCTGGAACGTCAACGGCCTGCGCGCCGTGCTCCGCAGGAATTTCCTGGATTTTCTCGACGCCGAGAAGCCCGACGTTTTGTGCCTGCAGGAAACCAAGTGCCGCCCGGAGGACGTCGAGCAGCTCTGGCCGGCGGAATATGCGACCTGGTGGAATTGCGCCGAAAAGAAGGGCTACTCCGGCACGGCCCTCTTTTCAAAAACCCGGCCGCTGAAAGTCACGCCGCACCTGGGGGTGGCCGAGCACGACCGGGAGGGCCGGGTGCTGGCCGCCGAGTTCGCCGATTTCTTTCTCGTAAACGTCTATGTGCCCAACGCCAAGCGCGATCTTTCCCGGCTGGCCTACCGCCAGAAATGGGACGCTGATTTTTTGCGTTACCTGAAAAAACTGGAGCGGCAAAAGCCGGTGATTTTCTGCGGCGACCTCAACGTGGCGCACACGGAGATCGATCTCGCCAACCCGAAGGCCAACGTCCACAACCACGGCTTCACTCCGGAGGAGCGCGCCGGCTTCAGCGCGTTCGTCAAGGCCGGGTTCCTGGACACGTTCCGCGAGTTTGAAAAAGGCGGGGGCCATTACACGTGGTGGAGCCAGATGGGCGGCGCGCGCTCCCGGAACATCGGCTGGCGTCTCGACTATTTTCTCATTTCAAAATCCCTGCGCCCGCGACTCAGGCGCGCGTTCCTCCGGCCGGATGTGGAGGGCTCCGATCATTGTCCGGTCGGCATCGAACTGGGGTGACCGCGTGCGTGGCGAGCCCGGCCCGGGCGGGCGCAACCGAATTTTGGTAATTTGCGTTGCAGCAGCCCGGCACCAGGCCTAAGCTCGCCTTACGGCTTCGCCGTTTCATCGTTGCCATGAGAATTCTTCTCATCAGCCCGCAAACGCCCGACACGTTTTGGAGTTTCAAACACGCTGTCCGCTTTGTGTCCCGCAAGGCGTCCATGGCGCCGCTCGGCTTGCTCACGGTCGCGGCCATGCTCCCGCCGGAATGGGAACTCAAATTGGTGGACTTGAATGTGAGGCGGCTCAAGGACGAGGACCTGCGTTGGGCGGATTACGTGATGCTGGGCGCGATGCTGGTGCAGAAGGAGTCCGTCCACGAAATCATGGCGCGCTGCTCCGCGCTGGATAAAACCGTCATTGCCGGCGGGCCGCTGTTCACCACCGGCCACGAAGCGTTCCCGGACATCCGGCACTTCGTGCTGGGCGAAGCCGAGGACTTGATGCCCCGGGTTGTGGCCGACCTGCAAAGCGGGCGGTTGCAGCCCGTTTATCGGTGCACCAGCCGGCCGGACATCACCCGGACGCCGCCGCCGCGCTGGGATCTCATCAACTTCCGGCATTATGTGACGATGTCCGTGCAGTTCTCGCGCGGGTGCCCCTTTGATTGTGAATTTTGCGACATCATCGTTATGAACGGGCGCGTGCCCCGCACCAAAACGCCGGCGCAGTTGATTGCCGAACTGGACGCGCTGCGCCGGTGCGGGTGGAAGGACATGGTGTTCATCGTGGACGACAATTTCATCGGCAATCGGCAGCGGACGAAGGCGCTGCTGCAGGCGCTGATCGAGTGGCGGCAACGCACGCGGCCCGGCATCGGCTTTCTCACCGAGGCGTCCGTGAATCTGGCCGATGATCCGGAGATGTGCGCGTTGATGGTGGCCGCCGGGTTCAAGAAGGTCTTCGTGGGCATCGAGACGCCCTCGGTCGAGGCGCTGGCGGAATGTCACAAAGTGCAGAACCGGAACCGCGATCTCGTGGCCGCCGTGCAAACGCTGCAGCGCGCCGGACTGGAGGTCATGGGCGGGTTCATCGTGGGCTTCGACAGCGACAAGAGCGACATCTTCAAGCGGCAGTTTGAGTTCATCCAGCGCTCCGGCGTGGCGACGGCGATGGTGGGGTTGCTGACGGCGCTGCCGCAGACGCGCTTGTGGCAGCGGTTGAAGCGCGAGGGGCGGCTGGAAGTCGAAAGCTCCGGCAACAATTCCGATGCCACGCTGAACTTCAAGCCGAAGCTGAACCGCGACTTCCTGCAATCCGGCTACCGCGAACTGGTGAAGAAACTTTACGAGCCGCGCAATTATTACCAGCGCATCCGAACGTTTCTCCAGAGCCATCGTCCGACCGGCCCGCGCCTGCGCCTGTCGCGCGCCGATCTCATTGCGTTTCTGAAGTCCTTCTGGGTGCTGGGCGTCTGGCACCGGGGGCGGGTGGGATATTGGCGGCTGTTCTGGGGCACGCTCCTCCGGCGGCCGCGCCAGTTCCCGCACGCCATCGAACTGGCCATCCTCGGCTACCACTTCCGCCGCGTGGCCAACTCCCTGCGGGCGCCCGCCTCCCGCAAACGGTGAGGCGGCGCGGTGGAAAACACGGCGTTTTGAAACCGCCGGAAACGACCGCCTTCGCTTGCCTCGGCGCACTGGGCATGGCTTAATGCCTTTGATGGCCAAACCAATCAAATCACAATGGGACTTCGGTGAGCTGTTTCCGGCCGAGGCCACCCGCCAGGTGCTGACGGTCAGTGAACTCACGACCCAGGTCAAACGCCTGCTGGAAAAACAGGTCGGCTCAGTCTGGGTCATCGGCGAGATCACCAACCTGCGCGCCCAAGCCTCCGGCCACATGTATTTCACGCTCAAGGATGCCGGGGCGCAATTAAGCTGCGTCCTGTTCCGCGGTGAAACCGTCGCCCATCGCGAGCTGTTGGAGGACGGCCGGAAAGTCCTGTTGCAGGGCGACCTAACCGTGTACGAGGCGCGCGGCCAGTACCAACTCATCGTCCGGTCGGTCGAGTTGCAGGGCATCGGCGCGCTCCAAATTGCCTTTGAGAAGCTCAAGCAAAAGCTGGCGGCCGAAGGACTGTTCGCGCCGGAACGGAAACGGCCGCTGCCAAAATATCCGCAACGCGTCGGTCTGGTCACGTCGCCGACGGGAGCGGCCATCCGGGATGTTCTGCACGTCGTTCAGCGGCGGAATCCGGGTTTGGAAATCATCCTCGCTCCCTGCCGCGTGCAGGGCGAAGGCGCTGCGGCGGAAATTGCCGCCGCCATCCGGCTGCTGAATGAATTCAATTCCGCCATCCGCATTCCGCCATCCGCAATTGACTTGATTCTCCTCACCCGCGGCGGCGGCAGCCTCGAAGATCTGTGGGCGTTCAATGAAGAAGTCGTGGCCCGGGCGATTTTTGAGTCGGCCACCCCGGTCGTGTCGGCGGTCGGCCACGAGATTGATTTCACCATCAGCGATTTCGTGGCCGACGTGCGCGCGGCCACCCCCAGCGCGGCCGCGGAGATCATCACGGAAGACGTTTTTGCCAGCCGCGAATTTGTGGCGGGTGTCCCGGAGTTGCTGCGGCGGCGGGTGCGGCAGCAATGGGAGCGCGCGACCGGCGATTTACACGAGGCGGGTGGTCGACTGGGGAGGTTGCACCCGCGGCGCCGGTTGAACGAGGCGATGCAACGGCTGGACGATTTGCAGACAGGCTTGCGGCGCGGCCTGCAGCGCGGGGTCAAAGAGCGGCTGATGGCCCGGCAAAATCTGGGGGAGCGACTCGGGCGAGTGCGCCCCGCCCGGTGGTTGAAGCAGCGGCGCGAGTCGCTGGATCTGAATCGGCGGCGACTGCTGGAACGGGTACAGGCGCATTGGCAAGACGTTCGCAATCGTCTTGCCACCGCCGACGCGCGATTGCGTTTGCTTGGTCCGGAACAGGTGCTGGCCCGCGGTTACTCCATCACGAGGGATGCCGCCACCGGGAACGTCATCCGGCGCGCCCGGGACGTAAAGCCGGGACAACGCCTGCGGACGCGGGTCCAGGAAGGCGAAATTTCCAGCCGGGCGGGGAACTAATCCAAGCGGGTTCGCGGAACAGCGGCCTACACCGTCAATTACTGCTGGGCGGCAGCCCGGTAGAATTTTTGCGGCGCAGCCGGGATGGAATCGGTATAAACGAAGGGCGAGGCGTTGGTGAAGACCGGGGTCCAGTTCGCTGCCGCCAGGTTGGTCGAGGTCAGGACAACGTAATCTGCACCGCTGCTGCCGCTGACCGCGAGACTGAACTGGCCGTCGATAAAAGCAACCGGGGTCAGCACCGCCGGCGCGGCCGCGATGTAGGAAATGCCCGTGACACTCACCATGTCAAACCGGGTCGTGCCCGAGCTGGCGTAGGTACTGCCGGTGCCGGCGGCAACATAGCCCGCCGTGCCCGAGCCGGTGGCGGTGCTTTGAAATTCGGCGACGATCCGGAAGATAAAATTGGAGTTATTGCCCACTCCGGGCGTTGCCGATAAATCATTGGTAAAGGCATAGAAATTCGTCGCCAGCGGCAGCGTCACGGCGGTTGGATAATCCGTGAAGCTTGCGCCGCTGTTGGTCGAATAGCGGAGGCGGAAATATTTGCCGCCGGTCTTGCTGGATTGCTGGCTCCAGCTCACGAGGATGTTCTGGAGCCCCGCCGTGCTGACGGCGAACTGCACCCCCGCCGTCAGGTTGTTGCCGCTGGCCGGATAACTGGTCGTGTTCCAGGCGCTGTTGTCGGTCGAGCCGGCCGGGTCCAGCGTCGTGTTGCCGGTCGCGAAGCCCGAGCCGTTCGCCGTGACGCCGCCGACCATTGAAGCCGTGCCGCTGCCCAGGGAGGGCGCGGTGGAACCGGTGGTGGTATCGCTATCCGGCGTGACGCTGTTGAAATTCCATTGGGCGAAGACGGCCGGGTTGGTGAACAGCACCGTGAGGGAGGCGGGCGAACTGGTCACGCTGCCGGCGACGTTGGTGATGACCACGGAATAATTCCCCGCATTCGTGAGCTGGACATTGGCCAGCAGGAAGGGGTTGGTGACCGCGCCGGAAATGTTCGAGCCGTTGAAGAGCCATTGATAGCCCAAGGGCGGCGTGCCGGTGGCGGTCACACCGAGGGTGGCGGTTTGTCCGACGAGGACGGCCTGGCTCTGCGGCGGAGTCGTTACGGCGGGCGGCGCATTGGTCAGCAACAAAACGGCGTTGGAACTGGTGGCGCTGCCATAGAGGTTCGTGACCATGACCGAGTAAATGCCGTTGTTCGCCAGTTGCGCGTTGACGAGCACCAGCGGGTTCGTGGTGGCCCCGTCGATGTTCGTGCCGTTGAACTGCCATTGCCAGGCGAGCGCGCCGCTGCCGCTGGCCCGGGCGTTGAAGGTGATGGTGGCGCCGGCCGCGTTCGTCTGGCCTTGCGGCTGAGTGATGATGGCCGGCGGATTGGTGCCGGTATCGATCCCGGCGGGAATTGAAAAATCCTTCAGCACGGCCATGTGCTGGGCCAGGCCGGAGTCGGCGGATTGCACCGGGCTGAAATCGCTTAAGTTGCTGTAAACGCGCGAATCGAACACCAAACCGGCCGGGTAGGTATGCGTTGGGAAAAGCGTGGCGGTCTCGAGGTTGGTGAGCGAAAAAGCGGGCAGCACGTAATCGTGCGGATGATTGCGGTTCTGGCTGGTGTCGGAATTGCCGACGTCGTCAACGGGAATGGGATTGTCGCTGAGGAAACTCTTGAACGTGGGCATGGCGGGCGATTCGGTCCGGGTGTCGGTGTTGAAATCGCCGGCGACCACGACCCACGCGTTGGCGGGAAAGCTGGCCTGAATCAATGCCTTCAGGTTTGCCGCTTCCGTTCCGCGGGCGGTGGCTGAGGTCGTCAACAGATGCACGCTGACCACGTAAAGATCGTTCGTGCCGGGCAGATCGATTTGGGCCCAGGCAAACCCGCGATTGGGGCTGCTCATGGCCGTGTCGGTCCAGGAACCGGAGGCGACAATCGGATAGCGGCTGATGATGCCATTGGGGATGTCGCCGCCGCCGTTGTAAGGTTCGCGGTAATAAACGAAATTGGTTCCAAACGCGGTGTCCACCATCGAGCGAAAATCGGATGCGGTGTTGTTGCTGTAATTGAATTCCTGGATGGCGACGATGTCCGGCTGGAGTCCCTGGAAAATCCGGATGGCAAATGGCTCATACGTTTGGGAGTTGCCATTGAGGTTGGCGGCCATGATCCGGACCGTGACATTGCTTTGGGCCGGCGCCAGGCTTGAAAAAAGCATCGCGCCGAGGAGCACGAGGCGTCCGGCGCGACTTACGGCCTGTGATATAAACAACATGAACAAACAGTACTCTAATTATGCACAGGATATTATAAACGCAAGCCGGGATTTCACGATGATTGCGAACTGGACGTCCGCCGGATTTCCTTTTAGTCTTGTCCCGTGCCAAATCCGTCAAAAAGCGCGGGAGCCGGTGCCCCCGCCAAAAACCTGCCGTTCGAAGAGGCGCTCAAACGGCTGGAGAGCGTCGTCCAAACCATGGAATCCGGCGATCTGCCCCTGGAAGCCCTGCTGGCCCGGTACGAAGAGGGAACCCGGCTGGTCAAAATCTGCCAGGAGAAGCTCGCGGAGGCGGAACTGAGGATCCAACAACTGGAAAAGGGCGGGACGGGAGAGATGAAACTGAAACCATTTGAGGGGGAAAGAGAATGAGTTAAATCGTGATTGGTTAACTGAGTGGGGCTGGCACTTTGCCTTGACAACCTGCCGGTTTAGCTTTTTTAACCCGTTACTCATTTGGCTGATTAAACCAACAACTATGAGCCGATATCTTGACATGGTGGACGGGCCCGCGCACGTGAAGAAACTCACGCTGCCGCAATTGCAGGAACTGGCCGGGGAAATCCGGCAGGAGTTGATCGCCGGCCTCGCCAAGAGCGGCGGGCACCTCGGACCGAACCTCGGCGTGGTGGAATTGACCATTGCCCTCCACCGGGTCTTCAACACGCCTAGGGACAAATTCGTCTGGGACGTGAGCCATCAGGTGTATGTCCATAAAATCCTCACCGACCGCAAGAGCCGCTTCCGCACCATCCGGCAGACCGACGGCCTGAACGGCTTCGCATTGCGCACGGAAAGCCCGCATGATTGTTACGGCGCTGGCCACGCCGGGACGGCGCTGTCCGCCGCGCTGGGCATGGCCGCGGCGCGGGACAAGCTGGGCACCAACGAGCACATCGTCTGCATTTTCGGAGACGCGGCGCTGACGAACGGCATTTCCTTCGAGGCGCTCAATAACATCGGCCACACCACCAAGCGCTTCATCGGCATCTTGAACGACAATGAGTGGAGCATCGCCAAAAACGTGGGCGCGGTTTCCAATTACCTCAACAAACTCATCACCCACCCCCGCTACAACAAGCTGGCCACCGATTTTCAGAATTTCCTGCGCCGGTTTCCCAAGGGCGACGTGGCGCTGAAGCTCGCCCGCAAGGCCGAGGAAGGTTTCAAGGGCGCCATCACCGACGTCGGTTTGCGGCAGACCGGCAGCCCGGTGGACATGGATGGACGCGGCGGCTACGGCAGCCCGATCCTTTTTGAAGAGATGGGATTGCGCTACCTCGGCCCGATCGACGGGCACGATCTGCCGCTGGTCATCAGCACGCTGGAATTTGCCAAGACCTGCGACCATCCGATTGTCATTCACCTGCTCACGCAAAAGGGCAAGGGCTTTGAGGCCGCGCTCAAATCGCCGGAAAAGTTCCATGGCACCGGGCCGTACGATGTGCAGACCGGTGATTCCCTGCCGGTCAGGGCCGGCACGCCGCCGAATTATCAGGACGTCATGGGCCAGACGCTGGTGAAATTGTGTCAGAAGGACAACACCCTCGTGGGCATCACCGCCGCCATGCCCAGCGGCACGGGCTTGAAACATCTGGAAAAGGCCATGCCGGAGCGATACTACGATGTCGGCATCGCCGAGGAACACGCCGTCATTTTTGCCGCCGGCATGGCCACCATGGGCTTCCACCCGGTCGTGGCGATCTATTCCACTTTTCTGCAGCGCGCCTACGACTGCATTCAGCACGACGTTTGCCTTCAGGATCTGCCGGTAATTTTCTGCATGGACCGCTCCGGGCTCTCGGCCAACGACGGCCCGACGCATCACGGGCTGTTCGACATCGCTTATCTGCGCTGCCTGCCCAACGTCATTGCCATGGCGCCGAAGGACGAGGATGAGCTCGTGGACATGATGTTCACGGCGACGCATCAGCAACATCCGACTTTTATTCGTTACCCGCGCGGGACCGCGGAAGGGGTGCTGGTCAAAGACCAGCCGAAATTGCTTGAGATCGGCAAGGCCGAAGTCATCCAGAATTTTTCCGGCAATGGCTGGCGCAAGGTCGCGCTGTTTGGCCTGGGCCCGATAAACACCCTGGCTCGCCAGGCCGCCGCCCAACTGGCGGGGGAGGGATTCGATTGCGCCGTCATCAACCCGCGCTTCACCAAGCCGCTCGACGCCGGAACACATGAATTTTTCGGCAAGGCGGCCGACCTGGTGGTAACGCTGGAAGACCATGCGCTGATGGGCGGCTACGGTTCGGCAGTGCTGGAACTCTTCAGCGAAAAGGGCGTGAGCACGCCCGTGGTACGGATCGGCTGGCCGGACCAGTTCATCGAGCACGCCACCACCCAGAACGAACTCCGCCAGAGACACGGCTTGAGCGTCGAGAACGCCGTGGCCAAAGTGAAGGCCCATTTTGCCGAAGCTCCCGCGGCGATGCCCAAGCTGATTGAAGTGGCGTGATCTGTGTCGTCTTCGCCTGAAATGGAAAGCCGGGAAGCAAGACCGGGAGTTGCCCACTCTTTCCTTGATTTTCCCGGTTTTGAACCCGACCCTGATTGCATCAAGACTTTGAAAATCATAAATCATCAATCGTAAATCGAGAATTGCATTATGGCTTACAAGGACGTCACGCCGCCGGCAGGCGAAAAAATTTCGATCCAGAACGGCAAACTCAGTGTGCCGGACCATCCTGTCGTCCCATTCATCCGCGGCGACGGGACCGGCCCCGACATCTGGGCCGCGAGCGTGCGCGTGTTCGATGCGGCGGTGCAAAAGGCCTATGGCGGCAAACGGAAGATCGCTTGGTTTGAGGTGTTTGCCGGTGAGGAGAGTTTCAAAAGGTTCAACAACTGGCTTCCGGACGACACCGTCGAGGCGTTCAAGGAATATCTGGTCGGCATCAAAGGGCCGCTCACCACCCCCGTCGGCGGCGGCATCCGCTCACTGAACGTGGCGCTCCGCCAGATGCTCGACCTCTACGTCTGCCTGCGCCCCGTGCAGTGGTTTAACGGCGTGCCGTCACCCGTGAAACACCCGGAGAAGGTGGACATGGTCATCTTCCGGGAAAACACCGAGGACATCTATGCGGGCATCGAGTACGCCGGCGGCACACCCGAAGCCCAAAAGGTCCTGGATTTCGTGGCGAAGGAATTTCCGAAGGATTTCAAAAAGGTGCGCTTTGGCACCCGCCCCGCCGCCGAGGAATTCTGGAAATCCGTCGGCGCCAAGGATTTTCCGAGCGACGTGAAGGTCGGCATCGGCATCAAGCCGGTGAGTTACAGCGGCAGTGTGCGACTGATTCACAGCGCCATCGGCTACGCCATCAAATTCAAACGCAAGAGCGTCACGCTGGTCCACAAGGGCAACATCATGAAATTCACCGAAGGCGCCTTCCGCGACTGGGGCTACGAAGTGGCCAAGAAGTATTTCGGGGCGGTGGAGATGGATGGCGGGCCGTGGTGTAAAATTCCCGAAGGCAAGCCCGGCGCCGGGATCATCATCAAGGACGCCATCGCCGACATCACCCTCCAGCAGGTGCTCACCCGCCCGGCGGATTTCGACGTCATCGCCACGCTGAACCTGAACGGTGATTATTTGAGCGACGCGCTGGCGGCGCAGGTGGGCGGCATCGGCATTGCGCCCGGCGGCAACATCAATTACATCAGCGGCCACGCGATCTTCGAGGCCACCCACGGCACCGCGCCGAAATACGCGAACAAGGACGTCGTCAATCCCGGTTCGGTGGTGTTGAGCGGCGAGATGATGCTGCGCTACCTGGGCTGGACGGAAGCGGCCGACTTGATACTGAAAGGATTGAACGGCGCCATCAGCAGCAAGCGCGTCACCTACGACTTCGCCCGTTTGATGGACGGGGCCACGGAAATCAAGTGTAGCGAGTTTGGCTCAAACATCATTTCCCACATGTGATTTGGCCGACGAGCGAAATCGCGCCGTAGCGTTGGCAAAGGCGGATATTCGCAGTTCGGCGACAACATCATTGCGAATATCTGGTGCGGACCAGGCTCCCCGCCGGGTTTTATCCGAAACCAGGCGCGCCGGAAAACTCCGGCTCGCTGTTTTGCGGTTCGGACCAAATTACTGCGTCAAGAGCCGGATGAATCCCTGCTTGGATGGGCTGAACAAGGACAACGGAACGGAAAGAGTCTTCGGGTTGCCATCGCCGGGAACATTCGTATAAGTCTGCCAGGTTCCCGACACCAGATTCGTGCGGTACAACACGGTGTGGGTGAAGCCGGATTGCGACGGGAAGGAGAACTGGAAGCTGCTGCCGCCTGACAGGTGTGGATTTGTCAGTTGGATCGGCAACGATCCGGCAGTGACGACAAACTGGAACGAGGCCGTGGAATGCAAATTAACCTGGGTGCCCCAAGAGTAAACCTGATGCTGGGCATCGTCCACCGGAACCGAAAAGGTGATGCCCGGAAAGTTATTGGAAATGGATTCGAGGTAGAGCTGGTTGGTACCCGCGGTCAGGAGCGGAGGCGCGGGCCAATTGGTGGCCGTGCCGGCGAGGTTCGTACTGCCGCCGCCGGTAAAGGCCGGAAATGATGAAACGCTGATAAACGTGGATGAAAAATTTGTCGGGCCGGACCATTGGAATGGAGTATTCGCAGGGACATTGACCGCATTGTTGGTGGGGACAAGAAACCTGATCGGCGCCAGGAAGTTGGTGGTCAGTCCATTGACGGATACGCTGAAATGGAACTGGCGTTCATTGGGCATGCCTTTGTTGATGGAGAGGGTCCAGAGGCCGTTGGTAAATTCGTTGATCAACTGGTCAAGTGAACTCAAGATATACGAATACGAACCGCCGTTACCCCCCCCGCCTTGATCGGCCTGACCGCTGAACATCGCGTTGGGCGATTGTATGCTGTTGGTCGTGCTGCCGGTGGCCGCCGGTATGACCGAGTTGAATGAAGGAAAGGCAATGAAAATGTCACCAAACGTCGGATCCTGCTCCCGATAAATGTCCACGCTGATGTCCGCCGACACCGGGCTGGTGTCGGGTGGGGTGAACACAACCTGATCCAGGAAACCCGCTTGATCGGGGTCCACATCGCCATTGGCATAAACCGTCCACTGCAAGGTGTGCTGTCCCGGAGGAATGCTGATCGGGCCGCCGGTGGAAACTTCAATGGATTGCCAGTCATTGCCGCCACCGTAAAGATCGGCGATGTCGTTGGTGTAAGGATCATCAATGGAAAATTCGTAGTCGAGGCTTTGGCTGGGATCGTTATCCACGGTTGACCAGTAAAAAGTGAGCGTTCCCGGGCCGGTGACCGTGGCGGAAAGGGTGCTGACCTGGTAACCGCTGATGACGCCGCTTTGCGCCGCGGACGGCGAGCCGTTGTAGGTGTTGGTGGTTTCAATGAACCAGTTCGCGTCGCCGCTGGTGGTCACGATCAGGTTGGTGGCGCCGATGGCCGAGGCCAGGGTGGGGATGTTGCTGCTGGCAGCGAGGGCGGCCACATCTGCGGCTGACAGGTTGGTTGAATAAATCCGCACGTCATCCACCAGCCCGCTGTACTGATAATAACCGCCGGCAACCGAGATATATCCCTGCGTGATGACCGGATCCGTGATGCCGGTGTCCGTCGCTTCCAGGTTTCCGTCCACATAAAGCTTCATCAGGCCGGTGGACTGCTCGCGGGTCGCGGCGAGGAAATGATATTGGCCGTCATTGACCGACGTGGTCGAATGCAGCGTGATGGTTCCGGGTCCATCGAAGGCCACGACGGTGAAAGCCGCCTTGTCGCCGGTGATGGACAGGGGGATGGTGCAATGGTTGTTGTAATCCGCGGCGGCAAAGAAAATGGGCAGGCCGAAATAGGCGTTCGCGTTCTCGGTGCTGACGGAATTGGTGGTTTTGACCCAGGCGGTTACGGAGAAATTTCCGGACAGGGCATTGGACAGGTTAAGATAGGCGGGGTCGTACTGGGTAAAACAGAACGAGGTGTTGCCGAAGTATTGCCGGGCATAAGTCCCGGAAGCGGCATCGGTGCTGGGCACGTCATTTGTGGGGCCGATGACGGTGCTGCAGTCCGGGTTATTGCCGTTGCCTGAGCTGTCCGCACCGGGGGAATTGGTGGCTTCAAAGTCGTAGCGGGCCACCAGATAAAAATCCAGGGGACTGGCCGGCTGGCCGACGGTGAATTGAATGCCCTGGCTGGTTTCCATTTGCGCGGTGGAAATCCAGCCGGAAATCGCCTGTCCGCCGACGGTGTTCGTGGGCGTGGCAGCGACGACGGTGGCGGTCAGATTGCTGTCGTAGTACACCGTAAAGTTATTGGTCCCGTTCGGCAGGAGGACCGAAGGAGTCCAATTGGTGACGCCAGGAGCAATCGTGGTGGAGTCGACGTAGTTCCAATAACCATTCGTATCAACCCAATAATCCCAAACCTGCGCGCCCACAGCCCAATTGGTGGGGCCGGTCCAGGTAAACTGGGGCAGGTCGCTGACATACTGCTGGTTATTGGCGGGATAGGTGATCGCAGCATACGCGCCAAAGACGTTGCTCGTCAGGCCGGTGACCGAGATGTTGAATTTGAAATGATTGGTCGCAGTGGCATTGGTGACCCAGATCGACCACGGTTGGTTCGTGATGCCATACAGGAAGGCGTCAAAGTCGTGATAATAATTGCCTCCGCCATTGGTGTAATCGAAACTCGTGGCGGTGGTGTGATAGAACAGGTGGGAACCGTTGGTCGGAATCTGCCACGAAGCGATCTCATAATCCCCGACCGGGAAGGCCGGAGGCGTCGTGTTCGTGTTCAACCAGGGGTAAAAATAGTAGCCATACTGGTCGTGATACAAGTGCACGTCCACGGTCAATCCGGCTTGCGCAGCGGGAGCGAACCATAAGTGCGCGGCGGCAGTTAAAAAGCACAGGAGCGATGACCGGAATAAAATGCCACGGGTAAGCGTTTTCATAAAATGGCTGTTTCAGGTTGGAAGGGTTCAATCTGCGCGCGAAAATCCTTTTTCTTCACACCAAGGTTCCATTGTTTTTGATTATGATTCTGAAACCCAAACCGCCCCGCTGCATTGAATACACTCACAGTTAATATGAATCAAGCGAATAATTCGTTGCGGTGTCGAAAAACCAGGACCAGTCTTTCAATCCCGGCCGCACGCCGGAAATCTGCCGGAAAACGTTTTTCCGAAACAGGGTTGTCATCGGTTTGCTGACAAGAAAAGCGCAAACTGGTAGTCTATGTGGATTATTCTTAAACGTCCAGCTCGACGGGCGGGCCATTGCGGTTCGCCCGTCGTACTTTAGCGCTTTCATGAATTGGATTGCCGCAAGCCTGTTGTCGGCGCTTTTTCTCGGCGTCTATGAGCTTTGTACCAAGCACGCCGTGCGGGACAACGCCGTCGTGCCGGTCCTGTTCTTCAGCACCCTGAGCGGGGCGGCGGTGTGGATTATCCTGTTGCTCGCGCAGGCGATTCATCCGGGCGCGTTGCCGGCGTCGCTGGTTACGGACCCGCTCACGTCGGTGCAGCATTTTCAGATCGTGCTCAAATCGGCCATTGTCGCGGCGTCGTGGATTTTCACCTATTTCGCGATCAAACACCTGCCGCTGTCGCTCGGCTCGCCCATTCGAGCCACCAGCCCGCTGTTCACGCTGTTTGGAGCGCTCCTGGTTCTAGGTGAGCGCCCGACCTGGCTGGAGACCGTCGGCGTGCTGACCACGCTGGTGTCGTTTGTCGGGCTGTCGGTGGTGGGCAGCCGCGAAGGAGTGCATTTTCATCGGGACAAATGGGTGTGGTATCTCATCGCCGGAACGCTGCTCGGCGCGGTGAGTACGCTCTACGACAAATACCTGCTGGGCCGGGCGCACTTCTCGGTGCCGACGGTTCAGGCCTGGTTTTCGGTTTACCTGCTGGTGCTCTTTGTGCCCTTTGCCATCGGCTGGAAGAAACGCTGGTGGGAGCGCAACGAATTCCACTGGCGCTGGAGCATTCCCGTCATCGCGTTCTCGTTGCTGGTCGCTGATTACATTTATTTCAGCGCTTTGCGCGATCCGGCGTCGCTGGTTTCCATCGTGATGAGCCTGCGCCGCGGCAGCACACTGGTGGGATTCGCCGGGGGACTGCTGCTGTTTGGGGAGAAGCACGGCTGGCAGAAACTGCCTGCCGTGATTGGCATTCTCGTGGGCATTGTGCTCACGGTGATGGGGTGACGAGATTTACAATATACGATTTGCGATGGACGCGGGCTTGGAAATCGGACCTTGGGCATTCAACGGGAATCCTGCGGCGGAATCCTGTCCTTCGCAAAAGGCACTTCATCGTCGCTATGGACCCGGTTGCCGGCTGCGTCAACCAGGTTCACGGTGATCAGAACCAGCACGATCCTGTTGTCGGTACTTGGCTTGGCGGCGACCTCCTTCCCATTGATCATGAAATGGCCTTGTAGGTTTCCTAAAACAACCGTCTGGCCGTCCCATAATTTTACGTGGGATTCCACTTGCCGAACTCGCAAACGGGGAAGAACGGTCGGCACCGTGACATTTTCGCCGGATGAACTGCGAGCCGGAACGGAATTGGTCGGCGTGTCGTAGCCCAAGAATTCCGTCAGGGAGGCGATGGCCGTCAAGTCAATGGTGTAGCCGTCGGATAAAACAGACGCGATCGTGTCTAAAACTGGCCCCACCTCCACCCGGGCTTGTTGCGGCATAATGCCCAAATTGGTTCCGGTTTCCTGCGAGACGAAGTTGGTAACAAGGGACATGACCTCGGTCGCCCGCATCCGGGTCTGGAGGCCGCTCAAGGTGGTTACCTCCGGTTCCGCAAGCGTTTCCGCATCCGGATTAAGCCGCAAGGCGTGATGGGCGATCCGGAACTGCGGATCCGTCATGATGCCGGTGAAGGATGTTGGGCCGGTGGTGCCACCATAGATAAATTGGGGACGGTTCATTGTTTCACGAGTGGGTTGTGGATTGTCGTCGCCGACAAAAGGTTTGGGTGACGTGTCAAAGCTTCCCAGATACACATCGCCGGCGGCTGATGGAGGCAACTCAATGAACCGGGCCTTGATGTGGATTTGCGGCTTCAGCGGCGTGAAGTTCAAGGCCGTCAAAACCTTTTCCACCGTGTCCAAATCCGGACGGGTTGCGCGAACATACAGGAGACCGCGGGTTTCGTTGAAATAAATCGCCTTGGGCGGGGAAAAATCCAAGCCGAGGTTTGTGATGAGTTGTTTGAAGGCCAGGGAAACATTGGTTTTTGCTCCGAAATTGTCGAGGAACGCGACCTTGTCCACCTTGAAGGTGCGAGTTTCCAATTGGGTCGAAGCCGGGCCTCGGGCCGAGAAAACAACCCCGTCATCCTGAATCGAATATTGGATGGGACGGTCAGCCACCAATACGATGGCATCCAGCACTTCCGCGAGCGTCATGTTGGTCAACTTCAGCTTGACATTGATGGAACCGGGGTCGAGCGCGGCGGCGGCGGCGGCGAGCGGGGACGCTGCCGGCGCATTGGAGTCGAACCAAAAGCTGATGCCTTTCTTCTCGGGGTCGCAAAGTTTCGCCTGCATGCTCAACACGCGCAACGCCTCGCTCAAGGGCAAACCGTCGGGCCAGGAAACCGCATCCAAATGGAGGCGATTCAGTTTGTTGTAGATGGTCTTGCGGCCGGGACTGGAGAGAAAGAAATTAGTCGGGCTGCCAATTTGAGCCTTCGTGACGGGGACCGAGTTGGCCGTACCCATGAAAGTGCGGGCGTAACCGTTGGTACCGGCTTGTTCTACGGTGGCAGGACTTGGTGCGTTTACAGTGCTTGTATCTGGCACAACTGTGGTTTTTCCGAAACTGGTCGTCGCATTTTCATTTGCCCGGTTAATAATCGCCGTCAGCCTTTCCCTGAATTGGGTTGGAGGCGCGTTGTTGGTGACAATTTCCAGGTTGATGACCACCACCAGATTGCTGCCGGCGTGGCCTTCAAAATTTTCCACTCGAATCACGATGCCGCCTCCGTCTTCCGCCGACGCGGCGACGTTGAAATAATTTGTGAAGGCCGAGTTGGCTGCACCTCTGGCAATGGTAGTGCCCTGAATTCTCAAATCGACAAAGCCCTCCGCCGCGAGCGGCTTGCAATTAAAATCAACACTGTTGGTGCCATCGCCGACGTAAAATTCAGCGGCCAAACCGCTCCGGGTCAGGATGCGGGGGCGTTGAATCAATGGCAGGCCGGATGATTCCAGGTTGCCGACAAACCGCTTGAAATTTTCCGGCGCCACCGACCACCAGGGAGCGCCACTCTGTCTGTCATTATAAAATTGCAGACCGGAAGCAGTGTTTTTGAAATTGAGGCCGGACATCCGGTAAATGCGAGCTTCAATCAACACGCCTTTGCGGAGAGGATTGTTGCGCAAAGGAAGTTCAACCCTTCCATCAACGCGATTCAGTTGCTCGATGACTTGGCGGAAAATATCCAAGTGTTCCGGTGTGTTTTGCGTGGTGATTTCACCGGTCTGGGTGTTGAACGCGATGCCGTGGGGTGGCGCGCAATTCAAAGTCTCATCGCGCAAAATGTCCAAAAGAATCTTGGTATAATCATCCGTCGGAGAGTCAAACACTCTTTCTGCCTGCGCCTTGACGTTTCGGATGAAAATCACCGGATCCACTTTTACTGTCAGCGACTGTTCGGCGGAACCAGTCCCAGCAGCAGGTGGATTTCCCGCAGAAACAGGCGCCTGATCCATCGGCAACGCCACGGCGCTGAAAATGCAAATGCCGCAAAATGATGCGAGCGTCAATCCTGCCTTGCTGGGCGCGCGAAAATTCACCAGGCGTTCGATCCGTTGCCGCAACGCGCTGCGGGATTCGAGAATGCCCACCAGACCCAGGCTGGCCAGGGGCCGGTGGAACGCCAGTTTCGCAACTTCCAACAAAGTGGGAGCATAAATCTCGGCGTCCCCGCGCAGCGCCAGCATGACGGCGTCGTCCACGGCCTCCTCGCGGACGCGGCAGATTCGTGCGTTGGCCAGCCAGAGCAGGGGATGCCACCAATAAACAATTTGAACCAACGCCTGCGCGCAATTCATCCAGACGTCACCGCGCCGGAGATGCGTCAGTTCGTGCAACAGCACCGCGCGCAATTGGGAAGACGAGAGCGTCTCCACCAGCGATTGCGGCAACAGAATCACCGGTCGGATCAAACCGCAAACCGCCGGGGACATGGTTCGATCTGTGATCCGTAAGTTCACTTTCCGGCGCAGTTCTGACGAACGCTTTGCCGAGTCAAAGATTTCACTCAGCCAGGCCGGAGCCGGGGTGGCACGCAGCGCTTGGCGTGTGACTTGCCACCAGCGCACGATTAGCCAAACCAGCAAGCCAAGGCTGATGCTGCTCCAGCCGAGTATCGTCCACGCTGCGATGGATATTGATGGTCCCGGCGTCGTTGCGGTGACCGGGGCCATAGTCGGAGCACTGGGCGGCATGTCGTTGCCATAACTCACGACAAAATGGGGTATTTGGGGCTGGACGGGTGATGCTGCGGTGGGAAACAGCCACCAGGCGAGACTGGTGGGGAGAGCCAGTGAAGGCGGAAGCAATAGTTTGACCAGCAACACCAGCCACAGGGCATGACGGACGGCAGCACGGACATGACGGCGCAGGGTAAAATCCGCGGTAAACAGTACTGCGATTAGCAAGCTTGATTGCCATAGCATCGGCCAGGCAAAGCGGAGGGCGGATTGGCCAAAATGATTCAAAGTCTCGATTAGCGGATTCATCTTTTCGCGGTCCTTTTCTTGGCTTTGATCAGTGACTCCAATTGTGCCAGTTCATCGGCGCTCAATTCATGGGTTTCGAGGAGGCATTGGACCATCGGGGTGAGCGCGCCGTTGAAGGCGTGCTTCAGGGCGTAAAACAACTCACCGCGTTGGGCCTGTTCCCGGGTAATCACCGAGCGGTACAGCGTCAGATTGCGGACTTTTTCCGCCGTCAAGAGACCCTTGGCCACCATGCGGTCCATGACCGTGCGCACGGTGGAATAAGTCCAGTCGGTTTGTGGGCGTAGTTTCTCCTGGATCGCCGGCGCCGTGCAGGGCTCCTCGTCCCAGACGGCCTTGATGATGAACCATTCCGCTGCGGTCAGTTCGGTGGACGGCTTGGGCATGGCGCGACTTTGCTTGACAGTTGTAGAGATGTCAAGTGTAATCTTGACAAATGTAAAGGTTAGGCGGTTGAAGGACTATCCTCCACCGGCCGGAATCACGGTGCGGGTTGGTGGTCCAACAGGATCAGGAATTTCTTTGCGGCAAAACCGAGCGCGTAAATCATACCCAGCAGGACCACGTCCGTCGGGCCGACCGGCCAGTCCCATTGGTAGGCGATCCAGAACCCGAGGAAGGAAACCACGCCGCCGATGATGGAAGCGAACACGGTGAACTGTTTCATGTTCCGGGCAAACAAATGGGCGGTGAGCGGCGGAATCAGCAGAAAGCCGAACGAGATCAACGGGCCGACACTCAACACCGCCATCGATACGGTAAAGCCAATCAACAAATAGGTGACCGCATCCCAGAGGATAACTTTCTTCCGGAGCGTGACCGCAAACGCGCGGTCGAATGAAACCAGCATCAGTTCCTTGTGAAACAGGCCGAGCACGGCCAGCACCACCGCCAAAGCGGCGGCCGTCAGCACCAGATCGAAATTGGAAATGGTGATGACCTCGCCTTTCAGGAGGTCCAGCCAGCCGAGCTCTGCATAACGGTTTTTTGACAGCAGCAGGATACTGAGCGCGGCGGCTACGACATAGGCGGTGCCCAGCCGGCCTTCCGGCAAACCTCGCCCCCGTCGCTCAAAAAAAGCCAGCACCAGGATGGCGGCCAGCGTGAAGAAAATCGATCCGGCGAACGCCAGCGCATGGCCGCTGGGTTCCCCGTGGGCGGCTGTGTTCATCCCGAGCCACAACGGCAACGACAGCGCCACGGCCACTCCGGTCGAGGAAATTTGCGGCAGCGCCACACCCAGAAAAATCAACCGGCGCAGGACGAGAAACACCCCGACCAGCGGGCAGGCAAAGCCGATCAAGACACTTGTGTAGACCGAATTCCTCAGCAGGAAGTCCGGAGACAGAATTTGTAGTAGCGTTTCCATGTCAGCCTACCTCCATTTCAAGAATTTCTGCCAGGTGTGCCGGCGAGAGCAACTCCGCCGCCGTACCCTGCAGGACCTGGCCCTGATGGAGCCAGATGACTTGTTGCGCATGTTTGCGGACCAGCGGCAGGTCGTGGGTGACCAACAGGACGGTCAGCTTCCGTTCCGCGTGAATCTGGGAAATGAATTCCAGCAGATTGTGTGAAGCGACGGCGTCCACGCCGGCCGTCGGCTCGTCCAACACCAGCACATCGGGGCGGGTGGCCAGGGCGCGGGCGATGAGGACGCGTTGCTTCTGACCACCGGACAAGCGGCTGAATTTTTGCTGGGCGAACCCGTCCGCCGCCGTGGCGCGCAGGCATTCACGGACAAAATCTTTTTCCGTGCGCGATGGAAACTGCATTGGCATCACATGGTTGAAAGTGCCCATCAATGCCACGTCAAACCCAGTCAGGGGGTAGAGCGGGTCAAGTTCGGTGGTTTGTGGGACGTAACCGAAAACGGGAGCCGACACGAAATGGATGCTTCCGGCCACCGGCGGCAGCAGGCCGAGGAGGGTTTTGAGCAGGGTGGATTTGCCTGAGCCGTTGGCGCCCAAGATGGCCGTGAAGCTGCCGCGTGTGATGGACAGCGAGATGCCGGACAACACGGCCCGGCCATCATAACCGACGGCGAGGCGGTCCAGGGTGATGAGTGATTCGGACATACCAGTTTTGTGGCGGCGGTTTGTGACCGCCGCCATGGAGTTTATTTTTTCAATGCGTTTACAAATGAGTTTACGATGTAATCCATCTCC
>Ga0335069_10001452_pt1 | contig 38397 bp, 32 predicted proteins | sample Lox_Sample_11_FD_206714 | JGI IMG/M metagenome (GOLD analysis project Ga0335069, IMG submission 206714) | Soil microbial communities from Loxahatchee National Wildlife Refuge, Florida, United States - Lox_Sample_1.1 | ecosystem: Environmental > Terrestrial > Soil > Wetlands | place: USA...
CGCCCCCCGAGCGGCCGCTCGCCGCAGGCGTGAGTGCGGCTCGAGGTGAACGGCCGCGGCATCCCCGGGCGGCGGCGGAACGTATCTTCGATCCGTTCTTCTCGCTCCGGCTGGGCTTAAGCTGGCGCCGCTCGACGTCACGGTGCTGGAGGAACCGGGCGGGCTTCGCAAGCAGGTTGTCCTCCGCCAGCCCGTCCACCCGGATCGGCTCTCCACCGGCCACTCGACCAGCGACGCGATAGCCGAGTCGGTCGGCGCCGGAGACGCCGTTCCCTTCCGAGCGGCTCTTCTCCCGTTGCACCGCTGCCCCGACCCCGCCATCATGCCTCCGTGTCCGGAGACGACCCGCGTCGGCACCGTCGCCACAAGATACGGATCGCCATCGAGCTCGGCGCGAGTGGCCGGCTCGAGGACTGGGTGGCCGAGGACGTTTCTCCGGGGGGCCGCCAGGTCGGCGCCCAGCTCCCGCTGCAGCAGGGCGAGCTCGTCCGGGTCCGGTTCCGACCCGACCGCCTCTCCCACCAGCCCGGCGGAGCGGCGACGGTGGCCTGGGCCACGCGCGATCCGCCCCACCGCGTGGGCCTTAGGCACTCGGGCTCCACCGAACGAGCAGATGCTGAGCTTCCTGCGGTCCTTGCTCGGCCCCGCGCAACTCCTCATCCGGAATCCCTGAGATGAATCGCTCCTTTCTCCTGGGTGCCGCCGTCGGCCTGTCGGCCGGCCTTCTCGTCGCGGTTGTCTCCTTCCAGATCGGTCGCGCCGGGCGGCTCAGCCGGGAGAGCGAGGCCGTGGTGGCGGCCCCCGCCTCCTCGCCATCGGCCCCGGCCGCCGCTCCGCCCGATTCGAGCGGCGCCGTCCCCCTTGACGCGAGCGAGAGGATCGCCACCGCTCGCACCGTGGTCGAGCACGATCCCCAGAACCTGGAAGCCTGGGTCGACCTGGGAAACCTGTACTTCGACACCCACCAGCCCCAGAAGTCGATCGAGGCCTACGGGCATGCCCTGGAGATCAAGCCCGACAGCCCCGACGTGTTGACCGACCAGGGCGTCATGTTCCGGGCGCTGGGGGCGTACGACAAGGCCATCGCCAACTTCGAGAAGGCCAACCGGATTTCTCCCGGTCACCTGCAGAGTCTCTACAACCTCGGCGTGGTGTACGCGTTCGACCTCCGGGACATCCCCAAGGCCGAGGAGGCCTTTAACCGCCTCATCCAGATCGCCCCCACGAGCGAGAACGCGAACCAGGCCCGGCAGGCCCTGGCCCAGCTGCGCAAGAATTGAAGGGGCCTGGCCGGAAGCCCTTGACGGAATTCCCACGCCCGCCGACCGTGTGACCATGATCCCCGAGCCTGCCTTCAGGGCGCGTTCTCTGGCGCTGGTCGAGCGCCAGACCACCCCTGCCACGGTCCCGCTCGTCCCGGAGATCGTGCTCCTCCAGTCCGGGGAACTGGACGCGCTCTGGCAGGCGACGGGACGGGAGGACCCGCCCTACTGGGCCTTCCCCTGGGCCGGAGGCCAGGCGCTCGCACGGCACATCCTCGATCACCCCGAGATTGTGAGAGGGCGGTGGGTGGTGGACTTCGCCTCGGGCAGCGGGTTGGTCGCCATCGCCGCGGTTCGGGCCGGTGCGGCCGGGGTGCTGGCCCTCGACCGGGATCCGTTTTGCGAGGCGGCGGTGGCCCAAAACGCCGCCCTGAACGGTGTGAGCGTGCCGTTCCGCGCCGGAGACGCGGTCGGCGCGAACCTGCCCCGGTGCGACGTGTTGCTCGCCGGGGACGTATTCTACGAGCGCGGGCTGGCGGAGTCCGCCTTGGCCTTTTTCCGCTCCCTGCGAGCGGGCGGGGTACGCGTCCTGGCCGGAGATGGTTGCCGGGCCTACGCCCCGAGAAACCGGTTCGAGGTGCTGGGTTGGTACGACGTACCCACGAGCGAAATCATCGAGGATGCCCGCCTGAGACGGGCGCGAGTTCTGGAGATCGTTTGCCAATGAGAGTGGCTCTTTCGGTCGTCGTCTGTGGCAACGTGACTCTCGACCGCGTCCCGGGCGGTTTCGCACCCGGTGGGCCAGCCTACTACGCAGGACAGGCCTGGCATGCGTTGGGCGCGGAGGTGCGCGTCTTCACCTCCGTGGCCTCTGGCTACCCTCCCGAGGCGCTTCGCGGCCTGGAGACGGAGGTGGTCTCCTCGCCCTCCACCACCGTGTTCCACAATCGGTATGCGGCCGACGGGACCCGTACGCAGCGGGTCGAGGCGCAGGCGATGTCTCTCGCCCCTCGCAATCTTCCGCCCGGATGGCGCCGGCCGGACGTGCTCCACCTCGTTCCGGTTCTGTCGGAGGTCGACCCGAGCGCCTTTCGCGCCGCGCTCCGCCCCCGGCTCACTGGACTCTGCGCCCAGGGGCTCGTCCGCGTCGTCGGAGCGGACGGCACGGTCACCCAGCCGCCCTGGAACCCGGAGCCGGCCATGCTCTCTGCGGTGGACGTGGTCGTCCTGAGCGAGGACGATCTGCGGGGCCAGGGCGACCTCTTATCGCGCCTGGCCCGGGTAGTCCCGGTCGTGGCATTCACCCGCGGTGCCCAGGGCTGCGACATCATCGTCCGCGGGCGCACCACCCACGTGGGCGTCTTCCCAGTGCAGGAGGTCGATCCCACGGGCGCCGGAGACGTGTTCGCCGCGGGTTTCCTGCACTCCCTGGCGCAGGGTGCCGCGCCTCCCGAGGCGGCGCGCCTCGGTGCCGCGGCTGCGTCCTTCGTCGTCGAGGCACCCGGTGGCACGAATCTCCCCCAGGTCCGGGGGGCCTTCGCGCGCGCGGAGCGAATCTCCATCCTGGGATGAGCGGTTGGGGCTCGCGAGGCTTCCCCCAGGCGGCTCGATCACCGAGGAAGCGCAGCTCGCCGCAGGACCAGAGTCGCGCCTCGGACCGGCCTCGAACTCGAGGATCCGCCCTTGTCCCTCGAGTCCCCCGGTCGCGCGACCCTCATGCGGGTGAGCAAGTCCGGCGAGGGCGTCCCGGTTCGCTCGCCGGACACGACTCGCTGCAGACGCCGCCCAAGGGGGCCCCCGAGGTGGGTCGAGCCTCGTCAGTTCGGGTAGCGGGGCTGGCGGCGGGGAGCCGGGGGTTCGCTGATCCCGGAGAGTTCCAGGCCTTGGCGCGTGAGGAGGTAGCGCACCGTTCCATTTCCCCGTTCCGTCTCAAGGCTCGCCTCGAAGACCGGTCCCGTGATCGACCCGAGCTGCACCGTTTTGCGGAGGTTCACGACCCGGCCGGTGACGAGGTCTCCGGCGACCTGGCCGGTGGGTTCGTCACGCCGGTATAGCTCGAGGGCGGCCTCGTGGAGGAGCGCTGCCAGCGGCGCCGACAGGGAAACGGTCGAGAAGAGCACCGAGATGAGGGTCCAGCGCGAGGTCCCTTGGTCGGCCATCCACTGGATTGTACTCCGATCGCGGGAAGGCGGGTCGCACGCGCCCGCTCGCATGGATCTCTCGGGCGATCGGGCGGCCGGCCACGCAGGGCCAGGCCGCTCTTCGCCCAGGTACTTCGCCTTTGACGAGAGGACAGGCCCGCCCGCAGTCCTTGCGGGTACGTCGCTTCCTTACCATCTGCTGGCCCGCCTGGCCGAATACGAGCTCTCCTCCTGCCGGCGAACGGTCTCAGTCGCCCTTGCAGCTCGCCCTGGAGAACGCGGAGATCGGAGCGACCTGGTCGAGGAAAGCGCGCGCCCACCCCGCAGGCGGCTCATCGGGTGAGCCCGCCTCGACCGAGCCACTCGAGCACCATCCCCGCCGCCACGTTCACCGCCGTATCGACCCGCAGGACGCGCGCTCCGAGTGAGAAGGGTGCGAACCCGTGCGCCTCGAGGAGGTGCGCCTCGTAGGCCGTGAAGCCTCCCTCTGGCCCCACCGCAAGGGCCACCTCTCCCGCGGGAGGGGGGTGACGAAGCCCACCGGTGCTCGGATGGGCGAGGATGCGAGCCCTGGCCGGGAGGAGAAGGTCGAGCTCGTCTTCCAAGAGCGGCTTGAAGAGGCGCCGGACCACCACCTCCGGGAGGATCGTGTCCCGCGCCTGCTCGAGGCCGAGCAAGAGCTCGGCACGGACCGCCGCCGGACGGAGGCTCGGCGAGCCGAAATAGCTGCGCTCCACCTTGTAGCTCCCACAGAGGACGAGCCGCTTCACCCCCAGGGACGCGGCCGACTGGAGGACTCGCCGTAGGATCTTGGGCCTGGGGAGCGCGAGGAGGAGCTGCAGGGGTACGGGGGGCGGAGGCTCCTCTTCGAGCCGTGGGCGAAGGACGAGCTCCTCTTCGCCCGCCGAGATCACCTCGGCCTCGCCCATCCGGCCGCCGACCACGCCCACCCGGATCCGCTGTCCGCGCGCGGCGCGGAGCACCTCCCGAACGTGCCGAGCCTTTGGGCCCGCGAGCCGCGCCGTTCCGTCCCCGGACAGCTCCTCCGGCTCGAGCAAGAGCAGGTTCACGAGCCCAAGGATCGCACGGGGCACTGCGGCGTGCGTTCCTTTCGAGGCGGGGTGATCTCCTGACCTTCGAGAAATGTGGCTCCCTCTCTCACCGGGCGGCGCGCAGGCGAAGGTGGACGGGTGGGAGCCGACGACGGCCGACGGGGAGGGCCTTTGCCCTCGCAAAACGCCCATCTCGAGCACCTACGCGCTGCGCGAGGCCCTTCGCCTCGTGGCGGAGGAAGCGCTCGATGAGCGCTTCTCCCGCCGCCGCAGGCATTTCGGCCTCTCTCATGGCCGGCCTCACCGCGCCCGGCTTCACCGGCGAGGGGCACTGCCTGTCCACCCCGATCTTCTCGAGTCCCGCCGGTGTGGACGAGGGAGACGAGCGGCCGAGATTGCTCGCCGAGCACGGCGTCGAGATGGGCGGTAGGCTCGGGCTCCTTGTCGGGCCAGGCTAAGGAGGCCCGCGTGGGCGCGCGCCCCAGAACGCGCGGGCGCTTTGGCAACCCTCGATTTGAGCGCAGTCTCCCCGGACGCTTCCCGTACACGGGGACGGCCCTCTTGGCGGGGATGGCTCACTACGCGGGCGCCTGCCCCTCGAACAGCACCCCGCCCTCGAGGACCCGGCGTATCCCGTCGAGCAGGGCGGTATACGCGACCGGCTTGCCGAACGCACCAATCGCCCCTGCAGCGACGAGCTCGGTGCGTCCGCCCTCGTAGGCGGAGAGCCCGATCGCGGGGACGGTGCGGAGGCGGTCGTCCGTCGAGAGCCGCAGGGCGCGTATGAGATCCGCGCCGCTCATCCCCGGCATGACGTGGTCCACCAGGCACAGGTCGGGCGGTGCCAGGCGAGCCACCTCCAGCGCCTCCTCGCCCGACTCGGCCGGGATGGCGACGTAACCCTCCCCCTCGAGCACCTGCGCGAGCAACGTACGCAGGGTCTCGTTGTCCTCCACGACGAGGATCCGGGCAGACCGTGCCACACCTTTGCCTACTCCGCCTTTCCCGATACCGGTATCCCTTGGCTCCCCGACCCCGAAACGGGAAGAACCGCCCTTTGCGCGCCACCTTCCGCGGCTCCCGCCCCGCCGGTGCCCTTGGCCCAACCCCGTCCGCCTCCCTAATTTCCTTACCGGGCGGGGAGAAGGTCGATGACGCAATGCGTGGTTCGGAGGTGTCGGGTCCGTTCGCCGCCGCTTTAGCGGCTTTGATTAGGCGGGTTGCCGGGTGGCTCGCGGGGATGCGGTCGGGTCTCCGCGCCCGGGCCCGGACGCGGCTGGAGAACGAGAGGAGGTGGGGCCGGCTCTCGCGCTCCCTCGTCGAGGCGGAGCTTTCCGCCCGGCTGGCCGTGCGTTCGGGCGTCCGACTCGACGATTTCGTGCGCTCGAGGGTGGCTCGGTACGTCACGAGCCTTCCCGTGCCACTCGAGGAGCTCGGCGTCGACGTGAGCGTCGAGGGGGGGGAGGCGGTCATCCGGGTCCTCGCCACCCGACCCGAGCCCGCCGCGGCGCCTGCTCCCTCGCGGGCGACGCAGGACGAGGTCGCTTCCGCCCGGTCCGATCTCGCCTCCGCCGCCGAACGCGTCGCCTCGGCGAGGGCCCACCTCGAGGGAGTGGCGCGCAAAGTGGCCGACGATCTCGCGAGCGGGAAGATCCCTTCCGCCCCGGGGCAGGTGGACGCCTCCATCGAGCAGTGCGGCCGGCCCCCCGTGCCCCATCCCGCTCCTTTGCTCCTCCTCCGGGGCCTCTCGTTCGCCCTGCTCGCCTCCACCGCTCACCGCATGGCCGGGCCCGCTCTCTCTGCAGGCCTCTCCCTCGACGCCCTCTCCCGCGCCCTGGCGCGGGATCCCCTCGCGATCGTGGCGAGCGCCCTGTTCGGCCTGGGGGCCGCGGTCTCGGTGTATGCGTTCCTCTGCGTGGCCGTGGAACGGGGGGAGGAGCTCGTCCGGGTACTCTCCGAGGCCCGACGTCCGGCCCTTCTCGGCGCGGCCGTGGGCTCCGCCCTCCTCCTCGCCGTCGCGGTGGCGCTCATGGCGATCCGGCCTGGCCTGCTCGCCGGTCCGTTCCTCCTCGTCTGTGTGCCCCTCGCGAGCGTCCTCCTCGCCCGGCAAGCCGATCGCCTCGAGTCCTCTCGGACCAAGGCGGCCCTCGCCGCGCTCGACTGGGATCGGGAGCGGATCCGGGAGGCGGGGGAGCGCGCTCGCCGCCTCGAGGTCCTCTCCGCCGCCGAGGAGGACCTTTCCTCGGCGCTGGGCGACCATGGCCGGGCCGAGGGCGCCCTTCGAGCGATCGAGCGGCGCGTCGCAGAGGAGGCGCGCGAGGCCGAGCTCGCGGAGTCCGAGTGGGCCCGAAACCTGGAGCGGCTGGCGGAGACCCTTGCCGCCTCCCTGGAGCTCGACCGCTACGCCTTCGTGCGCCGTGCCTCGGCCCGGGCCCATGCCGCGACCGAGATCCGTCCCCTCCGGTCGCGGCCGGCGCCGCTCGATCCCGCGGTGAGCGGGCGCCTCGAGGCCGCGAGCTAGTCGCCCGGCCGCGCGACGGTCAGGCCTGGTCCCGAACCGCCGCCTCGAGGAGGTCGCGGAGCACGGCCGCGTTGCTGTGGCGCTCGTCGCGCGACCCGTAGACGAGGGTGACCGTTCCGCGGGCGGCCTTGCGCTCGAGCTCGGCCAGTGCGGCCGCCGCGGGTCCGGCCCGGAGCTCCCGGGCGTACCGCCGGCCGAATTCCGCGAACCGCGCCGGGTCGTGCCCGAACCAGCGACGGAGGGCGGAGCTCGGCGCCAGCTCCCGGACCCAGGCGTCGAGGCCTAACCGTTCCCGGCGCACCCCGCGCGGCCAAAGCCGGTCCACCAGGACCCGGTACCCGTCGGCCGCCTCCGGCTTCTCGTAGGCTCGCTTCGTCCGGACCGGGCTCACGCCAGGCCTTCAGTCTGGGAGCCAGGTGCGGTCCGCTCCCCCCGGCGGGCCTCGATGGTGGCGAGGAGCTTCGCGAACGGCTCCTCGAACAGGCGGAGCCCCTCCGAAAGGAGATCCCCCGCCACCTCGTCGAGGGAGATCCCCAGAGCTCCCAGCTCCGAAAGCGCGCGGTGCGCCCCCTCCACGTCCGACTCCAGGGTGGGATGGACCCGGCCGTGGTCGCGGAAGGCCGTGAAGGTGGCGGGCGGCATGGTGTTCACGGTCTCGGGACCGATCAGCTCCTCGACGTACATGACGTCGCGGTACCGCGGGTTCTTGGTGCTGGTGCTCGCCCAAAGGAGCCGCTGGGGTCGGGCCCCGGCGGCGGCCAGGCGGGCAAAGCGTCCGTCCGCGGTGCGCGCGCGCCAGTCCTGGTACGCCAGCTTGGCGTTGGCGATCCCGATCGTGCCCCGAAGGGCCAAGGCGCGCTCCCGCCCCTCCCTGGAGGTCGAGGCGGCGGCGAGCTTCTCGAGCCTCCCGTCCACGAGGGTGTCGACCCGCGAGACGAAGAAGCTCGCCACGCTTGCCACCCGGGAGAGGTCCCGCCCGCGTGCGGCCCGGTCCTCGAGCGCGGCCTCGTACGCCTCCGCCACCCGGGCGTAGGCGGCTCGCGAGAAGAGAAGAGTCACGTTCACGTTGACGCCCTCTGAGAGGAGCGACCGGATCACCGGAGCCGACTCGGGCGTCCCGGGGATCTTGACGAGCACGTTCTCGCGGGCGAGCTCCCGGAAGAGCCTCCGGGCCTCGGCCATGGTCCCGGCCGCATCGTGGGCGAGGACCGGGGAGACCTCCAGGCTCACGTACCCGTCGCGCCCGGCGGTCCGGTCGTACACCGGCCGGAGCAGGTCGGCCGCGGCCCGGATGTCCTCGATGGCCAGGGTCTCGTAGATGGCCTTGGCGTCGAGGTCATGGCGCGGGGCCAGCCTCGCAAAGGCGGCCTCGTAGTCCTGACCATTTTCGGCGATCGCCTTCTCGTAGATGGCCGGGTTGGTGGTGAGGCCGGTGAGACCGTCCTCCTCGATGAAGCGGGCCAACTCGCCCGAGACGAGGATGCCCCGGCGCAAGCTGTCGTACCAGACGCTCTGGCCACTTTGAGAGAGCTCTCGGAGCGGGTTCGTCACGGTACACCTCCTCGAGAGGAGTTCTAAGACGCGGGGACCCAGGGAGCCCTGCCTCGGAGGTAGCCTATTGGGCCCAAGAAAGCCGCCTCGGTCGCGGGGCCCTCGATAGGGCCGGGCGACCCGTCTCGCCTGGTGCAGACCGTTCGCCGCGGACGAGTGGTTTCACTTTGAGATAACGACCGAGGGAGCGAACGGTGCCTGGCGCACCGGCGCTAGCCTGGATCCCGGGATGGACGAGGGCGCGATCCTTTCGGTTGGCTCTCCCCCATCGCCCCGGGAGGGGTCCGGCTCCACGCGCCGCGACCCACCGGATCGGTCCATGGCGCCATGGAGGGCTCGCCCCTTTCGACCGGCGCGGGCGCCCACGGGGCGGGCCCGTCGCCCAATGCGCTCTGGCCGTTGGCAGCGGACTGGAGGAGGATAGCCCACCCGGGAGCCCGCATGACCGACCGACGGAGCGGCATCCTCTTCCATCCGACCTCCCTTCCCGGTCCGCACGGCGCTGGAGACCTGGGCGCCGCTGCCCACCGATTCGTGACCTGGCTGGCGCAGGCAGGTCAGCGGATTTGGCAGGTCCTCCCGCTCGGTCCGACCGGCTACGGCGACTCGCCCTACCAGGCCCTGTCCTCGCGGGCTGGCAACCCGCTGCTCGTCTCGCTCGAGGTCCTGCGCAACGAGGGCTGGCTCTCCGACGCCGACCTCGCCGGGGCCCCCGCCACCTCGCCCGACACCGCCGCTCTCGACCAGGCGCTCACCTGGAAACGATCCCGGCTCTCGCGCGCGGCTCTGTCGTTCCGGGCGCGGGCTGGTGCGGAGCCCCGAGCGGACCTGGAGGACTTTCGAGCGCGCGAAGCGAGCTGGGTGGAGGACTGGGCGCTGTTCTCGGTTTTGAAGGATGTGCACAGCGGGGCTCCCTGGACCGCCTGGCCCGAGCCCCTGGCTCGTCGCGACCCCCAGGCGCTGGTTGAGGCCAGGGATCGCCACGCGGCCGGGATCGAGGCGGCGATCTTCACGCAGTGGTGCTTCTTCCGGCAATGGGAAGCACTCCGCGCCCGCTGCCGCGCCCTCGACATCGCCCTTGTCGGCGACGTCCCCATCTACGTCGCTCACGACTCCGTCGAGGTGTGGTCCCGGCCCGACCTCTTCGAGCTCGCCCCCTCGGGAGAGCCGGTCGCCGTGTCGGGCGTACCGCCCGATTACTTCAGCGAGACCGGCCAGCGGTGGGGAAATCCCCTTTACGACTGGGCCCGGGTGGCGCTCGAGGGCTACACCTTCTGGGTCCAGCGCGTGCGCGGAACCTTGGCTCTCGTGAACCGGATCCGGCTCGACCACTTCCGCGGGTTCGAGGCGTACTGGCGGATCCCCGCCGCCTGCCCCACCGCGGTCGAGGGTGCCTGGGTCCCGGGGCCGGGGGCCTCGCTCTTCGAGGCGCTGGAACGCGCCCTCGGCCCCCTGCCCTTCATCGCCGAGAACCTCGGGGTGATCACGCCGGGAGTGGAGGCGCTCCGCCGCCGGTTCGGATTCCCGGGCATGGCGGTGTTGCAGTTCGCATTCGGCAACGACCCGCAGGCGGCGACCTTCAGGCCGCACAATTACTCCCGCGATCTCGCCGCCTACACCGGGACGCACGACAACGACACCACCATGGGCTGGTGGGAGGGAGGAGCGGAGGGCAGCGTCCGGACCGCCGCCGACGTAGAGGCGGAGAAGGCGCTGGCCCGCGAGTACCTCGGAACCGACGGCCGCGAGATGAACTGGGTCCTCATCCGGACCCTGCTCGCGTCGGTGGCCGACACGGTGATCTTCCCGATGCAGGACGTCCTCGGGCTCGGAAACATCGCCCGCATGAACCGCCCCGCCACCCTGGGGGGCAACTGGCGGTGGCGGGCGCGAGAGGAAGCGTTCACCGCGCCGCTCGCCGGCCGGCTGGCGCGCCTCGCGAGGATCACCGACCGCTAGAGGCCTGGCCGGCAACCGTCTCGCCTTCCCTCCGAGAGGCTCCCGGGCCCCCTCCGCGAGTCCCCGCCCCATTCGGCGGGGGCCGACGCCTCTTTGCAAGGATCCTGGAGCCCTCCGCTAGTCGCTCGCGCCCACGCGGATCCGGAGCTTCACCTCCCCTCCCCGGCCCTCGGCGGTCCGCTAAACACTCGCGAAGCGGAACACTGTCCCCACCCGAGCCTCCTTGGTCTGGGCGGCGGCCACTTCAGGGGCACCGGTTCGATCGGGATACCGATGAGCACCGCCCACACGCCCGGCCAAAGAGCTCGCACCGGCCCTTTCGACCGAGGGGCTCCCACCCGCTTCGAACACGACGTCGTCCGACCTTTCTCGAGCGGCCGGACCCTCCTCGCCCGCGCTCTCTCACCCGCGCGCACCCGGGCGCGCCGGCCCGCGGGAAGCGACCGCGCGGAGCTCGGGGAAGAACCTCCGCATGGCCGGGGTGAGGATGAGCTCGTAGGGGACGTACTCGATCCGCTCGGATCGGTGGGCCCCGGGGCTCGCGAAGATCTCGTAGGCCTTCTGCATCATGAGCTCGGGGTTCTGCTTGATGGCGGCCATGCGAAGGTCGACGAGGAGATTCATCATGGGGTGGTAGTCGAAGACGCCGTAGTGGACCGGGCGGCAGGGCTCCGGAGAGCCCCCGAAGTACCGGACCAGCCCGTCCATGGCCACGAGGGAGTTCACGAAGATGCCCCCGATGTCCGACCTGTTCCTGAACAGGAGCTCGATCTTCCGGTAGGCCGAATCGGAGTCGAAGAGGGTCTCGACGAACAGGTCGTCGGCGTAGCGGATGCCGCGCTCCGCCAGGGCGGTCCTGAACCCCTCCAGGCGCAGCCTCGTGACCACGTGGTCGGCCATCCCCCCCACGTAATACACCCGCCCCTTCCGCCCGGCCGCCCGGAGGGACTCGAGAAGCATGCGAGTGAGCACCAGGCTGGCGTCCAGGTTGTCGGTGGCGACGGTGTGCTTCCCGCTCTGCTGCGCATCGAGTACGATCTGCCGCGCCCCGGCGAGGCTGCATAGTTCCGCGACGTCCTCGAGGGCGGTGGGGTTGGCGGTGAAGACGCACTCCACGTTCTGCGAGAGGAAGTAATTGACCGTGTCGATCTCCTCCTTGCGGTCATAGTTGGTCACGGTGATGAGGGCGATCTTCTGGTCTCGCCGGGCCAGCCGCTCGAAGGTCTCCGCCATCTCGCTGAAGAAGCGGTTGTTCAGGGTCGGAACCATGAGCCCGAGGATGTTGGTGGCTCGGTTCCTCAGGCTCCGTGCGTGCAGGTTGGGCTGGTAATTGTGCTCCTTGGCCGCCGCCAGGATGAGGTCCCGCGTCTCCGCCGAGATGTTGAACTCCGCGGCCCTGCGGTTCAGCACCATGCTCACGGTGGTGATGGAGTAGCCGGTCAGGGCGGCGATGTGCTTGAGCGAGGTCCGCCCCTTCGCCGCCTGCTCGCTCTCCCGCCCGCGGTTGCCCTTCCCCATGCGACAAGATGTTACCGCGCCAAAGGCCCGCTGACCTTTCCCACCGGCCCGCTCAAGGAAACACTGGGCTCCGATCGATGCGCCGGGTAGGTTCTTCGGAAAGAGCGGAGTGTTGAATGCGGCGATCCGCTCCGCGGAGACAATCGCCCTGGCGAGGCGCCGGGTTCTCTCGAGGGGGAGTGGGCCGGCCGCCTTTGGGGCGAGGCCCTCCCTCGAAAGGCGCGACCGAGGATGGCCCCCGAGGGGTCATGACCCGCAGCGGGCTCGCGCAGCCCGCCGCAGCCGGATGAGGGACCCGGGACCGTGGAGGTGAGCATGGCAGCCATCGGAAAGCAGGTGACGCATGACGTCGTGGCCCTCAACGCTTCCGACTCAATGCGCGAGGCTGCGCGCGTCATGGAGGAGCGGCGGATCGGCTCGGTGGCGGTGAAGGATGGCGGCCGGATCGTCGGCCTCGTCACGGAGCGCGACCTCATGCGAACCGTGTGTGTCCTGGGCAGAGACCCCGGCTGGCCCATCCGGGAAGCGATGCGAGCCGAGATCCCGCGTGTCCAGCCCTCCACGACAGAGTCAGAGGTCGCGTCGGTCATGCGCGATCACACGACTCGCCACCTCCTCGTCGAGGAGGGCGGGACCGTGGTGGGCGTGATCTCGATGAGGGACATCATCCAGCTCATGCTCGACGAGAAAGAGCACCTCATCGGTCAGCTGCACTCGTATATCGAGGGGCGATAGCGGCCCCGGGGGCCCCTCCAGGGATCTTCTCCACGCCCACTTCCACGCATACTCGCTTGGTACCCTGGAGGGCTACCGAGCATGCGCATCGCTGTGCTTCGAGAGTCGGCCACGGGGGAGAACCGCGTCGCTCTCGTCCCGGAGAACGTGGTCCGCCTTTTAAAGGGGGAGGGGGGCCACGAGGTCCGGGTCGAGCAGCAGGCGGGGCAGGCGGCCGGCTTCTCCGACGAGGCCTACAGGGCAGCCGGTGCGGCCGTGGCCTCGGCTCAAGAGGTCGTCCTCGGGGCCACGGTGGTGGCGCTGGTCGGACCTCCATCCGTGGAGCAGGCAGACCTGCTCCCGCCCGGGTCGTTCCTCGTCGGTCTCCTCGCCCCGCATCGGCAGAGGCCGCTTTTCGAGCGGCTGGCAGGCCGTGGCGTGAACGCGCTCGCCATGGAGCGAGTGCCCAGGATCACGCGCGCACAGCCCATGGACGCGCTCTCGTCGCAGGCCACGCTCGCCGGCTACAAGGCCATCCTGCTCGGCGCCTCGGCCCTGTCCAGGATCCTCCCCATGATGACCACCGCCGCCGGGACCTTGGCGCCGGCCCGAGCCTTCGTCATCGGCGCCGGAGTGGCGGGCCTGCAGGCCATCGCCACCGCCCGGCGCCTGGGCGCGGTGGTGTCGGCGTTCGACGTCCGGCCGGCCGTGAAGGAGCAGGTCCAGTCGCTCGGTGCGACCTTCGTCCAGGCCTCGGCGATCGCGGCGGAGGGCGCGGGCGGCTACGCCCGGGAGCTCGCAGAGGAGGACCAGGCGCAGGTGCTCGAGGCGGTCGGGAGGCACGTCCGGGAGGTGGACCTGGTCGTGACCACGGCGGCCGTTCCCGGCCGGCCGGCACCGCGCCTGCTCACCGCCGACATGGTCCGTTCCATGCGACCCGGCTCGGTGATCGTGGACCTGGCGGCGGAGGCAGGAGGGAACTGCGAGCTCACCCGGGCCGGCGAGACGGTGCGCGAAGGGGGGGTCGTCATCATCGGGGCGACGAACCTGCCCAGCTCCGTGCCCTTCCACGCGAGCCAGATGTATGGGCGGAACGTCCTCGCCCTCTTGCTCGCACTCTTTCGGGAGGGGCAGTTCGCCGACAAGGACGAGATCGCGATGGCCATGCTGGTCGTCCACCAGGGAAAGGTCCTTCTCTAGCCATGCACGGCACGAGCTTCCTCGAGCTCTACGTCTTCGTCCTGGCGGGGTTTGTCGGGTTCTTCACCATCACCCGCGTGCCGGCCCTGCTCCACACGCCGCTCATGTCGGCCACCAACGCCATCAGCGCCATCTCGCTCGTGGGATCGCTCGTGCTGGCGGGAGCGGATCGGGGCCCGTTGCCCACCCTGCTCGGGTTCGTGGCCGTGACCTCGGCCACGATCAACGTGGTGGGCGGTTTCATCATCACCGACCGCATGCTGAAGATGTTCAAGCGGGCGGACCGCCGGCCGGCGAGCGCGCCGCCGGGGGCGGGGGGAAAGAAGTGAGTCCGCGCACCCTCGTGATCGAGGCCGCCTACGTCCTCTCCTCGATCCTCTTCATCCTCGGGCTGCGGAGCCTGACGGTCCCGGATCGCGCCCGCCGGGGGATGCAGCTCGCCGCGCTGGGCATGCTCGTCGCGATCGTGGGCACGCTCGTGAACCGCGAGATCGTCCGCTACGACTGGATCCTTGCCGGCCTGGCCCTGGGCGCGGCGATCGGCTACCCGCTCGGGGTGTACGTCCCCATGACGGCGATGCCGCAGCGGATCGCCATCTCGCACATGTTCGGCGCGGTGGCGGCCACTCTGGTGGGCCTGGCCGAGTACTACGCGCTCGGCCAGGGCGCCGAGGTGTCGCGGATCCAGATGGCGGCCCTGGGGTTCGAGGTGCTGTTCGGCGCCCTCACCATCACCGGCAGTTTCATGGCCTTCGGGAAGCTGCAAGAGATCCTCCCCTCGAGGCCCGTCACCTTCCCCGGCCAGAACGTGGTCTCCCTCGGCCTGTTCGCCGCCGCGGTGGCGCTCTTCGCCTGGCTCCTCCTCGAGCCCGCCAATCCGCGCGCCTTCTATGCCATGGTGGCGCTCTCGCTCCTCTTCGGCGCGTCGCTCGTCCTCCCCATCGGCGGGGCCGACATGCCGGTGGTGATCTCGCTCCTCAACTCCTACGCCGGCCTGGCCTCCTCGGCCACGGGCTTCGCCATCGGCAACAACGTGCTCATCATCGCCGGCGCGCTCGACGGAGCGTCCGGCTTCATCCTCTCCATCATCATGAGCCGGGCCATGAACAGGTCCTTCACCAATGTGCTCTTCGGCGCGTTCGGCACCCCGTCCAAGGCGTCGGCCCGGACCACCCAGGGCCTGACCGTCCACGCCATCACCCCCGAGGACGCGGCCATCCAGCTCGCCTTCGCCCGGCTCGTCATCGTGGTGCCCGGGTACGGGATGGCGGTGGCCCAGGCCCAGCACCAAGTGCGCGAACTCGCCACCCTCATCGAGAGGAACGGAGGCACGGTCCTCTACGCCATCCACCCGGTGGCGGGCCGCATGCCCGGCCACATGAACGTGCTCCTCGCGGAGGCCGACGTCCCCTACGACAAGCTGAAGGAGATGGACGAGATCAACGACGAGTTCAAGAACGCCGACGTGGCCCTGGTCATCGGAGCGAACGACGTGGTGAACCCGGCCGCCCGCAGCGACAAGTCCTCTCCCATCTACGGCATGCCCATCCTGAACGTCGACCAGGCCAAGCAGGTGATCGTCCTGAAGCGCTCCATGAACCCCGGCTTCGCCGGGATCGAGAACGAGCTCTTCTACGGACCGAACACGGCCATGCTCTTCGGCGACGCCAAGGCCTCCTTGTCGAAGCTCGTCCAGGAGGTGAAGGGATCGTGACCCGCCCGCCCTCCTAGGCGGTCTCGATCGCCGCCGCCGCCTGCAGCCCCAGCTCCTGGATGGCCGCCTCTCGCATCTTGTACTTCTGGACCTTGCCGGTGACGGTCATGGGGAAGCCGTCGACGAACTTGTAGTAGCGCGGGATCTTGTAGGTCGCGATCTTCCCCTTGCAGAAGGCGCGGATCTCCTCGCCGGTGAGGGTGGCCCCGGGGCGGAGCTTCACCCAGGCCATGAGCTCCTCGCCGTACTTCGCGTCGGGCACCCCGATCACCTGCACGTCGGAGATGCCCGGGACGGTGTAGAGGAACTCCTCCACCTCGCGCGGGAAGATGTTCTCCCCGCCCCGGAGCACCATGTCCTTGATGCGGCCCACGATCTTGACGTAGCCCTGCTCATCCATGGTGGCGAGGTCACCAGTGTGCATCCAGCGCCCGATGTCGATGGCCTCCCGGGTGGCCTTGGGGTCGTTCCAGTAGCCGAGCATCACCGAGTAGCCCCGGGTGCAGAGCTCGCCGGGCGTACCCCTGGGGACGATCCGCCCGGTAGTGGCGTCGACGATCTTGACCTCGACGTGCGGGTGCACCTGCCCGACGGTGGAGACGCGCTTCTCCAGGGGGTCGTCGGTCCGCGACTGGGTGGAGACGGGCGAGGTCTCGGTCATGCCGTAGCAGATGGTCACCTCGGGCATGTGCATGTCCCTCTGGACCTTCTTCATCACCTCGATGGGACAGGGCGAGCCGGCCATGATCCCGGTCCGCAGGCTGGAGTAGTCGTGCTTCCCGAAGTCCGGGTGCTCGAGCTCGGCGATGAACATGGTGGGCACGCCGTAGAGCGAGGTGCAGCGCTCCTCCTCCACGGTCTTCATCACCGCGGCGGGGTCGAAGCTCTCTCCGGGGATGACCATGGTCGCCCCGTGCGAGGTGATCGCCATGTTCCCGAGCACCATCCCGAAGCAATGGTAGAAGGGAACCGGGATGCACACCCGGTCGCACTCGGTGTACCGGCAGAACTCGCCGATGAAGTAGCCGTTGTTCAGGATGTTGTGGTGGGAGAGGGTCGCCCCCTTGGGGAACCCCGTCGTGCCGCTCGTGTACTGGATGTTGATGGCATCGTCGAACTGGAGCTCGTGCTCGCGGTGGGTGAGCTCGTCCTCGGAGAGCCGGAGCGCGTCCTCGCGCAGCGCCTTCCATTCCTCGTCGATCACGATGCTCTGGCGAAGCTCGGGGCAGCGGAGCTGCACCTCCCGTACCATCTCGACGTAGTCGGTCTGACGGAAGCGGCGGGCCAGTACGAGGGTCGAGACGCCGGACTGGTTGAGGGCGTACTCGAGCTCATGGAGACGATAGGCGGGGTTGATGTTCACGAGGATCGCGCCCATGCGCGCGGTGGCGTACTGGGTCACCACCCACTCGAAGCGGTTGGGCGACCAGATGCCGACCCGATCCCCCTTCTTCACGCCTCGGGCGAGCAGGCCCCGGGCCACGAGCGAGGTCTCCTCCCAGAGCTGTCGATAGGTGGAGCGGTAGCCCTGCGCGACCGAGACGAGCGCCTCGCGATCCGGGTACCGCTCCACGGTGCGGCGCAGGTTCTCCCCGACGGTCTCGCCGAGGAGCGGGACCTCGGATGGGCCGCTGACGTAGGACGGGGCGCGCATGTTCGCCTCCTCTTTCGGAAAGGAGCAATCCTAGACGAGCGAGGGCGACCCGCAAACAGCCACCGGTGAGCCCCGCGGGCCGCGCTCCCCGACGCCTCGCGTCAACCCCCGCCGGTCCCCTGGCCGATCGAGACCTTCCCCCCGCGATCAGGGCAGGAGCACAAGCGACCCCGAGGTCCGCCGATCCGCCAGGGCGCGCTGGGCCTCTGCCGCCTGGCCGAGGGGCCACCGGCCTCCCACTCGGACCTGGATGCGTCCGGCCTCCAGCTGGCCGAAGAGGTCTTCCGCCGCCCCCTCCAGGTCCGGGCGCGCTGCGAGATAGTGGCCCACCGAGGGGCGCGTCAAGAACAGCGATCCCTTCTGCGAGAGCATGGCCGGGGCGACCGGGGGCACAAGCCCGGAGGCATTGCCGAAGGTGACCATCATCCCCAGCGGTCGCAGGCAGCTCAGCGATCCGTCGAAGGTGGCCTGCCCCACCGAATCGTACACGACGGGCACGCCCGCGCCACCGGTGATCTCCTTGACCCGGGCGACGAAGTCCTCCCGGGTGTAGACCACCACGTGATCGCACCCGAGACTGCGCACCAGATCTGCCTTCTCGTCCGAGCCGACGGTGCCGATGACCGTGGCTCCGAGCGCCTTCAGCCACTGCACGGCGATGAGCCCGACGCCGCCTGCCGCGGCGTGCCACAGGACCACCTCCCCGGCCTTGACCGGGTAGGTGCGCCGCACGAGGGAGCGGACCGTGAGCCCCTTCAGGAAGGCCGCGGCCGCGACCTCGTCGGTGATCCTCGGTGGGAGCCTCACCAAGACGTCCGAAGGGACGAGCCGGACCTCGGCGTACGAGCCGACCTCTGCGGTCGACAAGTAGACCACGCGGTCCCCGGGGGTGACATGGGCCACGCCGGGCCCGACCGCCTCGACCCGGCCCGCCGCCTCCGTGCCGATCCCGCTCGGGAGCCTGAGCGGGTAGAGGCCGGTCCGGTGGTAGATGTCTACGAAGTTGACGCCCACGGCGCCGTGGCGGACGCGGGCCTGCCCTGGGCCGGGATCGCCGACCGCGACCTCCTCGAAGCGCAGCACCTCGGGGCCACCTGTCTCGTGAATCCGGATCGCTTTCGGCATGCCGAGCCTTGTAGCTCGTCCGGTGCGAAAGCGCACGCGCCTCGCCCCCGGGGGGCTTTCGGGGCGGGCGCGCCCAGGCGAGCGCCACGAGTCTCTCTAGGACGCCCCGAAGGCGGTCACCTGAGCGCCTCGACGATCTCGTCGAGGGCCTCCTTGGGTGGCCGGACCATGGCCTCGGGCAAGGTGGCGAGCGGCGCGTCGGGGAGGCCGAGCAGGTCCACGAACGTGGGGGCGGCAACGTCGACGAAGAGCAGTCCGGTGAGGACCTCGCCGCCCCGGGCCGACTCCAGGATCCGGGTCATGGCCCGGATCCGGTCCCGCGGGTCGTAGCCCTCCTCGAGCTTGCGGAGCCTCAGGCGGGAGCCGTCGTGCAGCGTCACCTCCACCGTGGCTCCCGGGTCGTAGTCGACCGCGATGTCCTCGCGCGCCGGAACGTAGGAGAGCTCGTGGATGGGGGCGTCGTGGTCCTTCATGTACGCGTACGACTTGGTGGATCCCTCGTGGTCGTTGAAGGTCACGCAGGGCGAGATCACGTCCAGGAGGGCGGTGCCCCGATGGGAGAAGGCGGCCTTGAGGAGGGCCGCGAGCTGTCGCTTGTCGCCCGAGAAGGAGCGGCCCACGAAGCTGGCCCCGAGCTGGATGGCGAGGGCGCAGGTGTCGATGGCGGGCAGGTCGTTCACCACCCCCGTCTTGAGGGTCGCCCCCCGATCGGCGGTGGCCGAGAACTGGCCCTTGGTGAGCCCGTACACGCCGTTGTCCTCGATGACGTAGACCATGGGCAGGTTGCGGCGCATGAGGTGCGAGAACTGGCCCAGCCCGATGGAGGCGGAGTCGCCATCGCCGGAGACGCCGAGGGCGAGGAGGTCGCGGTTGGCGAGGACCGCCCCGGTGGCGATCGCGGGCATGCGCCCGTGCAGCGCGTTGAAGGCGTGCGATCGGCCTAGGAAGTAGGCCGGGCTCTTGGAGGAGCAGCCGATGCCGGAGAGCTTGGCCACCCGTTCGGGCGGGATCCCCAGGTCAAAGGCCGCCTCCAGGATCCGCTCAGAGATGGCGTTGTGGCCGCATCCGGCGCAGAGGGTGGTCTTCCCGCCGCGGTAGTCGGTGAGGGGGAGCCCGAGCCGGTTGGTGCGGGGGGCCGGGGCGTTCGCCGCAGTGGTCACGAGGCATTCTCCTGGGCCAGGATCTCGTCGGTCACGCTCCGGGCATCGAGCGGCAGCCCGTGCACGTGGGCCACGGTGCGGAGCCGGACCGCGAGCTCGGGGGGCAGGTCGAGCCGGAGCAGGGAGCGGAGCTGGGCGTCGCGGTTCTGCTCCACTACGTAGACCCGGCGGTGCGAGCTGACGAAGGCTGCGACCGCGGGGGAGAACGGGTAGCCGCGCACCCTAAGGTAGTCGGACTCGAGCCCCGCCTCTTCGCGGAGCTGGGCCCGGGTCTCGACCACCGCGTGGTGCGAGGACCCGTAGGCGAGGATCCCGATCTCCGCCCCGTTCCCCTCCTGTACGGGAGGGGGGAGGAGCGTCCGCGCCCCCTCGAGCTTGCGGCGCAATCGGTCCATGTTCTCTTCGAAGGCCAGCGGGCTCTCGCTGTAGGCGGCGTTCTCGTCGTGGCCGGTGCCGCGGGCGAAGTACGCCGCCCGCGGGTGGTCCGTCCCCGGCAGCGTGCGCCAACCGATGCCATCGCCGTCCACGTCCCGGTACCGCGCGAAGCCGCCCAGCCGCTCGAGGTCCTCCTTCCCGAGGACCTTGCCTCGGTCCATGGGCGTCCTCGGGTAGGGGAAGGGGTCCGCCATCCAGTTGTTCATCCCCAGGTCAAGGTCGCTCATCACGAACACGGGCGTCTGGAGCCGCTCGGCCAGGTCGAAGGCCGCGACCCCCATGGTGAAGCACTCCTCCACCGAGCCGGGGAAGAGCAGGACGTGCTGGGTGTCGCCGTGCGACAGGAAGGCGGCCTTGAGCACGTCGCCCTGCGAGGTGCGGGTGGGGAGCCCGGTCGAGGGACCCACCCGCTGGACGTCGAAGATCACCGCGGGCACCTCGGCGAAGTACCCGAGCCCCGCGAACTCGCTCATGAGCGAGAGGCCGGGGCCGGAGGTGGCGGTCATGGCGCGGGCGCCCGCCCACCCCGCGCCGATCGCCATCCCGACGGCCGAGAGCTCGTCCTCGGCCTGGACCACCGCGAAGGTGGGCTTGCCCTCGGCCGAGACCCGGTACTTTCTGAGATAGCCGATGAGGGACTCCACAAGAGAGGACGAGGGGGTGATCGGGTACCAGGTCACGACCGTCACCCCCGCGAACAGGGCCCCGAGCGCCGCCGCAGAGTTTCCATCGACGATGAGCTTGCCGCGGTTCTGGTCGAGGCGACTCACCCTGAGGTCGTCCACCTTGTCGACCCCACCCGCCCACTCGAAGCCGGCCCGGGCAGCCGAGAGGTTCAGCTCGCGGGCCTTCTTCTTCTTGCCGAACACCTTGCCGATGGCCGTCTCCACCTCGTTCTCCTCGATGGAGAGCAACCGGGCCAGAACGCCCACGTAGGCCATGTTGCGCAAGAGCTTGCGCAGCTTGGGATCGGTCGTCACCGGCTCCACGAGCCTGTCGAACGGGACCGGGTAGAAGGTCAGGTCCTTCCGCAGCGAGGAGACGCCGAGCGGAGCGTCGAACACGACGACCGCGCCCGGCGGGAGCCCGAGCACGTCCTGCCGTGCGGTCTCGGGGTTCATGGCCACGAGCAGGTCGATCTCCTTCTTCCGGCCGATCCACCCGTCGCGGGAGACGCGGATCGTGTACCAGGTCGGGAGCCCCGCGATGTTGGATGGAAATAGATTCTTGCCCGAGACGGGTACCCCCATCTGGAAGAGCGACCGGAGAAGGACCGTGTTCGAGCTCTGCGACCCCGACCCGTTAGCAGTGGCAACCTGGATGGAAAAATCGTTGACCCGGCTCCCCGGGATCATACCCGTCCGGGGATGTTGCGCCGCCGCTTGCTCGATCATCCGGCCTCCTATGCGCTTGCCCCGGCCGGGAGATAACCGCGCGCCTCGGCGGTCGCAGTGCCGCCGGAGGCTCCTTGGGCCAAGGGAGGCGTGACTCAGAGAGGCCGCTCCCAGAGCGTCTCTTTCTCGAGGGTTCGGCCTAGTCCAGCCGGGTGCCGGTACCGCCCGGCCTAAAGGCTACGCGGATCGCTTGAGGAGGTGGCGCGCGAGCAGCTGGTCGGTGTTGCCGATGTGCAACTTGAGCCAGTCCGAGATCCAGGCCCGCGCCTTGATGGCCACTGCGGCGCTCGACCCGCTCTCCGCGTGGAGCTTGCGGAGCGACTCGTAGTCGCGGACGAAGCGCTCGTGAGCCGCCTTGTGCACGGCGTAGCCCGGGTAGTGGCTCTCGACCATGAGCCGTTCCTCGGCCGCGAAGTGGTCCACGACGTACGAGCCCAAGAACTCGAACAGGCGCGAGACCCCCGCGAGGTCGCCCGCCATCATGGCCTCGAGCAACTGCTCCGCGCGCCTAAACAGCTCCCGGTGCTGGGAGTCGATCTCCTCGTGTCCGAGCGCGAGCGCGGGGGTGAAGACCACGGCGGTCATTTTGCCTCCGCCGGGCAGCCTCCACTTCCCTCCTACCGCGCGGTATCCCACGACGCCGAGACGATCCGTTCGACCCGGGGTCCGCCCCGGGGAGCGGGCGGAGCGAGCCCACCTGCGGCTCCATGCCGGCGCCCTTCCGCGCCGCCCTCCGCTATACTTTCCCACCGAGGCCGACATGGACGCTCATCTGCTCACCGCTCGCGAGGCTGCCGGGCTCCTCGCGACGGGGGGCCTCACCTCCGAGGCCTTGGTCGCCGACTGTCTCGACCGTATCGCCGCCGAGGAGCCGCGGATCGGGGCCTTCGTGTACCTCGATCCCCAGCTGGCGCTCGCCCAAGCCCGCGCCGCGGACGCCCGCGGCCGGCCCGGGTGCCTCCATGGCCTGCCGGTGGGGGTGAAGGACATCCTCGACACCGCCGACATGCCCACCGCCCGGGGGAGCGCGCTCTTCGAAGGGCGGCGCCCCACCCTGGACGCCGCCTGCGTCGCCGCCCTGCGGCGCGCGGGAGCGGTCATCCTGGGGAAGACCGTCACGACAGAGCTCGCCTACTCCAGTCCGGGGAGAACCCGAAACCCGCGCGACCCGTCGCGCACGCCGGGGGGCTCCTCCAGCGGCTCGGCTGCCGCGGTCGCGGCGGCCATGGTCCCGGCCGCATTGGGCTCGCAGACCGCCGGCTCGCTCATCCGGCCCGCTTCCTACTGCGGCGTCGTCGGCTACAAGCCCAGCCACGGGCTCATCCGCCTCGACGGGGTCAGCCCCATCGCTCCGACCTCCCTCGACACGCTCGGGATCCTGGCGCGGGCGGCCGCCGACCTGCCCCTTCTCGCAGAGGCTCTCGGGATTCCGATGGGGCCGGCCGCGGGCGGCGATGGGGGGCCGGGCGCGGCCCTTCGGGTCGGGGTGTGCCAGACCGAGGCCTGGACGGCGGCGGCGCCGGAGTCTCGGGCCGCCGTATTGGAGGCGGCGGACCGCCTTTCCCGGGGGGGTGCCCGGGTCGGCGAGGAGGGCGAACGGTTCGACGGTCTCGGCGAGGCGCAGCGAGAGGTGATGGCGTTCGAGGCGACGCGGGCCTTCAGCTCCCTGCTGCCCAAGGAGCGGGAGCGGCTCTCCCCGCAGTTCCGAGATCTCCTCGCGAAAGGTGAGGCGACGCCGCCCTCCGCCTATGCCCAGGCGCTCGCCCTGAGGGACCGCGCGCGGGCCCGCCTGTCCGTGGTCTTCGGCCGGTTCGACGTCCTCCTCACCGCGAGCGCGCCGGGGGAGGCGCCGGAGGGACTCCTTTCCACCGGCGACTCGGCCCTGAACCGCATCTGGACGTTACTCGGCGTCCCCTGCCTGAGCCTGCCCTGTGCGAAGGGCCCCCACGGGCTCCCCGTCGGCGTCCAGCTCGTCGGACCCGCAGGCGCCGATGGCATGCTCCTCGCCGCGGCCCTCTTTGTGGAGGAGGTGCTCCTCGGGTGAGCCGCCGCCCAGCGGTCAGCGGGCGTCCCCGACCCCCTTCTCCCCCACCAAGATCCCCGCGCCGACGATCCGGCCGGCGACGCGCACGGGGTAGAAGGTGATGGAGAGACGCCTGGTGGCGCCGGGAGACTCGCGGGTCTCGCCCAAGACCTCGAGCTCCACCTTCTCGCCCGAGGAGAGGGCGCGCCGGAAGGCGGCGGTGAGGGCCGGGCCGGGCAGTCCGGGGAAGAGCTCGAGCGGCGTCCTCCCGCGGTGAACGTCCTCCGGCAGATCGGCGAGGCGTGCGAGGCGATTGCTGGTGCGAACGATCCTCATGTCCTCGTCGAGCAGGGCCAGCCCGACGGGGGCCGCGGTGAGGGCGCCCTCGAGGAGGGCGGCCAGCCACTCCGACGCGCGGCGCTCGTGAGCGGCGGCCTCGGCCAGGCGGATGCGCTCCAGGGCGGCCGCGCAGGGCATGGCGAGCATGCGGAGGAAGAGTCGCTCCTCAGGTTCCAACTTCCGCGCCGCCGAAAGAGCGACGACCAGGGCTCCGCTCGGCGCGCCGAGAGCGAGCAGCGGCACCGCCGCCCAGGTGGCCTCCTCGCGCCTTGCAAAGAGCTCCGGGAACCGGGCCGAGAGTTCCTCGCGCGACTCGATCCAGAGCGCCCGTCCCGATTCCGCCACCTCCGCCGCCAGGCCGGCAGCCTCGGGAGCCCGCGCGACCCCCCCCTTTCGCGCCACCAGCGAGGGCCGGTCCCCAAAGGTGAGGCCGTGAAGCTCGACGGCTGTGGCGCCGAGCAGGCCGGCCGCGGCCAGGGCGGCCGAGGCCACGTCTGCCGGCGTGGCGGCGCCCGAGAGAGCGACGGTTGCCGCGTGCAGTTGGGTGAGCCGCTCCGCCTCGAGCCGCTGCGCCTCGTAGAGTCGGGCCCGCTCCAGCGCCTGCGCCCCTTGCTGGGACAGGGCCAGGACAAAGGTCCGGTCCTCGGGATGGGGGACGCGCCCCGGCGGGAATGCCACCACGAGCGCACCCACGTCGCGTCCCTCCATCCGGAGCGGTACCGCCCCCCATCCGCCGTCGTCCCGCCGCGACCGCAAGGGCTCGAGCGCCGGGTAGAGCGCCGCGAGCTCGCCCCGGTCCACGAGCCAGACCGGCTGGCCCGAGGAGAGCGCATCGAAGAGGGGCGACCTATCCCGGGCCGCGAGGAGCGCCTCCACCAGGTCCTCCGCACCGTGCGCGAAGACGGGCTCGAGGCGGCCGGACGCGCCCAGGGAAAGGATCGCTCCGCCGCGCGCCCCGAGGGCGAAGAGGTGGCGTAGCACCACCGCTGACACCTCCCGGAGCGTGAGCGCCGCCGACAGATCCGAGGTGATGGCCTGTAGGCTGCCCAGCCGATCGGCCAGGCGCTGCTGCACCTCGAAGAGCCGCGCGCGCTCGAGCGCCTGAGCGCACTGCCGGGCGACCGCCTCCAGGAACTCGCGCTCCTCACGGTCGAAGACGCGAGCCGACTCAAACCAGAGACCGAGCGCCCCCCGGGAGCGATCGACCACGAGGGGGATGGAGGCCCAGGCTGCGATGCCCTCGGCCGACGCCAGTTCGGCAGCCTCGGGGAAGCGAAGGCGCATCTCCTCCGGGGTGCCGAGCCAGACAGGCTCTCCGGTGCGGTAGGCGTCGGCGCTAGGGAGGGGGGTGTCCGGGCTGATGCGACCGAAGCGCTGGGCAAAATCCTCGGACACCCCGAGCCCGTGTACCAGCTCGAGCTCGCCGGGAACCCGTTCCCAGTAGAGGGTCACGACGCGAGCCCCGACGAGCGAGAGGCCTCGGTCGAAGATGATCCGGGCGACGTCCGGCGGGGTCGCAGCCGCGGAGAGCTCTGCGGTCAAGGACTGGAGTCGGGCGAGACGCGCCAGGCGGAGGTCCGTCGCGTCGTGGAGCCGTGTCCCGGTGCTCACCACCCTGGAGAGATAACGCCCGGGTGCGCCGCCGCTGGACCTTGGTCGTGCGACCCCTCTGGCCTGCCGCCCCGGGTCGGGCCTCCGGTGTAAGAGCCTTGAATGCCATATCACCCTGACCCGCCTCGCCCCGGTAACCCCTTCTCGGACGACGCGCTCTTGCGCGAGTACCTGTGGCGGATCCTCCCCGCGTCGGCCCGGGCGGGCGTGGAGGAGGAGCTGAAGGCGCTGGGAGTCCTTTCCGGCGAGCGACTGTATGACCTCCAGCTCGCGACCCGCCTGGAGGAGCCGTCGCTCGAGCAGTGGGACCCCTGGGGACGGCGCGCCGACCGGATCGCGCTCTGCTCGCTCTGGCGCGAGGCGGCGGAGCTCTCGGCACGCCATGGGCTCGTGGCGGCCGCCTACGAGCGGCGCCTGGGCCCCCTCTCGCGGGTCCACCAGATGGCCATGGTCCACGTGCTCGAGCCCTCGCTCGACGTGTACTCCTGCCCCTTGGCCATGACCGACGGCGCAGCGCGCACCCTGCTCGACCTCGGCACTCCGGAGCTGGTGGAGCGGGCGGTTCCGCGTCTCACCTCGCGCGACCCGCTCCGGATGTGGACGAGTGGCCAGTGGATGACGGAGCTCGCCGGCGGCTCGGACGTGTCGGGCACCGAGACCGTGGCACGCCTGCAGGATGGCGTCTGGCGCCTTTACGGCACGAAGTGGTTCAGCTCGGCCACCACCGCGGAGATGGCCCTGGCCCTGGCCCGACCGGACGGGAACCCGTCCGGCTCGCGAGGGTTGGCCCTCTTCTACCTCGAGACGCGGGAGGCGGACGGGACCTCCAACGGGATCCGGGTCAACCGGCTCAAGGAGAAGCTCGGCACGCGGAAGCTGCCCACGGCCGAGCTTGCGCTCGAGGGCGCACGGGCGGCTCCGGTGCACGGGCTCAAGGACGGGGTCCGCAGCGTCGCTCCCATGCTCAACGTGACGCGGACCTGGAACGCCGTGGCCGCGGCCGCCGGGATGGCCCGCGGGCTTTCCCTGGCCCGCGACCACGCCCGGAAGAGGATCGCCTTCGGCGCGCCGCTACGGGAGAAGCCGCTCCACCGGGACACCCTGGCCTTCCTCGAGGCGGAGCGCGAGGCCGCCTTTCTCCTCTCCTTCCGGGCGGTGGAGCTCCTCGGCCTCGCCGAGGGCCCGGAGGCGTCGGCGGCGGAGCAGGCCCTCTTGCGGGTGGTCACCCCCCTTGCCAAGCTCACCACCGGCAAGCAGGCGGTGGCGGTGGCCTCGGAGGTGCTGGAATGCTTCGGCGGGGCAGGATACGTCGAGGACACGGGGATCCCGCGCCTGCTGCGGGACGCCCAGGTGCTGCCCATCTGGGAAGGGACCACCAACGTGCTGTCGCTCGAGGCGTTGCGGGCCCTGGCTGCGGAGGAAGGGCTCGGGGCGCGTTCGCTCCGGGCGGAGATCGCCCAACGGCTCGCCGCCGCGCGGCACCCCGACCTGCGGCATCCGGCGGCGGCCGGGACCCGAGCGCTGGAGCGCGCCGAGGCGGCGCTCGCCGGCGATGGCGGTGAGGACCGCGAGGGCGGAGCGAGACGGCTCGCCTTGACCCTCGGCCGGACGCTGGCCCTTTCGCTGCTCGTCGAGCACGCGCAGGCCATGGCCGAGGCGGGGACGGGTCGACGCGCCCTCGCGGCCGCCCGAAGGTTCGCCCGCAGCGGGGTGGACCTCATCGGGACCCTTCCGGAGGCGGCGGCCTCGGAAGACGGCCTGCTCGCGGACGCGGCCGCGGGCTAGAGCCCGGCGCCGCTGGTGGGCCCGCGACGAGGGGGCGGGGCGGGACCCCTCGCCTTGCTATCGCACCGCAGCCGGCCCGCCGGTCTCATCGCCGAACAGCATCCGGACCCACTCCCCGTGCTCGGCAAGCCCGGTTCGCAGAGCCCGGACGCGGGTGGGCCCGAGGCCGAGCGCCCTGGCGCTGCCGACCGCCTCGGCGGGGGCGCTGGACGACACCTCGGGGCTCGTCCGCAAGAGCTCCAGCGCCGAGGTGAGCCGCACGACGTGGAGGTCCGTCCGCTCGCCCCCGGGCGCGTTCTCGGAGAGGTGGTGGCGTTCGGCGATGGCCGAAAGGCCCGGCGGCAGCCCCCATTCCCGGTGGGCCTCGGCCCCGACCGGCACGTGCACGTGGTGGAGGATCCGGTCCACCGCCGCCGCCTCGTGCTGCGGGACCCGGTCCGCGAGAAGCAACGCCGCGAGGGATCGGAGCGCGAGCGACTTGCCCACGTCGTGAAGCATTCCCCCGAGGAAGATGCGATCCGGATCGCCGAGCTTGCGGGCGCGCGCCAGGTCCGAACCGGCGCGGGCCACGGTGGCGGCGTGGTAGAAGAGCCGGTTCCAGGTGGGGCCGAAGAGGTCGAATTCGGCTCGCACGCCGCGGTAGAGCGTACGGGTGGAGAGAGCGGTCGCGACGCGAGCCACCTCCTCCAGCCCGAGGCGGGCCACCGCCTCGCGAAGCGTTTCCACCCGGGACACACCCCGGAACACCGCCGAGTTCGCGAGCACCAGCATGCCCGACGAGAGGGCACCGTCGAGCTCGATGGTGCGGGTCAGCCCGATCGCGTCCATCTTCGGGTCGCGGACCAGGTCCAGGATCTTGAGAGCGATCGAGGGGAAGGACGCCGGGCCTGGCCGGTGAGCGTCGAAGTGGGACAGCACTGCCTCGGCCGTGGCCGCCTCCTCGGGGAGGAGCGGTGCACCCCGCGCCTCGAAGGCCTCGACCGAGAGCCCAAGCGAGCCGGCCCAGGCCTCAAGGGAGGCTCCGGGATCGTCGGGGACGCGCTCGGCCGGCGACGGGGGGGAGCCCACCTCGCCCGCCACTTCGTCGAGAGAACTCTGCCTCGAGCCACCGAGGAAGCGGGTGAGCCAGGACACCGTCCCATTGTAGACCGCTCGAGCCTCCACCCCAAAGGGCTCAAGGCCCTCGCCGGCCGTCGTCGATCAGGGCGCGGGCTCGCTTCTTACCACCACCGTCTTCACGTTCACGAACTCCCTGATCCCCTCCCGCGAAAGCTCGCGACCGAAGCCCGACCGCTTGACCCCGCCGAAGGGCAGGCGGGGATCGGAGACGACCATCCCGTCAACGAATGTCATCCCCGCCTCCAGCTCATCCACGAGCCGCGCCCGCTCGTCAGGTTCGGCGGTCCAGACGCTCGAGCCGAGTCCGTACGGGACCTCGTTCGCCACCTCGATCGCCTCGTCGAGATCGCGGACCCGGATGACGAGGGCGACCGGCCCGAACAGCTCCTCGCGATAGGTCGGGGAGGTGCGCGGGACCTCCACGAGCACGGTGGGCTCGTAGTAGGCGCCCGGCCCGGGCAGGGGCCGACCACCGGTGAGCAGGCGGGCCCCGTCGTGGAGGAGGTGGCCCACCTGGCTGGCTAGCTGATCCCGGTCGGCCCGGGAGGCCAGCGGGCCGAGCTCCGTACCGGGATCCATCGGATCACCCACCCGGAGCGCCCTCATCGCCTCCGTCATACCCTCGACGAAGCGGTCGTGGACGGCCGCGTGGACGATGAAGCGCTTGGCGGCGATGCAGGATTGACCATTGTTCACGATGCGGGCGGACACCGCGGTCTTCACCGCGAGCGGGAGGTCGGCCGAAGGCAGGACCACGAACGCGTCGCTCCCCCCGAGCTCGAGAACGGCCTTCTTGAGAGCGCGTCCGGCCGCGCCCGCGACCGCCGCGCCCGCCCCCTCGCTGCCCGTCAGGGTGACGGCCGCGACGCGGCGGTCCAGGATCAGCGGTTCCACGCGGGGCGAGCCGACCAGAAGAACCTGGAAGGCGCCCTCCGGGAACCCCGCGCTCCGGAAGACCTCCTCGATGGCGAGCGCGCAGCCGTGAACGTTGGAGGCGTGCTTCAGGAGCCCGACGTTTCCCGCGAGAAGCGTGGGGGCGGCAAACCGGAAGACCTGCCAGAACGGGTAGTTCCAAGGCATCACCGCCAGCACCGGCCCGATCGGCAGATAGCGCCGATAGGACCTCGGGGCCTCGGTCTTCACTTCCTCGTCGGCCAGGAAGCCCGCACCGTTCTCGGCGTAGTAGCGACACCCGAAGGCGCACTTCTCGGCCTCCGCGACGGCCGACGCCAGCGTCTTCCCCATCTCCTCGGTCATGAGCCTCGCGTAGCGCTCCTTCCCCGCGAGGAGAACCTCCGCCGCCCGACCGACGAGCCGGGCGCGTTCCGCCACCGGCCTGCGCCTCCACAGCCGGTAGGCCTCCATCGCCCGCGAGAGTCGGCCCTCGACCTCGGCCTCGCTGTGCTCCTCGGTCCGGGCCAGTACCTCGCCGGTCGCCGGGTTCACGGACGTGAGCGCTGCCATTTCTTTCCTTCCCTTCCGTTCTCGCCCAATCTGCGTCGCCCGGGGCTTCGGTACGGCGAGGGACTGGCGGGGCAGCCGCTACTCTTCCCCCAGGGGGGCGTACCTCTCGAGCGTTCGTCGGAGGCGCAGCTTACGGGAGGCGCTCTCCGAGGACATGTACCGAACGGTACCGAAGATGGGGCGTTCCGGGCCCCAGGGTCGATCGTAGCGGCCGAGGCACCAGAGGACCCCGCTCTGCGAGTTCGGATCGCGGCCGTCGAGGGCGAGACGGTCATTGAGCTCGAGCATAATCTCGAGCGCTTCCTCGGGGGAGGCCGTCCACTCGAGGAGCTTCTTGCCCCAGAGCATGCGCAAGGAGTTGTGGATGGTGCCTTCTGCGAGGAGCTGACGCTGGGCCGCGTTCCAGACGCGGTCCTTGGTCCGCCCCGCCGCCAGTTGCTCCCGGGAGGCGAGATACGGCCGCGGGTCGCCCGCGTGCTTCTCGAGTGTGGCCCGGGCCCAGGCCGGAAGCGAGGTCCACCGCCCCTGATCGGGGCGCGCCGCGCAGCTCGCGAAGCCCAGTTCCCGCCAGGTGACGAGCTGCTCCAGGAAGGCTTCGGCCGAGACCGAGGTCCCCCAGAAACCGGCGCGTGCGCCGCGCGGGCTCTGCGTGAGCCGCTCCGGAGTCCAGCCTTCGTGCTCCAGCACCGCCCGCACGACGTCGAAGGTGCCGAGGTGGCCGAAGTGCAGCCAGGGCGAGAGCCCGCTCGTCCCCTCTGCGTCGGGGTGGGCACGTTCCTCGCAGTAGGCGGGTAGCGCATCCTTCGCGAATGCCGAAAGGCGAGCCTCGGCGGTAACGGACCCGCCCAGGCGTGCGCAGGGGCCGACGCGGTGGTCGATGGAGAGCTCCCCGAGAAGCCGCCCCGGGTCAAGGAGAAGCTCCACCGGCGTAGCTGGCCAGGAGCGGAGGACCTCTCCGGGCACGCCGGCCCGGCCCGGAGGAGGCGCCCGGCGCAGCGGATCGCGAGCGGGCATCCGATCGAGCCAGGAAGGAAGGAGGCGCTGCAGAGAGCGGCGGAAGGCATAGGCGGTCGGGAAATCCCGTTCAAAGAGGCGGAAGGGCACGAGGCAGCTCGCGTCCACGGCCTCGAGCCGGACCTCGAGCTGCCGGGCGGCGGCGTCCAGCATGCGCGGGAGGAAGAACCCCGGGTGGTCGTCGGCCACCACCGCGCACGCGTACCGACCCAGCGCCCGCAGGAGCCCCCGGCCCTCGCCCGGCCGGCGCTCCACCCAGGGGTGGTAGAGCGCCCTCCCCGCGAGCCTCCGTGCGTTGTCGGCCATCCCCCGCAGGACGAACGCGTGCAGCCGGTCGCTCGCGTACGGGTAGTCGCAGCGAAGCGGCTCGAAGACCAGGACCGGACGCGACAGTTCGCGCCCCAGCTCGGCGGCGCGCTCGAGGGCTGGGTTCGAGCGGGTGCGCCGGCTCATGGTCATCCAGTGGAGGACGAAGGCCCCGTCGGCGCGGACCGGAGCGTCGTTCAGGATGCGGATGCGCTCTCTCGGGACGGGCATGCGATCTCACACGGGGTTCCGCGGCCGCGGCTTTTGGGCGATCCGCCCGGGCTCCTCCCGGCTCGAGCGGTCCACGGGGAATTCGGTGTCTGTCGAGAAACCTGCACTTCGAGCGGGGCTTCGAAGCCTCGGCCGATCGAACGGATCCAAGGCGGCCGGGCAGTGTATCCTCGCGCGCGCCACCGTGACGAGCTCGCGGTGGACGAGCCCTCGAAGGGAGGCGGCGACCGCGCGGATCCCGCAAGAGACCCGTCCCCCGCCTTCGTCCGCGGCCGCGTGCTCGAGCTCGACATGGATGGCGGTCCCGTGCGCACACCCGCTCTGCTCGCCCTCGCCCTCCTACCGGCGCTCGCCCGCCCGGAGGAGACCTCGCTCCACCCCGCGCTGGACCTGGAGACCGGAGTGGTCTGGGCGAGCCGGAACGACGTAGCCGTCCCGGGAACCACCGGAACGCATTTTTCGGCTCCGGTGGGGGGGGCCGGAGACTTCCAGGTCTCGCCAGCCCCGTACGTCCGTGTCCTTGCCGCCCTCCGTTATGGCCGGCACACTCTTTCCTTCACGTTCGCGCCTCTCCGGCTCAGCGGCAACGGCATCTCCGGCGCCAACGTGCTCTTCCGCAACGTGAGCTTCACGGCCGACCCGGACGCATCGTTTTACTACCGTTTCGACACCTACCGTCTCACCTACCGCTACGCTCTCGTCTCTGATCCGAGGTTCGAGCTTGCGCTCGGGGCCAGCGCGCTCTTGCGGGACTCCGAGATCACCCTCTCCCAGGCGGGTGCCTCGACCGCCCAGACGAACACGGGGCTCTTGCCGCTTGCCTCGTTCCGGGTCGCCTGGCGCTTCGCCGGCGCCTTCGCGCTTTCCCTCGACGGCGACGGGATCGCCTTCTCGGGGGGGCGCTTCGAGGATGTCGCGCTGGCCCTGGAACTCGCCACCGGCGACCTCACCTTCAGGGCCGGCTACCGCCTCGTGGAAGGCGGCACCGATACCCAGACCATATACAACTTCGCCTGGCTGAACCACGCGCTCGTAGGTGTGAGCTACGGGTTCTGAACCGACACCCTCTGCTCGCGGAAACGTGCTCCCCCACCGCCGAAGCTCTCGTCCCGGGCATCATCCCGCCCCGGGGAGCGAAGGGCCGCCCACGGTTCTGGGAGCGGGAGCGGCAGAGCCTCACCTCGAAAGGCGACCGGGGCGAGGGCACGGTCCTCCTCCCTCCTCGCTCTCTTTCTTGCGCATCCGCGTCGCGCCGGCGGCGAAGCGTGCGACGCAAAGAGCGCTCGCGGCGATGGCCCCGGTGCCTTCCGCGGGGCCGCGCGGCCTCGGAGGGAGCTGGGGGCAGAGGTCCCGGCCCCCCAAGAGGGCGGCGCGCGGAGGCATACCGACGGTCTGACGTTCTCCTTCGCTCTCGAATGGATCGGCCGAGGGGAGCGATGCGGTCTATACCGCGCGTCTCCTTGTTTCGGCTCTCCCGGCGAAGGCTACTATCGCCTGCGCCGGGTCCTCTCGAAGGCGTACCAGACCGCGAACACGACGAGCACCGGCACGAGGAGCCGCGGGCGGTGGGCCACCACCGCGATGACGGCGGCGGCGAGGATGGCGAGCGGCCAGCTGATGCGGAGCATGCGTCGACATCCTAGACGGAAATGGAACCTCTTGCCGCTCGCAGCGACGGTGTGGTCAGCGGCCCTTTCAGCTCGTTCTCCCATGGTCTCCATCCGGCCGCGGCCCCCTTCCACCGGGCGTGAACAACCTCAGTCGGTTTTTCGCCCGCCGCCGCCGCGGCGGCTCCGCCTTCGAGTGCAGGAGGGATTTGCGAGGGCGAGCGCAGCCGTCTCGCTGGCCGGCGAGGGATCAGTGCTTCGCGGGGCTACACCGGTTGGGATGAGCGGACTAAGAAGGGGCGCGCCGATGAGGCCCACATGCCCATCCGGGGATGGGCAGATGGGGTCGGGGCGGGGCCTATGAGGGCGCAAGGGCTTGAACCGCCTGGGTCTAGGGCCGAGGCGACCAGCACCTTGATGCCGCGGACTCGAGACCCTCACTCTCCGCGCGAGCCAGGAGCTGGGAGATTACGCACTGAACGTGCGGATCAGAGCGGGCACGAGCGGGTGGAGCTACGCGGCCTGGAAGGGTCGCTTCTACCCCCCCGAGTTGCCGTCCCGCCGAATGCTTACGGCCTACGCCTGCCGGCTCGACGCGGTGGAGGTGAACGCCACCTTCTACCGCATGCCGAGGCCGGCCACCCTGGCCGACTGGCGAGAGCAGGTTCCGAACGATTTCCAGTTCGCGATGAAGGCGCCGCAGCGGATCACGCACGCCACACGCCTGCCGGTTGCCGAGGAGGCGTTGCGCGAATTCGAGCAGGCCTTTGTCGAGCTCGGTCCGAGGCTCGGGCCGGTGCTGTTCCAGCTGCCGCCCACACACCGGCGGGACCTTCCGCGTCTGCGGGAGTTCTTGGCGCTCCTCCCGCGCGGGCACCGGTTCGCGTTCGAGTTCCGCGATCCGAGCTGGTTCGACGAGGGCGTGCTGGCCCTGCTGGCCGGCGCGGGTGCGGCGCTATGCCTGACCGACACCGATGAGGGCGAGACTCCCCTCGTGCCGATCGCCCGGTTCGGGTATCTGCGTCTCCGTCGAGCCGGCTACGAAGACGCCGACCTGGCGCGCTGGGTTGCGCGGATCGCCGCCCAGCCCTGGACCGAGGCCTTCGCCTTCTTCCGGCACGAGGACCAGGCGCGCGGTCCCGCGTTGGCGCTGCGTCTCCTCGAGATGGCAGGCGCTGAGGGTCGGGCCTCGACCTGACTACAGGTCGACCATCGCCATCCCCTGCGGTGCGTAGCGTTCGCCTGCAAAGGCGCCGCGCGGCGCGATCGCCTCGATCCGCGCGAGATCGTCGGGGGTGAGCGAGAGGGAGACCGCGGCGGCATTCTGCTCGAGGTGTTTGGAAGCGGTGGTCCCGGGGATGGGGACGATGTCCTTCCCCTGCGAGAGGACCCAGGCCAGGGCCAGCTGGGAGGGCACGACCTTCTTCTCTCGCGCCATCTCGTTGACGCGATCGACGAGGTCGAGGTTCTTCTGGAAGTTCGCTCCCTGGAAACGCGGCGACCCACGCCGGAAGTCCCCCTCGGGGAGGTCCTCGGGGCGCCGGAAGCGACCGGTGAGGAAGCCACGGCCGAGCGGGCTGTAGGGAACGAAGCCGATGCCCAGCTCGCGGAGGGTCGGGAGGATCCGGTCCTCGGGGTCGCGGCTCCAGAGGGAGTACTCGGTCTGGAGCGCGGAGATGGGGTGGACGCGGTGGGCGCGGCGGACGGTCCCGGGAGCGGCTTCCGAGAGGCCGAGCCAGCGCACCTTCCCCGCCTTCACCAACTCCGCCATCGCCCCGACCGTGTCCTCGATGGGCACCTTGGGGTCGACGCGGTGCTGGTAGTAGAGGTCGATCTGGTCCACCCCCAGCCGCCTGAGCGACGCGTCGCACGCCTTGCGCACGTACTCGGGCTTGCCGTTGACCCCGAGCCTCGCCCCGTCGGGTGCGCGCTCGTTCCCGAACTTGGTGGCGAGCACCACCTCTTGGCGGCGGCCTTTCAGTGCGCGCCCCAAGAGCTGCTCGTTCTTGAACGGGCCGTACATGTCCGCCGTGTCGAGAAACGTGATCCCGAGGTCGAGGGCGCGTCGGATGGTCGCGATCGACTCCACCTCGTCCGCCGCCCCGTAGAACTCGCTCATCCCCATGCAGCCGAGCCCTACCGCCGACACCGTGAGCCCCTGGCCTCCCAGCGATCGAGTTTGCATCGCTCGATCCTATCGACGACCGGCTCCTCCCGCCGCGGTCTCCCGCCTCGGGGCGATGGCGCGGCACCGTGGCCGCTACCCTCGAGGGCTTACTCGAGACGCGACCCTGGCCCGCGCGTTGGACGTCCGAGCGCATGCGCCTCTGCGGATCCGCGCGCCCGCGAGGGTCGGGTGAGCCAGGCTACGAGCGAACCCCCGAGTGGGCACCCCGCTCGAGGACAGGGCGGGCGGAAGCGCCTCGTGGAATCGACCGTGAGGCGAGTGGGCGGATGGGAGACCCGGCTCCTCTCTTCATGACGGTGGGTAAAGCCACGGCCTTACCCACCTCATTCGCCGCCGGCGCTCGGTGCGGCCCCGTAGGACCGCTCCCAGATCTCCACGATCTCCCCGGGAGCCAGTTCCGTTCCCCGGGCCTCGGTCACGCCCTGTACCACCACGGCGAACTCGGCCAGCCGCTCCCGGCTGGTCCGGATCCCGCCGTGGTTCTCGAGCACCCAGCCCACTCCCCCCTTGCCCGACTGGCTGTTCACCCGGATCACCTCTTCGTACGTCCGCCCCACGTCGGCCGGGTCGATGGGCAGGTAGGGGACCTCCCAGCGCTCGTCCCCCGAGGTCGCGCGCGCTGCGAAGCCCTTGCGGATGGCATCCTGGTGAGAGCCGGAGAAGGCGGTGTACACGAGCCGGCCGGCATAGGGGTGACGCGGGTGGACGGGAAGGCGGGTCGCCTCCTCGGCCACGCGGACCACGGCGTCGATGTCCCCGAGGTGAAGGCCGGGGTCCACCCCCTGGGAGAAGAGGTTCAGGGCCAGGGTGACCAGGTCCACGTTCCCGGTCCGTTCCCCGTTCCCGAAGAGCGTGCCCTCCACCCGCTCGGCGCCGGCCATGAGGGCGAGCTCCGTCGCGGCCACGGCCGTCCCCCGGTCGTTGTGGGGGTGGACCGAGAGGACGTACCGCTCCCGGCCGGGAACGTTCCGGGCGAACCACTCGATCTGGTCGGCATACACGTTCGGGGTGGACATCTCCACCGTGGCGGGCAGGTTCAGGATCACCCGGCGCGACGGGGAGGCTTCCCACTCGTCCATCACCGCCTGGCAGATCTCGGCGGCGAAGTCGAGCTCGGTGCCGGTGAAGCTCTCGGGGGAGTATTCCAGCACGACCTCGGTCTCCGGCATCTCCTCGGCGAGTGCGCGCACGAGGCGCGTTCCCTCCACCGCGATCCTCCGGATGCCGTCGCGGCCGAGCCCGAACACCAGGCGCCGCTGGACCTCGGAGGTCGAGTTGTAGAGGTGGACCACCGCGCGCCCGGCGCCGCGCAGCGAGGCCATGGTGGAGCGGATGAGGTGCTCGCGGGCCTGGGTGAGCACCTGGATGGTCACGGCGTCCGGGATCCCCCCGGCGATCACCTCGCGCACGAACTCGAACTCGGGGCGAGAGGACGACGGGAACCCGATCTCGATCTCGCGAAACCCCAGGGCGACGAGGGTCCGAAAGAGCAGCCGCTTGCGGTCGGGGCCCATGGGGGAGACGAGCGCCTGGTTCCCGTCGCGCAGGTCGACCGAGCACCAGCGCGGCGCGGTGTCGATCCGGCGGAAGGGCCACCTTCGGTCGGCGAGATCGACGGTCGGGTAGGGTCGGTACTTCTGGCTCGGCTTCCGAGACGGTGTGGACATGTCGGCTCCTCGGCTTCGGGTTTGCGCCGGGGAGGTCCGCGTGGTGTGGTCGATCTCGAGGGTCCTCTCCGGCCGGAACGGCGGGAGAGGCTTCGTCGCGCGGCGTCAGGCCAGGCCGGCGAGAGACTCTCCCGCCTGGCTAAGAAGTCGACCGCTGTCGCGACGCACGATCATCCTCTCGAGCTTTAGCGGTCCAGGGCCTCGCCGTCAAGGGTCCTCCCCCGAGGAGAGGCGCCTCGCAGGCTCGAAGCGACCGGCGCACGGGGTCGGGAGGGCGCCCTCTTCCGCTCACATGCGCCGGCCAAATCGGCGGGTTCCCGGGGGCAAAGGCGCGTTCTCGCTCCGGACGGGAGAGCGTACACTCGCTCGCGTGAGCCGCGAAGGCACAATGCGGATCGCCTCGACCGCGGTGGAACCCGGACCCGGCCGCACCCCTCCCCCGGCGGGGCTGCGCCCGGGCCTGCTCCAGCCCGGCGCGCTCCTCGACGGCCGTTACCGGATCCTCTCGCTCTTGGGAACGGGCGGCATGGGCTCCGTGTATCGGGCCGAGCACGAGGCCATCGGGCGCGCGGTGGCCGTGAAGATCCTGCACCCCGAGCACTGCGCCAGCCCGGCCGAGCGGGAGCGCTTCCGGCGCGAGGCCCGGGTGGCGGTGCGGCTCCGCTCGCCCCACGTGGTGGAAACGCTCGACTTCGGCGAGGACCCGGAGGGGCGGCTCTTCCTCGTCATGGAGTTGCTCGAGGGGGAGCCGCTCCGGGCCGTGCTGGGGCGCGAGGGCCGCCTGGCGCCGGAGCGAGTGGTACGACTGTTGCGCCAGCTCCTCACCGGGCTGGAGGCGGCTCACGCCGCGGGCATCGTGCACCGCGACCTGAAGCCCGAGAACCTCTGGCTCGACGGAGGTGGTGCCCATGAGCGGCTCCGGCTGCTCGACTTCGGCATCGCCAAGTGGACCGGCCCGGCCTCGGGGACCGCGCAGACGCAGGCCGGCCTCGTGGTGGGCACGCCCGAGTACCTGGCCCCGGAGCAGGCGGTGGGCGGGGAGGTGGACCACCGCGCGGATCTCTACAGCACCGGGATCCTGGCGTTCGTCCTCCTCACCGGCCGGCACCCGTTCGACACCCGCGACGTCCGCGCCCTGCTCGCGGCGCAGGCCTACCGGGCCGTCCCCAGCCCCTCCACCCAGGTCCCGGAGCTCGCCGTCTACGCGCGCCTGTTGGAGATGGTCGCGCGGGCCACCGAGAAGGACCGCGACAAGCGTCCCGCCTCGGCGCAGGAGCTCCTGCGGGTGCTCGAGGGGGCGGAGTTCCCGGTCCGCCTGGCCCGCTCCTCCGGCGCCCGGCCCCCTCCGCCCGCCCTCCTCGTGGCGCGGGCCAGCCTCCTCGGGATCCCAGCGGCCGCGATGCCGGACGTCGTGAACCTCACCCTGGTGCGCGTCCAGATCGCCCGCTGGCACTCCTGGTCCCCCGCCACCTCGGCGGCCTTCCGCGCGCGGCACCTCGCGGCCCACGACGCCCGAGTGCTTCCCATCGTCCTGGGCTTCGGAGGCCGCCGCATCGAGGCCGAGGAGGGCGGCTCGATCTATGCCTTCCGGTCCCCCACCGACGCGGTTCACTGCGCCGCGGCGCTGCAGGATGCGACCGCCG
>Ga0335069_10001453_pt1 | contig 38365 bp, 38 predicted proteins | sample Lox_Sample_11_FD_206714 | JGI IMG/M metagenome (GOLD analysis project Ga0335069, IMG submission 206714) | Soil microbial communities from Loxahatchee National Wildlife Refuge, Florida, United States - Lox_Sample_1.1 | ecosystem: Environmental > Terrestrial > Soil > Wetlands | place: USA...
CGCCGGCGCCGATCAAGGACCGCGACCACGACGGCGTGCCGGACGACCTCGACCGCTGCCCCGACGAGCCCGGCGACGGTCCCGACGGCTGCCCCGACCTCGACTGGGACAAGGACGGCATCCCCAATGTCGACGACCGCTGCCCGCACGAGCCGGGCACCCGCGAACTCGACGGCTGCCCCGACCGGGACATGGACGGCATCCCCGATCCCGAGGACAAGTGCCCGGACGAGCCGGGACCGGCGGAGAACGACGGCTGCCCGGTCACCGGTCCGCTGGTCACGCTGGAGTCGGACCGCGTTCGCCTGAACGGGAGCGTCCACTTCGACACCGACAAGGCAATCATCAAGCCCGAGTCGTTCCCGCTGCTGGACGAGGTGGTGGGCGTGCTCGCCAAGAACCCGCAGCTCAAGCACGTGCGCGTCGAGGGCCACACCGACAACCGCGGCACGGCTCCTTACAACCTGGACCTCTCCCGTCGCAGGGCGGCCTCGGTGGTCGACTACCTGGTCCAGCACGGCATCGCCCGGCAGCGCCTGCTCAGCGCCGGCTACGGCTTCGAGCGGCCGATCGCCGACAACGCCACCGCGCTCGGCCGGGCGAAGAACCGCCGGGTCGAGTTCCGGCTGCTCGAGGACGAGGCCACCAGCAAGCCGAAGAAGTGACGCTCGGGCGGCCCGGCTCCGCGTTATGCGGGGAGCACGCTCTTGCCGGAGGTCTCCCATGCCCGACGCCGCGCCCCGCCTCGATGACTACCTGCTCCTCGGCCGCAGTGGCCTGCGCGTCTCCCGGCTCTGTCTCGGAACGATGACCTTCGGCACCGAGTGGGGCTGGGGTTCCCCCGAGCCGGCGGCCCGGGAGATCTTCGATCGCTACCTCGACGCGGGCGGCAACTTCATCGACACCGCGGACGGGTACACCGGCGGGACCAGCGAGACGCTCCTCGGGAAGTTCATCCGCGACCGTGGGAACCGCGACCGGGTGGTGCTGGCCACGAAGTTCACCTTTGGTGCCGAGCCGGGAAACCCCAACGCCGGGGGGAACGGGCGGAAGAACATCCAGCGCGCGCTCGAGGGCTCGCTCCGGCGGCTCCAGACCGATTGCATCGACCTCTACTGGATGCATGCCTGGGACGGGCTCACCCCGATGGAGGAGGTGCTGTCCACCCTCGACGCGCTGGTGCGCGCCGGGAAGATCCGCGCGGTGGGCTTCTCGGACGTGCCGGCCTGGTACCTGGCGCGGGCCCAGACCATCGCCGAGTTCCGCGGCTGGGAGCCCATCTGCGCGCTGCAGCTCGAGTATTCGCTGGTGGAGCGCAACATCGAGCGCGAGCACGTACCCGCCGCCCTCGCCCTCGGCGTGGGCATCTGCCCCTGGAGCCCGCTGGCGAGCGGGATGCTGAGCGGGAAGTACCGGCGCGACCGGTCGCTCGAGGGGCAGGGCAGGCTCGCGGCGCTGCAGCAGTCCAAGAACCCCGGCTTCCTGAAGCTCTTCACCGAGCGGAACTGGCAGATCGTCGACGTGCTGATCGCCGTCGCCTCCGAGGTGAGGCGGTCACCGGCGCAGGTGGCGCTCAACTGGGTCGCGCGCCGTCCGGGTGTCGCGTCGACGATCATCGGCGCGACCAAGCCGTCGCAGCTCGACGACAACCTCGCCGCGCTCTCGTTCGAGCTGCCCGAGGCGCTCCGGAGGAAGCTGGACCAGGCCACCCGGCCCGAGACCGTGCACCCGTACCACTTCTTCGAGCCCGAGATGCAGCAGATGATGACCGGCGGGACGCGAGTCTCGAGGCGCTAAGTTAGCTCGCGCGCGGCTCAGTCCCCGAGCCTCATCATCACAGCGGAGACCAGGTTGGTCGGTCGGATGATCGCGCTGGGCCGAGGCCTAGGAGCGAGGAGGGCGCGGGGCTCGTGTCCGGTCACGGACGAGCGACGATGGGATCGGCCGCGAGGGCAAGCGAGGGCCGAACGACCAGCGTGGTCTCCGCTGTCAATCCCGGGCCAGCACCGCGTCGATGCGCGCGCGCCAGGTACGCTCGCTCGCCGCGCCCAGGTAGCTCGCCTGCAGCTGCCCCTTCCGGTCGATGAGCACCATCGTCGGGATGGCCGAGACCGCGTAGGCATCCGCGGTGCCGTCGTCGGCGAACGCGGCATAGCGGGCGAGCGCCGGCGCGCGCTGGTCGATGAACATCCCCACCTGCACCTTGGCGATGCTCGGGTCGTCGCGGCTGGCGGCGAGGAACACCACGCCCCGCGGCTCGTACTCGCTCGCCAGCTTCAGCAGCGCCGGCATCTCGGCGATGCACGGCCCGCACCAGGTCGCCCAGAAGTCGAGCATCACCACCTTGCCCTGCAGCTCGGACGAGCTGATCGACCCGCCCCCGAACTTCTCCAGACGGAAGGGCGGAGCGGTCCGCTGTCCGGGCAGGGCCGGTTGGGACCGGCGCGCCTCCTGGATGCCGGACCAGAGGAGCCCGGCGATTCCAAGGGCGAGCAGCCCGACGGGCAGCACCGGGAACCGCCGCGGAGTCGCCCCGGCCAGCTCGCCCGCGGTCTCCTCCGATCCGTCCGTCGTCACCCCAACCTCCGCACCAGCGCGTCCAGCCGCCGCCGCACCCAGCCCCTGGTGCGGGGCCGATGCTCGAGCCACCGCACCATCCACGGTGAGCACCGGTCGTAACATGCGACGGCGGCCCGGCCCATCCTCGTTGGCAGCAGAACCTCGTCGCGCCACCTGCGCAGGACATCGAGCTCGGCCGCGCCTTCGCCGAAGGCCTGGGTGGCGATCCAGCAGGGACCTGTCCGGCGCCGCCAGAGCGTCCGCCCCGAGGAGAGGTTGCTGACCCCCCGCAGCAGTGGGCCCTCGGTGTAGAGGAAGGCGAGAAGGTCCCCCCGAGCGGCGTGAAAGGGCTCGGGCGAGCCGTCGTCGAACTCGACGCGCGAGCCTCCGCCGCCGAGCGGCTCGAGCCGGAACGAGAGCCGGCGGCCGAACGGTGCGGCCAGCGAGCGAACCTCGCGCGACTCCGCCAGGTACGCGGAGAAGGGCTGCCGGCAGCGGATGCAAGTGAAGACATGCAGCGCGTACGTCGGCGGGAAGCTGATCTCCTGCTCGGCGCGGCAGCCGGGGTGGGCACAGGCGATCCGGGCGCGCACCGTCGGCGCCGGACGCGGGTCGTAGCGGGACAGGCGCCTCTTGGCGTCCCACACCGGGCGTTCCAGCTCGTCCTCGCGGACCCACGCGCGTCGGCGAGTGCGGCTCTCGCGCTCGAGGAGGCTCGCGCGGGCCCAGGCCTCTTCCGCCTGCGCGACGCGCCCCTCGGTGGTGGCGGCCAGCGCCTCGGCGTGCGCCTGGACGGCGCGGACCAGCGGCACGTCTGCGTCCTCGAGCCGAGAGGCCCGCTGGAGGGCCCAGCCTCGCCCGAGCAACCCGATGCCCTCGTCGAGCAGCTCCCCGGCTTGGGCACGGGCCGGATCGTCGGCGCGTGGATAGAGCGGCGGCTCGGGGATCCGCGCCAGCCACTCGGTGCTCTCGCTCCGGAAGGCGTCCAGGGGCCCGGGACCGGGCGGGGGCGGGCCCAGCGCTCGGGCCCGTTCGGTCGCTGCAGCGAAGGCCTGGTCCGGGGTCACGCGCGGCCTGTCACTGCCCGATTCGCCGGGTCCAGGGAAGCCCCCTGCGACGTCGATGCGTCAAGTCCCCGGAGTTCCAGCGGAAACGAGGCGGCGGCAGCGGAGTCTCACCGTCGAAAGCTTCGGGATTCCGTAATTTGTGGGCTCAAGTATGTTGATGTAAGACACAGGCCGGGAGGTTCCGATGGGATTCATTCGGTCCTGCGTGTGGACGGCGGCGACGGTGGGGCTGGGCATCGCGCTGGCGACGCTGGAGGTCGGGGGAAAGACGCCCCTCGCATACGCCCGGTCGGCGTGGGCGAGGAGCGAGGCGGGTGACTGGCTCCGCGACCGCGCCGACGATGCCGCGGACCGCGCGCGCGGCGCGCTGGGGCAGCCGCAGAAGCCACGGGAGCGGCACAGCGACGAGGACCGCGCCGCACTCGACCGGATCATCGCCAAGCGCAGTGGCCGCTGAACACTCAGGGCTACCCCCTCGGGGGCAGGCGATGGGTGGGGCGTGGGCGTTTGGGGTGACCGCGTGCGTGCTGCTGGCAACACCAGCGACGGCGCGGGCGGCGGCGGCCCCTGATTCTCACCTCCACGCGGGTTCACCGCCGCGTCACCGGGCTGCACCTCGCGCCGCCTGCGCGCCACGAGCTCCGCCGCGCCCCTCGCTCCATCCCTCGCCCGGCGCGGCACCGACGCTCGCTGGCGGTGCCCGGTGTGCCGTCGCAAGGGAGCGTGGATGTGGGCACCACTGCGAACGCACTGGACTTGGACGGCCGAGGCGGAAACGCAACCGCCCTGTCTAGCTCGCAGAACGGCAGCAGGCTCGTCGCCCTCAGTTCACGCGAGACCCCGCCCTCCCCGCGTAATCCGTTGGCCGCTCCGAATCTCCGGAGGGAGGGGACCGCACCCATGTCTCGAGCCGTCGTCGCACTCTGCATCCTCGCTGCACTGCCGGCCTTCGCCGACGACCAGAGGTCCCCCGGCGCGGGCAACGGCCTGGCCATCGACACCGCCCGTGCCTCGGCCCGTCTCCGCTCTGCCTCGGCGTTCCTGATCGAGCAGACCCGGCAGATCCGGAACGGCGAACTCCGCCGCGAGACCCTCGACATCCTCTCCCACCCGGACGTCTGCGCCCGCCACCGCAAGGGCCTGACCGAGGCGGACAAGGACCAGATCGTCGCCGAGCTGCTCGCCGCAGGACTGGTCAACCCCACGGACGCGGCCGCCATCGATGGCGGGGTGAAGGCCGGCGTCTTCCCGCCCGCGATCGGTGAAGGCACGAGCTGCGTGCGGCCGCCGCTGCCGTTCATCGCCGCGCCGGGCAGCAGCTATAGCAGCCACCACGCGTACCCGGGCGGCCTGACCCTCCACACCGAGTACAATACGCGGAGCAGCAAGGCCCTGGCCCGCGACTATCCGCAGACCTACGGGGGCGAAGGGCACGACCACGACGGGGACGAGGACGACGGCTGGCGGGGCGCCCTCCTGGGAATCGACCCGGACATCGTGATTGCCGCCCCGATCTGGCACGACTGGGCGAAGACCCTCGTCTTCCAGTGGAATGCCGACGGGAGCGAGTTCATCGAGCTCAACTTCGGCGGCGCGGGCGTGACGGACAACGCCGGGAAGCCCGGTGACTCGCGGACCGGCGGCCACCACATCATCGGCGTGGCCGAGAGCATGAGCCGCGGTCTGGCCCCGGCGATGGTCATCGCCCAGGCCTCGGCCCACTCCAACCCCACCCTGGGCAACGAGTTCAAGGTGGTGAACTGGCTCCGCGCGGCGGCGATGATCGCCCGCATCGATCCGGTTGCGACGGGCTACCTCTCCAAGGACGGCACCGGCGCGCTACGGCTGCCCCCGCTCCGCCAGCTCGGGTCGCTGGACCTGAACGCCGCGGGCCAGACCAACGTCCTCGCCGAGTACACCATCAACAATCTCTCCGACGGGGACTTCACATTCTCCATCCCGGTCATCCCCAGCTCGCTGGCCATCCTGAAGACGCTCGCGCCGGAGTTCGGCTACGACCCGACCGGGGACGCGACCAAGTACAACACGAAATTCCGGAACGTGGTCCTCTCGCAGCTGAGCGGGGAGTTCCTCTACCTGACCTACAGCCGCGGAGGCCTGGACGCGATCCGCGCGGAGCTGAAGACGCTCCGCAGGCACGGCCTCATCTAGCCTGTGACGGTATGGTGCTGGCCGCGACGGCCGGCGCTGGGCCTCGAGGTTCAGGCCGGCGGGAGGAGGCGGCTCGGAGTGCCGGGCGAGACGAGCCACAGCTGCCAGGAGGCGCGCGTCACCGCGACATGGAGCCGCCGCCTCCCGTCGTCGGAGAGCGGCCAGGCCGACTCGACCACGTCCGGGACGACGACGTAGTCCCACTCCAGCCCCTTCACCCCGTCGACGTCGGTCACGTCGAGACCGGGCTCGAAGCTGAACCGCCCGTCGAGGACGAGGCGGCTCGAGGGGAGCTCGGCGACGACGCCGGCGAGGCGCCGGGCGGTGCCGGCGTCGTGGCAGATGGCGGCCACCGCCGCGTGCGGCTCGGACTCGAGGAGCTCCCGCAGCGCGCCCGCGAGGAAGAGATGCGCCTGGGGCTCACCGGGAAAGCTGAACCGGCCCACCGGGACGCCCTCGCGCGCCGCCCGCACCGGCTGCGGCGGAGCCAGCGGTCCGAGGATGGCCCGCGCCAGGTCGGCGATGGGCCGCGGGCAGCGGTACGAGACGGGGAGCCGCACCCGGGCCGCTCCCGACGCTCCGAGCGTCTCCAGCGCCCGGTCCCACCCGGCGAAGCTCGGCGAGGTCTGCTGCGCCTCGTCCCCCGCCACCGTCACCGAGCGCGTGCCCCAAAGGAGGCTGGCCAGGGTCTCGAGGTCGAAGAGGGAGAAGTCCTCGGCCTCGTCGAGCACCAGGTGCGACGCCTCGGGGAGGGAGAGCTGGCCGCGCCAGGCCGCGATGGCGAGCAGCAGCGGCAGGTCCTCGACGTCGAGCGTGCCGGCGAGCGCGTCCTCCGTGCCCTCGTCGATGGGGCGACCGTCCACCGCCTCCTTCCGGGACGCATCGGTGATCGAGGCGAGGAATCGGCTGGTGGAGTCCGCGAGCTGGCGCATCGTGTGGCGCACCGTCTCCTCCACCACGGTGCGCGGCAAGGTGCCTCCGGCGCGCTCGACGACGCCGTCGAGGAACGTGCGGTCGGTGAGCAGCGACGCCAGCTCGCGCCGGAGCGGCTTCCAGCGCGGGGCGCCGCCGCCGCGTCGATGGCCGAGGCGTGAGCGGAGCGCGTCGTACAGCGCGGGATGGCGCTTCGCCGCCGTCACCAGCGCCGGCGGGTCGTCGACGATGCGTGGGAGCGGCCCGAAGACGCGCCGCCCGAGCTCGAGGAAGGCGGCGTCGAGCGTCTGGACCTTCGCCGCGCCTCCGCCGAGCGGCGCCAGGAGACGGGCCGACAGCCGCGCCAGGCCTTCCTCGGGGACGACGACCCGCGCCTTCGACAGCGGCACGCGCTCCGGCTCGGCGGCGGCGAGGCGTGCCAGCCGGTGGAGGGCGACCGTCGTCTTCCCGCTCCCGGCGCTGCCGAGGACGACCAGTGGCTCATCGGCGGGCGCGCGCACCGCGGCGTACTGGTCGGCGTCCAGGAGCGCGGTCACGTCGGCACGCGTCCCGCGCTCTTCGGCGCCAACCCCGAGGCCCAGATGTCCCGCCCGCGGCGCCGTGCCCGCGCCACCCGCGGCAAGGGCCTCGCTCCCGCCGATGGCCCAGCTCCCGTCCGGCCGCCGCCGGGCCTGGAAGCCCTCGCCGAGGACCTGGAGGAGGCGGCCCCGGTGCACGACGACGACCCGGCGGACCTCCACCACCCCGCTCGCCTCGCGGCCCGGGAACGACTCCTCGAACGGGTCGCCCTCGCGGTAGCGGTAGAAGAGCTGGGCGACGGGAGCGACGCGCCAGTCGACGACCCAGACGTCCGCCTCGGCGTCGACGAAGGTGGCATGCCCCAGCAGGTAATCGCGGCGGCGCCCGCCCTCGTTGATGGCGAGGTGCGCGACGTACGGCGATGCGGGGTCCGGGAGCACGGGCGGTGTTCGACCGCCGAGCTGGTGCTGGACGGCGAGCTCGTGGAGGAGCGGCGCGGCGTCCTCCTCGCGTGCGCTCGCCGCGTCCTCGCGGAGCGTCTGGAGCGTCTCCCGGCTCGGTCCGGTGGCCCGGGCACGGCGGCCCTGGGCCGAGCCCAGCGCGCTCCGCACACGCTCCAGGAGCGCCTCCTCCTCGGCGATGGCCCGCTGTGGATCGGCTCCCGGCATCGTGGGCGGAGCAGCGGATGTGTCGTTGTCGGCGGGCGGTGTCAACCCCTTCCGGCGCCCCGCGCTTGCAGCACCTGGCAGAGGCCCGCTATGGAGCGGCCAATGCCTGCCATCACCACCGAGAAGAAGGGCTGGGCCCGCCGCGCCAAGGGCGGCCCGGACCACGCCTGCAGCGTCGAGGGGTGCAAGCGCCCCTACCGCGCCAGGGGCTATTGCTACTTTCACTTCAAGAAGTGGCGGCAGGGCGAGCTGCCCCACAGCCGGTACCGGACCTGCAGCAAGGCCGACTGCCGCCTGAAGGCCGTGCGCCACGGGCTGTGCCAGAAGCACGAGGCCGAGACCTACGGCGCCAAGGGCGGCGAGTCCGCGGCCTGACCTCCGGCGCGATGTCCCCCGTCCCGGAGCTGCAGACCCCTCGCGCGCGGCTCCGTGAGGTTCGCCTCGAGGACGCCGAGGCGCTGCTCGAGATCTACGGGAGCGCCGAGGGCGTGCGTTACCTCGGGCGCCCGGTGCAGACGCTGGAGCAGGTGCAGACCCGGCTGTCGCGCATGCGCGAGGAGATGGACCGCGGCGAGGCGGCGTTCTGGGTCATGACCGATCCGGCCGCCGATCGGGCGCTCGCGTACCTGGGCTTCTTCCGCTGGGACGTGCCGCACCAGTCCGCCGAGCTGGGGTACGTCCTCGCGCCGGCGCGCTGGGGGCAGGGGCTGATGCGCGAGGTGCTGCCGATGCTGGTCCGGTACGGCTTCGAGGCGCTCGGGCTTCACCGGATGGAGGCGCGCATCGACCCGGGGAACGAGGCGTCGATCCGCCTCGTCGAGCGGCTCGGCTTCCGCCCCGAGGGCCGGCTCCGTGACCGGACGCTCAACGAGGACGGGACGCGCGAGGACCTGCTCGTCTTCGGTCTCCTGCGCCCGGAATTCGACGAGGTGAACATCACCCCGGGCAGGTGAGCGGCCGCGCCCTCCGTCAGCACCTGCCACTGCGCCGCCGTCGTCACGGCTCAGCCGATGGCAGGGGCGGCTCGACCACTCCTCGCTGTCTTGCGGCCTAGTCGCCCGGTGCGCCGGCGGCACGCGCCACCTGCTTCCACGCCGCCGCCCAGAGCTCCGCCTCCCGGCGTGAGAGCTGGGCCCGGTCGAGCGCCCGGAGCATCTCGTCCAGCACCGGGAGCGGTGACTGTGGATTCAGGCCGTCGGCCGCGCGCAGCGCCCGTTCCATCCGGCGCCGCAGCACCTCGCGCAGGGCCTGGGGCGCGCCCGGGTCAGCAGTGACCGCCGGCTGCGGGCCGTCGTCCGTCCGCGACGCGAGATAGAGGAGCACCGCCGCAGCCTGCGCCACGTTCAGCGAGGGCTGGGGTCCGGGCGCCGGGATGCAGGCCACGTCCTGGCACAGCGCCAGCTCCTCGTCCGAGAGCCCCCGCCGCTCCCCCCCGAACACCAGCGCCACCGGCCCACGCGCCGCGGCCGCGCGCAGCCGTTCCACCCCCTCCTCCGGGGTCACTGGGGTCCGTCCCCGCAACGCGTCGCGTCCGCTGGTTCCGAGGACATAGACCGCGTCCGCGATGGCATCCTCCAGCCGCGCCGTGCGCTCCGCAGCCGCCAGCACCTGCCCGGCATGGACCGCCGTCCGGTGGGCAGCACCCAGGTCCTCCACGCGTGGGTCGGACAGCCGAAGCATCGGGAACTCGAAATTGGCCAGCAGCCGGGCCACCGCGCCGAGATTCTCGGACGACTGGATCTGATGGAGCACGACGCGTAGCTGGCGACGGAGCAACATGCTGGTGGCGCCCTCCACTCGTGACTTTCCCCCTCAATCGGCACGTTGGTAAGGTGGTTGGCCGCTTTCCCCCGATGAGAAGTCTCCCTCTGCTCCTGCCTGTGTTCCTGCTCGCCGCCTGTGGCGAGGTGGGCCTGGGTGCGCCTCCGCCGACCCAGCCCTCGGTTCGCCAGGTGCTGCTCGAGCTCCCCGAGCAGGTCGAGGCCCTTCCGGTCCAGGCCCGGGCCGAGCTCTTCCGCTCCCTGCTCCGGGCGAGCGGTGCCGGCACGCCGGATGGGCTCCTGGCCCTCTTCCCCGTCGTCCAGAACGGGGCGGTGCGCGCCGCGCCCCCGCTCGAGGGCCGGCTCGACCTGCTCGACGGCGCCGACGGCGGGGAGCTGCTGGTCCTGAACCTCGACGCCGCCCTGACGGACCAGTGGCCGCTCGAGCGTCATGACGCCCTGCAGGGGCTCAGCGAGCGTGAGGCCGCGGAGATCGTCGCCCGGTCCCTGGCCACGCGCTGGGGTCTCCGGCCGCGGGCGGCGCTCCGGGTCGAGCGTGCTGCGGGTGCTCCCTACGCGGCGGCCTACGCCGAGGGCGTGCTCCGCCTGAACCCCGCCCTCCTCTACCTCGCGGCGGCCCCCGCCGACGTGCGCTGAGGCACCCGGACTTGGCGGACCCCGTCCTCTCCGAGCAGCTCGGACACACGCTGGCGGACACGCAGCTCGACGCCCTCGGCGAGCGCTACCGCGGCAAGGTGCGCGACGTGTACCGGCAGCGCGACCGGCTCTTCCTCGTCGCGACCGACCGGCTCAGCGCCTTCGACCGCGTCCTCACCACCATCCCCTTCAAGGGCGAGGTGCTGAACCGCATCGCCCAGTTCTGGTTCGAGAAGACGAAGGACGTCGTCGCCAACCACGTCCTGGATACGCCCGACCCCAACGTCACCGTCGCCCGGGCCACCAAGCCCTACCCGGTCGAGGTGGTGGTGCGCGGATACCTGACCGGAAGCCTCTGGCGCGACGTGCAGAGGGGCGCCCACACCGCCTACGGGCTCCACATCCCGCCGGACATGAAGAAGGACGCGGCCTTTCCCGAACCCATCCTCACCCCGTCGACCAAGGCGCCGGTAGGGGAGCACGACGAGCCGCTCTCGGAAGCCGAGGTCGTCCGCCGCGGCATCGTCCCCGCGCGTGACTGGGCCCGCATCCGGGAAGCGGCGCTGGCGCTGTTCCACGCCGGACAGGCGTGGTGCCAGACCCGCGGGCTGCTCCTCGTGGACACCAAGTACGAGTTCGGCACGGTGGGCGATGCGCTCTACGTCATCGACGAGATGCACACCCCGGACAGCTCGCGCTTCTGGCGAGCCGCCAGCTACCAGGAGCGATTCGCCTCGGGCGCCGACCAGGCCATGCTCGACAAGGAGAACGTCCGGCAGTGGCTGATCCGCGAAAAGGGCTTCAGCGGCCACGGCCCCCTCCCGGTCATCCCCGAGGACATCCGCGTGCAGACCGCCGAGCTGTACCTGCAGGCGTACGCCGAGATCACCGGGACGGCGCTGAAGCCGGTCGCGGGCGACGTCGAGGCCCGCATCCGGAAGAACTTACAGACGCACGGGTACCTCTGAACACTCGCGCATCTCCTCGTCCCCTGGGTCATCCGTCCGGGCAACCGGGCCAAACGGACCCGCCGTTCCGGACACCCTTCGTCAGGAGGGCGTGCCCGTCGAAGCGAACCCCGCGGAACTCCGGACGTTGGATTCTGGCCCGCCGATTGCTTCGAACACGCATCGGTCGGTTCCGGAGGTGCCCGGGAGATGCGCGGTGTCATCACCAATCGAGACGTGGTTCGCCACCTCGGGCTCATCTACCGGGAGTTCGGTACCCGCTGCGTCTTCCGCTGCCTCTGGGTGCTCGCGACACGCCGCACCACGACCTTCCTGGACGTGGTGAGCCAGCGGTCCTAGCGGATCTGGAGTCCAAGTCGCACCGAGGCGCTCAGGCGGGGGCGTCCGCCCCGAACACCCGCTCGAAGATGGCGTCCACGTTGCGCAAGTGCTCGTCCAGAGAGAAGCAGGCGGCGATCTCCTCGGGCGTCATCAGATTGCCGAGCTCCCTGTCCTGCGAGAGCGCGGTCCGGAAGTCCACCCCTTGCTCGTAGGTGCGCATGGCGTTGCGCTGGACGATGACGTACGCCGCCTGACGGTCGACCCCCCGGCGGGCGAGCTCGAGCAGGACGCGCTGGCTGTGCACCACCCCCCCGAGCGCCGCGAGATTCTTGCGCATCTGTTCGGGCGAAACCCGCATCTGCTCCACCAGCCCCGCGAAGCGGTGGAGCATGAAGTCGAGTGTCACGGTGGCGTCCGGTCCGATGACCCGTTCGACACTGGAGTGTGAGATGTCACGCTCGTGCCACAGCGGCACGTCCTCGAACGCGGAGAGCGCGTAGCCCCGCATCAGCCGCGCGAGTCCGGTGAGGTTCTCGGCCAGGATGGGGTTGCGCTTGTGCGGCATCGCCGAGCTGCCCTTCTGGCCGGGCCCGAACGGCTCTTCCACCTCCCGGACCTCGGTGCGCTGCAGGTGGCGGATCTCCACCGCGAACTTCTCGATGCTGCTCGCCAGGAGCGCGAGCGCGGTGAAGTACTCGGCGTGCCGGTCGCGCTGGATGATCTGGCTCGAGGCCGGGGCCGGCGAGAGGCCGAGCACCCGGCAGGCGTGCTCCTCCACCGCCGGCGGCAGGTACGCGAAGGTGCCCACCGCTCCGGAGATCTTCCCCACCGCGATGGTCGCCCGCGCCCGGACCAGCCGCTCGCGGCCGCGGCGCAGCTCGTCGTACCAGATGGCCAGCTTGTGGCCGAAGGACATCGGCTCGGCGTGGATGCCGTGGCTCCGGCCCATCATCACCGTACGCCGGTGCTCGAAGGCGCGCGTCTTCACCGCGGCCATCGCCCGGTCCACGCCGGCGAGGAGGAGGTCCGCCGCGTCGCGGAGGATCATCCCCAGCGAGGTGTCGAGCACGTCGGACGAGGTCATGCCGAAGTGCAGCCACCGGGCAGCGGGGCCGATGCGCTCCTCCATGAAGGTCAGGAAGGCGATGACGTCGTGGCGGGTGGTGCGCTCGATCTCCTCGACCCGCGCCGCGTCGACGTCGTCGAAGTCGCCGGCACGGGCGCGGCACTGGACGAGCGCGTCGGCCGGGGCGATTCCGGCCTTCACCATGCCCTCGAGCGCGGCCAACTCCACGTCGCGCCAGCGGCGGAGCCGGGCGGGCGCGGTCCACAGCGCCACCATCTCCGGACGTGAGTAGCGGGGAATCATCGTCCGAAGGCTTAATCCGACGGGCACCGACCGCGCCAGCGGCCGCGCGGCGCCGCGACGGTGGAAGTGCCCGGGGCGGACCGACTCGCCGAGCGGTGGGCGGGGAGTGCCGGTGGCGTCAGTTCTTCGGCGCCGGGGCCTGCGCCGGCCTGGCCTCGGAGATGCGTTCGGCCTGGGGACGCGGCGGCTTGGAGAGCACCTTCATCGCGCTCCACCCGGCCAGCATCCCCATGATGAGACCGGCCGCGGTGAGCAGCGCCATGCGCATCCCCGCCCGCCCCGCCTCGTGACGGAGCGCCGGGAGGTCCTCGTCGTCCTCGGCCGCGGCGATGGACACGGTGGCCGGCCCGCGGGTCTCCGCCGCCAGCCGCGCCGCCACCTCGTCGGTGGAGATGGGCTGCGTGGCGTCGAGCGGCACCGGCTCCCAGGAGGTTCCCTGGGGGAGGCCCGCCAGGCGCTCCTCGGCCCGGACCTCGGCGATGACCTGGGCCAGCAGCTCCGCCGGGCTCCAGCTCCCCGCACCGCGCGCCGGGGCGATGGCCGCGACGGGCGATGGAGCCAGCGCCTCGACCGGAGGTGGGGGCGCCACCACTCTCTCCTGGCGCGTGGGCGACGGCTCGGGGACGACCGAGAGCGGCGTCGGCGCGGCGGAGCTCTGCGGAGCCACCGGCTCCACCGGTGAGAGACGCGGCACGGTCGAGAGCAAGGGCGGGATGCTCGGGGGGGGAGGCAGTGCGCTGCGCGCGGTGATCGCCGGGGCCTCCGTCAGCGAGGCGGCCGGCGCGACGACGGGCGCAGGACGCGGATGCAGCACCGGCACCTGGCGGGTCCGAGGGGCGTCGGGCGTCTCGCGCCGGAACGGGCCGGGCTTCGGCTCCGTGGCCCAGGGCTGGGAATCGGGAACGAGGCGGGGGACCTCGCGGACCGGCGGGAGCGTGGGCGATGGGCTCGCCGGCTGCTCGGACGGGGGCGACGACCCCGGAGCGGCGCTCGCGGGCGCGGGACGCGGCGCCTCGCGCACTGGCTGATCGGGGGCCGCCCGCGGTGCCTCCGGGACGGAACCGGGCTCGTCTCCGTCGACCACCAGATCGACGCCGAGCGCCTCGGCGAGGAGCGGCTCGTCGCCGGGCTCCTCGCCCACCCGCTGGGGGCCGGCCTCGTCCTCGGTCAGGCCGGCCACGGCGCGCTCGGCCTCGTCCTCGGAGGCGTCGAGGACGCCCGCGGGTGACGGCGTCGGAGCGCTCCCCAGGAGCGCGAGGGCGGGCTCGGTGTTCAGCGGAAGCTCGGGTCCGGTGGCCTCGGCCGCCGCCGCCGGCCCCGGTGCCGCCCCGTCTGGCTCCGGGCCGTCGGCGTCGGCATCCCAGAGCTTGAGCGAGCGCCAGCGGTCGGAGCCGGAACGCGGGGACGCCCCCTCCGCGGAGGGGGCGGAGGTGCCTGTCCACTCGGGCGGCTCGAGCGCCACCACCTCGCGGGTGTGCCGCGGGCCTTCCCAACCCTGTGAATCGAACCGGGGAAGCGCCGCGGCGGCGATGGGCTCGGCGCTCGTCTCGGGCGCGGCTGGAGCCGCCACCGCGGTCCCGGCGGCCACGGACGCGTCGGTCTCGTCGATGGGCTCGAGGTCCTCGATCACCGCCTCGGACTGCTCGGTGGACACGGACCCGGCGATCGCCTCGGCGGACTGCACGACGACCGGCTCGGAGCCCGGCACCGGCGGCGTCGCGTCCTCGACGAAGGCGCCGGCCGGCACCGCCGCGGCCTCGGGCACCGGCGCGAGCAGGGCGACGAACTCCTCGTACAGCTCGCGGACGCTGCGGAAGCGCGCCTCCGGGCGCTCGTTGAGCGCCTTGCGGTAGAAGCCCTCCACCGCCTCGGGCAGCTCGGGGGCGGTCAGCCGGAGCTCGGGGATCTCCTCGTCCGGGGTGAGGCCGGTGAGCATCTCGCCCACCAGCACGCCGAGCGCATAGAGGTCCGCGCGCGGGTCGGGCTCGGCGCCGGCCACCACCTCGGGAGCGAGGTAGCGGTGGGTGGACCTCTGCTTCTGCGCCTGAACGAACGGGAGCCGCGGCAGTCCGCGCAGGAGCCCCCAGTCCACCACCCGGAGCATGTCCGGGAGGATGACCACGTTCTCCGGCTTGAGGTCGGCATGCGCCCCCAGCGGGTGCGCGGCCTCGAGCGCCGCGGCGAGCTGCCCGAGGAACGGCTCGACCTCCTCCAGGTTGAAGGTCTGCCCCTTCGCCAGCCGCGAATCGATCATCCGCCGCAGGGTGAGCCCGTCGAGGAAGCTGTAGGTGACGTACGGCCAGCCCTGGTCCACGCCCAGATCGTGTACCCGGGCGAGCGAGGGCTGCATGAACCGGCGCGCCGGCTCGACGGCCCGGGCGAACGCCTCGCGCTCCTCGGCGGTCTGCACGAAGCGCGGGTGGATCATCTTCACCGCCACGTCGATGCCCTGCTGCTCGTCCGCGGCGCGGAAGACGTAGCCGAGCGGGCCGACCCCGATCGCATCCTTCACCACGTAGCGCTCGGCCATCCGATCGCCGACGCGGTAGGGAGCCCCGGCGAGCAGCGCGGGTGAGAGGCGGCGGCGGATGCCGGTGGTGCTCGGCATGCGGGCGGTGCCCACCTGGCGTTGACCACAGGTGTTGCAGCGTTCGGCCGAGTCGGGAACGTGGCTGCCGCAGCGATAGCAGAGCAAGTGCGCGGGCTCCGGGACACCAGGCGGGAGAGACGAGCGGCGAGTGTACCAGGCGGCGAAGCAGCGCCGAAGCGGGCGCCGCTCAGCGTCCGGTGCTTCCGAACCCGCCGTCGCCGCGGACGGAGGTGGGCAGTGTGTCCACCTCCTCCAGCTCCGCCCGAACCACCGGCGCGACCACGAGTTGCGCGATTCGCTCGCCGCGGCGGAGCGTGAACGGCTCGCTGGAGAGGTTCACCAGCAGGACCTGGATCTCACCCCTGTAGTCCGCGTCGATGGTGCCGGGAGAGTTGATGCAGGTGATCCCATGTCGGAGAGCCAGCCCCGATCTCGGACGGACCTGGGCCTCGAGGCCCTCGGGCAGCGCGATGGCGAGCCCGGTGGGGACGGCACGACGGGCGAGCGGCGCGAGGTTCCACTCGCCGTCGATGTCGGCGCAGAGGTCCAGTCCGGCCGCTCCCTCGGTCTGGTATCGAGGAAGGGGCAGCGGGGCGTCGGGTGACCGCACCCGCCGGACCTGGATCCGCACCGCGGTCACGGGCACCTCACCTCGGGGCTGAGCGGAAGGCACGGCACCGGGCGATCCTTCCGCCTGGCTCTGACGTTTGCCCGCGGGAGAGCGGTCAGGCCTTGGCCTTGGGGGCCTCGTCGGCGGACCCGCCCTGGGTAGGAGGGACCTGGGTCCCCGCGCGCTCGGCGAGCGCCTCCTTGCGCGAGAGGCGGATCTTCCCGCTCCGGTCGATGGAGATGACCTTCACCATCACCTCGTCGCCCTCCTTGAGGACGTCGGACACGCTCTTCACCCGCTTGTCCGAGAGCTCGGAGATGTGGATGAGGCCGTCGGTCCCGGGGAACAGCTCCACGAAGGCGCCGAACTCGGCGATCTTCCGCACCGTGCCCAGGTAGATCTTCCCCACCTCGGCCTCGCGGGTGAGCGCCTGGATCATGGTGATGGCCTGCTGCACCGCCTCGGAGTTGTTGGAGGCGATGTCCACCCGCCCCGAGTCCTCGATGTTGATAGAGGCGCCGGTGCGGGCGATGATGTCCTTGATCACCTTGCCGCCCGGCCCGATGACGTTCTTGATGAACTCCGGCCGGATCATGATGGTGGTGATGCGCGGCGCGTAGCGGCTGATCTCCTTCCGGGGCGCGTCAATGGCCTTCAGCATCTCGCCCAGGATGTGCAGCCGGCCGCGGCGGGCCTGCTCCAGCGCCCGGGACATGATCTCGGTGGTGAGGCCGGTGATCTTGATGTCCATCTGGATGCTGGTGATGCCGTCCCGGGTGCCGCAGACCTTGAAGTCCATGTCCCCGAGGTGGTCCTCGTCGCCGAGGATGTCGGAGAGGATGGCGATCTTCTCGCCCTCCTTCACCAGGCCCATGGCGATGCCCGCCACCGGCGCCTTGATCGGCACCCCCGCGTCCATGAGGCTCAAGGTGCCGCCGCATACGCTGGCCATGGAGCTCGAGCCGTTGGACTCGAGGATGTCGGAGACGATGCGGATGGTGTAGGGGAACTCCTCGGACTTGGGCAGCATCCCGCGGAGCGCCCGCTCGGCGAGCGCGCCGTGGCCGATCTCCCGGCGGCCCGGGCCGCGGAGGGGTTTGGTCTCGCCCACGCTGAACGGCGGGAAGTTGTAGTGGAGCATGAACCTCTTGAAGGTCATGCCCGAGAGCAGCTCGAGGCGCTGCTCGTCCTCGCTGGTCCCGAGGGTGACCGCCACCAGGGCCTGGGTCTCGCCGCGGGTGAAGAGCGCCGAGCCGTGGACGCGGGGAAGCAGCCCCACCTCGGAGGTGATGGACCGCACCACGTCGTGCGGACGGCCGCCGATGCGCCCGCCGTTCACGGTGAGCTCGCGCATGTGCTCGTACTTGAGGTCCTCGACCACCGCCTTGGCCAGCTTCTCGGTCTGCGGGGTGAACGCCTCGCCCATCGAAGTCTTGAGCTTGCCGATGACGTCCTTCTTCACCGTCGAGAGTGCGAAGTAGCGGTCGTGCTTCTCGTGGATGCCGTAGCCGCCGGCGATGCCTGGCATGGCGAGCTCGCGCACCCTGGCGCGGAGCGACTCATCGGCCGAGAGCGCCTTGTCGTACTCACGGGTCTTCACTCCGAGCTCGCGGCGCATCGCTTCCTGGATCTCGATGACCGGGAGCACGGCGGCCTTGCCGAACTCCAGCGCTGCCACCATGTCCGCCTCGGAGACCTCGCTCGCCCCGCCTTCGACCATGACGATGGCCTCTCTGCTGCACGCCATGATCAGATCCAGATCGGACTGCTCGCGCTGCTTGGCGGTGGGGTTGGCGACCAGCTGCCCGGCGACGCGGCCCACGCGGATGCCGGCGATGGGGCCGTTGAAGGGGATGTCCGAGACCATCAGCGCCGCCGAGGCGCCGGTGATGCCGTGCACGTCGCCCTCGTTCTCCGAGTCGGAGGAGATGACCGAGGCGATGACCTGCGTCTCGTAGGCGTAGCCCTCGGGGAACAGCGGGCGGCAGCTGCGGTCCACCAGACGGGAGGTCAGCGTCTCCTTCTCGGTCAGACGGCCCTCGCGCCGGAAGTAGCTCCCGGGGATACGGCCGGCCGAGTACAGCTTCTCCTGATACTCGACGGTGAGGGGGAGGAAGTCGACGTCCTTCTTCTCCTTCGCGCTGACCGCGGTGACCAGGATGATGGTGTCGCCGTAGCGCACCGTGACCGAGCCATCGGCCTGCTTGGCCAGCTTGCCGGTCTCGAGGACCAGCTCCTGCTCAGAGACCCGGACGCTCTTCTTCAGATGCATGTGATTCGTTCCTTGCTCTCGGGCACGGGCCGATGCAGCGGGGTTGTCCCCGGAGCCCTGGCGTCAAGGAACTTTCAGTCTCTGACCGCAGCCGCCGACGACCCTCGACGGGTCGGCGGCTCCGAACGGAAACCGGAAACTCCTCTCCGCGTGGGGACGGGAGGCGCCGGCGCTCCGTGCTGCGCCGGCCCAGAGTCTGTCAAACAGCCGTTGCTACTTCCGGATGCCCAGGCCCTCGATGAGCTTCCGGTACCGCGTGTTGTCCTTCGTCTTGAGGTAGTCGAGCAGCCGGCGACGCTGGCCGACGAGCTTCAGGAGCCCTCGGCGGCTGTGGAAGTCCTTCTTGTGCGTCTTGAAGTGCTCGGTGAGCATGTTGATGCGCTCAGAGAGCAGCGCCACCTGCACCTCGGGAGAGCCGGTGTCGGTCTCGTGGGTGCGGTACTGCTGGACGACCGCCGCCTTGCGCTCGCTGAGAACTGCCATGATCGGTGAAGCTCCGTCCCGCTCCTGGGGTGGTTCTGGAACCGCTCCCCCGAGGGCCTTCTGTCGGACGTCCGCGGAGGGGTGCAGGCGCCGGACCCAGGGGTCGCGGGCTTATAGGCCCCCCGACCCGGGATTGCAATCTCGCGGAACGGCTGGTGAAACCGTGAGCGAATCCGTCCTCTGTCCGCTGCCCGGCAGGCTCGGCTGCTTGCCTGTCCCCGGCGCCCGCCCTGTGTCAACGTTGACGAGCACGTCGGCGGAGAGGGGAGCCGCCGCCTGGCGGATGGGAGCGCCATGCGTCCCGCATTGGTGTTTCTTCTGGTTCTCGGCAGCGGAGAGCTGGCCCTGGCGCAGGAGCGCCCCGGCGAGGGGGAGATCCTCATCGACGCCACCGGGCCAGAGGCCCACCACGAGCGGCGGAAGGTGCCGCTGCCTCCGGAGGGGCCCGGACGGGACGCGTTCCTGCGCGACTTCATGGTCGTGAACATGGTCGACAACGAGGTGCGCCTCGGCTCGCGCATTCTTCCGGCCTCGGAGTTCTACACGCGGATCGAGCGCACGGACCTCGTGGCCCAGGCGGAGGACCGGACCCGGCAGCGCGTCTGGCTGATGGCGGGAGGGGGGGTGGTGGCAGTGGCCTCGGTGGTGGGCGGCATCGTGGTGATGAGCACCGCCCAGAACACCAACGACCCGGGCTGCTCGGTGAGTGTCCCCGCTCACAACGCCTGCCTCGACTCGGCGAACCACGCCACCACCGCCGGCACCATCCTGCTCGGCGCCGGGCTCGCGCTCGGCACCGGGCTCATCACCTGGGGCGCGTTGATCCCCGAGATGGTGACCAGCCCCCAGGAGACGCTCCGGCTGGCCGCGGACTACAACCTCGCGCTCGCCAGGAAGCACGGCGCCACCGGAGCTCGCCTCCAGCTCGTTCCGTCGCTCGCACCCGGGTACGCCGGGCTGACCGCCCGGCTCACGCTCTGAATCCCCCTCCTCTCGCCTGGCTCCCGAACACGGTGCTCTGCCAAGATGGCGCCGATGTCCTCGACGGGGGGAGGCGCCATGCGCGCGACGGTCTTGCTGGTGGTCCTCGGAGCTGGCACCCCGGTCCTGGCCCAGTCCAGGCCGGGCCCCGGCGAGGTCCTGATCGACTCGAAGCAGCCCCCTCCCTCGCCGGAGGAGTCCACCGAGGTGCCGCTCCCGCCGCCGGGCCCGGAGCGGGAGGCCTTCCTGTCCAGGTTTCTATGGGTGGACCCGCGGTCGAACGAGGTCTCCGCCGTCCAGGGGCGCCTGAGCCCGCGGGAGTTCTACCAGCGGGTGGGACGGCCGGACCTCGCCGCGTGGTCCGAGGATCGCAGCCGTCAGCGCGTGTGGCTCATGGCAGGCGGCGGGCTGACCCTGGTGGCGGGAGTGGTGGCCGGCGCCCTGGTCATCGCCGGGGGCCCGGACACCAGCGCTCCCCCGTGCCTCCCCCAGACCTCCCCGGTCTACGCCGAGTGCGTGGACCGCTCGCAGAGGGCGAACACGACCGGGGCGCTGCTCATCGGGGCCGGGGTCGCGCTGGGCGGAGCGCTGATCGTCTGGGGCATCACCACCCCGGAGATGGTCACCACCCAAGAGGAGACGGTCAGGCTCGCCGCGGACTACAACCTCGCGCTCTCCCGGAAGCACGCGGCCACCGGTTCACGCTTTCAGCTCGTGCCCTCGTTCGCTCCCGGGTACGCCGGGCTCACCGGCCGGCTGTCGTTCTAGCCGCCCGGCATCGCCGGCTCCGGCGCGCCGGCGGGACCCTCTGGAATCGTGGCCCTCTCTCTTGGAAGGGGATCGTCTCTTGCACCTGTCCGTCCTGCTCGTCCTGGGGTGTGCAGCCCCGGCCCTGGCGCAGTCTCAACCCGAGCTGCAGTCTCAACCCGAGATCATCATCGACGCGAAGCAGCCGCCCACCGTCGAGCGCGAGATGACCACCGGCGTCGTGAAGCCCCCGCCCGGCCCGGGGCGGGACGCGTTCGACGCGCAGTCGATCGCAGTGGATCCGATGCAGAACACGGTCTCGTCGGGGAGGAAGCCGCTCCCCGCCCGCGACTTCTACCAGCGGGTGGGCCGGCCGGACCTCGTGCGCTGGTCCGAGGACCGCACCCGGCAACGCATCTGGCTCATCTCCGGCGGAGGCCTCATCCTCGCCGCAGGGGTGCTGAGCGGCGCCTACGTCATGGGCACCGGCCCGAACACCAGCTCTCCGGAGTGCCAGAACGGGGACTTCAACACCTACTCCGGCTGCATCAGCCAGGCGGAGAAGGCGCAGATGACCGGGGCGGTGCTCATCGGGGCCGGCCTCGCGCTGGGCGGGGTGCTCATCATCTGGGGCATGTCCACCCCGGAGATGGTCACCTCGCCCGAGGAGACGCAGAAGATGGCCACCGAGTACAACCGCGGGCTGGCCGAGAAGAACGGGGCGAGCACCTCGAGCCAGCTGCGATTCCAGCTCCTGCCCGCGGTCGCGGCGGGCTACGCAGGGCTCACCGCCAAGCTCTGGTTCTGAGCCCGGCGCGCCTAGCGGCCGGCGCCCGCCGGCTCCGCCGAGCCGGGCGCGGCGAACAGCCATACCCGCACGCCGTCCCGCGCGCCCCGGAGAACCGAGCCGGGCTCGACCACCACCGTCATCTGCTGCCGGCGGGGGCGCGTCTCGCTGGCCATCGCCGCGCGCAGCTTCGGGTAGAGCGTGAGCAGCGTCTGGAGGACCTCGCCCACGCCGGAGCCGGCCGGCACCCCCAGGTCCAGCTTCTGCTTGCCATCCACCGCCGAGCGGAGAGTCGAGGGGACGAGGACGGTGACGTTCACCGGGGGACCACCACCCGGACGTAGCCGAGCCGGCCCTCGTCAACCTCGCCCACGGCGAGCAGCGCGCCGTCGGGCCCGAGCACCCGGACCCGGCCTCCGGGCGCCGACGGCCCGAGCACCAGCGGGACGCCGTGCAGCACCCGGGAAACGTCCTGCTCGGAGACGCGGACCACCGGGAACCCCGGCAGCGCGTCGGCCATGGAGATGATGCGCGCCTCAAGCTGGGAGCGTCCGCCCGCACCGGCGACCCCGAGGGCCTCGACCTGCGAGAGCGGGAGCGCGCGGTCGAGCGCGAAGGGACCGCTCACCGTCCGGCGCAGGCTCTTGAGCGCCCCGCCGCACCCCAGCGCGCGCCCGAGGTCCTCGGCGAGCGTCCGCACGAAGAAGCCCTTCGAGCAGCGCACGGACAGCGTGCACTCGGAGGCCGAGAAGTCCCGGAGCACCAGCGAGGCCACCGTCACCTGTCGCAGCGTGCGCTCCACGGACTCACCGGCCCGCGCACGCTCGTAGAGCCGCTTCCCCTTCACCTTCACCGCCGAGTACATCGGCGGGAGCTGGTGAAACGTGCCGCGGAACTTCCCGAGCGCCGCCTCGAGCAGGTCGGCGGACAGCGGCGGCACCGGATGGGTCTCCAGCACCGTGCCGGTGACGTCCTGGGTGTCGGTCACCACCCCGAGGCGAACCACCGCGTCGTAGGCCTTGTCGCCCTCGGTCAACAGGCCGGCGAGCTTGGTGGCCTCCCCGAGACACACCGGGAGGACGCCGGTGGCCATCGGGTCGAGGGTCCCGGTGTGCCCGGCCCGCTTCACCCCGAGCGCCGAGCGCACCCGGCGCACCACCTCGAAGGACGTGGGGCCCTGCGGCTTGTCGATGACCAGAACGCCGTGCATGCAGGAGGGGGCCAACCCCGGGGCCGAAGTGTAACGCTCCGGCCGGGGCTCACCATCCCTCTTTCGTCTTCACTTCCCGCAACAGACGGTCGATCTTGTCCCCTTCGCCCACGCTCTTGTCGAAGACGAAGAACACCTCGGGCGAGACCCGGAGCTTGACCCGGGCAGTCACTTCTCGGCGGACGAAGCCCTTGGCCGCGTCCAGCCCGGCCTGGGTCTCCTTCCGCTCCGCCTCGGTTCCGAGCGAGGACCAGTAGACCCGGGCCACCCGGAGGTCGGGGCTCATCTTCACCCCGGTGATGGTGATGTAGCCGATGCGCGGGTCGTGGAGGTCTCCGCGGCTGAGCAGCTCGCCCACCGCGGCCTGGATCTCCGCGCCCACTCGCTCGGGCCGTCCCGGGACGCTCATGGCGGTTCCGCCATCAGGGCTTCTCCCAGTCACGCTTGTTGCGCAGCTTCCGGGCCCGCGCCCGGGCCTCGGAGAGGGGGAGGTCTCCCCCACCCCGCGAGCCGGGCCGGCCCTGGACCAGGGCGCCGGGCCGCCGGTCCCACTCGGCCATCCCCTCGGCCTCGGCCAGGCTCCGGTCCTCGCGGGCGAAGGGCAGCTCGAGCGTGCTCCCGTCGTCCGGGGGGCTCCCCCCACCGAAGAGCTGGTCGCCGAAGGCGAGGATCTCCAGCTCGCGGCTCAGGAGCGGGGCGACGTACATCTCCTCCACGAAGTGGATCATCTTCTGGACCTGCTCGTCCACGTGACGGCGCTCCGAGCTCACCACCGCCAGGGCGATGGTGGCCCGCTGCCAGAGGTCCTGGTCCTCCACCTCGGCCACCGAGACGTTGAACCGGGCCTTCAGCCGGTCGGTGACGCGGCGGAGCACCTGCCGCTTCGACTTCAGCGAGCCGGAGTCCGCGATCTGCAAGGTGAGGCGTGCGACGCCGACGAACATGGCTCCCACCGACCTGGTGCCGACGACGACGACCCGGCCCTAGAACAGGCTGGGCCGGGTCTCCTCGATCTCGAAGTCCTCGATGACGTCGAGGGTCTTGAAGTCGGTGAAGCCCTCCACACCGACACCGCACTCGAAGCCCTTCTCCACCTCGCGCACGTCTTCCTTGAAGCGCTTCAGGCTGGTGATCTTGCCCGCGCCCACCTGCTTGCCCTCGCGGAGGATGCGCACCTGCGCGCTGCGGCGCATCAGGCCGTCGAGCACCGCCACACCGGCGATGGTCCCCAGCCGCGGGACGTTGAAGGTGTTGCGAACTTCCGCCCGGCCAAGCTTCTTCTCGGTCCGGATGGGCTCGAGCAGGCCGGTCATGGCCGCCTTCACTCCGTCGATGAGCTCGTAGATGATGGAGTAGGTGTAGATGCCGACGCCCTGGGCCTTGGCCGCCGCCTCGGCGCCGCTCTCGGGCTTGACGTTGAAGCCCACCACGATGCCCTTGCTGGCCGCGGCGAGCATCACATCGGACTCGGTCATCGCGCCCACGCCCTTGTGGATGATGTCCACGCCCACCTTGGGACCGGCGAGCTTGGACACCGCCTGGGCCACCGCCTCCACCGAGCCCTGCACGTCGCCCTTGAGGACCAGCCGCAGCTCCTTGGCCTCGCCGGTGCGGGCCCGCTGGAGCAGCGTCTCGAGCGACTCCTTGACGTTCTTCCCCAGCTCCACCTCCCGCTCCTTGAGCGAGCGGTGGTCGGCGATCTCCTTGGCCGCCTTCTCGTCCTCGACGACGTTCAGCACGTCGCCGGCGGTAGGCACGCCGGACAGGCCCACCACCTCGGCCGGGTAGCCGGGGGTGACCTCCTTCACCGGCTGTCCGCGGCCGTCCTTCATCGCCCGGAGCCGGCCGTAGTGGATGCCGCTGACGATCGCGTCGCCGGTGCGGAGCGTGCCCTCGCGGACCAGCACCGTGGCCACGGGGCCGCGGCCCTTCTCCAGCTTCGCCTCGATGATCGCCCCCACCGCTGGACGGTTGGGGTTCGCGGTGAGCTCGAGCACCTCGGCCTGGAGGAGCACGTTCTCGAGGAGAAGATCGATCCCTTCCTTGGTCCGCGCCGAGACGGGCACCATGATGGTGTCGCCGCCCCACTCCTCGGGTACCAGCTCCTGGCTGGCCAGGTCCTTCTTCACCCGCTCGGGGTTGGCACCGGCGAGGTCGATCTTGTTGATCGCCACGACGATGGGGACGTTCGCCGCCTTGGCGTGGTTGATGGCCTCGATGGTCTGGGGCATCACCCCGTCGTCGGCCGCCACCACCAAGATGACCAGGTCGGTGACGTTGGCCCCCCGGGCGCGCATGGCGGTGAACGCCTCGTGTCCCGGGGTGTCGAGGAAGGTGATGTCGCCCTTGGGCGTGGCCACCGAGTAGGCGCCGATGTGCTGGGTGATGCCGCCCGCCTCGCCCTCCGCCACGTTGGCCTTGCGGATGGCGTCGAGCAGCGACGTCTTGCCGTGGTCGACGTGGCCCATGACGGTGACCACCGGCGGGCGCGGACGCTCGTCCTCGGGCCGCTCGGTCACCTCAGGGAGGTGGTCCTCGACCTCGAAACCCACCTTCTCGATCTTCCAGCCGTAGTCGGCGGCGATGATGCCCGCGGTGTCCGCGTCCACCATCTGGTTGGCGGTGGCCATGGTGCCGCCGGACATGAGCTTGCGGATGATCTCCGTGGTCTTGACGCCCATCCGCTGGCCGAGGTCGGAGACGCTGATCCCCTCCTCGAGCCGGATAATCTTCTTCTCTTCGGCCATTTCCGTGATCTGGGTCTTCTGACCCTTCTTGGTCGGCTTCTTCTTCTTGCCCCGGACGGGGATCTGCACCCGGCCCCAGAGCAGGCTGTCCATCTCCTGCTTGACCTGGGTGCCATCACGCTCGGTGGCGCGCTTCTTCCCCCGCTGCGTGTCGTCCTTCTTCTTGGTGACGTCGACGAACTCGCGGCCGCGGCCCAGGTGATCCGGGACCACCTTGAACTCCCGGACCTCACCGATGGCCTTCCGGCCGGGCGCCACCGGGATGTTCTTGTGCGCGGTCGACGAGGGCGTCACCCGGCGGAAGGGGACCGCCGGGCGGCTGATGACCACCGCCTGGGTCGCGGTGGGCCGCATCGAGCGCGGGTCCGCGGGGGGGCCGCCGGCCGGCGGGCCGCCGGGACCCACCGGACCACCCGGACGGCCACCAGGGCCAGGACGCGGGGGCACCGCGCCCGATCGGGTCTGGAGCCCCGGACGCGACGACATTCCGCCCGGACGGCCCTGCATTCCGGGCTGCGACGAGGGACCGCGCGGAGGCATCGATCCCGGGCGCATGCCCGCCGCGGGGCCCGAACCCGGACGCATTCCGGGGGCCGACCCGGCACGCATGCCCTGCGCCGGCGGCTTGGAGATGATCTGCGCAGGGCGGAATCCCGGCGCGGAGCCTCGCAGTGGCGGGCGTGCCGATGGCGGCTGCGCGGCGGCCGGCGCGTGAGGCGCCGGCGGCGCCGGAACGGACTCGGGAGCCGCGGGCGCCTGGGGGGAGGGCGGCGGCATCACGGGCTGTGGCTCGGGCAGGGCCTGTACCTCGACCGGCTCCGGGGCAGGCGCCGCGGCGACCGGCTCGGGAGCGGCCGGCGGGGCCGGGGCCTCCGCGACAGGCGGCGGCTCCGGCTCGGGCGCGGGGGTGAAAGCGCCGGGCTCGGGGACGTGCACCGCCTGCGGCGGCTCGGGCTCGAGGGCGGGCGCGGCGGGCTCCGGCTGGTGTCCGTTGGTGTGCGGCGCCTCCGTCCCCGGCGCCCGGCGGCGAACCACGAAGCCCTTGGCGGTCGCCGGCGGGGGGGCCGCGCGCGGCTTGCGCTTCTCGACGATCCGCTGGACGGCGGACGTGGCCTGGTCGTCCTCGAGCGAGCTCGAGTGGCTCTTCACGTCGTAGCCGAGAGCGGCCAGCTCGGTGACGACCTCCTTGTTGTCGAGATCGATGCCGAAGGCCTTCAGCTCCTTGGCGATCTCGTGAACCCGCTTCTTCGACATCCAGACCCCTTCAGAAACAGCGTCTGCCTTCTACTCCACCTGCGCCCTGGACTTAACCCTCGGAGGCGATCAGCTCCCGCTGCACCGCCTCGAGCCCCCCGGTCATCTGCCCCCGGAAGGCCCGCCCCAGCGACTTCCGCTTCACCGCCGCGGTCAGACAGCCTGACCCGCAGAGGTAAGCGCCCCGCCCTGGCGCCCGTCGGTCTCGGTCCCACAAGAGCTCGCCCTCGCTCGACAGGCAGAGCCGCTTCAGTTCACGCTGGGGACGCTTGGTCCCGCACCCGATGCACGTTCGTCCGGGCTCCCTGCTCAGGGCGCTTTCGCCTCCTCGGCTGGCGGGAAGAGGAGCATCAGGCGACCCCCGGTTCGGTGGAGGCGGCGCCCAGGGCGGCGCGCTCGGCGTCGAGCTCGGCGCGCAGCTTTGCCTCCTCTAACAGGTAGCTCTCGGCGGCGCTCTTCAGCTGGCGGGCCTTCTTGATCCCGACACCCGGGACGTCCCCGAGCTTGGCGATGTCCGACTCCTTCGCCAGGTCCTCCGGTGTCTTGTAGCCCGAGAGGGCGAGGGCCTCGACCGTCTTCTCGCTCATCCCCCGGACGCGCATCATCCGCTCGGCTGGGGTCAGCTCGTCCGGGTGGCGGCGGGCCTCGATGGCGCGCGCCTGCTCGCGCTCCATCTCCAGGCGGCGGAGCTCGATCTCGTCGTCCACCATCTGCTTCTTGGCCTGCTCCTGCATGGCCGGGATGCGGGCCGGGTCCAGGCCGGGAATCTGCGCCAGCACCTCGGGCGAGGCCTCGGACACGTCGCGCGCCTGCCGGAAGCCGTGGGCGTAGAGCGTCTCCACCAGCATCTCGGTCACTCCGGGGAGCGCGCCGAGTGAGCGGCTGGCGAACTCGCGCATCTCCCGGACCCGGGTCTCGCTGTTGATGTCCAGCTTCCAGCCGGTGAGCTGGGCCGCGAGGCGCACGTTCTGGCCCCGCCGCCCGATGGCCAGCGACAGCTGGTCGTCGGGGACGATGAGCTCCATCGCGTGGTTGGCCTCGTCGATGATGACCCGCGCCACCTCGGCCGGGGCCAGCGCCGCGCAGACGAACCGGGCCGGGTCGTCGTCCCAGGGGACGATGTCTATCTTCTCGCCGCGGAGCTCCTGGACCACCGCCTGGACCCGGCTGCCCTTCATGCCCACGCAGGCCCCGACCGGGTCCACGTCCGGGTCGCGGCTGCTGACGGCGATCTTCGCCCGGCCGCCTGGCTCGCGGGCCGCGGCCTCGATGACCACGATGCCCTCGGCGATCTCCGGGACCTCCATCTCGAACAGCTTGGTGAGGAGGTTCACGCTCGCCCGCGAGAGGATGATCTGCGGCCCCTTGGACTCGCGGAGCACATCGAGCACGTAGGCCTGCACCCGGTCTCCGGCGCGGTACGTCTCGCGGGGAACCTGCTCGCGCACCGGGAGCACCGCCTCGGCGCGGCCCAGGTCGACGATGATGTTCCCCCGCTCGAACCGCCGGGCGATGCCGGTGACGATCTCGTTCCGGCGGTCCTTGTACTCGTTGAACACGTTCTCCCGCTCGGCATCGCGGGTCCGCTGGAGGATGACCTGCTTGGCGGTCTGGGCGGCGATGCGGCCGAAGCCGTGCCGGAAGGTCCTGAGCTTCAGGATGTCGCCGTACTGGTCGTCCTGGGCCTTGGCCTCGGCGGCGTCCTCGTCGCGGTAGAAGATCTGGAAGACCAGCTCGTCGCCGGGCTCGACCTCCATCCCCTTCTTTCGCGCCTCGTCCAGGGTGAGCTGGTTGACCGCCTGGATGGGATCGGTGATCGCCTCGACCACCGTCACCGCCTGGAAGAGCTCCACCACGCCCTTCTCGGTGTCGTACTTGGCCTCGAGGTTCCGATCCTGGCCGAAGTGCTTCTTGGCCGCGGTCTGCATCGCGTCCTCGAGGGTCGCGACGAGCACGCTCTTGTCGATGCCCTTGTCCTTGGCCACCTGCTCCAGGACCAGGTTGAGATTGACGGACGGAGTGCTGGGCGTCGCCATGGGGGTTCGTTCCGCTTCCTCGGGAGATTGTCTGTCAGAACTCGAAGTCGAGGTTCGCCTTGGCGATGTCGCGGAAGGGGATCCGAAAGTCCCCTCCGCCCTCGACCTGCACGGTGATGTCGGCGCTGCTCGACTGAAGCAGGACACCGGAAAAGCTCTTCCGCGGGGGCTGGCCCACGGGGCCGTAGGTCTTCACCTTGACCCGCTGCCCGACCACCTTCGCGAAATGTTCCGGACGCCGGAGCGGCCGGTTGATGCCGGGACTGCTGACCTCGAGCGCGTACGGGTGGGGGACCAGGTCCTCCACCTCGAGCGCGGTCTCCACCGCGTGCGAGACCTGCGCGCACTCCTCGAGACCGACCCCGCCCTCCTTCGACATCGGGTCACGACCGGGCCGATCGATGAACAGCCGGAGCACCCAGCCCGACGGCTCGCGCAGGTATTCCAGCTCGACCAGCTCGAAGCCCTCCGCGCGCACGATGGGCTCCACCAGCGCCTGGGCGCGGGACACGACGTCCTGTCGGTGGGTGCTCTCGGCCATGGTGAGCCCTAGAAACGAAAAAAGCGGGCACGGGGCCCACTTTTCGAGGTGCTGCAGCATCGAAAAATGTCGCCGCGCTGCCTACCACGGGGGGGCGCAACGGCGCAAGGCGGACGGGGCTGGCCCGGTCGCGGAAGCGCCCGGACTTCGGGCACATTCCAGGGTGGGCGAACGCGCCCGGTCAGATCTCCAGCGGCGGCTGCGGACCGGGCACGATGCCGGCGATGTCCGGGTCCTCGCCGCCCTGGGGCGCTGGACGCTCGGCCTTCTCACGCTTCCGCTGCTCGCGCTTCTCGGCCTTCTCGCGCTGCTTCTGCTGGCGGGCGAGCTCTTTCAGGCGCTTGGTGGCTCCAGGTGCAGCGATGGCGAACCTCCTCGGGATGAAGGAACCCTTCACATGCCCCGTGGACTCTCACCTGTCAAACCGTTCAGGCCAGGGCGCCTCTTCCGGAGCGAGGTTACAGTCGGTCGCCGACACGCCCCCTCCCCTGCAGGCCCCCCATGTTGATTGCCGCCGCCCAGATGGCCTCCGGTCCCGACCGGACGAGCAACCTCGAGGTCGCCACGCGCCTGGTGCGCCGGGCGGCCGAGCGGGGCGCCGCGCTGGTGGGCCTCCCCGAGAACGTCGCCTGGATGGGCTCGGAGAAGGACCGACCTTCCGCTGCCGAACGCCTGGACGGCCCGACCCTGACGCGCTTCGCCGAGCTCGCCCGGGAGCTCCGGATCCACTTGCTCGCCGGCTCGGTGCTCGAGGCGGGTGCGCCGGGCGACCGCGTCTACAACACCAGCGTCCTGTTCGGGCCCGGCGGCGAGCGCCTCGCCGTGTACCGCAAGATTCACCTCTTCGACGCCGAGGTCGGCGACGGCGCGAGCTACCGCGAGTCCGACGCGGTGGCCCCCGGCGAGGGCCCGGTGACGGCCGAGACCCCGCTCGGCACGGTGGGCCTGAGCATCTGCTACGACCTCCGCTTCCCCGAGCTCTACCGCGCCCTGTCCCGGGCCGGCGCCACGCTCCTGACCGTCCCCGCCGCCTTCACCCTGATGACCGGCAAGGACCACTGGGAGGTGCTGCTCCGGGCGCGCGCCATCGAGAATCAGGCCTACGTTCTCGCACCTGCGCAGGGAGGTCGGCACACGGATCAGCGCCTCACCTACGGTCACGCGATGGTGGTGGACCCGTGGGGCCTGGTGGTCGCCCGGGCCTCGGACGGCGAGGGGCTCGCCCTGGCCGAGCTGGACCCGGAGCTGCTGGCCCGGGTACGCCGGAACCTCCCTGCCCTTCGACACCGCCGGATCGGCGGCTGAGCCTGGACGGGCGGGCTGAAGTACACTCGAAGCAGGGAAGTGTTCGCCCGCTGGATTCCGATGGCGTTGTGCCTGCCGCTGCTCGTGTGCGCTCCGGCCTGTCGCCGGGATGCCGAGGCTCCGCCCGCACCGGCGCTGAAGCAGTCCGTCCGGGCGACGCTCGCCCAGGTACGCGGCTCGGTCTCGGTGAAGCGGGCCACCGGTGACGAGTGGCAGGCGGCGTTGAACGGCACCGCCCTCTACGACGACGACAAGCTGCGGACCGAGCGCGGCGGCTCGGCCGAGCTGCGCTTTTCCTCGGGCACGGTGGTGGTCGTCTCCGAGGACACGCTGCTGGGCATCGCCGAGACGCGGGCGGCGCCGGGCCGGCCCCAGGCGGACGTCACGGTGCTCCGCGGCGCCGTCGACGCCACGCTCGACCGCCCGGCGAACCAGTCCCTCACCGTGGGCACCCCGGCGGCCACCGTCCGCGCCGGGCGGGAGATCGTCTTCCAGTGAGCCGCGCCCTCGCAGCCGCGCTCGCGCTCCTCGCCTCGGCGGCCACCACCCCCGCCCCAGGGGAGACGGTGGTCCGCCCCGGCGAGTCGCTGGCCCAGCTGGCCGCGCGGACGCTTGGAAGCGAGGGCGCCGGCCCCGAGCTGCTGGCCTTCAACCACCTCGAGGGCACCCCGACCGCGGGCACGCGGGTGCTCGTCCCCGGGCCCGAGCGCGCCCGGGCGGTGGCGGCCATCGGCTCTGCCCGGAGCGCGGTGGTGCAGGCCCCAGCGGGCGGGGCCCGGACCGAGGCGGAGGCCCGGCTGGCCGAGGCCGAGTCCTTGCTCGCCCGCGCCCGGTACGCCGACGCGGCGGCGCAGGCCGACGGGGCGTGGAAGCTCCTGGCCGAGGCGCACGAGGAGCGCTCGCACTTCGCCGTCGCCGTGGAGCCCGACGGACGCACCCGGGTGGCGGTGCGCGAGGGCGTGCCGGTCCGGGTCGAGGCCCAGGGGCGCACGCGGGCGGTCCGCGCCGGGGAGACGCTCACCGTCATCCGCGGCGAGCCACCGGGGACGCCGCAGCTCGAGCCGTCGGGGAGCGCCCCCGCCGGCGAGCCGCCGATTCTCATGTCGCCCGAGCCGGGCCTGAAGCTCGCGCTCGAGCCGGCGCCGGGCGGGCTCGGCCCGGTCCGCTTCGCCTGGAAGCCAGTGCCCGAGGCGACGGGCTACGTCCTCGAGCTGGCAGGTCCGAGGACCCAGAGCATCCGGACCGCCCAGCCGGTGGTGACCGTGCCCGGGTTGCCCGCGGGCAAGTACCGCTGGACGGTGCGGGCGGTGCAGCCGGACGGGACGCTCGGGCCCGCGGCCACCCGCGCAGTCCAGCTGGTCCCGGGACGCATCAAGCTCGAGGTGAAGGAGACTCCCTGGCAGTGAGGCTCTTCACCGCCATCTTCCTCTTGATGCTCGGCGTGGCCCTGGTGTCGACGGGCCTGGTGGGCCTCCTGGTGCTCTCGGACACCCGCGAGCTCCTCACCCGCGACGCCCAGGAGCTCGCGGCCGAGCGAGTGGGGCAGTTCTCGCTGAAGGCCACCGCGGCGCTCGACGCGCCGGTCCGCGCGGCGACCGTGCTCGCCCGGGTGCCAGGGTTCCTTTCGCTTCCGCAGGCCGAGCAGCGGACCCACCTCGCATCGGTGCTCACCGAGCGGCGTGACCTGACGGCGCTGACCGTCTTCTCCGCCCGGGGCGAGCGGCTGCCGGGGCTGCAGGCGTTCGCGGTGAAGGACCTGCCGCCCACCGAGGTCGCCGAGCACCAGGCGCGCGCCCGCGCCCTGCTCGGGCCCGGACCCGAGGCGGTGCGCTGGAGCCCGGCCACCATCCTCCCCGGGCGTCCGCCGAGCCTCACCTTCGTCTTCCCGCTCGGAGATCCGGCCCGCGGCTATGTGGCGGCCGAGCTGTCGCTGGCGGCGCTGGGGCAGGCGCTCGAGGCCGAGCACGTGGGCAGCACCGGCTTCGCCTACGTCGTGGACACGCAGGGGCGGGTCCTCGCCGGCCCGCCCGACCACGTCCGCGCGGGCCAGGACGTCTCCGCCCGCCCGGCGGTGGACCCGGCCCTGAAGATGCTGAAGGGCTCGCCCGAGCGCGGCGTCACCTGGGTGGGCAACTTCGGTGAGGGCGAGGGCCGGGTGGTCGCCGCCTCGGCGGTCATCCCCGGCCCCGGCTGGGCGGTGGTGAGCGAGCAGCCGCTCGACGCCGCCTACACCCAGGTGCACCTGATGCAGCGGCGCATCGCGCTCGGGCTGGTGGCGGCGACGGGCGTGGCGCTCCTGCTCGCCCTGGTGTTCTCCCGCGGCCTCACCCGGCCGCTGAAGGGCTTCACCCGCGGGGCGCTGGAGATCGCCGGCGGGCAGTTCGGGACGCAGGTACAGGTCGAGACGCGGAACGAGCTGGGGGAGCTGGCCCGGACGTTCAACTACATGAGCCAGCAGCTGCTCGCCTACGACAAGGAGAACCGCGGCCTCTACGAGTCGCTCGAGCGCGGATACCTGGAGACCATCCTCGCCCTGGCCAACAGCATCGACAGCAAGGACGCGTACACCCGCGGCCACAGCCAGCGCGTCGGCGACATGGCGGCGGAGATCGGCCGCGAGCTGGGCCTCACCGACCGCGAGGTGAAGCAGCTCCGCTACGGCGGCATCCTCCACGACATCGGGAAGATCGGCATCGCCGAGAACATCCTCTGCAAGCAGACCCAGCTCACGCCGGACGAGATGGCGGTCATGCGCGAGCACCCCAGCATCGGGGCGTCCATCGTCGGTCCGGTGAGCTTCCTCGGGACGGCGCGCGACGCGGTCCGGAGCCACCACGAGAAGTGGAACGGGACCGGGTACCCCGAGGGACTCCGTGGCTCGGCCATCCCGCTCATCGCCCGGGTGGTCGCCTGCGCCGACACCTGGGACGCCTGCACCTCCACCCGGCCGTACCAGCGGGCGATGGCGGCACACGCGGCGATGGAGGTCATGAACCGCCTCCGCGGCGTGTCGCTCGACCCGGACGTGGTCGACGCGCTGGCCCGGGTGCTGGAGAAGAAGGGCGCGTTCGCGGAGGCGCCGCCGCGGGCGGTGCCGCTTGCATCGTGAGCGGCGAGAGACCATGGGAACGGGCGTGAGCTTCTGGGACAAGCTGAAGCCGGCGGCGCCGGTCCCACCCACCGCCGTCCACATGGACGTCAGCAGCGACGGGAAGGTGCTCCGCCTGCACTGGGAGGACGGCAAGCGCACCGCCTCCACCGCGCGCGCGCTCCGGCTGGCCTGCCCCTGCGCGGCGTGCGTGGACGAGTGGACCAACGCCCGGACCCTGGACCCGGCCACCGTGCCCGAGAGCCTCACCATCCTCGAGGTCGCGCCGGTGGGGAACTACGCACTGCGCATCACCTTCGGTGACCAGCACGCGACCGGGATCTTCCCCTGGACCGTGCTCCGCGAGGTGACCGAGCGCGCGCCCGCACCGAGCTGACCCCCCGAACGATGAGCCAGACCCCCGACGAGGACGAGGATCAGATCTTCTCCGGCAAGGCGCTGGGAGAGGACGGGGCGGTTCGCCCCGCGCAGCCCATTCCCCTGCTGAACGAGGTCCCGACGCTTCACCAGGACTCGCTCCTCCATGATCCGGCCTACGAGCCGACGGTCATCTCCCTCCCCCCGCGCGTGCACCCGGTCGCCGACCGGCCGGAGCAGGTGGAGCTTGCGGAGCGCACACCCCCGCCGACGGTGTCGGACTTCGCGCCGCCTCGCCCGGAGAAGCCGGTCCGTTACTCCACCCCGGACATCCGCTGGGGGCGGTGGATCCTCCGCGCCGCGGTGCTCGGTGTGGTGGTGGCCGCCGGGTGGGTCGTGGCGACGGGCAAGCTCCCCACCTGGAGCGGATTCTCGTTCGACCTCCTCAAGTCCGAGCCCAAGCAGGAGGAGGTGAAGGAGAAGCGGGTGGGCACGCCCGCACCCACGCTCCTCGTCCTGAGCGACCCCGCCGGGGCCACGGTGCTCGTCGGAGGAGCAGAGGTCGGGGTCACTCCCTGGGCGGGGGACAACGTGTGGCCCAAGGAGCCGCTCCGGGTCGAGGTCCGGAAGGCCGGCTACAAGCCGTGGGTGGGCCTCACCATGGGCGGGCAACAGGCGACGCTCGAGGCGAACCTGCGGAAGCGGTGAATGCAGGCGAGACTACGACTTGATGAGCTTGAGGTGCGCCCGGCCGCGGGGCGCCTCGTCGCCCTCTGCGGTTCCCGACTTGCGCTCACCGTCCACCTCGCGCAGCGCCACGCGCCGAGCCTCCAGCGGCGGGCGGGCGGTGGCCGCGGCGCGCAGCCTGGGCGGCGGGATCTGCGTCAGCTCGGTGGGCATGTCCTCGGGGAACATCCAGAACTCGTGCGTCACCTTGCTGGTGATGGCGAAGAGCGCGCTCCAGGGGAGCGCCACGGTGAAGCGATGGCCGCTGAAGCTCAGGGTGCTCCGGATGCCCCACTCGCCCACGGTGAGGTCGGGCGGAACGAACTTGTAACTGAGGTGCAAGCGGAGATGGGACTCGCAGCGGAGCTCGGGCGGGACGAGCACTCCCGGACGGCGGGCGTCCAGATGGACCATGACCAGCCCCCGCTCCAGGGCGGTCAGCAGGCGGTCCTTCTTCTCGGAGGCTCGGTCGTCCATCCCTGTCGGTCCCAGCACCTCAGCGTTTAACGCCGCCGGAGTGCGCGATCCATTTCCCGTTGGGTGTCGCGCTCCTTGATGTCCTCGCGTCGGTCCTCGTGCGTCTTGCCGCGGACCAGCCCCAGCTGGACCTTGGCCTTGCCCTTCTTGAAGTAAAGCACGAGCGGGACGATGGAATAACCCCGTTCGCGCACCTTGGCCCCCCACCGGTCCAGCTCGGCCCGGTGCAGCAGCAGCTTCCTCGGGCGCACCGGGTCATGGGGGAAGGCGGCCGCCGCTCCGTACGGGGCGATCCGCAGGGAGTGAAGGTAGAGCTCCCCCCCGCGCGGCTGGGCGAAGGCGTCCGCCATCTGCACCGCCCCCGCCCGCAGGCTCTTCACCTCGCTGCCCAGGAGGGCGAGCCCCGCCTCGAGGGTGTCCTCGACGGTATAGGAGGCGCGCGCCTTCCGGTTGGTGGCGACCACGAGCTCGCCAGGGGCTTCCTTCTGCGCCATGGAGGGTCCGGCCCCTATCAGCCGACGGCGGTGTTGTCGATCAGCCGGGTCGCTCCCAGGAAGCCGGCCACCAGCAGACGGGCATCGGGCCGATCCGCCCGCTCGAGTGGCTCGAGGGTGCCCGGGTCCACCAGCTCGACGTAGTCCTCGCGGACCTCGGCGGCCCGGAGCTCGGCCCGGACCGCGCCCCGGAGCGCCGCCGCGCCGCGTTCTCCCGCCGACCACCGGGCCCGCGCCGCCCGGAGGCCGCCGCTCAGCGCCACCGCCCGGGCACGCTCGGGCGGAGAGAGGTAGGCGTTGCGCGAGCTCATCGCCAGCCCGTCCGCCTCCCGGACGATGGGCATCCCCACCACCTCGACGCCGAGGTGCAGGTCCAGCGCGAGCCGCCGGATGATCTGCAGCTGCTGCCAGTCCTTCTCGCCGAAGACCGCCAGGTGCGGGCGCGCCAGGGCGAACAGCTGCGTCACCACCGTGGCCACGCCCCGGAAGTGCCCCGGCCGGCGAGCGCCGCACAGGCCATCTTGCAGCTGCGTCACCTCCACGAAGGTGCGGTGCCCCGGCGGGTACATCGCTCCGGCCTCGGGCGCGAACACCGCGTCCACCTTCGCCTCGCGGCACTTGTGGAGGTCACCCTCGAGGTCACGGGGATAGCGCGCCAGGTCCTCGGTGGGCCCGAACTGGGCCGGGTTCACGAAGATGCTCACCACCGTGGTGTCGGCGCGCTCGCGCGAGGCGTCGATCAGGCTCAGGTGTCCGCGGTGGAGGAAGCCCATCGTCGGCACCAGGCCCACCCGCCGGCCCTGGCGCCGCGCCGTCTCCGTCCACTCGGCGAGCTCGGCCGGAGTCCGGAGGACGCGCATCAGACCGGGACGCCGTACACCGGACCGACCTTCTCCAGCTCACCCGATGGCCCCGAAGACGCCTGACCCTGCCCGGGCAGGATGCGGAGCGGCACCTTGCTGGTGAAGGAGTGCTCGTCGCCCGGGAACGTCCCGCCCCGCACCTCGGCACGGAACGCCTCGGCGGCCCCCCGGAGCACGCCGTAGCCATCGGCGAAGCGCTTCACGAACCTGGGCTTGAAGTCGGGGTTGAAGCCGAAGAGGTCGTAGCAGACCAGCACCTGGCCATCGCAGTCGATGCCGGCGCCGATTCCGATGGTGGGAATCCGGAGCGAGGCGGTGATGTCCCGCGCCAGCTCCTTCGGCATCCCCTCGAGCACCAGCGCGTAGCAGCCCGCGCGCTCCAGCGCCTGCGCGTCGCGGTAGATGGTCTTCGCCTGCTCCTCCTCGCGGCCCTGGACCACGAAGCCGCCCATCCGGTGCACCGACTGCGGCGTCAGCCCGAGGTGCCCCATCACCGGGATGCCCGCGCGGACGATGGCCTCGACGGTCTCGGCGAACTCCGCGCCGCCCTCGAGCTTCACGCTGCTCGCCCCGCCCTCGGCGAGGAGCCGGCCGGCGTTCTTGACCGCCTCGGGCACGGATGCCTGGTAGCTGAGGAACGGCAGGTCGCCCACCACGTGCGCCCGCTTCGCTCCGCGGCTCACCGCGCGGCAGTGGTAGACCATCTGGTCCATGGTGACGGGCAGCGTCGACTCGTTGCCCTGCACCACCATGCCCAGGCTGTCCCCGACGAGGAGCAGGTCGGCCCCGGCGTCGTCGAGGATGCGGGCGAAGGTGGCGTCGTAGGCCGTGACCATGGTGATTCTCTGGCCGGCCTGCTTCAGGCGCTTCAGCGTGTGGATGGTGACCTTGTCCACGGGTTCACCTCCGTCTGACTGCGGGTTGTGGTGCTGCGGCTTCCCTCGTGCCTGGTTCACCGGCCTCGCGGCTCGGCGACCCGAGGGGACCTGCAATCTATCGTCACGGGACGGCTCCCGTGCCACTGGAAACGTGAATGGCCCTTATTTCCGGGCGGACAGGGGCAGGTAGTGATGCACCCCCTTCCGCATCTTGCGGATGACCGAGACCAGGTTGTCCAGGTCGGCGGCGTTGTGGACGAAGTCGATCTCGCTGGTGTTGATGACCAGGAGCGGCGTGTCCGTGTAGTGGAAGAAGAAGTCGTTGTACGCGCGGGCGAGTGCCTCGAGGTACTCGGCGTCGAAGTGCCGCTCGAAGTCCCGGCCGCGCCGCTTGATGCGCTGGAGCAGCACCTCCAGGCGGCACTGGAGGAAGATGACCAGGTCCGGCTGCGGCACGCGGGGGCCGAGCGCGTCGTAGACCCGGTCGTAGAGCGCCAGCTCCGCCGGCTGCAAGGTCAGGGTGGCGAAGATGCGGTCCTTGGCGAAGACGTAGTCGCTCACCGTGGCCGCGGCGAAGAGGTCGGTCTGGAGCAGCTTCTGCTGCTGCTGCCAGCGGCTCAGGAGGAAGAAGAGCTGCGTCTGGAAGGCCCAGGTGCTCCGGTCCTGGTAGAAGCGCGCGAGGAAGGGGTTGTCCTCGACCTCCTCGAGCACCAGCCGCCCCCCGAGGCGCTCGGCGAGGAGCCGCGCCAGGCTGGTCTTCCCGACGCCTATCGGCCCCTCCACGGCGATGTAGCGCTGGTCCAAGCCGGCGGCAGTCAACCATGCCCCGCCGGCTGCCTCAACGTCCGGGCCAGCCGCGCGAACTCGGCGACCGAGAGCGTCTCGGCCCGGCGGGTGTGCTCGAT
>Ga0335069_10001454_pt1 | contig 38365 bp, 33 predicted proteins | sample Lox_Sample_11_FD_206714 | JGI IMG/M metagenome (GOLD analysis project Ga0335069, IMG submission 206714) | Soil microbial communities from Loxahatchee National Wildlife Refuge, Florida, United States - Lox_Sample_1.1 | ecosystem: Environmental > Terrestrial > Soil > Wetlands | place: USA...
TGGTGCCGACGCCGGTCCAGATGTTGCGGAAGGTGTCGGAATAGACATGCGGATCCTCGTCGTAGTAGGCGCGGATCTTCCAGTCATTGTATTCGCCGAACTGCGCATTGTAATACTGGTCCTCGCGCCCGACGCCACCGCCTTCGATGTTCAGGAAGGTCTTGCCGCTGTTCGCCGAGAAGTTGAAGTGGTTGATGAACACTCCGTTCGACATGTCGCGGTATTCGTTGAACTTGGCCGATCCGCCGGTCGAGTTCTGGTTGTCGCCCGAGGTGTAGATGCCGCCGATTTCAATGCCACCACTCAGCGTCTTGCCGGGATCGGATTCTTCCCACGGCACGCTGTAGAGCTGTCCGGTCGGCGTATGCGACACCGGCACCCGGTATGGCCCCAGGCCGTTGGCGTCCGGCGTCACCGGACCCAGTCCGCGCGGGTCGAGCGCATTGCCTTCGACCGTCGCGCCCCAGCCTTCCAGCGAGGCCGAATCGCCCATCGTCGGCGTGCCCCACGATCCGGCCAGCACCTGGCCGGCCAGCATGGCAAGCCCCACCATGCCCAGCCCCATCCACATCTTCTTCATACGAGGATCAAGTTTCATTGTTAAGTCTCCCCTCATTTCCTCAAGTTATCCGTAAGTAACCGTTAGCGGTGCCAACGGGCGCCAGCCGGCGAATTGCTGCCGTGGATTTCCGTGTGGCAATCCAGACAGCCGCGTCCAGAAAGCTGGTCGAATATCTGGTTGCTGCTGGGCAGCCCGAAGCCTGCGCTCAGCACCAAGCGGTCATGCGGTGCGCCCGCGTCATGGCATTGCTCGCACAGCATCGGTATCGGCACCACCAGCAGGGTCTGGTTGTTCGAGCCGTGCGGCAGGTGGCAATTCAGACATTGATCGCCCTGACGCACCGGCGGGTGTTCCCACAGGAACGGACCGCGCTTCTCCTGGTGACAGTCAAAGCAGGTCTCGGCCACCGAATTGCCCTTGAGCAGGCGCTGCGTGGTCGAACCGTGAGGATTGTGGCAGTCGTCGCAGGTCATCTTGCCTTCCAGCACCGGCATGTGCGACTTGCGGGCAAATTCCGCGCGCTTCTCCTGGTGACAGGTGAAGCAGGTCTCGATGATGCTGGGCTTCTTCAGCAGGCCCGTTTGCGAGAACCGCGCCATCGGGTTGTGACAGTCGCTGCACGACAGCTTGTTGACCTGGTGCACCGAACCCTGCCAGTTGATGCGCTGGCCGCCCTTGTGGCACTGCAGGCACTGCGCCTGCTGCTTCTCCACCGGCGTGCCCCACTCGCGCGTAAATCCGATCAGCGCATTGCGGTTGGTGGCGTCCTCAACGTGCTTCGATCCCGGGCCGTGGCAGGCTTCGCATACCTTGGCTTCCAGATCATTCTTCGGATTCGCAAACATCTTGGCGTGGGTCGTCCCCGCAAAGTGCGCGTCTTCCGAGCTATGACATTGCTGGCAGGTCTGCATGCCCACATAGGTCGCACCGTCATTGATCCCTTCCACCGCTTTCACTTGCGCTTGGGCCAGCCCCGCCTGCAGCATCCAGGCGCCCAATACCATCGACGCCATGACGGCGCCACCCCGCTTGCACAGCAGGAAAAACGAACGCATCTTCATACTCCCCCCTTGTCGAAGTTCCTTTGGCATCACTGATTACCCCAACTCAGAAAACAAAACGCGCGCCGGCAACTACGCCCGGCGCGCGCTTCGTCGATTCAAAACCCGTACAGGAAAAAACCGGATCCCCGTGCCCGCAACCCCGGCCACCGGCAGACCCCGCCTTCAGAATCCTTCCCCCACTCCCCCGCATTCAGCCCTCTCTTTGTTTCTTCTTCAGAAGCTTTTTATTTCCTTACCGTGGCCGGTAAGGCTGTCAGATGCATTTTTGATATTTTTACAAAAGTGCATCATTTATACAAACGTGAGCATTTTTAATCAATATAAGATTAAAATCTTAACTATAAGTGAAATATAAATTGACTATAAAAGAACTACAGGATGAGAAACTGCGGGTGAGATTCCGATTAATGCAATAGGCTCAATTGAATTATCTTCCTAATCTTTGAGCAGCCTGCCGCCTGAGATACTGTATCAGAGGCCGTTCAAAGCATAAATACAGGATATGTGCCGCCATGATGCTTATGCCGACCCCCGCCGCAAGAGCCGCCCATGGCCCGACATGATTTGCAAGTCCGAGAGCCTTCCACGTCTTGCCGACGACGGGTATGGTGAAAACCTGCACAAGATAAATGCTGTAGGAGCTATCGCCCAAGGCAACCAGAAACGGCGGCACTTTCAGGCATTGATTGACTTCCAGCGTCAATGCCCCATAGACGATACAGGCAGCGGGAATGCCGAAAATTATGACCCGTTGCGGCTCAAAACGATCGCCCAGCAGATTCATTTGGCCAGCGATGAAAATCGCCAAAGCGCCAAAGACGCATAGAACCATCGCCAACAATACTGTCGGGTAGCGATTCCTGCAAACAAGCGCCCCCAAGCAACAGCCCAGAAGAAATTCCAGCAGCAATGGGTTCGTAAACAACTGCGCTTGCGGAGAAATCTCAGCCATAAACTGGCGGATTAGCATGCCACAGACAAATATGGTTCCGAGGCCCACCAACAGAAAGCGCCGTGACAGATGCAAAAAAATTGCGAACAGAAGATAAAAATACATTTCAAATGACAATGTCCAGCCGACACCGATATTCGGCCCGATCTGACCATTCGTATTGACGAAAAGCAGAAACAGGTACGAACCAATTGCTTCGCTCACTCCAAACTTCATCTCCTGAAACATGCCGGGCAAAAACAGCAACAGGGCTGTCATGAGCGTGGTATAGACCCAGTAAGTCGGCACGATGCGAATGATGCGGCGAAGCAAAAACCGGCCTGAAGCGCCGGGCCTTTGAAACTGGTCGCGGTTTGTAAAATACATGACAAAACCGCTGATTATGAAAAATATGTCGACGCCTGCTGCGCCGGTGTTGTGCTCGCTATAGATATAGCCTGCGGTATGGTGCAGCATGACTTGCGCGTGATAGACAACCACGCCCGTCGCGGCGACCGCACGCAGCATCTGGATCGATGCCAGCGATCTGTCCGACTGACCGTAATCAATGACCAATCTGCTATCCGATGGAAAAAATAGACGAATCAGCAGGAGTGCCGCGGTTCAATTCCCAGCCGGTGCGGACGGTTCACGGGCAGGTTGTTGCAGGAGTTTGAAACACATATGCGTCCTGGAAATCGGCATAGCCGATGCCGCGCCAGGAACCCGGATAGAAAGCCACGACATTCAGCCCGGCGCTGGTCGCCATCTCTTCGAACGCCGTGCGCTCGAATGCGACCGCCAGTTCCGGCTCGGAAACGGATTCGACGAACGCATTACCCATATTATGACGAAAGCGGAATAGCGTCTGCCCGGCATTTGTCTGCGCATATGACTCCGAATCCAAGATAAAACACGTGCAATACGCCGCACCTCCCGGCTTCAGACATCGCGCCGTTTCCGCCAGATAATGCCTGACTTCGGCAGCTTTCATGTGGGTATACACGGACGTCGCAAACGCAAAATCCACGGATCGATCCGTGCAGGGAAAGTTGTAACTTTCTGCATTTTGCAAACCGTTGGGATTGTAAAAGCCATTAATGATATTCGCATGAACAAAACTGTAATTTTTGCGGGTCGAAAATCGTTTCTGGCACCAGAGTATGCCAAAACGCACTATATCGAAACCGATATAGCTCAAGTCGTGCGGGAACTGCTTGCTGAGGGCCACGGCGTTGCGTCCAATGCCGCATCCGATATCGAGGACCTTCATGCCATCCGTCAATTCGCCGCGCTCGATCATCAATCGCACGAGCTGATTGCCGAGAGGGATGAAGGAGCCGCCGCTGAAATCCATGAACGGCGGCGGCTCATCTCCACCATCCAGCCATCGTGTGTGCTTAAGCAGAAATTCGATGGCGCCGGCAAAGAACGTGTATTTTGCCCTCCGGGGAATCAGGGCCTTGATCTTTTTCTTCCAGCCCTTGACATATCGTAATTTGTTTTCCACTACGCTCAGATTTTTTCACCGGGTCTCGAAAAGACGTATCGTTGCTGCGATACGCAAGAGAAACCATCGACGACTGTTTGTGCCCCGCCGATCAAGCTCCCATGATCACGCCCCGGCACATTAAAACGCGGCCGGAAGAGTCATTATTACAGCAACAGACCTATTGCACGACAGTATCGATCACCAGTTTGATCCCCGAAGAGCCAGGAGTCACAGGGCCGATGGTGGTGGTTAAATCGCCTTTCTCCGGCATCGCGGTTCCGGATTTCGAAACACGCGCGCTGACCACGACTTGTTGATAATCCGAAAGCTTGATCGAAGGCGACATCGACATCGAATCGTCGAGTGTAAACGTCTTGGGCAAATCGCCTGCAGATGCTCTCATAACAGCGAGGGGCATCGGCGGCCCGTTAGTGGCGCGCGCAAATATGAACAGCGTGTCGCCGGGCTTCACCTTGCCGGCCAGTTTGGGGCTGAGAGTTACGACCCCCGAGATCGAGCGCTCCTGCGAAGGAACAGCAGCACTGGACGCTGTCCGCGTCGGCGGCATAGCCGCCGGAATGGAAGGCGGCAACGGCGGCTGGCCGAGCGCCGCACGCGCCTGGTTAATATTGGCCTCCGCCATCGTTATCTGTTGTTGAGGAGCATCCGCAGGAAGAGCGCTTCTCATCCTGGTCCAATAGTCGATCGCCGCCTGATAATGTTTATTGCGGAATTCCAGCTCGCCGGCAAGAGCGAGCGCCTTCACGTTATTGGGATTCATCTGCAGCGCCTTTTGAATCAATCGGGCCGGCTCACCTTCCAGGCTGCCGCCTCTCGTAGTGGCAAGCACATCCGCGTAATCCGCGAGCAACTGCGGCTCGTTCGGCGCCAGTTTGCGTGCCTGGTCAAGCGCTTTTAAAGCCTCCTCAAAATGCCCGAGAATGGCCTGCGAACGTGCCAGCATGTACCAGCCCTGTAAATCATTCGGGTTTTCCCGGAGGCGGTTGGCCAATTTCTGCACCATTGCCTCGATCTGCTCATTGCTGACGCCATGAGGAGCACCGGAAGCGGGGACCTCGGCAACGGTGTTTAAAATCGCTTCGGGCTGGCCAAGCCATGCATAAAGGCCGGCGGCAGCCAGCGGCATGGAAATCCCGAGCGCCAACGCAGTCCGTGCCAGTATTCTGTCGCCTGACGGAGCTGCAGCAACTGTAGCGGCCTGCGCGAGATCTTCCCGCCTGCGCGCCTCGAGCTCCCGTTTCGATGCTTCGTATTGTTCGGCGTCGAGCGTGCCGCTGGCCAGATCAGCCTCAAGCTCCTGAAATTGGGTGCGATAGGCCACCTCGATCAACTCATGATCCGACACCCGATAGCCCTTTGCAGCCCTCAGCAAGGGTAAAAGAACGAATAGCAGCGCGAGTGCCAGCATCAGCACCGCAAAAAGAAAGAAAAGACTCATGGTTATGATTCAGGTCGTGAAGATACGGAATTTGTGTTTGTCTCATTCCCGCCGACGGAACGGGCGCCTCGATTGCGTTTGAGCAATGTATAAATGAGCGCGGCGATTCCCAGCACCATCAACAGGAACGGTCCGAACCATAGCAGCCACGTCGTCGTTTTGACCGGCGGATTATAAAGCACGAAATCTCCATAGCGCTGCACCATGTACTGCTTGATCTGGGCCTCGGTCGCACCCTGCCGCAATTGCTCGCGAATCTGATTTTTCAGGTCTATCGCGAGGCCCGCCTGCGAGTCGGCAATGGTCTGGTTCTGGCAGACGAGACACCGCAGTTCGGATGCGACCTGCGTCGTGCGCGCTTCCAGCTCCGGATCATCGGCCAGCGGCGCCGCTTCTTTGCCCGAAACGATGCCCGATGCCGCGGACAGGAATAGCGCGGCCGCAATCAACCACCGACTTGTCATGGGTTGCGGGTTCTGAGAGAAGCCGTCGGCGCTGTATCACCTGCCGCCGCAGGTGGTGCGGTGGCGCGGATCCCGGCCGTTTCACGCGTGCCTTCGGATACGCGCAGCGGCAGCCGGTAACGCCGATCGAATATTGCCAGCAGTCCGCCGATCGCCATGATGATGCAGCCGGCCCAGATCCAGCGCACGAACGGTTTGATGTGGATACGGATCGCCCATGCGCCCATGATGTTGGACGTATCGATCGGATCGCCCATTGCCACATACAGATCGCGCGTGATGCCGCCCTTGATCGCGGCTTCCGTGGTGGGGCTGTCGTCGCGCGCCGTATAGGCCCGTTTCTCCGGATGCATGACCGCCACCGTCTCGCCATTTCTGGATACGGTAAGCGTGCCGCGCAGCGCCTGATAATTCGGTCCCTGAACCTCGGTGACCCCGTCATAACGGAATGCATAGCCGCCGATGGTCGCGACATCGCCAACGGCCATTTTGACGTCTTTCTCGGATTCGAAGCTTTTGACCATGGTGACGCCGATGATGAATACCGCAACGCCGAAATGCGCGAACAGCATCCCGTAGTAGGAACGCGGCTGGCGCGCAAGCCTGGAAATCAGCGATCCGTCGAACTGGCGCAAACGGTGGTACAGGTTGACCACGGTCGTCGACACTATCCACGCCGCCAGCAGAAATCCCAGCGCGATCAGCGGCGTCCATTCGCCGGCCACAAACGGCAAAATCAGCGCGATGACTATGCTGACCCCGAACGCCCATTTCAACCGCACTTTAAGATCGGGAAGCCTGGCTTCTTTCCAGCGCGCCAGAGGACCGACGCCCATCAGGAATATCGCGGGCGCCATCAGCGGCACGAATACACTGTTGAAATACGGCGGCCCCACCGAGATTTTACCGAGGTTAAGCGCGTCAAGAACCAGGGGATAAAGCGTGCCGAGCAAAACCGTCGCAGCCGCCACCACCAGCAGCACGTTGTTGGCAAGCAGCATCGCTTCGCGCGACACCAGCTTGAAACTGCCGCCCATGCCTACTTTGGGCGCGCGCCAGGCAAACAATGCGAGCGAAGATCCGATCACAATCGCCAGGAATATCAGAATGAACAGACCGCGTTTGGGATCAGTCGCAAACGCATGCACCGATGTCAGCACCCCCGAGCGCACCAGAAAGGTCCCGAGCAAGGACAGCGAGAACGCGAAAATGGCCAGCAGCACGGTCCAGCTCTTGAAGGCGCCGCGTTTTTCGGTCACCGCCAGCGAATGCATCAACGCGGTGCCGACCAGCCACGGCATGAAGGAAGCGTTCTCGACCGAATCCCAGAACCACCAACCGCCCCAGCCGAGCACGTAATAGGCCCAGCCGCTGCCGAGCATGATGCCGATCGTCAGAAACGTCCAGGCGACCGTGGTCCATGGCCGGGTCCAGCGTGCCCATGCAGCGTCCAGCCGCCCCGACAGCAGCGCTGCGATCGAGAACGCAAACGCTACCGAGAATCCGACATAGCCCATGTAAAGCATCGGCGGATGGCTGGTCATGCCGGGATCCTGCAGCAGCGGATTCAGGTCACGGCCGTTGGGCGGAACCGGGCTCAGCCGATCGAAAGGATCGGAAGTCAGCAGCATGAACAGCAGAAAACCGATACTGATCAACCCCATCACGCCGAGCACGCGCGCGATGATCGTTTCGGGCAACCTGCGGCTGAACACCGTCACCGCAACCATCCATATATTCAGTATCATCACCCACAGCAGCAACGAACCTTCATGGCCGCCCCATACCGCCGTGAAGCGGTAATACCACGGCAGGGCTGAATTCGAGTTTTCGGCGACATAGGCAACCGAGAAATCATTATTGAGGAAGGAATAGGCAAGGCAACCAAACGCGATAGCGACAAAAACGAATTGCCCCTGCGCAACCGGCCGTGCAATCGCCACCAACCCCGGCATTCCGCGCGCCGCGCCGACCAGCGGGAAAATCCCCTGCACCAACGCCAGCAGCAGCGCCAATATCAATGCGAAATGCCCAAGTTCTGGAACCATAGCCGAAACCCCGTCAGAGCGAAGCTTTAAATGATAGCTGGAAATGCTTCATAATTGCACTATTTTGTTAATTTTAGCAGGATATCAAGCCCTACAAGCCGCTGATAATTTTGTCGTTATAAATGCCGTGCTGAGCGTGGCTTGCTGGCGTGCCGGATGATTTTTCCCATAACTTAAATATCAACCATGTTCAGGGTTTCTATGTGTCATTGCCGCTTTGCATCTTTGGTATTTGCAATCGCGATCATGTTTGCATGCGATTCGTTACCTGCCGATACGGGTATCGATGCTGCACACACTAACAATGCGCCAACCGCATTCCCGACGTTGACTGACTTGGGTAGTCTGGGCGGCAAGGCAGCCCTGGCTAATGCCATTTCCGTCGATGGCAAAGTAATCGCTGGAACCGTTACCTTTAAAGGTGGCATTCAACACGCCCTGCGCTGGACCCCAACCGGTGGAGCACAAGATCTGGGAGCATTCGGCGGCAAATGGGCATGGGCAAAACTTCTGTCCAATGATGGCTCGGTAATGGCCGGGAGCATCCTGTCTTCAGACAACACCGCACACGTCTATCGTTGGACGGCGTCAGGCGACGTTCAGGACCTGGGAACTTTTGGCGGTCAGTCGGCCCGGGCATACGGGATGTCCGCCGACGGCTCCGTACTGGTAGGCGCCATATCGTTTCCTGACAGCTCTCTTCATGCCTTTCGCTGGACACAGTCTGGTGGCGCTCAGGATCTTGGCACGATGAGCGGCAAGTCGGCCTGGGCCACCTCCGTCTCTGCCGACGGATCAGTAGTGATAGGCAGCGTAGTCCTCCCCGATGGAAGTCAACATGCCTTTCGCTGGACATCTACTGGCAAAGTGGAAGATATCGGCAATTTCCCTGACAAGGCTGCGTCAATCAGGGAGATCGTGATATCAGCCACAGGATCGGTTATCGCAGGAAGCGTGATGCTTTCGGACGATAGCGCACATGCCTTTCGCTGGACAGAAAAATCCGGCTTGCAGGATCTCGGCGCCTTCGGTGGCCAGTCGGTTTCTGTCAGGGCCATTTCGGCCGATGGCAGAATAATCGCAGGGGCGATTTTGTACCCCGATCACTCTTTCCACGCTTTTCGCTGGTCGCAGCCGTCAGGCGTCGAAGATCTCGGCACTTTGGGGGGAATGTCGTCGATAGTAGCAGGGGTTTCCTCTGATGGCGCAACCATGACTGGAAGCATCAAATTCGCCGATAACAGCGCTCATGCATATCGATGGACCGAATCAGGGGGTGTAAAAGACCTGGGCGTTCTCGGCGGACAATCGGCGAATGCCAATTTGATTTCCGCCGACGGTTCAACAATTGCCGGATACATAAAATTCGCTGACGCCGCGCATTTATTTATCGCCAATTTCAGAAAATGACGGTCCCCAAATTGCGTTACCCTGATAATGGATTTCATCTGGTCAACGGCGCCCGGAAGACAGAAATTGATACTCGTCACACATAATCTTTAAATTCGGATTTCCAGATCATGAACTATTCAGCCAACCATTATTTCCGGAAGATGCGGCACTTAGTGTATTTGTTGCTTTTGCTCGGGAACTGCGGCGCGATTGCAGCCGGCTCCGCCAGCGACAAGCTTGTCGGGACCTGGGCGTGGACGCGCCCTGCCAACCATTGCACTGAAACGCTGATCTTCCGCAGTGACGGCTCCCTGAGCACAACCAGTGACAAGGAAAAAACCGACAATCAATATTTACTGACGGACCCATCAAACGCCGGCGGTCGTTACAGACTGACTATCCATGTGATCAAGGATTACGGCGGCAAGGACTGCGTCAACTCTGTAGCAGACGATACGGGACGCACAAACACCGTATATCTTGAATTTCTGACAGGAACAGAAATGAGGATGTGCTATCAACCGGCAGCAGGAACCTGCTTTGGCCCCCTGCACAAAGTCGGGGAATAATTCGCCGGCGGTCGTCACCAGACCAAATCACTTACACGCATTGCGATTCAGGAAATAAGAAATAAAAGAGAAGCGCCCCGGGAAAACAGCGCGGGATGCCAATCAGCAAGTTGGATGTTTTAGATGGCGCGCCCGGCAGGATTTGAACCCACGACCCCCTGGTTCGTAGCCAGGTACTCTATCCAACTGAGCTACGGGCGCCCGGAAATAACGGATAATTGTATCAAATCCTGGTTCTGATACGTGGCGGAGAGAGAGGGATTCGAACCCTCGATAGGCTTTTTGAACCTATACGCCCTTAGCAGGGGCGCGCCTTCGACCACTCGGCCATCTCTCCGGTTTCCGCCAGATCACATTAAAACCATCAACAGCAGTCTTTACTGTTATACGTCACCCGTTTTTATGACCAATATAGCACGGGATGCGCGTTTTGCCCTGACGTCAGGCATTTTGATCCAGCCCGAATACCTTGTGCAGAACGCGCACGGCCAGCTCCACGTATTTTTCGTCGATCACGATTGAAATCTTGATTTCCGAAGTTGAAATCATCTGGATATTGATCCCCTCTTCCGCAAGCGAGCGGAAGGCGGTGCTCGCGATCCCGGCATGCGATCGCATCCCGACCCCCACCACCGATACCTTGGCGATATTGTCGCCGCCGATGATTTCGCGCGCCTTGATATGCTCCTTGACCGGTTTCAGCACCTGCAGCGCTTTGTGATAATCATTGCGATGTACCGTGAACGAAAAATCCGTCATCCCGTCATGGCCGACGTTCTGCACGATCATGTCGACATCGATGTTGGCATCCCCCACCGGCCCCAGGATCTGATAGGCGATGCCGGGACGATCCGGCACACCCAGGATCGTGATCTTCGCCTCGTCACGGTTGAACGCGATGCCGGAAATGGCCGCTTGCTCCATGGTTTTATCTTCCTCAAATGTGATCAACGTGCCATCGCCTTCCTCCTCAAAACTTGAGAGGACGCGCAGCTTGACTTTGTACTTGCCGGCGAATTCTACCGAACGTATCTGGAGCACCTTCGAGCCGAGGCTCGCCATTTCGAGCATTTCCTCGAAAGTGATGGTCCTCAACCGCCGCGCCTCCGGCACGATGCGCGGATCGGTAGTGTAGACACCGTCGACATCAGTATAAATCTGGCATTCATCCGCTTTCAGCGCGGCGGCAAGCGCGACACCGGTCGTGTCCGAGCCACCGCGGCCGAGCGTCGTGATATTGCCGGCGTTGTCCACGCCCTGAAATCCGGCCACGATGACGATATAGCCATCGGCAAGGTCGCGCCGCATGTTGTTTTCGTCGATGCGGGTGATGCGTGCCTTGGTGAACGCATTGTCGGTCAAAATCCTGACCTGCCCGCCGGTGTAGCTTTTCGCCTTGAGCCCGAGCTCCATCAACGCCATCGCCAATAATGCGATCGACACCTGCTCGCCGGTCGAGACCATGACATCGAGCTCGCGCGGCGCGGGATGCGTCTGGATCTCCTTTGCCAGCGCGATCAGGCGATTGGTTTCGCCGCTCATCGCAGACGCCACCACCACCAGTTGATGTCCGGCGCGATGCCAGCGTGCAATGCGTCGCGCTACGTTTTTGATGCGCTCGATGCTGCCTACCGAGGTGCCGCCGTATTTCTGGACTATCAAAGCCATTTGCGGTGCGGTAAAATCCCAAAAGCCTTGAATTTTATCGCATTCCCGGAAATAACACGAATGTAAAAATCGCTTCTTTCTTGAAACCAAACCGGGATTTTTATGTCAATTGAGTAAGTTGATACAACCAGCGGGGTGGCGGCAGGTGAGCGGGAAAAAACAATTTAAATTGCGTGATATCCGGCATCGGGCCGGGATGAATCAACAGGAATTCTGGGCGAAGATAGGGGTCACCCAGAGTGGCGGTTCGCGTTACGAAACGGGGCGTGCGATGCCCAGACCGGTGCGTGAATTGCTGAGGCTGGTGCACGTCGAAGGCATCGACCCCGGACGGGCAAAAGGTGAGCAGTTTGCCATCGCAGCACGCCTGCGTGTGACCAATCCCTCCCTTTATCAACGTTTGCGGCAAGAGGTGCGTAGCCTGTCACACAAAAAATCCCGCCGTTGAAATTCAGTGGCGGAGGGTGAGGGATTCGAACCCCCGGTAGGTTGCCCTACAACGGTTTTCAAGACCGCCGCATTAAACCGCTCTGCCAACCCTCCGCAGGGATGCTCATCCGGCATAATAGCATTCAACCGGCGACATGATTTCGTGAGGATTTCTGTCGTTGAAACCCGGATAAGTATCGGGTAGTCTATTCGCCATCAAATCCGCCGTTACGGCGGACATTATTGGAATTAGGAGAGAAAAACTTTATGCAACCCGAGATACAACCCACCGGCGGGTATCGTCCGGTAACCGTAGAGCAGTTTTCGCCGGCACAGCAGCGCGTGATGCGCAACACTTATCTGCTGCTGGCGCTCACCATGGTGCCAACCGTAATCGGCGCGTTGATCGGCATCAGCACCGGCGGTATCGTGATGCAGCATCCGGTCGCGAGTTCGCTTCTGATGCTCGCGGCCGTGATTGCGCTGCAGTTCGCGATCATCGCCAACCGCAACAGCGCGACAGGCGTCGTGCTGTTGCTGGGCATGACTTTTCTGCTCGGCTGGTGGCTGGGGCCGCTGCTGTCGATCGCACTGGCGCTGAAAAACGGGGCGCAACTGATCGGGCTCGCAGCAGGCGGCACCGGCATCATCTTCTTTGTCATGGCCGGCATTGCAACGACGACGAAAAAAGACTTCAGTTTCATGGGCAAGTTCCTGTTCGTCGGCATGATCGTCCTGCTGCTGGCGATGATCGTCAACCTGTTCCTGCACATTCCGGCTCTGGCGCTGACGATCTCCTCGCTGGTCGTGGTGGTGTTTTCGCTGTTCCTGCTGCATGACGTGAGCCGCATCGTCACCGGCGGCGAGACCAATTACATCATCGCGACCACCGGCGTTTACCTGAGCCTGTTCAATATCTTCGCCAATCTGCTGCAACTGCTGATGGCGTTCAGCGGCGACCGCGATTAGCGAACCGATCCACGGCAGCGGATAAAAAGGGCGCGCCTGGCGCCCTTTTTTATTGCCGGTCGAATATGGCGATCGATTCGACGTGCGAGGTGTGTGGAAACATGTTGACGATGCCGGCGGACGACAGCGCATAATTCCCGGCGTATGCCAGCACCGCAGCGTCGCGCGCCAGCGTCGCCGGATTGCACGACACGTAGACCACCCGCGCCGGCGCATTGGCCGCGTCTCCCGCCAGCGCCTTCACCAGCTCGATCGCGCCGTCGCGCGGCGGGTCGAGCAGCATGCGGTCGAAACGGCCAAGCTGAGCAAGCCACCGGCCATCCACCTTGAACAGGTCGGCCTGCACAAAATCCGTCATTGCCGCCAGTCCATTGCTATCGGCATTCGAGCGCGCAGCTGCAACCAGCGGCGCGGAACCTTCGATACCTGCCACATGGCCCCCGCGACGCGCGATCGCCAGTGAAAAATTGCCGAGCCCGCAGAACATGTCGGCGATGCGCTCGCCGGGCCGCGGGTCGAGCAATGCCAACGCGCGCCGCACCAGCACCGCGTTCACGGCGTGATTGACCTGGGTGAAATCGGTCGGCGAGAACCGTATCTTCAGCGCGAACTCCGGCAGACTGTAGTGGAGTTCGCTGCCGCGCGCCGGCTCGAGCGGCGTTGCCGAATCCGGCCCGCCTGGCTGCAGGAAAAACCGCACCCGGTGACGGTCGGCAAATTGGCGCAGCAGATTCTCGTCTTCCGGCGTCGGCGGCTGCAGCACGCGCAGTACCAATGCATCCATATCATCGCCGATCGCGAGCTCGAGCTGCGGCACGCGGTCGCGGATCGACAGTGCGCCGAGCAGCCCGCGCAGCGGGATCAGCAGCGCCGAAATCCGCGGCGGCACGATTTCGCAGCTCGTCATGTCGGCGACATAACTGCTGCGCTTTTCGTGAAACCCGATCAGCAGGCCGCCCTTCTTCGGGATGAAGCGCGCCGAAAAGCGCGCACGGTGGCGATAGCCCCACGGCGCGCCGTAAATCGCCGGCAACATCGTGCGCGGGCGAATCTTGCCGATGTGCCACAGCGTATCCTCGAGCACGCGCTGCTTGACCGCGACCTGCGCGTCAACGTCGAGATGCTGCAGGCTGCAGCCGCCGCATGTCCCGAAATGCCGGCAGCGCGGCGCGACCCGTGCAGGAGAGGGTTCGACAATGTTCTCTGCGCGAGCGATCTCGAAGCTGGGCTTTTTACGGAACGGGGCGTAACTAACCATCTCCCCCGGCAGCGCGCCTTCGATGAAAATCACCTTGCCGCTGGCGTGTGCGACGCCGCGGCCTTCCTGGTCGAGCGATTCAACCCGGATCATGCAGGAAACATCCGGGAAAGATCAGTTCTGCCAGAGAGCGAGAAATTCCCGCCAGTGCGGCTCCGGCAATTTCTCGAGCGTCGCGCGCAGCAGGCCGGCCTCGCGCTGATAGGCTTCCGGCGTCAATCCGCCGCGCATCAACTGAAAGCGCAGATAAACCAGATAGGTATTGGCGACATCGGCCTCGCAATAGCTGCGGATCGCCGCAATTTTTCCGTCACGCCAGGCCTGCCACACCTGCGAACCCTCAAGCCCGATCTTGCCCGGAAATCCGAGCAGACGCGCAACTTCGTCGAGCGGAGCCGCGGCGCGCAGCTGATAGAGCGACAGCAAATCCATCAGATCGAGGTGGCGCGCATGGTAGCGGCTGATATAGTTGTTCCACTTGAAATCGCGGCTGTCGTTGTAGTCCCCCTCGCCCTGGTCCCAGTAGCGCGCGGCGCGCACGCTGTGCAGCATGCCGCGATAGTGCAGCACCGGCAGGTCGAAACCACCGCCGTTCCACGACACCAGTTGCGGCGTGTATTTTTCTATGCCCTCGAAAAACCGCCGGATCAGCTCCGCTTCTCCGTCGGCGGCTTCGCCGAGCGACCACACGCGCAGACTGTCGCGGTCGCGCAGCACGCACGAAATCGCAATCACGCGCTGCACGTGCAACGGCAGAAAATCGCTGCCGGTCGCCTGGCGCCGCTTCTGGAACGCCATTGCCGCGACCTGCTCGTCGTCGACCGCGCCGTCGATGCCGTGGATTTTACGCAGCCCTGCGACATCGGGAACGGTCTCGATGTCGAAAACCAGCACCGGCGGCGTCATGCGGGGAAAACTCCGGTCGACAGGTAACGGTCGCCGCGGTCGCAGATCACGGTCACGATCACGGCGTCACGTACTGCGGCCGCGACCTGCAGCGCGGACCATACCGCGCCGCCGGACGAGATGCCCGCGAAGATACCTTCCTCGCGCGCCAGCCGCCGCGTCATTTCCTCGGCGTCAGCCTGGGTGACTTCGATCACACGGTCAACGCGCTTCCAGTCGCAGATTTTCGGCACATAAGAGGGCGGCCATTTGCGGATGCCGGGGATCTGCGAGCCCTCGGCCGGCTGGCAGCCGATGATCCGGATCGCCGCGTTTTTTTCCTTGAAGAAGCGCGAGCAGCCCATGATCGTGCCGGTGGTGCCCATGCTGCTGACGAAATGCGTGATCCTGCCTTTGGTGTCGCGCCAGATTTCGGGCCCGGTGCCCTCGTAGTGCGCACGCGGATTGTCGGGATTCGCAAACTGGTCGAGGATGATGCCTTCGCCTTCGGCGCGCATGTTTTCCGCGATGTCGCGCGCCATTTCCATGCCGCCGCCCTGGGGCGTCAGAACGAACTGCGCGCCGAACGCTGCCATCGTCTGCCGCCGCTCGACCGACAGGTGCTCCGGCATCACCAGAATCATCCGGTATCCCATCAGCGCCGCCGCCATCGCCAGCGCGATGCCGGTGTTGCCGCTGGTCGCCTCGATCAGCGTGTCGCCGGGCCTGATCTCGCCGCGTTCCTGGGCATGCCTGATCATCGACAGCGCCGGCCGGTCCTTGACCGAGCCCGCCGGATTGTTGCCCTCGAGCTTGGCCAGGATCACGTTGTTGTTCCCGGCATTGGCGGCCCCCGGCAAACGCTTGAGCTTCACCAGCGGCGTGTTGCCGACGTAATCCTCAAGTGTCCTGTACATGAATTACAGCGTATCAGGATGCGTCGCGTTCGAACAACTGCTCGGCATAGCGCGCCACGCCTTCTTCGACCGTCAGGAACGGCGCGCGATAGCCGGCGGCGCGCAGCGCGCCGATATCGGCCTGCGTATAGCTCTGGTACCTGCCTTCGAGATCGGGAGGAAACGTGATGTACTCGATGATGCCCTGTTCCTGCATCTGCGTCTGCGTCAGCGGCGCGCCGCCGGCGTGTCTGCGACAGGCATTGACGACGGCGACCGCGACATCGTTGAAGCTCTGTGCGGCTCCGGTGCCGACGTTGAAAATGCCGGACTTGTCGGGATGGTCGAGAAAAAACAGATTGACATTGACGACGTCCTCGACTGACACGAAATCACGGCGCTGCTCGCCGTCGCCGTAGCCGCCGTTGCCCTCGAACAGCCGCACCCTGCCGTGCGATCGATACTGATCGAAGAAATGCAGCGCGACAGACGCCATCCGCCCCTTGTGCCGCTCACGATCGCCGTAGACATTGAAATAGCGCAGGCCGACCACTTGCGCACTGCGGTCGGCGAAACGGCGGCGCACGATCTGATCAAACAGGAATTTCGAGTAACCATAAAGGTTGAGCGGCCTGTCGCAGGTCCGCTCTTCCCGGAACTGCGGTCCCGCGCCGTAGACCGCCGCCGACGACGCATAGATCAACGGGACCTCCTCGTCGGTGCAGTAGTCAAGCAATTGCCTGGAATATTCGAAGTTGTTCCGCATCATGAAATGGCCGTCGGTCGCGGTGGTATCGGCGCACGCGCCCTGGTGCAGAATCGCCGTGATCGCGCCGTCCAGGGCACCCTCCCCGAGCTGGTCGAGAAATGTCTGCGGATCGAGGTAGTCGGCGATTTCGCAGTCGACCAGGTTGATGAACTTTCCGCCGTCGCCCAGATCATCGACCACCAGGATATCGGTTTCGCCGCGCCGGTTGAGCGCCCTGACCAGATTGGCGCCGATGAATCCTGCAGCGCCGGTGACGACGGTATACACGGTCAGCTCCCCGCACCGCTGAACAGTTCATGCGACTGCACGACCGCGGTGCCGAATTTGCCGACCACGATGCCGGCGGCACGATTGGCGACCTCCACTGCATCGGGAAGACCGGTGCCGCTGGCAAGCATCACGGCCAACGTTGCAATCACGGTGTCGCCGGCTCCGCTGACGTCGTAGACCTCGCGCGCGCGCGCCGGAACGTGCCGCCGGCCGCCGGCATCGTACAGTGTCATCCCTTCCTCGCTGCGGGTGATCAGCAACGCCTCGATTCCAAGTTTACGCCGCAGGCGCTGCGCCTGCTGGGTCAATTCGCGCTCGCTGCGCCATTCGCCGGCGACATTGCGGAACTCGGCGCGGTTCGGCGTGATCAGCGTGGCGCCGCGGTAACGGGAAAAATCACCGCCCTTGGGATCGACCAGCACCGGTTTGCGATGCCGGCGCGCAAGCGCGATCATGCGCACGATGTGCGTCAGGCCGCCCTTGCCGTAGTCCGACAGCACGACGATGTCGTGACGCGCGACGAGGCGCGCGTACTCGGCCAGCTTGGAACTCAGGATTTCGTGTCCCGGGGCGGTTTCGAAATCGACGCGCAGCAACTGCTGGCGGCGGCCGATCACGCGCAGCTTGACTGTGGTGGCAATGGCGGCGTCGCGATGCAGGCGCGCCTTGATGCGTTCCCCGCGCAGCAACTCCGCCAGACGCCGGCCCGCGACGTCCCGGCCGACCACCGACAGCAGAGTCACCTGGGCGCCGAGCGCAGCGGCATTGCGCGCGACGTTGGCGGCGCCGCCCGGTCGTTCCTCGCTGCGGTTGATTCTGACGACCGGCACCGCCGCCTCCGGGGATATGCGTTCGACATCGCCGTACCAGTAGCGGTCGAGCATTACGTCGCCGACCACCAGGACGCGCGTCTTTCTGACGTTCTTCTTGTTGTCCAGCGCCATTCCTCAGACTCTGCCGATGCCGGAGTAATCGAAACCGAAAGCGCGCACCAGCGCCGGCTCATAAAGGTTGCGCCCATCGATGATAACCGGTGTTTTGAGCCGGCGCTTGATGTCGTTGAAATCGGGACTGCGGAATTCCTTCCATTCGGTGACGATCACCAAGCAATCGGCGCCGTCGAGAGCCTGCTGCGGCGTACCGGCGTAATCGATCCCGGACAATCCGGAAAACATTTTCCTTGCCTGCGGAACCGCAACCGGATCGTAGGCACTGACGGTCGCGCCGCGCCCGATGAGGCCGGGCACGATGACCAGGCTCGGCGCTTCGCGCATGTCGTCGGTGTTGGGCTTGAACGCGAGACCCCAGACCGCGAAGCGTTTGCCCGTCAGCCGCTCGCCGAAACGTTGTGTGATGCTGTCGAGCAGACGCGTCTTCTGCCGGCGGTTGATCTGTTCAACCGCGTCGAGAATCCTGAGCTCCATGCCGTTTTCGCGCGCGGTCTGGCGCAGCGCGCTGACGTCCTTCGGAAAACAGGCGCCGCCGTAGCCGCAACCGGCATACAGGAAATGGTAGCCGATGCGCGCATCGGAGCCGATGCCCTGCCGCACGTGCTCGATGTCAGCGTTCAGCTTTTCGGCCAGGTTGGCAAGCTCGTTCATGAATGAGATGCGCGTCGCCAGCATCGCGTTCGCCGCGTACTTGGTCAGTTCCGCCGACGGAATATCCATCACGATCATGCGTTCATGGTTGCGCTGGATCGGCGCGTAGATCGCGCGCATGATCTGCGTCGCGCGCTCGTCCGCGGCGCCGATCACGATGCGATCGGGACGCATGAAGTCCTCGACTGCCGCGCCCTCTTTCAGGAATTCCGGGTTCGACACCACGCTGAAATCGATGCTCCTGCCGCGGTGCGCCAGTTCTTCGGCAATGACGGCGCGCACCTTTTCCGCAGTGCCGACCGGCACCGTGGACTTGTCGACGACCAGCCGGTAATCCTCCATGTGGCGGCCGATGCCGCGCGCCGCCGCCAGCACATGCTGAAGGTCGGCCGCGCCGTCGCCGTCGGCCGGCGTGCCGACCGCGATGAACTGCACCTGGCCGTGGGCGACGCTGTCCGCGACCGAGGTCGTGAAATGCAGACGGCCTGCCGCGCTGTTGCGGCTCACCAGCGGCTGCAATCCCGGCTCATAGATCGGGATTTCGCCGCGTTTCAGCATGGCGATTTTTTCCGCATCGAGATCGAGACACATGACGTCATTGCCGAGTTCGGCAAGACACGCCCCGGAAACCAGCCCGACATAGCCGGTGCCGATGATGGTGATCTTCAAATGCCGCTCCCTCCGGACCCAATGTCACGGTTGATGATGTCGAGTACCGCCGCCGGATCGGCGGCCTGCGTGACCGGGCGGCCGATGACCAGATAATCGGCGCCGGCGGCGACTGCCGCCGCCGGGGTCGTCACGCGCCGCTGGTCGTCGCGCGCGTTCTCCGGCAGGCGGATCCCCGGCGTAACCAGAAGGAATCGCTCCCCGCACTGGCGCCGCAGCAGCGGCGCCTCCTGCGCCGAGCACACCACGCCGTCGAGTCCGCTCGCCTGCGCAAGGCCGGCCAGCCTGACCACGGCATCCGGAACCGGGCCCGCAACGCCGACCGCACGCAGGTCGTCGTCGGCAAGACTGGTCAACACGGTGACCGCGACCAGCAGCGGCCGTCGATCACGCGCTGCGGCGACCGCATCACGCGCCGCTTCCAGCATCGCACGGCCGCCGAGCGCGTGGACGTTGAGCATCCACACGCCGAGCGCCGCCGCTGCGCGGCAGGCGCCGGCCACGGTGTTCGGAATATCGTGAAATTTCAAGTCCAGGAAAACATCAAAACCGCGTGCGGCGAGTTTTTCCACCAGCGCCGGGCCGGCCGCGGTGAACAGCTCCTTGCCGACCTTGAGCCGGCAGGCCCGTGGCGACAGCCGCGCCGCCAGCGCAAGCGCGGCGTCGGGCGCAAGATCGAGCGCGACGATTACGCGCGGGCTGCGGGCGCTCATGCCGGCAGCTCCTTTTCCTCGGTGCGGCGCGGCGCATAGGTCTCCCACTCGCCGCATGCCGGGCAATGCCAGTAGAACTGGCGCGCGCGGAAACCGCAGTTGTCGCAGCGGTACATCTCGAGGCTGCGGGTGTGCTGGTGCACCAGTTGCTTGACCAGTTCGAGGTCGTGCCGGCGCGGCAGCGGCGTGTCGAGCAGTTGCGCTTCGAGCAGTTTGTCGAGTCCGAGCAGCGTCGGCATGCGGCGCATCTCGTCGCGCACCAGCTGATAAGCCGCTTCCGCACCCTGCCGCTCGAGCACGCACCCGAACACCACGTTAAGTATGTCGAGTGACGGATACTTGGCGAGAAAACCGCGCAGCAGGTTGAGCCCCTCGTCGACCCTGCCAAGGCGCTGGTAGGCGCCGAGCAGGCGGCCGGCGGTCAATGCCAGGTACGCAGGGTTCTGGTTTTCGACGCGCTTCCATGCCTCGATCGCGGCCGTCGCATTGCCCAGCGCCAGCTCGAGATCGCCCAGCAGCAGGTTGGCGCGCACGCACAGACGGTGATGCGCAAGCGCCTGCGCCAGATGCGGGCGCGCGGCATCGGGACGCGACTCCATGATTTCGCGGCTCGCCATCTCGCAGTAGAAATTGGCGATTTCCTTCTGGTACGAACGTCCGGTCACGCTCTCCAGTTGCTGGGCGGTGTCGATCGCCTTGTGCCAGTCCTTCTCCTGCTCATAGATGCCGAGCAGGTATTTGAGGGCTGACTCCTGGTAAGTCGTCCCTTTCAGTTTCGCGAACAACTCCTCGGCACGGTCGAGCAGCCCCGCTTTCAGGTAGTCCTGCGCCAATTCATAGAGCGCCTCGAGCTTCTGTTCCTGCGCCAGATCGTCGCGCTCGACCAGGTTCTGGTGCATGCGGATCGCGCGCTCGATCTCACCGCGCCGGCGGAACAGCGAACCGAGCGCGAAATGCAGCTCGATCGTCTGCGGGTTGACCTTGACCACCTCGATGAACGCTTCGATCGCCTTGTCCGGCTGCTCATTGAGCAGAAAATTGAGTCCCTTGAAGTACGACGTCGGCAGCGCGCGCGACTCCAGCAGCAACTGCCGGATGTCGATGCGCGCAGCAAGCCAGCCGAGGGCGAAAAATAACGGCAACGCGAGCAGCCACCAGTATTCGATCTGCATCCGTGTCCGCCCGCTATCCCCGCGCCGCCATGGCCGGCCCGATCACGACAGGCCGCCGGCGCGCGCAAAAAAGCGGCATGATCTTTCGACGATGCCGCATCATCAACCCGTCAACCCGGACCGCGATTATTTCTTGAAGTCAACGCGCTCGCGCAATTCCTTCCCGGCCTTAAAATGCGGTACGTATTTTTCCGGTACCTGCACTTTTTCCCCCGACTTCGGGTTGCGGCCGACGCGCGGCGGACGATGGTTGAGGCCGAAACTGCCGAAGCCGCGGATTTCGATGCGCTGGCCTTCGGCCAGATTCTTCGACATCGCGTCGAGTATCATCTTGACCGCCAGCTCCGCGTCCTTCGCCACCAGTTGCGGATGGCGTATCGCGAGTTTCGCAATCAGCTCGGATTTGGTCATGACGTTTACTGCTCGGTATTGGTCACGCCCAGCTTGGCCTTGAGCAGCGCTCCCAGATTGGTGGTGCCGGCGTTGGCCGGTTTTTCCGAGGCGATTTTCTGCATCGTCGCGTTTTCCTCTGCCACGTCCTTGGCCTTCACCGACAGATTGACGGTGCGGTTCTTGCGGTCGATGTTGATGATCATCGCCGATACCGTATCGCCTTCCTTGAGATGGGTGCGGACGTCCTCAACCCGCTCGCGCGAAACCTCCGACGCGCGCAGATAGCCTTCGACGTCGTTGTCGAGCACCACCACCGCGCCCTTGGTGTCGACCGATTTGACCACTCCCCTGACGACGCTGCCTTTCTCGTGCGTCGCAACGAAAGCGGTGAACGGATCGCCCTCGATCTGCTTGACGCCGAGCGAGATGCGCTCGCGTTCGACGTCGATCGACAGCACCACCGCCTCGATCTCATCGCCTTTCTTGTATTTGCGCACCGCCTCTTCGCCGGGCATGCTCCACGACAGGTCGGACAGGTGCACCAGGCCGTCGATGTTGCCGGGCAGGCCGACGAACACGCCGAAGTCGGTGATCGACTTGATCTGCCCCTTCACGCGATCGCCCTTCTTGTGGTTCATCGCGAACTCTTCCCACGGATTCGGCTGGCACTGCTTCATGCCGAGTGAAATGCGGCGGCGGTCCTCGTCGATCTCGAGCACCATCACCTCCACTTCGTCGCCCAGCGATACCACCTTGGCGGGATGCACGTTCTTGTTGGTCCAGTCCATTTCCGAGACGTGCACCAGCCCTTCGATGCCGGGTTCGATCTCGACGAACGCGCCGTAATCGGTCAGGTTGCTGACCTTGCCGAACAGCCGCGTGCCCTGCGGGTAACGGCGCGCGAGACCGACCCACGGGTCTTCGCCGAGCTGCTTGAGCCCCAGCGAGACGCGGTTTTTTTCCTGGTCGAACTTGAGCACCTTGGCCTCGACTTCGTCGCCGACCGCCAGCACTTCCGACGGATGCTTGATGCGGCGCCACGCGAGGTCGGTGATGTGCAACAGGCCGTCGATGCCGCCGAGGTCGACGAACGCGCCGTAATCGGTGATGTTCTTGATAACGCCTTTGACGACCGCGCCCTCCTGCAGGTTGGCCATCAACGCCTGACGCTCCGCGCCCTGCGACGCTTCGAGCACCGCGCGCCGCGACACCACGACGTTGTTGCGCTTGCGGTCGAGCTTGATCACCTTGAACTCGAGGCTCTTGCCCTCGTAGGGAGCGGTGTCCTTGACCGGACGCACGTCGACCAGCGACCCCGGCAGGAAGGCGCGGATGCCATTGACCATCACGGTCAGACCGCCCTTGACCTTGCCGCTGACCAGCCCCTCGACCAGGGTGCCGTTTTCGAGCGCCTGTTCGAGGTCGTGCCACGCCGCCAGCCGTTTCGCCTTGTCGCGCGACAGGCGCGTTTCACCGAATCCGTCCTCCAGCGCATCGATTGCGACCTGCACGAAATCGCCCGGCTTGACCTCGATTTCGCCGCGGTCATTGCGGAATTCTTCGGCGGGAATGTAGCTTTCCGACTTCAGGCCGGCATTCACCACCACATGATTGGCATCTACGCGGATGATCTCGGCGGTAATCACTTCGCCGACCCGCATTTCCTTGCGCGCCAGGCTCTCTTCGAACAGCGTCGCGAAATTTTCACCCGTTCCGGCCTGGGAAACCGTATTCATCGTCTGCAAAATATAAAAATCCGAAAGTCCCTTTTTCAAGGGGTTGGTTGATCAAACGCCGTGAGCCTGGCGACTCACGGCAACCGTTTCAGCGCAGCGTAACGCGCCAGTACTTGCGCCACCACCGTGGCTACCGGCACCGAAGTGGTATCCAGCAGTTCAGCGTCCGCGCTTTTCTGCAGCGGCGCCGCTGCCCGCGCGCTGTCGCGCGTATCGCGTTGCCGGATATCCTGCAAAAGGGCGGACATATTAGCATCCAATCCTTTTTCCTTCAACTGGTTATAGCGCCGTTGCGCGCGCTCCCCGGCGCTCGCGGTCAGGTAAATTTTGAGAACGGCGTCCGGGAACACCACCGTTCCCATGTCGCGACCTTCGGCGACCAGTCCCGGCGGCTGACGAAAAGCGCGCTGGCGCTCGAACAGCGCACGCCGTACCGCCGGCAGCGCGGCGATCGCCGAGGCGGCGGCGCCGACCGTTTCCGTGCGTATCTGGTCGGTGACATCCTTGTGGTCGAGGCAGAACTTCTCACCGGAATACGCGATGTCGAGCGCGCCCGCGATGCACGCCAGCGCCGGCTCATCGTCCAGTGCAGTCGACCGTTGCAGCGCCGCGAGCGCAGCCAGACGATACAGCGCGCCGCTGTCCAGGCAATGGAAACCGAGGCGCTGCGCGACCTGCCTTGCGATCGTGCCCTTGCCCGACGCCGACGGCCCGTCAATCGCGATTACCGGAGGCAGTGCGTCCGCCAATCTCAATGCTCCGTAATGGCGGCCAAAACGTCGAAATACTCCGGAAAGGTCTTGGCCACGCATTCCGGGTCGTTGATGCGGACCGCAACACCGCCCAGCGCCGCCAGCGCAAAACACATCGCGATCCGGTGGTCGCCGTAGGTGTCGATGGTCGCGGCGCGCAGCGCTGCCGGCGGCGTGATGCGCAGCCAGTCAGCACCCGTCTCGACCTGCGCGCCAAGCTTGCGCAGCTCGGCCGCCATCGCCGCGATGCGGTCGGTCTCCTTGACGCGCCAGCTGCCGATGTTGCGCAGCGTGCTCGGCCCGTTGGCAAACAGCGCGCACACCGCGGCCGTCATCGCCGCGTCGGGAATATGGTTGAAATCGGCATCAAACGCCTTGAGCCCGCCTGCGCGCTGCGCTGCCTCTCCCGCCGACGCCTCGATCCAGTTTTCACCGATGTCGATCCGCGCGCCCATCGCGCGCAACGTATCGGCGAACTGCACGTCGCCCTGGATGCTGTCGCGCCCGACACCGGCGACACGCACCGGACCGCCGCCGTGCAGGCCGCTGATCGCGCCCGCCGCCAGAAAATACGAGGCCGCGGAGGCGTCGCCTTCGACCCGGATTTCACCGGGGCTGCGATAACGTGATGCGGGCACCGCGAAAATATCGCCCTCTCCCTTCACCTCGACGCCGAAGCGCCGCATCGCATTCAGCGTGATTTCTATGTAAGGCCGGGAGATCAATCCGCCCTCGACTGCGATCGTCACCGCGCGCCCGGTCAGCGGCGCCGCCAGCAGCAACGCCGTCAGGAACTGGCTCGACACGTTGCCGCGCACCGATACGCGCGACTGCGCACTCGGCGCGGCGGGCCGGATGCGCAGCGGCGGATAGCCGGGCGTCGCCGTGTATTCGATGCGCGCGCCCAACTGCGCGAGCGCCTCCACCAGATCGCCGATCGGCCGCTCGTGCATACGCGGCACGCCCGATACCCGGTAATCGCCGTCGGACAGCGCCAATACCGCCGTCAGTGGACGCAACGCGGTGCCGGCGTTACCGAGGAAAAGATCGGCCTGCTTGACCGAAAACGTGAATGGGGAGACGGCGGTGCCCACGCCATGCACGCGCAGCGTTTGCGCGCCTTCGATATCGACGCGCACACCGAGCGCGCGCAGCGCCCCGACCATCACGCGCGTGTCGTCGGCGTCCAGCACGTCGCGCAGCACGGTTGCGCCTTCCGCCAGCGCCGCCAGCAACAGCATGCGGTTGGTGATGCTTTTCGATCCCGGCAGCCTGACCGTTCCGGCCACCCGCCGTATCGGAGCGAGATCGAGATATTCCAAGGGAATTCCCGTCGATTCTTATTTTTCTTTCAGCCAGCGGCGGCGCGCTTCGCGCGCGCGCGTAAAGCGCGCTTCAAGGCCGGCGCCATCGCCAACGGCGATCAGGTCGCGCAACGTCCGCGTTTCCTGCAGGTAGGCGTCGAGCGCCGGCAGCACCGCGCCGCGGTTCGCCAGCACGATGTCGCGCCACATTTCGGGCGAACTGGCGGCGATCCGCGACATGTCGCGGAACCCGCCGCCGCTGTGGCCGAACAGCGTCCTGGCATCGGGCTGATCAGCGATCTGCCCGACCAGTGCGAACGACACCAGATGCGGCAGGTGGCTGATCAGCGCAAACACACGGTCGTGTTCCGCGGCGGACATTTTGAAAACGCGCGCGCCGATGTTGCGCCACGCCGCAGCCACCACGCGCAGTGCGCGCGCATCGGTTTCCGGTTCCGGCGTCACAATCAGACTTCGCCCCGCGTAAAGTCCGGCAAATGCGGCGCGCGCGCCGCTGTTCTCGGTGCCGGCGACCGGATGCGCCGGCACGAAACGCGCAAAGGCCGGGCCGAGCGCGGCGCGCGCCGCGGCGATCACATCCTGCTTGGTGCTGCCGGCATCGGTGAGAACGGTGCGTGCCCCGAGATGCGGCGCGATTCGTGTCAGCACTGCCGCCATCTGGCCCGCCGGCACCGCCAGCAGCACGAGGTCGGCATCCGCCACTGCCGCCGCGTCATCGGTTGCGATTTCGTCGATGATGCGCAGCCGGCGCGCCGTCAGTAGATTGGCGCGGCTGCGGCCGACGCCGACGACACGGCCGACGGCCCTGCGCTTTTTCAGAGCCAGCGCGAACGAGCCGCCGATCAGTCCGACACCGATCACCGCCAGTTTGCCGATTTTTTTCATGGGAGATAAGACGAATGAACCGCGGAGACGCGGAGACGCGGAGAAAACCGGAAAAACGTCAAGATTGAAAGAATTCGTACGTCAGGCAGGGTGTTCTCTGCGTCCTTGCGCCTCTGCGGTAAAAAAATCATCACAACACCTGCGCGAGGGTTTCCAGGAAGCGCGCATTCTCGGCTTCCAGCCCGATGCTGACGCGCAGATAATCGGGCATGCCGTAGCCGGCGATCGGCCGCACGATGACGCCCTGCCGCAGCAGTAGCTGGAACACGCCGGCGGCGTCCTGCACGCGAAAGCTGACGAAATTGGCGAACGAGGGAATGTAATCGAGGCCGAGCCGTTGCAGTCCATGCGTGATCTGCCGCATGCCGGCCTGATTCATTTCGAAGGTACGGCGCACGAATTCGTAGTCGTCGAGCGCCGCCGCCGCAGCGGCCAGCGCGAGGCTGTTGACGTTGAACGGCTGGCGTACGCGGTTCATCAGGTCGGCGACGCCAGCCTGTGCCAGCGCATAGCCGATGCGCAGGCCGGCCAGCCCGTAAGCCTTGGAGAAAGTGCGTGTGACGATCAGGTTCGGAAAACGCTCAAGCCAGGCGATGCTGTCGGACCGCGACGCGTCAGGCAGGTACTCACAGTAGGCCTCGTCGAGCACCGCGATCACGTCGCCGCGTAACGCGCGCAGGAACGCCAGCAATTCCGCGCCGCCAAGCAGGGTGCCGGTCGGATTGTTCGGATTGGCGATGAACACGATGCGCGTGCGCGGCGTCACCGCGCGCAGCATCGCATGGAGGTCGTGGCCGAAATCGCGCGCCGGCGCCTCGATCCCGGTCGCGCCTGCGGCCTGCGTCACCAGCGGATAGACCGCGAACGCATGCTGCGCGTAAATCGCCTCGGCCCCCGGCGCCAGAAACACGCGCGCCGCGAGTTCAAGCATGTCATTGGAGCCGTTGCCGAGCACGATCTGAGCCGGCGCGACGCCGTGCCGTTGCGCCAGTGCGGCTTTCAGTTCAAAACCGCTGCCGTCGGGATAACGCGCGACTTCGGTCAGCGCCCGCTCGACCGCCCGCAGCGCACGCGGACTTGCGCCAAGCGGGTTTTCGTTCGAGGCGAGTTTGATGATGGTCGCGGGATCGAGCCCGAGTTCGCGCGCGAGCTCGGCGATCGGTTTGCCCGGCTGGTACGGCGCGATTGCGCGCACATAGGCTGGCGCAAGCTCGCAAACGTCGGCGGCGCGGTTGACGGCGGTCAGGACTGGCATGGCAACGCGTGCTTCAGACGGCTCCCGCCGGATACGAACCGAGATTTTTCAGGAACGCCGCCTTCGCGCCGAGGGATTTCAGCGCCTGCGCGACGCGGGGATCCTGCTGGTGACCTTCGACATCGACGTAAAACACGTATTCCCAGCGGCCGGTGCGCGCCGGCCGCGATTCGAAACGCGTCATGCTGACGCCGTGCCTGGCCAGCGGCGTCAGCAGCGCGTGCACCGCGCCCGGCGCGTTGCGCGCGGACAGCACCAGCGACGTCTTGTCCCGCCCTGAACGGCCGGCATCGTGCGTCGCGATCGCCAGAAAGCGCGTGGTGTTCTGCGGTTCATCCTCGATGTTGGCGGCGATGACTTTCAATCCATGCACTTCGGCCGCCGTTCTGCTCGCGATCGCCGCCGCCGCCGCGTCGCGCGCCGCAAGGCGCGCGGCCTCGGAGTTGCTGACCTCCGGAATCTGCTTCGCGCCGGGCAGATAGCGGTACAGCCATTCGTGGCACTGCGCGAGGCTCTGGCTGTGCGACAGCACCTTTTTTATCTGTTTGAGCCTGCCGCTTCTGCTCATCAGGCACTGATGCACCGGCAGCAGGATTTCGCCGCAGATCCTGAGCGGCGTCGCCAGCAACAGATCGTGGGTGCGGCCGATGCTGCCTTCGGTCGAATTCTCGATCGGCACCACGCCGTAGCCGGCACGGCCGGTCTCGACCGCGCGGAACACTTCGTCAATCGAAGCGCACGGCAGGCGCTGGAAATCGCCGCCGAACTGCTTCAGCGCCGCCTCTTCGCTGAAAGTGCCCTGCGGCCCGAGATAGGCGACGCGAATGCCGTCTTCGAGCGCGCGGCACGCCGACATGATTTCGGTATAGAGCCGGCTCAGTGCCTGCGACGACAGCGGACCGCGATTGCACGCCATGAGCCGCCGCAGCACCTGCGCCTCGCGCTCCGGCCGGTAGACGGCGCCGCGCTTGGCGCGACCGATGTCCTGCGCCAGCGCCGCGCGCTGGTTGAGCAGTTCGACGAGGCGGTCATCGAGAGCGTCAATGCGGTCGCGGATCTTTTTGAGTTCGTCGCTCAAGGCTGGAGCCACCGATGCACGTGGATAAACATGGATATTAAATCAATCCGACACGTGGCGCAGCGACGGCACCACGTATGGCCACCCGTGTTTCCGCCGCAGGCCTACTCGGCCGGCAGATAATGCACGGCGAGCACGCCCTTGATCGCGGCGATATGGTCAATCACGGCGGACGGCACCGCGCTGTCGACATCGACCAGCGTGTACGCCATTTCGCCCTTCGACTTGTTCAGCATGTTGTGGATATTGAGCCCGGCGGCGGCCATCGCAGTCGAAATCTGGCCGAGCATGTTCGGCACGTTGCTGTTGGCGATGCTGACGCGGTACGGCGATTCGCGCGGCATCGCGACGTCGGGAAAATTGACCGCGTTGCGGATGTTGCCGTGCTCGAGATAATCGCGCACCTGGTCGACCACCATGATCGCGCAGTTGTCCTCGGCTTCGCGCGTCGACGCGCCGAGGTGCGGCAGCGCGACCACGCCCGGCCGGCCGAGCAGTTTCTGCGCGGGAAAATCGCAGACGTAGTATCTGATCTGCCCCGAAGCCAGCCCTTCGAGCACCGCGTCGTTGTCGACGATGCCTTCGCGCGCGAAGTTGAGCAGCACCGCGCCGGGCTTCAGCAGTTTGACGCGTTCGCGCGAAATCAGGCCGCGCGTCGCCTCGACCAGCGGCACGTGCAGCGTCACGAAATCGGAGGCTTTCAGCACTTCCTCGATCGAGTGCGCGCGCTTCACCTGCGACGGCAGGCTCCACGCCGACTCGACCGTGATGTGCGGATCGAAACCGAGCACGTCCATGCCGAGCTTGATCGCGCTGTCGGCGACCAGGCTGCCGATCTTGCCGAGGCCGATCACGCCCAGCGTCTGGCGCGGCAGTTCGACGCCGGCAAACCGCTTCTTGCCGTCCTCGACCTGCTTGTTCAGCGTTTCATCGTCACCCGCCAGTTTGCCCACGAACTGCGTCGCCGCCAGCAGGTTGCGCGCCGCGATCAGCATGCCGGCGATCACCAGTTCCTTGACCGCGTTGGCGTTGGCGCCCGGCGCGTTGAACACCGGCACGCCGCGCGCGCTCATCTGCTTGACCGGAATATTGTTGGTGCCGGCGCCGGCGCGGCCGATCGCCCTGATCTGCGGCGCGATCTCCATCGCGTGCATATCGGCCGAACGCACCAGGATCGCGTCGGGCGCGCCGATTTTGGAACCGGCCTCATAGCGTTCGCCAGGGAAGCGTTGCAGCCCCACCTGCGCGATGTTGTTGAGCGTCAATATCTGAAATTTTTTCGCCATGATCAACCGTGCTTCGCCGCAAAGTCACGCATGAACCCGACCAGCGCCTTGACGCCCTCGACCGGCATCGCGTTGTAGATCGACGCGCGCATGCCGCCGACCAGGCGATGGCCTTTCAATTGTACCAGCCCGCGCTGCTTGGCCTGCTTCAGGAACTCCTCGTCGAGCGCCTCGTCCTTGAGCCGGAACGGCACGTTCATCAACGAGCGGTCGGCCGGCGCCACCGGCGAGCTGTAGAAATCGCTGCCCTCGATGAAGTCGTAAAGCAGCCCGGCCTTGGCGCGGTTCAGTTCCTCCATCTTCTTGAGCCCGCCCAGTTTCTTCAGCCACTGGAACACCAGCCCGGCGATGTAGATCGCGTAGGTCGGCGGCGTGTTGTACATCGAACCGTTGTCGGCCTGGATTTTGTAATCGACGACCGCGGGCGTCGCCGGCGCCGCCTTGCCGAGCAGATCCTCATGCACGATCACGATCGCCAGCCCCGCCGGCCCGATGTTCTTCTGCGCGCCGGCGTAGATCAGCCCGTAGCGCGCGACATCGACCGGCCGCGACAGGATGTGCGACGACATGTCGGCGACCAGCGGCACGCTGCCGGTGTCCGGCACCCAGTGGAACTCGACACCGCCGATCGTCTCGTTCGACGTGTAATGCACGTAGGCGGCGTCGGGATCGAGCTTCCAGGCGGACTGCGCGGGCGCATAGCTGTAGTTTTTGTCCTCGGACGACGCGGCGACGTTGACCTTGCAGTACTTTTTGGCCTCCTTGATCGCCTTCTGCGACCACTCGCCGGTGTTCACATAGTCGGCCGACGCCTTGCCGTGCAGCAGATTGAGCGGCACCGCCGCGAACTGCAGCGTCGCGCCGCCGTGCAGGAACAGCACCTTATAGTCCGAGGGTATCGCGAGCAGTTCGCGCAGGTCGGCCTCCGCCTGCGTGATGATCTCGCCGTACTCCTTGCCGCGGTGGCTCATTTCCATCACCGACATGCCGCTGCCGTGCCAGTCGAGCATTTCCTCGGCCGCCTGCTTGAGCACCGGTTCCGGCAGCACGGCGGGACCGGCGCTGAAATTGTAGATACGGGACACGGTCACTGTTCTCCTTCTCCGTCGTCAGTTTCGACAATTTTCTCGAGGCCGGCAAGTTTTTCGCCTTCATCCAGGTTGATCAGGCGCACGCCCTGCGTCGCGCGCCCCATGTCGCGGATTTCGGCGATGCGGGTGCGGATCAACACGCCGCCGGTCGTGATCAGCATGATCTCGTCGTCGTCGGCGACGATCTGCGCTGCGACCAGCTTGCCGTTGCGCTCGCTGGTCGCGATCGCGATCATGCCCTGCGTGCCGCGACCGTGCTTCGTGTAGTCGCCGATCGGCGTGCGCTTGCCGTAGCCGTTCTCGGTCGCGGTCAGCACCGAGGTTTTTTCGTCGGCCGATGTCAGCAGCGAAATCACGCGCGCGCTACCGGGCAGCTTCATCCCGCGCACGCCGGCCGCGTTGCGTCCCATCGCGCGCACTTCGCCCTCGGTGAAGCGCAGCGCCTTGCCGGCGTCGGAGAACAGCATGATGTCCTGCCTGCCGTCGGTCAGCGCGGCGCCGATCAGGTAGTCGCCGTCGTCGAGGTTGACCGCGATGATGCCCTTGTTCATCGGCCGCGAGAATGCCGACAGCGCGGTCTTCTTGACGGTGCCGTTGGCGGTCGCCATGAACACGAAATGGTTGTCGTCGAACTCGGACACCGGCAGCACCGCGGTGATCTTCTCGTGCTCCATCAGCGGCACCAGGTTGATGATCGGCTTGCCGCGCGACGCGCGGCTGCCCTGCGGCACTTCGTAGACCTTGAGCCAGTAGACGCGGCCGCGGTTCGAGAAGCACAGGATGTAGTCGTGGGTGTTGGCGATGAACAGCTTCTCGACGAAATCGTCTTCCTTGGTGGCCGTCGCCTGCTTGCCGCGCCCGCCGCGCTTCTGCGCCCGGTAATCGGCGACCGGCTGCGACTTCATGTAGCCGCCGTGCGACAGCGTGACCACCACGTCCTCCGCTGCGATCAGGTCCTCCATGCTGAGGTCCTGCGTATGCTCGACGATTTCGCTGCGCCGTTCGTCGCCGTACTGCTTCTTTATTTCGGCCAGCTCACCGCTGATGATTCCGGTCACGCGCGCCGGCCTGGCCAGGATGTCGAGCAGATCGACGATGGTGTCCATCACTTCCTTGTACTCGGAAACGATCTTGTCCTGTTCGAGCCCGGTCAGCCGCTGCAGCTGCATTTCGAGGATGCGTTGCGCCTGCGCGTCGGACAGTCTGTAGCCCGCCTTCTGCAGGCCGAATTCCGGCGCCAGCCCCTGCGGACGCGCCGCCGCCGGATCGACGCGCGCCAGCATCTCCTCGACCAGCTTCGAGCGCCACAGCCGCGCCATCAGTTTTTCCCTGGCCTCGGCCGGCGTCTTCGCGGCCTTGATCAGCGCGATCACTTCGTCGACGTTGGACAGCGCGACCGCGAGGCCCTCCAGGATATGGCCGCGTTCGCGCGCCTTCTTCAGTTCGAACACGGTGCGCCGCGTCACTACTTCGCGGCGGTGGCGCAGGAACGCCTCCAGCATCTGCTTCAGGTTCAGCAGGCGCGGCTGGCCATCCACCAGCGCCACCATGTTGACGCCGAAGCTGTCCTGCATCTGGGTTTCTTTGTAGAGATTGTTGAGCACGATCTCGGCGACCTCGCCGCGCTTCAGTTCGATCACCGCGCGCATCCCCGATTTGTCCGACTCATCGCGGATCTCGGCGATGCCTTCGAGCCGCTTGTCGCGCACCAGATCGCCGATCTTCATCAGCAGGCTCGCCTTGTTGACCTGGTACGGCAGTTCGTCGATCACGATCGCCTGGCGGTTGCCCTTCTCCATGTCCTCGACGTGCACGCGCGCGCGCATCACGACGCGGCCGCGCCCGCTGCGCAGCGCTTCCTTGACACCTGACGTGCCGTAGATGATGCCGCGCGTCGGAAAATCCGGCGCCGGCACGATCTTGATCAGTTCCTCGATGCCGGTGTCCGGATTTTTCAGCAGTGTCTGACAGGCATCAATGACCTCGCTCAGGTTGTGCGGCGGAATGTTGGTCGCCATGCCGACCGCGATACCCGACGAGCCGTTGATCAGCAGGTTCGGGATTTTCGACGGCAGTATCAGCGGCTCGCGCTCGGAGCCGTCGTAGTTCGGCCCGAAGTCGACGGTTTCCCGGTCGAGGTCGTCGAGCAGTTCGTGCGCGATGCGCGCCATCCGGATTTCGGTGTAACGCATCGCCGCCGCGTTGTCGCCGTCGACCGAACCGAAATTACCCTGGCCGTCGATCAGCGGATAGCGCAGCGAAAAATCCTGCGCCATGCGCACGATGGTGTCATAGACCGCGGTGTCGCCGTGCGGATGGTACTTGCCGATCACGTCGCCGACGATGCGCGCCGACTTCTTGTAGGCGCGGTTCCAGTCGTTGGACAGTTCGTGCATCGCGAACAGCACGCGGCGGTGCACCGGCTTCAGGCCGTCGCGCACGTCGGGCAGCGCGCGGCCGACGATCACGCTCATCGCGTAATCGAGATAGGAACGGCGCATTTCTTCTTCGAGACTGACCGGGACGGTTTCTTTGGCGAATTGATCCATGCAGGCGGGAGAGTGGCTGAGTCGGTGGAGTGTGGTGTCGGTTAAAAATGCATCTTCTAAACCTCAAGATTTTATCATGCCGGAACACCGCGAGTCGTCTTTCCGGGCCCCCTCGACGGCACCGGCGCCGGACCGCTTCAGGCATAATTCGCGAACCTTGCCATGACCCCGACCGTCGCCGACACCCTGATCGCCGCGCGCTGGATACTGCCGGTCGAGCCGGCGCGCGCCGTACTCGCCGACCACGCCGTCGTCATCGACGGCGGCCGCATCGCGGCGCTGCTGCCGGTGGCCGAGGCGCGCGCCCGCTACCGGCCGCGGCGCGAGGTCGTCCTCGACGATCACGTGCTGCTGCCGGGTCTGATCAACCTGCATACCCACGCCGCGATGACGCTGCTGCGCGGGCTCGCCGACGACCTCGCGCTGATGGACTGGCTCAACCATCACATCTGGCCGGCCGAAGCGAAGCACGTCTCGGAATCGTTCGTCCACGACGGCGCGCTGCTGGCGTGCGCCGAAATGCTGCGCGGCGGCGTCACCTGCTTCAACGACATGTATTTCTTCCCGGGCGCGGCGGCGCGCGCCGCGCTGGCCGCCGGAATGCGCAGCGCGGTCGGCATCATCGTGATCGAATTTCCGACCGCCTGGGCGTCCGATGCGCAGGACTATCTCGACAAGGGCCTTGCGGTGCGCGACGAATTGATGCATGAGCCGCTGCTGTCGTTCTGCTTCGCGCCGCACGCGCCGTACACGGTCAATGACAGAAGCCTGACGCAGATTGCGACCTACGCTGCCGAACTCGACCTGCCGGTGCACATGCACGTGCATGAAACGCGCGATGAAATCGGGCACAGCCTCAAGCAATACAATATGCGGCCGCTGCAGCGGCTGGCCGGCCTCGGCCTCGTCAACCCGGGATTGATCGCGGTACACGGCGCGCATCTCGATACCGCCGAAATCGAACTGCTGGCGCAGAACGGCTGCCATGTCGCGCACTGCCCGTCGTCGAATCTCAAATTGGCGAGCGGAATCGCGCCGGTCGCGGCGCTGCTGAAAGCAGGCGTCAACGTCGGGCTCGGCACCGACGGCGCCGCCAGCAACAACCGGCTCGATCTGCTCGAAGAAATGCGGCTCGCCGCGCTGCTCGCAAAAGTCGGCAATGCGAACACCGGCGGCGACCCGACTACGCTGCCGGCGTGGCAGGCGCTGGAAGCGGCGACGCTGAATGCGGCGCGCGCACTCGGTCTCGACGCGCGGATCGGCTCGCTCAAGCCCGGCAAATGCGCCGACCTCGCCGCGGTGCGGCTGTCCGATCTCGAACTCGCGCCGTGCTACGATGTCGCTTCGCACCTGGTATATGCCGCCGGCCGCGAGCACGTGACCCACGTCTGGGTCGATGGCAAGTTGCTGATGGAAGAGCGCAATCTGCTGACGCTGGATGCGCAGGAACTGCGCGCCAAAGCCGCGTTCTGGCGCAACCGTATTCGTGATTCAGATTCCTGAAACCGCAGATGAACACAGATAAACGCAGATAAAATTTCAAATGGATTGCAGCAAAGATCGCAGGGTGCCCGAAGATCCATTGAATGAGTCTGTCTGGAGTTTCTCCGTGTTCTCGGCGCCCTCTGTGGCTTTCCGTTTTTTCATCTGCGGTTAATCAATTGTTATGACCTCCGCCAACATCGATCCCGCCGAGCTGTCCAAATTCAGCGCGTCGGCGCACCACTGGTGGGACCCTGACAGCAAACTGTACGGTCCGCTGCATGCGATCAATCCGCTGCGGCTCGATTTCATCGACCGCCGCGCGGCGCTCGCGGGCAAGAACGCGCTCGATGTCGGCTGCGGCGGTGGCATTCTCGCCGAAGGCATGGCCGGACGCGGTGCGCGCGTGACCGGCATCGACCTGTCGGAAGCGGCGCTCGAAATCGCGAAACTGCATCTGCTCGAAAGCGGCCGCGAGGTCGCCTACCGTCACATCGCGGCCGAAGACCTTGCGATGGAAGCGACCGGCCGCTTCGATGTCGTGACCTGCCTCGAACTACTCGAACACGTGCCCGATCCGGCAAGCACGGTGCGCGCCTGCGCGGCGCTTGCCAGACCCGGCGGCCATGTGTTCTTTTCGACGATCAACCGCAATCCCAAGGCCTACGCGCTGGCGGTGATCGGCGCCGAGTACCTGCTGGGTCTGCTGCCGCGCGGCACCCACCGCTACGAAAAATTCATCAAGCCGTCCGAGCTTGCCGCGTGGTGCCGCAGCGCCGGCCTTGAGGTCGGAGGCATCGCCGGCATGACCTACAACCCGCTGACGCGGATCTACGCGCTCGGCGCCGACAGCGACGTCAACTATCTGCTTCACTGCGTGAAGGAAGGCAATTAGTCATCCGTAACCGACAAACCGTAGAATGAAGGAGGCAATATGGACCCGACCGGCACTTATCTCGCCGTTTTCCTCGGCAGCAAGACCAGCCAGAAAATGAAAGCCTGGAATGCGCTGTCCGAACCGGAACGGCAAAAGAAACAAAAGGAAGGCGTAGCCGCATGGAAAGCCTGGGCTGAAAAACACCAGGCCGCGATCGTCGCCATGGGCGGACCGCTCGGCAAGACGAAGCGGGTAACGTTGCGCGGCATCGAAGACGCCAGCAATGAAATGGGCGCCTACACGGTCGTTCGCGCGGATTCGCACGAGGCCGCCGCCCGATTGTTCGAGAATCATCCGCACTTCGCCATTTTTCCCGGCGAATCCGTGGAAGTGATGCCGGTGTTGACGATACCTGGCGCCTGAATCGTTCGCCCAACCGATTGCGGGGAAAATCACCGTGCCGCACACCGTTCGTCTGCATCGCGTTCTGGCCGCCCGGCCGGAAAAAGTCTATCGCGCATTCATCGAAGCGGATGCGCTGGCGAAATGGCTGCCGCCCGACGGTTTCACCTGCACCGTGCACCAGCTGGACGCGAAAGTCGGGGGCACGCACCGGGCATCGTTCCGCAATTTCACCACCGGCGCCAGCCATTCATTCAGCGGCAAATATCTGGAACTCGTTCCCGGTGAACGACTGCGCTACACCGACAAATTCGAAGATCCCGATCTGCCGGGCGAGATACAGGTGACGGTAACCCTCAAAAAGGTGCCGCTCGGCACCGAATTGAACATCGTGCAGGAAGGGTTGCCGGACGTCATTCCGCCGGAAGCCTGCTATCTCGGCTGGCAGGAGTCGCTGCGCAATCTGGCGCAACTGGTCGAGCCGGAAATCAACCAATAACAATATCTGACGCGGCTGGCTCTTTTCACTTCTCACCCTTCACTCTTCACGCATGTCAATCCAGGCCGTTCTGCTCGACCTCGACGGCACGCTCGCCGACACCGCACCCGACCTCGGCTACGCGCTGAACCAGGTGCGCGCGACGCGCAACCTGCCGCCGCTGCCGCTTTCTGAGACGCGGCCGGTCACTTCGAACGGCGTGCGCGGTCTGCTCAAGGTAGGCTTCGACATCACGCCCGAGCATGGCGACTATGCGGCGCTGAAGGATCAATTCCTGGAAATCTACACCGTCAATCTGTGCCGCGAGACGCGGCTGTTTCCAGGCATGGCCGAACTGCTGGCCGAACTCGAACAGCGCCGCGTGCCGTGGGGCGTCGTCACCAACAAGCCGCAGCGTTTCACCGAACCGCTGCTCGGGCAGCTCGGCGTGCGCGAGCGCGCCGCCTGCGTGATCAGCGGCGACAGCGTCGGCCACCTCAAGCCGCATCCGGCGCCGCTGCTGGCGGCGGCCACGACCATCGGCGTCGCGTCGCGCGACTGCCTCTACTTCGGCGACGATGCGCGCGACGTGGTGGCCGCACGCGCCGCCGGCATGCCGGTCGCGGTCGCGCGGTTCGGCTACCTGAACGGCGGCGCGCCGGAAACGTGGGGCGCCGACGCGCTGCTCGACCATCCGCTCGACCTGCTCGAACTGCTGTAATCGCACACGCGTTTCACCTTTCGCCCCTGCTCTGCTACCATCCGCCCCCTGCGCTTGAACTTAGCGCCGCCGACCGCATCTTATGCATTCGGGGGTGAACTTGGTTTCGACGTGGGTTACAAAGCGGTACAGGGCATACCGAGGGCCAGCGACCTCGTAAATACAACTGGAAACTACTAAACGCGAACGACGAGCGTTTTGCTCTAGCCGCTTAAACCCGGCTGGACGCTGCACTGATTTTCTGACGGGTCAGGCGGGGTAACCCGCAGCAGCGCCATACACATCAGATCGCGTTCCATCGGGTCACTTGGTGGGACGTTAAACTTAAGGTGACTCGCCGCATGCCAGCCTGCCGGTCGGCGTGCATGCGGCCAGACTAAATGACCAGGCTAAGTATGTAGAACTGGCTGTAGAGGACTTGCGGACGGGAGTTCGATCCTCCCCACCTCCACCACCTTCACAAAACAAAAGCCACCGGAAGGTGGCTTTTGTTTTTTAGCCCCATTAACAAATTAGTGGTTGCCGGTCTCCTATTATTGAGCAGCCTATTGAAACCGGCGAGATCTGATCCAGTTCCCCTGTTGGTCAAACTCGGGGGATTCCACATGTCCGAATGCATTCCAGATTAAATCAAAAATAAGCTGACAAACCTCTACGGGGCTCGTACTCAGGTTTTCAATAACTGTCTCGGGAAGAGATTGAATCGCCCCTGATTTCCTAGACACTTCCGAGCCTCTCGAAGTACTGCTTTTCATAGTTTACCGGGGACAGGCCG
>Ga0335069_10001455_pt1 | contig 38297 bp, 32 predicted proteins | sample Lox_Sample_11_FD_206714 | JGI IMG/M metagenome (GOLD analysis project Ga0335069, IMG submission 206714) | Soil microbial communities from Loxahatchee National Wildlife Refuge, Florida, United States - Lox_Sample_1.1 | ecosystem: Environmental > Terrestrial > Soil > Wetlands | place: USA...
TGGTGAACTACTACCGCGGCTCACGGCGGAGCCTCCGGCAGCACCTGACCTCCGACTACTGGTCCCTCGATCTCAAGGCCACCCACACCGAGTTCGCGGTCCCGGTCTTCATCCTGGTGGGGGCCAACGACCAGAACACCCCCACGTCCCTCGCCCGCGAGTACTTCCAGCGGCTCCGGGCCCCCCGGAAGGAGCTGGTCATCGTCGACGGGGCAGGGCACATGGTGTTCTTCGAGGCCCCGGCCCGCTTCAACCACGAAGTGATCCGCCTCTTCTCGGGCCTGGCGACCGCAAGCTGACCCGGACAGGCCCCTCCGGGCGCAGGCGTGGAGCGCGAGGCAGGCAGACGACTTGCCGGTCAAAAGAAAGGGCGGCCCGCGGCCGCCCCTCCACAACGCTTCAGTCCCTCGCCTCAGGCGCGGGCGGTGATCTTCGGAATAGAAGCTCATCGCGCACGCGTCGGATCCGTTGGAGGCGATGAAGGCAACTTCGTCCTGGAAACCAGGCTGCTTGCGCAGAAGGGGAAGGGCGTCCTTCTCCAGCGTCTGGGGTGAACTGTGTGGCGGTGTTGGGCTTCAGCTGAATATGCACGTTGCGAGCAAACATGGTGAGACCTCGGATTCGTTCTGACTACGCGTTTACGAATCGAGAAACTCTGACCTTAGTGCAGACGACTCGAGCGGAGAGCTGAACGCCCGAGGCGCCAGCGAACGCTGGACATAGTTCGCCGCACGGGCCAAGAGGAGCGATGCCCCGAACCACCCACCCCGAGCTGCACCGCACCGAGCGAATCGGCTGGCTCCGGGCCGCCGTCCTCGGAGCGAACGACGGCATCGTCTCCACCGCCAGCCTGATGGTCGGCGTCGCAGCGGCGGGCGCCAGCCGAGGCGAGCTGCTGGTGACGGGGATGGCCGGGCTGGTCGCGGGAGCCATGTCGATGGCCGCGGGCGAGTACGTCTCGGTTCGGTCCCAGGCGGACGCAGAGCGCGCGGACATACGCCGGGAGCGCGCCGAGCTCGCCGCCCAGCCCGCGGCCGAGAAGCAGGAGCTGGCGTCCATCTACGTGGCGCGAGGGCTGACGCCTGATCTCGCCAAGCGCGTGGCGGAGCAACTCATGGCCCACGACGCTCTGGCGGCGCATGCCCGCGACGAGCTCGGCATCTCCCCGGCGGGAACCGCGCGCCCGGTGCAGGCCGCGCTGACCTCCGCCGCGAGCTTCGCCGCCGGCTCCGCCTTCCCGGTCCTGCTCGCGGTCGTCGTCCCGTCCCGGCTCGTGCTCCCGGTCCTCACCGTTGCCTCGGTGGCGCTGCTCGCTGTGCTGGGAGGGCTGGCGGCATGGGTCGGACGAGCGCCCGTCCTCCCGGCAATGATCCGCGTGGCGGTGCTGGGCGCACTGGCGATGGCCGTGACCGCAGGGGTCGGCCGCCTGTTCGGCGCCGTCCTGTGAGCGCCGTCAGGAGAAGCGCAAGGAGAGCTACCGGATCGAAGGCCGATGCCGTCACCGGTCCCAGGAGCACTGCCAGGAACGCGAGCCCGAGGTCTCGTAAGGCCGCGTCACTGCCAGGTTGCCCTCTGACCGGAACTTGCTAAGTCCCGGTGCGTGAGGGGCAGGACTGTCTCGCCTCTCGCCACGGAGGCAGCGATGGCGACCGGTCAGGGCAACACGTGGGTGCTGGTGGCCGATGCCCACCACGCACGCATCTTCGACGTCGAGGACGCCGGCCTCGTGCCGCGCCTCCGGATGACGCTGCACGCCCGTCCCGACGGGTCAGCCGCGATCGAGGGCGGGCGCCCGGACGAGGCGGCCGGCCATGGCGCCAAGACCGGCGGCCCGGAGCACGGCTGGACGACCGGCGACTACACCCCGGGCGAGGCCGAGGAGCACCGCTTCGTGCACGAGCTCGTGCGCGTGCTCGACCGGGGAGTCGCCGACACGCACTTCCAACACCTCGTGGTGGTGGCGCCCCCGAAGCTCCTCGGCCTGCTCCGCGGCGGTCTGACGCCCGAGCTCGCTCAGCGGCTTCGGGCGAGCACGCACAAGGACTGGGGACACCTGCCAGATCGCGAGCTGGCCGACCAAGTCCGGCCCCTGGTGGAGATCTGGCCGCAGCGCTGAGAGGTTCAGCGCCGGGGGGTCGGTGAGGTAGGCCTCGGCCGCCGTTCCCGAGAGCGGCGACCGCGCGCCCCGGCCGCCGTCGAGCTGGAAGTCGGCGTCATCGCGGGCGAGCAGCGCGAGAACGTGCGCATCCCCCGGACCGAGACGGCGGATGACCACCCCCGGTCCGGGGCGCGTTCCGCTCATGGATCAGAACGGGATGTCGTCTTCGGCCGCGCCGGCGGCCTGGTTCAGCTCATCCATCTGGGGCGGTGGGGGACCGAAGTCGCTCGCGCCGTTCGCCCGTGGGCGGCCGGTGCCGGCGCCCTCACCACGACCGCCCAGGAACACGACGTTGTTGGCCACGACTTCAGTCGTGTAGTTCTTCTTGTTTTCCTTGTCGGTCCACTCGCGGGTCTGCAGCCGACCCTCGACGTAGCACTGCCGGCCCTTGGCCAGGTACTCGCCGCAGAGCTCGCCGAGCTTTCCCCAGACCACGATGCGGTGCCACTCGGTGCGTTCCTGCTTCTGCCCCGACTTGTCGGTCCAGCTCTCGCTCGTGGCGATGCGGAAGTTGGCGACGGCCTGCCCGCCGGGCGTGAAACGTACCTCGGGATCCGCACCCAGGTTACCGACCAGGATGACCTTGTTGACGCCTCCAGCCATGTTCGTGAGACCTCCTTCGAGAACCGGACCGTTGCGGCCCGGTTGCTGAGGGACTTCTCTAGCAGGTCTGCCTGACAGGAGGGTGGCCCGTGGGCGACCCCGAATACGCGCTCTACTACTGGCCGGGAATTCAGGGACGCGGCGAGTTCGTCCGCCTGGCCCTCGAGGAAGCTGGCGCGTCGTACGTCGACGTGGCGCGGCTGCCGCGGAGCAAGGGCGGAGGCGTGGAGGCGATCCTCCGCGTGCTCCGTGGCGACCTCGGTCCGCACCTTCCCTTCGCCCCGCCGGTGCTCCGCGCGGGCGAGGTGGTCGTCGCCCAGACCGCGGCCATCCTCCACTTCCTGGGGCCGCGGCTGGGGCTGGTCCCGCGCGCCCCCGAGCTCCGGCTCTGGGCGCACCAGCTGCAGCTCACCATCACCGACCTGGTGGCCGAGACGCACGACACGCACCACCCCGTCGCGGTCAGCCTCACCTACGAGGAGCAGCGGGCCGAGTCCGCCCGCCGCGCCGCGTACTTCACCGCCGAACGCCTGCCGAAGTTCCTCGGGTACTTCGAGCGGGTGCTGGACGCCGGTGGAGGACGCCACGCGCTGGGACGCCGCTTCAGCTACGTCGACCTCTCGCTGTTCCAGGTGCTCGAGGGGCTGCGCTACGCCTTCCCCCTCACGATGGGCACCCTCGCGCCGCGCATCCGACGGCTCAGCGCGCTCGCCGAGCAGGTACGGATGCGGCCACGGGTCGCCGCCTACCTCGAATCGCCGCGCCGGCTGCCGTTCAGCACCGAGGACGTCTTCCGGTACTATCCCGAGCTGGAGGCGGCGACGCCCGAGGCGCAGGGCCGTCGAAGGACGCGAGGGCGTCGGTCCTAGGAACGCACGCCGCGCGCCGAGGACCGCTGCGGACTGGCACCGAAGGCGGATCGGCGGGTCGGCGGGTACTGGCTCCTCCGGGGCGGCGCCTCGCGTGCGCCCAGAGGCTATAGCAACAACTTGCACTCCGAGCGTGCGGCGCGACAGCGTAAGCCTCTGTACGGGCGAGCACGTCCTTCACCCCATCGCGATCAACGGACGGGCGCTCGGGGTACAGGGCAGCGAGCGCACCCCCTCGGAGAAGGGGCGCCGGGGCGCGGCACGTCCTGGCTCAGCCCTTCACCGCGCCCACGGTGAACCCGGCGATGAACCGGTCGACGAACAAGTTGTAGAGGATGGCGATGGGCACCGAGGCCAGGAAGCATGCCCCCATCAGCGAGCCCCAGAAGTAGACGTCGCCGCGCACCAGGAACGTGGGCACCCCCACGCTGATCGTCAGGTTCTTGCTGCTGGTGATGAAGGTCAGCCCGTAGACGAACTCCTGCATCACCAGGGTGAAGCTGAAGATGATGGTGGTGAGGAGCCCGGCCACCGACATCGGCAGGATGACCCGGACGAACGCGCCGAGGCGCGAGTGTCCGTCGATCATGGCCGCCTCCTCGAGGTCCTTGGGGATGACCTTGAAGAAGCCCATCAGGAGCCAGGTGCAGAAGGGCACGGTGAAGCTTGGGTACACCAGCACCAGCGCCCAGAGCGAATCCTGGAGCCCGAGCATCGCCACCAGGCGCGACAGCGGGATGAAGAGGATGGTCGGCGGGACCAGGTAGGTCAGGAAGATGCCGATGCCGAGCCTCTCCCCGGCCGCGCCGGTGAGCCGGGCCAGGCTGTAGCCCGCGGGCACCGCGAGCAGCAAGGTGATCAGCACCACCACCACGCCCACGAAGATCGTGTTCCCCACCCAGTGGAGGAAGAGCGTGTCCTGGAAGAGCACCCGCAGGTGCTCGAGGGTGGGCGGCGAGTGGTAGATGAACGGGTTGCCAGCGGGGTCCAGCAGATCGCGCGTCTGCTTGAACATGGTGATCGCCATCCAGGCGAACGGGAACGCGGCGAAGCCGGTGAACGCCGCCACCACCCCGAAGTTCACCACGCTCCCGGCGACCTTGCGGGCCTCGGCCATCAGGTCACCTCGGCGCGCCGGGCGAGCCGGAGCAGCAGCACCGCGCAGACCGCGAGCACCGGGAGGAGGAAGAGCGCCACCGCGGCGCCGCCGGAGAGATCACCGCCGTCGATGCTCTTGAAGAAGGCGAGGCTGGCGAGCACCTGGGTGCTGTCGAACGGTCCCCCCCGGGTGAGCACGTAGACCACGATCATGTCGGTGATGCTGAACACCAGGCCGAACAGCACCGCCACCAGGAGGATGGGCAACACCAGCGGCAGGGTGATGACGAAGAGGTGCCGGAAGAACCCAGCTCCGTCGACCTCGGCGGCGTCGTGGATGTCCTGGGGAATCGAGGACAGGCCCCCGAGCGAGATGACCGTGGCCAGGGGCATCGTTCGCCACACGTGCACGCCGATGACCGAGGTCATCGCCAGCTTCGGCTGGCCGAGCCAGATGGGCCAGGTGTCGGGCCCGAAGATGCCCAGGTGGCGCAGGGTCCAGTTGATGACGCTGTAGATGGGGTCGAGGATCCACAGCCAGCCGATGCTCCCCAGCGAGATGGGCGCGACCCACGGCAGGAGGATCAGGAGCCGCACCAGCCACTTCCCCCGGAATTTCCGCTGGAGCGCAATGGCCAGGATGCTGGCCAGGACGATGACCAGCGTCTGGCTGACCAGGGAGAAGATGAAGGTGTTCCCCAGGGCCTTGAGGAACGACGGATCTTGTAGTGCCGCCCGGAAGTTCTCCAGCCCCACGAAGCGCGGCGTCGAGGTGCCGATGGTGACGCTGGAGAAGCTGTAGCCGATCGCCATCAGGAACGGCACCGCGACCACCAGGCCGATGTAGAGCACCGCCGGGGCGAGCATCAGCCGCCCGAGCCAGGTGGGGCTGTCGGCGACTCCGCCAGTGCGCGCCTCGAACCGCGCCCGGGAAACGGCCGGCGCGGTCACCCCGTTCTCCGCAGCGGCCGGGCCGGGACGCGCAGGCCCGTCGCGGGGTCGAAGAACTTGAGGTTCGACTGGTGCACCCGGAACTCGTAGGTGCGGCCGGCCTCGATGGACGAGTGCACCGTGTATGCGAGGCTGACGATGATCTTCTCGTTCGGCGCGTGGTCGGGCAGCGTTCCGTAGAGCAGGCGCCCTGCCCCGAGGTTCTCCACCCGATCCACGGAGAAACGCATCGGGACGATCGGTCCGGCGCCCTCGGTGGCTGCGGCGCCCGGCGGGAGCAGCTGCTCGGGCCGGAAGCCGACCAGCACCCCGTCGATGGTGACGAGGTTCGTCGGCGGGCTGCCCAGGAAGCCGGCGACGAAGGTGTCCGCCGGCTCGTCGTAGACCTCCTGGGGCCGGCCGAGCTGGCGCACCTTGCCGCCGCTCATCACCGCGATCCGGTCGCCGAGGCCCATCGCCTCCACCTGATCGTGGGTGACGTAGATGGTGGTGGTGCCCAGCCGTCGCTGGAACTGCTTCAGCTCGTCGCGCGCCAGGTTGCGTAGCTTGGCGTCGAGGTTGGAGAGCGGCTCGTCGAGGAGGAAGACGTCCGGGTGGCGCACCATCGCCCGGGCGAGCGCCACCCGCTGCCGCTCGCCGCCGGAGAGCTGACGGGGCTTGCGCTGGAGCAGCCGCTCGATGCCGAACATCTTCGCCGCCCGCTCCACCTCGCCGGCGATGCTCTCCCGCGGCGCGCCCTGGGCCTTGAGCGGGAAGGCGATGTTGCTGGCCACCGAGAGGTGCGGGTAGAGCGCGTAGCTCTGGAAGACCATGGCGATCTTCCGGGTGCGCGGCGGGAGCTCGTTCACCACCCGGCCACCGATCAGGATGTCGCCGGAGGTCTGCTTCTCCAGCCCGGCGATCATCCTGAGGAGGGTGGTCTTGCCGCAGCCCGAGGGCCCGAGGAGCACCAGGAACTCGCCCTCCCGGATGGCGAGGTCCACGCCGTCCACCGCGGTGTGACCGGTGAACTCCTTGCGCAGCGCTCTGGTCTCGACGGTGGCCATCGGTGAGACAGCGAAAGCTAGATCAACTTTCGCTCGGTCCACTTCTCCCAGATCTTCTTGTACTTGTCCTCGGCCTCCTTGACCGCGGCCTCGGGCGTGAGCGCGCCGGTGGCGGCCTGGGCGAACATGTTGTTCAGGACCCAGGTGCTGTACCCGTCGTCGATCGCCGCGCTGGCGTAGCCGGGGTAGCCGACGTTGGTCGCCCAGTCGAGCGAGTCGCCCAGCACGGCGTACTTGTCCGCGGGCACTGCCTTGGAGTCCTTGGCGATGAGCTGCTTGAGGTCCGGGACCTGCTTCGGCCAGCAGGGGAAATTGTAGAACTCGCTCCCCTCGAAGGCCTGGTGGAAGTTGCCCACGTAGTCGACGAGGAACTTCTTCGCCCCGTCGATGTTCTCGGCGAACTTCCAGATCGCGTACACGCTCATCACGTGCTCCAGGCCGATGCGCCGGACCGGGCCCTTGGCCGCCTTGGCCAGCCAGATCTTGTCGCTGATCGGCATCTTGTCGTTCTCGGCGCTCCGGGTGACCGAGATGGCGTTGAGCACCACCGAGGCCTTGCCGGCGAGCATCGCCCGGTTGTTGGAGGAGGCGTCCCAGGCCAGGACCTCGGGGGTCATGGTCTCGGTGTAGAGCGCCTTGACGAACTTGACCGCCTCGAGCGTGTTCTTGGAGTTGATGACCAGCTTGCCGTTCGCGTCCTGCTCGGAGCCGCCGAAGGAATAGAGCAACGCCCGCATCGCCATCGCGGTGTCGATCTCCGGCGACAGGCCGATGCCTACCGGGATACCGGTCTTCTGCTTGATCTTCGCCCCGCCAACACGGATGTCGTCCCAGCTGTCGGGCTTCATGCCGATGTCGCCCCAGAGGTCCTGCCGGTAGTTGATCGGGTCGGGGACGTAGCTGTCGGAGAAGCCGTGGTACTTCTTGGTCCGCGGGTTGTAGGTGCTCTTGATCGCCAGGTCGATCGGCTTGCCGTACTTCTTCTCGCACTCCTCGTAGATCTCCCGGTGATCGATGACGTCGTTCTCGTAGACCGGGCGCGGCCAGAGGAATCCGAAGAGGTCGTGCCCTTTCTTCGCCGACACCTCGGAGGCCGCGGTGGGGTTCAGGGCCGGGATGCCGACGTTGTCGACCGTGACCTCGGTGTCGTTCTTCTCGCCCCACTGCTTGATGTACGTGCCGTTGAACCACTTGTCGTAGGCCGGGACGAAGTGGTTCCACTGGAGGAGCTTCAACTTCTTCTTCGCCCCCTGGGCGTAGACCTGTCGGCGAAATCCAAGGGTGGCCCCCAGGGTGGCCGACCCCGCGACTTGCAGCAGCTTCCGTCTGGAGATTCCCATGTGCTGGCTCCTTCCAGGGACCGGCGCGTGCCGTCGGTCTCGTTTGGCGGTGAGGGGCACAGAGTACCGATCGCCGCCGCGACGCGATGCGACATAATTTGGGTGCGGCCCCATCAAGTGTCGGCGGGGGCCCGGATGGGCGCGGTGGGCTGGAGCAGCCGGACGAGGAACAGGCCCTCGACGAGGCCGACCACCGCGCCGGCCCCGAGGAGCGTGGCCGCGGCCAGCGCGAGCGACCCGGGCGCGACGCCCTGGACCGCGAGCGTCCTGACCCCCAGGAAGACCAGCGGCATCCCCAGGGCCCAGCCGAGGCCGTTGGCGACGAGCCAGCGCCAGGTCCTTTCCGCGTGCCGCCGCAGGACCCGGACCTGGACGGCGGCGAGGATGGGTCCCGCGACCAGCCCCAGGGCCGCGGCCAGGACGAGGCGCACGGCGGGAGGCGGTCCGGTGCCCGGGGGAGGCCCGCCCGGGCCTCCGAGCACGGCCATCAGGGTCGAGGGCACCATGCCCAGGGCCCAGGCCAGCACCGCGCCGAGCACCGTGGCGCGGATCCAGGCGCGAGACTGGATGCCCGTCCCGGCGAGCGCCCGGGCCTGGGCGGTGCCCACCACCGCCCCCTCGAACGCGCCGAGCCCCACCATCAGCACCGCGATCGCGACGTGGCCTGCCACACTGCCCGGGAGGGCGCGCTGCACGCCGGGGACGAGCGCAGCGGCGAGCAGCCCCACCCCGCCGAGGCCGATCAGCTCTCCCACCCCGTTGGCGAGCACCCAGCGGCGGACGAGCCCCTCCCGCGCTGATTCCGCCTCGACTGGAAGCGACATGCCCGGGAGATGCTAGCGCGCCGCGGGGGACGCGCGGGACGCGGCGCAACGCCGGAGGCGTTCGGGCATCCGAGCTGGCCAATGGTCCAGGAAGGTCAGCCGGCCCCGGCGTTCACCCTGAAGGACGCGGAGGGCAAGCCATGGTCGCTCGAGGCGCTCCGGGCGGACGGCCCGGTGGTGCTCTTCTTCTACCCGCGCGACGAGTCGCCCATCTGCACCCGCGAGGTCTGCGCGTTCCGCGACGCGCATCAGGACTTCGCCGACGCGGGGGCCACGGTGGTCGGCATCAGCTCCGATGGCGAGGCGGCGCACGAGGCCTTCGCCAGGAAGCAGCGGCTGAACTACCTGCTGCTGAGCGACCCGGGCGGGAAGGTGCGGAAGGCCTACGGCATCCCCAAGACGCTCGGGGTCGTCGACGGCCGCGCGACGTTCGTCATCGATCGGTCGGGCATCGTCCGCATGGCGTACGCGGCGCAGCTCGTGGCCGAGGGACACACCCGTCGGGCGCTGGAGACGGTCCGGGCGCTGGGCCCATCGGGAAGACCCTCCGAGGGCCGCTGAAGGCCCGGGGCGGGCAGCCGCCAGCCCGTTTCCGCTGTCAGGGCTCCGGCGCGGCCGGCGCCGGGTTGAGCCGTCCGCCGCCCCGGCCTTCCTCGGCGGCCCGGGCCTCCGCCTCCGCCTTGTGGTCACGGGCGACGAAGACGTAGATGGCAGGGACGAAGACCAGGGTGAACATGGTCCCGATGAACATCCCGGTCACCAGCACCAGGCCGATGCTGTTTCGCGCCGCGGCGCCCGGTCCGGTCACCAGGGTGAGGGGAAAGTGGCCGGCGATGGTGGCCACGCTGGTCATGAGGATGGGCCGGAGACGCGTCATCGCCGCCTCCTTCACCGCCTCGATCTTCGCCGTCCCCGCCTCCTGGAGCTTGTTGGCGAACTCGACGATCAGGATGCCGTTCTTGGAGATCAGCCCCACCAGCGTCACCAACCCCACCTGGGAGTAGATGTTCAAGGTGGTGGTCCACCCATTGGTGAAGAACGGGATCTGGGGGTTCGGCATCTTGAGGAAGGTGGTGATCAGCGCCCCGAAGATGGCGAGCGGCACCGAGCCGAGGAGGATCACCAGCGGGTCGCGGAAGCTGTTGAACTGTGCCGCGAGCACCAGGAAGATCAGCACCACGGCGAGAGCGAAGGCCGGGAGGAACTTGTTGCCCTCCTGCCGCAGCTGCCGGGACTCGCCGGTGTAGTCGATCTTGTAGCCCCGTGGGAGGATGCTCGCCGCCTGGTCCTCGAGGAACTTGAGGCCGTCGTCGAGAGAAGAGCCCGCCACCCCGCTGACCTTCACCGCGTTCAGCTGCTGGAAGCGGTTGAGCGAGCGGGGCACCACCGTGTCCTTGATGGTGGCGATCGAGGAGAGCTTCACCAGCTGGCCGTTCGGTCCGGTGACGTAGATGTCACCCAGCTGCTCAGGGTTGAGCCGGTCCACCCGCAGCACCTGCGGAATGACCTTGTAGCTGCGGCCCTGGATGCTGAAGCGGTTGACGAAGTTGCCGCCCAGCGCCGCGCCGATGTCCTGCCCCACCTGCTGGAGGTTGAGCCCGAGCTGCGCCGCCTTCTCGCGGTCGATGTCGATCTCCGACTGCGGCTGGTCCAGCTTGACGTCGATCAGCGGAGGGAACCAGAACTTGCCGCTCTTGGCCGCGGCGTCGACCAGCTGCCGGGCGAAGCCGAGGATCTCCCCCTCCTCGGCGGTGGAGGCGATGACGAACTCGATGGGGAAGTTCCCGCCGCCGGGGAGCGAGGGCGGGGTCACGGCAAAGGTCTGGATGCTGGGGATGGCGCTGACCCGCTTCTGCACCTCCGGGAGGATCTGAGTCGAGGTCCGCTTGCGCTGGTTCCAGGGCTTGAGCCCATCGCCCCAGAACCCCCCGTTGGGGAAGGTGATCTGGAAGGTGAAGCGCGTCTCGGGGATCTCCCGCACCGTGCGGTTCACCTCGCGAACCGCCGGCAGCAGCTGGTCGAGCGTGGAGTTGGAGGGCGTGTTGACGATGCCGAAGATGATGCCCTGATCCTCGACCGGTGCCAGCTCCTTCGGTGAGAACTGGTACAGGAGGAAGATGAGCAGAAAGAAGAAGCCCCAGGCGACGTAGATCTTCGGCCGGTTGGCCAGCGCCACGTCGAGCACCCGGCCGTAGATGTTGCGCAGCCGCTCGAATCCCCGGTTGATGCGCCCGGCGAGTCCGCGGCGCTCGTCGCCCTGGCGCAGCAGGTAGCGCGACATCATCGGCGAGAGCGTGAGCGCCACGATGCCGGAGATGGTGACCGCGCCGGACAGGGTCAGCGCGAACTCGCGGAACAGCGATCCGGTGAGGCCACCCTGGAAGGCGATGGGCATGTACACCGCCGCCAGGGTGATGGTCATGGCGATGATCGGCCCGACCAGCTCCCGCGCCCCCTGGAGGGACGCCTGGAGCGGGGTCAGCCCCTCCCCCAGGTGTCGCTCCACGTTCTCCACCACCACGATCGCGTCGTCGACCACCAGACCGACCGAGAGGACGATGGCCAGCAGGGTCAGGAGGTTGAGGGTGAACCCGAAGATCTGCATCAGGAACACCGCTCCGATGAGCGACACCGGGATGGCGACCACCGGCACCAGCACCGAGCGGAACGAGCCGAGGAAGAGGAAGATCACCACGATGACGATGAGCAGGGTGTCCCGCAGGGTGTGGACCACGTCGTCGATCGCGCTCTGGATGTACTCGGTGCTGTCGTAGGCGATGGTCGCCTTGATCTGCTCCGGGATCTGCTTCTGCATCACCGCCAGCTCGGCCCGCACCCGCTTGACCACGTCGAGCGAGTTGGCATTGGGGAGCGCCCAGATGCCCACGAACACCGCCGTCTGGCCGGTGAAGTTGACCATGCTGTCGTAGTCCTCGGCCCCGAGGACCACGTCGGCCACGTCCGACAGGCGGACCACCGCCCCCCCGCTCTGCTTGATGATCAGCCGCTTGAACTCCTCGACCGAGCGGAGATCGGTGTTGGCGGTCAGGTTCACCTGGACCAGCGAGCCCTTGGTCTGTCCCACCGCCGCCAGGTAGTTGTTGGCCGCGAGCGCCTGGCGCACCTGGGCCGGGCTGACGTTGAGCGCGGCCATGCGGTCCGGCTTGAGCCAGATCCGCATGGCGAAGGTCCGGGCGCCGAGGAGGTCTGCCCGCTGCACGCCCTCGATCGCCGAGAGCCGCGGCTGGACCACCCGCACCAGGTAGTCGGTGATCTCGTTCTGCTTCAGGAACTCGGAAGAGAAGCTGAGGTACGCGGCGGCGAACTGGCTGTCGACGGTGGAGATGTTGAGCACCGGGACCTGAGCCTCGGGCGGGAGGTCTCCGCGCACCTGGTCCACCTTGGAGCTGATCTCCGCGAGGGCCTTGGTGGAGTCGTAGTTCAGCCGGAGCCGGGCGGTGATGGTGGAGAGGCCCTGGGTGCTGGTGGACTCGAGGTAGTCGATGCCGTCGGCCGAGGCGATGACCCGCTCCAGCGGGGTGGTGATGAAGCCCCGGACCAGATCGGCGCTCGCCCCCACGTACACCGTGGTCACGGTGATCGCGGCGTTCTGGTTCAGCGGGTACTGCCGGACGACGATGGTCCGGATCGCCTGCAGGCCGCCGATGACGATGAGGAGGTTGACCACCAGCGCGATGACCGGCCGGCGGATGAAGAGGTCGGTGAAGGCGCGCTTCTCGGGAGCGTGCCCCGGGTCCTGTGTCGTCGAATCCATCGCTGTTCCCAGGGGGGAGACGTCAGCGGTCGACCGGCGCAGGGACGAACTGCGCGGGCGCCGCGACGTTGTTGTTCACCACCACCGCCATGCCGGGGCGCAGCTTGAAGGCGCCGCTGCTGACGACGGTCTCACCTTCGGCCAGGCCGGAGGTCACGGCCACGTAGTCGCCCCGCCGCTCGGCGGTGCGGATGAAGCGCTGCTGGGCCAGGAGCTGCTCCTTGCCGTCCTCCCCCTTCTTGTTCTCCAGGACGTACACCGAGTCGCCGTAAGGGGCGAAGAGCACTGCGGTGGCGGGGATGACCAGCACCTTCCGCTTCTCGCCCGAGGCGACCTCGACGCTGGCGAACATGCCCGGGTTGAGGCGGCCATCGTCGTTCTTCACCGTGGCGCGCATCCGCACGTTGCGCGTCGCCAGATCGATCTCCGGGTTGATGGTGGTGAGCTCTCCGTCCCAGGTCTGTCCGGGATACACGTCCACCATCAGTTGGACCTTCTGACCGAGCTTCACGTCGGCCAGGGCCTGCTGCGGCAGCTGGAACTCGGCGTAGATGGGGGTCACGGTCTGGAGCGAGACGATGGGTGTGCCGGGCGAGATGACCTGCCCGAGCTCCACCTGGCGAATCCCCACCCGCCCGTCGAACGGGGCCCGGATCACCTTCTTGTTGATGATCGCCTCGAGGTTCACCACCGTCGCGCGGGCCTGCTTGTCCTTGGCCTGGGCGGTCTCCAGCTCGGCCTGGGTGTTGACCTCTTGCTTCCGCAGCGACTCGGCCCGGTCCAGGGTCTGCTTGGCCAGCGCCGCGTCGGCCTTGGCGCTCTGCAGCTGGGCGGTCTCGGCCGAGGTGTCGAGCCGGACGATGAGCTGGCCCTTCTTCACCAGCCCGCCGTTCTCGAATCCGATCTCCCGGACGGTCCCGGTGACCTCGGCGCCGAGGGTCACGCCGCGGATCGCGACCAGCGTGCCGGCGCCGCTCCTGGTGGGCTGCCATTCCAGCGACTGGACCTTGGCCGAGGCCACCGACTCGGGCGGCGGGACCTGCGTCTTGGCGACCGCGAACATCTTCGAGAACTGGGCGAACTTGATCCCCACGAGGAGGACCACGATGACCAGCAGCCCGCCGATGACCAGGAACCAGAGCCTGCGGTTGCGGCGCCGGTACACTCCCACCGGTACGCCGGTGTCGAAGGTCTTGTCGTCAGGGGTGGTCGGAGCAGGCTGGAACATGAAGAGCGGGGCCTCGCCGGGCTAGACGATGAAGGGCGCCGTGAATTACCCGGAAGCCGTCCGGAAGGCTCGGGAAAGTGCAGGGCCGTTCCATGAAGTTCGGTGAACGTCCCCTGGCCAACGCCCCTCGAAGGGTTGCGCGGAGTTACCACTGGTCACTCCCGGGCGGCCCGCTACCCGCCCGGGCGGTCCGTGGGAGCCGGCGGGGATGCGGGCTGGACTCCCGCCCCGGGAGCCGAGGGAACCGGCGTGGCACCACCCGCCTGGACGACCCGCGGCGCCTTCTCGGCGGCCATGCGCTGGGAGAGCGTGGCGTCCAGCTCGCGGCCGAAGGCGGCCACCGAGGCGTCGGTCGAGGCCATTATCTTGCGAACCGCGGGCCACAGCGGGTGGTCCGCGTCCTGCTGCTGGGCCACCCCCTGGGCCAGGAGCCCGAGGGCGGCATCGCGATCGGCGGACGGCGCGACCCGGAGCGAGACCAGCAGCTCGTCCGGTGCGGTCCGGGCCACGTCGGCCAGGGCGCCAGCGACGGTGCGCTGGGCTGCGGCGTCACCGCGCGAGGCTCGGGCGAGCTCCACCAGCCGTGCCAGCGCCTCGCCGTTGCCCTCGGCAGCGAGCGAGGTGAGGCTCCCCACGCAGGGGAGCTCGACCTTGAGCTCCCGCGCGAGCTGCCGGAGCCGTCCGTAGACGTCGTCGCCGGAAGTGAAGCTGTCGAGGAGCGCCCGGGTGCCGAGATAGTCGCGCGAATCGCTCTGGTAGATGGAGTCGGCGAGGACGGCGCGGACGGCGGGATCGCGCTCGGTGCGCCAGGCGGTCCGGAGGAAGGGCAGGTTTCGCTGGTCGGCCTTCTGGGCCACGGCGAGGTAGGTCTTGATGCGCGCCTTGGCCTCCTCGTTCGACGTGGCGCCGACGCTCGGGGGCTGCATCAGGGTGGCCACGGCGCGGTCCGGGCCCCCCGGCGCGCCCACCGCCGCCACCGCGGCGCCGATGGCGTCGATGCCCTGGACCACCGGCGCAGTGCGCCCGGTGTGGTCGTTGACGATGACGCTGAAGGCGAAGCGCTCGCCGCCGACGGACTGGACGTAGCCGCTCAGCGCCGAGACGTTCTCCAGGGTGCCGGTCTTGCCGCGGAGCCGGCCCACCGCCTCGCTGCCCTCGAAGCGGTAGCGGAGGGTGCCGTCCTTCCCGGCGATGCCGACGGACGAGAGGTACTCGGGGGCGAGCGGGAACCGGTCCCACATCACCTTGAGCAGCTGGGTGAGCTGGCGCGGGGTGAAGCGGTTGGTGTCGTTGAGCCCTGAGCCGTTGCGGAGGATGTACGAGCCCCGGGGGATGCCCACCTCGCGCTCGAGGAACTCCTCGGCGACGGAGACGCCGTTGGCGGTGGTGCCGGGCGGGCCCTTCACCTCGGCGCCGAGCGCCTTCATCAGCTGCTCGGCGACGAAGTTGCTCGAGTACTTGTTCATCCGCTTGAGGACCAGGTCGAAGGTCTCGCTCTGGGCGACGTAGAGGAGGCGGGCGCGCTCGGGGACCACCCCGAGCTTGGGCTTGCCGCGCACCCGGATGCCGTGCATCTCGAGGATGCGCTTCAGCGTGCAGCCGAAGTACATCGGCGGATTGTCGATGCGCTTCCACACCGCCCACTCGCCGGAGACCGGGACGGTGCCGCGCACGGTGATCCGCTGCTGGCTTCCGTTCCACTGCGAGGAGACCGAGGCCCGCCGGGCCCGGCTCGAGGAGCCGACGGCGGCGTTGACGATCTGGAAATAGTCGGAGGGTGGCTCCAGCTCGACCACCGCGCGGGCGCCAGGCGCGGAGGCCCGCAGGTACACCCCCACCGCGTTGGCGTCGAGGCTAAGCGCGCCGGTGGGGGCGGTGTAGGCGCGGTCGGAGACCTCCTGCTCGAAGCCGGGGGCCAGTCGCTCGGGGTCGAACCAGGTGTCGTCGAGGACCAGGTCCCCCACCTCGCGGAGGCCCAGGTGCGCGAGCTCCGAGGCCATCGCGTGCAGGCGCTCGGTGGTGATGCTCGGGTCACCCTTGCCGCGGATCCAGAGGGTGCGGGAGCGGTCGGTGGGGCCGGGCTCGACGAGGAACTCGGTGTCGAACCGGTACTCGGGGCCGAGCCGGGCGAGCGCCGCGGCGGCGGTCACGAGCTTCACGTTCGACGCGGGGTTCATCAGCGCGTCGGCATCCTTGGCGAAGACGACGCTCCCGTCGTCGAGGCTGACGAGCTGGAGCCCGAGCCGGGCGTCGCGGAAGGGAGCGCGCTGGGCCAGCTCGAGGAGCGTCTTCTTCAGGGCCTCGCGGTCGGTGGCACTGGTGGGGGCGGCGAGCGCCGCGCCTGCGGCCACGGAGGCAGAGAGGACCGCGGGGAGGAGACGAAGACGACGGGGGGACAAGCGGGCTGCCTTCCAGGACGAACGGCCAACGAGAAGATCTTCCCCTGCCCCTCTCCGGGACCGCAAGGTGGGCCGAGCGCTCACGCGGCGGCCGTGTCGACAGCCGGGCGAGACCGGGTGGGGTGGAACGTCGTCACTTTGGCGGTTGGAGCGTGGATTGCGGACGTCGAGTGGGCTGCTGGCCGGTCCGTGTGGCCTGCGCGGTCCGACCGCTCGTGACGGCAGCGGCACGGCTGCTCCGTGTGCCCATCCGTCCCTCCGAGGGGAACGATGTCCATCCGTCAGATGCCGTCCGGCGGCGCTGGCTCGCTTCGGTCAGTGGGCTCGATCGCCGCCAGCCGACGCCCGGGGGCGAGCGGGATCAGCTGACGAGAGGCTATCGCAACAACTTGGACTCGGAGTGCAGTCGCTGGACCACGGTTCAACTGCTTAGGGAGAGCCGCCACGCACCCACAGTCGAAGTTGTTGCGATGGCCTCTCGTGCCCCCCGAGGCGCTCGCCCCCGCGCTCCTCCTCGCCAGGCAACCCTTCGGCGACCTGCCCCGGGTGCCGAGGTCAGCGGCGCTCCCTCCGGCCCCACCGGCGCTCACGGCAACGCCCGAAGCACCAGCATCCCGGAGACGCCGGAGGCCAGCGAGCCGACGAGCACCCCGAGCCGCGCCTGGTTCAGGAGCTCCGGCTCGGCCCCAAATGCGAGGTTGGCGATGAACAGGGCCACCGTGAACCCGATGCCGGCCACCATCGCGACACCGTGGACGCTGCGCCAGGACGCACCGCCCGGCACCTCCGCCAGGCCGGTCTTCACCGCGGCCCAGGTGAACCCGAAGATCCCCAGCTGCTTTCCGAGGAAGAGCCCCAGCGCCACCCCGAGAAGCACCGGCGCGGTCAGGTCCGCGACCGACATCCCGGCCACCGAGACGCCCGAGTTCGCCAGCCCGAAGAGCGGCATGACCCCGAACGCCACCCAGGGATGCAGGGCGTGCTCGAACCGCTGCAGCGGCGGCACCGCCTCGCGAACCTCATCTCCGATGGACAGGAGGTCGCTCGTGTCCAGCGCCTCGCTCACCTCCACCGTCAGTCCCGAGTGCTTGCCCAGCTCCCCCAGCACCTCGCGCACCGGGCGCCGGGTCCTCGCCGGCACGAGCAGCCCGAGCAGCACCCCGGCCAGCGTCCCGTGCACGCCTGCGTGGTGGAAGCCGATCCACAGCGCGACCCCGCCCGCCGTGTAGAACAGCGCGCTCTCCACTCCCAGCCGCGCCGCCGCGTACACCACCAGCGCCAGCACCGCGACCCAGACCAGCCCGGCCAGGTTCAGCCCGCCGCCGTAGAACAGGGCGATGATCAGGATGCCGGCGATGTCGTCGAAGATCGCCAGCGCGGTCAGGAAGACCAGCAGCGCCCTCGGCACCCGCTTCCCCAGCAGGACGACGCAGCCGATGGAGAAGGCGATGTCCGTGGCCAACGGGATGGCCCACCCCTTCTCGCCCGCGGTGCCGCGGTTCAGGACGAGGAAGATGAGCGCCGGGAGCAGCACCCCTCCGGTCGCCGCGATCGCCGGGAGCATCGCCTGACGACCGGTGCGGAGCTCCCCCTCGACGAGCTCGCGCTTGATCTCCATCCCCACGACGAAGAAGAAGATCGTCATCAGCCCGTCGTCGATGACCTGCCTCAGGCTGGCGTGGAAGCCGAGGTCGCCGAACGTCAGCTGCACCGGCGTGGTCCAGAGCTGCTCGAAGGCCGCGTGCCAGGGCGAGTTCGCCAGCACGAAGGCCACCAGCGCCGCCCCGAACAGCACGATGGACCCGGCCGCCTCCAGCCGGGTGAAGGACCGGATGGGGTCGAGCACGATGGACTGGAACAGCGGCGGCGGTCGGCGGTGAGCGGGCGCGGCCATGGGCGGGACACCATAGCGGCCCGCCAGTCATCCGGAGCTCGTTTCGGAGCCGGGGCCGCGGCGATGTTGCCCGGGCCCCGGGGTGAGGCCACGCCTCAGCGGGTGCTCAGCAGCTCGGCGTCGTCGCGCCGGTTCGCCGCGTGCGACGCGGCGTCGTGGCCGCTGGCCACCGGGTGCTCCTCTCCGTAGCTGATGGTGTCCACGCGGGAGCCGGACACGCCGAGATCCACCAGGTACCTCCTGGCCACCTCGGCCCGCCGCTGCCCGAGCGCGAGGTTGTACTCCTCGGTCCCGAGCTCGTCGCAGTTCCCCGCGATGCGGATGCGCGCCGCCGGGTGCGCCTTCAACGCCGTGGCCAGGATCTGCAGCTTCTGCCGATCCTGGTCGGTGAGCTGCGCGCGGTCGAACTCGAAGTGGGCGATGGGGCCAGAGAGGACGCGGGCGATCTCCGCGGTGTCGTCCACCTTGTCCTTCTCGGGCGCGGCGGCCACGGGCGGCGCGGCCTCGGCGACCACCGGCGGTGCGGGCGGCGCCTCGGCCTGCTGATGGGCGCAGGCGGCCAGGGCCAGCGGGGTCAACCAGAGCAGACGGACGGTGGATCGCATGCGAGACCTCCGGGAGCGGGCGGGCGGATGAACGCCTGCCTCCCGTATCGCAATCCCGACGATCGATGCGCCTGCAAAGAATGGGTGGGCTCATTGCTGTTCGGTCCCGGACGGTGTCCCTGCTGCGCGGTTGCGCTAGGTTGCGGCGGGCCCGGTGAGAGCCCTCCTGCAACGCGTTCGCGAGGCGTCGGTCGAGGTGGAGGGCCGCACCGCGGGCGCCATCGGCCCCGGACTGCTCGTCTTCCTCGGGGTGGGCAAGGGGGACGGCGAGGCCGAGGCGCTGGCGCTCGCCGACCGCATCGCCGGCCTTCGCATCTTCGAGGACGCCGCGGGGAAGATGAACCTCTCGCTCCTCGAGACCCACCGGGCGGCGCTGGTGGTGAGCCAGTTCACGCTCTACGCCGACACCCGGAAGGGACGCCGCCCGAGCTTCGTCGACGCCGCGCCGCCGGACGAGGCCCGCCGGCTCTACACCAGGAGCTGCGAGGCGCTCCGGGCGCTCGGGGTGCAGGTCGAGGAGGGGGTCTTCGCCGCGGAGATGCAGGTCGCCCTGGTCAACGACGGGCCGGTCACCATCCTGCTGGACCAGCCGCCGGGGCCTCCACCTCGCTGACCTGTCCGCCCTCGCGGGTGACCAGCGAGGTGAGCCCGTGGCCGGCCGCCGCGGCGCTCCGGATGAGCCGGCTGAGCTCGGCCACCTCCCGCACCCAGCCGCCGGCGGTGGGACCGAGGCCGCTGAACGCCACGCTCAGCGCCGGCGCCTCGGGCAGCTCCCCGGTCCAGTACGCGAGCAGCTCGTCCTCCTCGCGGAGGCTCACCGGTCCGAGCCTGGAGCGCTCGCGGCCGAGGAGGTTGCGCAGCTGCTCGTCCAGCCGCCGAGCCCAGGCCTGCACCGCGTGCGAGGGCCGGTAGCTCCAGTCGGCGATGGCCAGGTTCTCCGGCGGGGCGTAGGTGCTCCGGCCCACCGTCACCAGCACCTGGTCCGGCGGGAACGGGGGGAACGGGTCCCAGATGCCGGCGACCAGCGCCACCGGGCCGCTCTTGATGACCTTCCCCAGCCACTCCTCGCGGAAGCGGTCGGCGGCGCGCGGGTCGGCGTACGGGTAGCCCGGGTCCTGGACCATCAGCGCCACGTGCAGCCCGAGCTCGTAGCCGGCCGCGTAGCCCGGGTGCTCGCGCGCCACGTGCCAGCCGTCGCGCCGCCGCTCCCACTCGGAGAAGAGGAGCAGGTGCACCAGCTCCAGCCACTCGTCGTCCAGAAGCCCGAAGAAGCTTCCGCCCACGGTGCGGTCCAGCACCCGCCCCAGTAGCCACGCCACCCGCTCGTCGGCGATCCACTCGAGCAGCTTGCCCAGGCCGCTCGCGGCGTCCACCACGCCGACCGCGAAGGCCGGGAACGCCACCTCCTCGAGGAACACGTCGTGGACCGGTCGGATGACCAGGTTCACGCCCGGGCGTCTTCCTCGGCGATCAGCGCATAGATGCGCCCGGCGTCCGGCGCCTCGAGGATGGCCTGGCGGAACTCCGGGTTACGGAACACCCGCGAGATGCGCGCCAGCGCCTTGAGGTGAATGCCGGCGGAGTTCTCCGGCGCCACCAGGGCAAAGAACAGCTGGGTGGGCTTGCCGTCGATGGAGGCGAAGTCCACGCCCTCCCTGGCCACCCCGAACGCGGCATACAGCCGGGGCAGGCCGGGGAGCTTCCCGTGCGGGATGGCCACCCCCTCGCCGATGCCGGTGGTGTTCAGCTTCTCGCGCTCGGCGAGCACCTCGAACACCCGCCCCGCGTTCAGCGGCGGATAGGCCGCGGCGAGCGCGTCCGAGAGCTCCCGGAGGATGTCCTGCTTCGTCCGGCCGACGAGGTCGGGGATCACCGCCTGGGGGCTGAGGAAGTCGGTGATCTTCATGTGCGCAGAGGCCGGACCCAGGGGGCTCCGGGCAGCGTTCGCGCGAGATAGCCCGTGCGTGCGACCGGCGCAAGGCTCCGGCCCGTGCCCTCGGGCGAGGCCATCAGCCCTGGATGCCGCCGACGCTCAGGCCGCGCCGTCCAGCGCCTGCTCCTCGGGCGGGATCTCGTCCTGCTGGTGGTGCACCCAGCCGCGGCGGTGGTGGTGCTTGGAGCGGTCCTTGTCCCGCCGCAGCTGCTCCTCCAGGCAGTCCACCGCGAGGTCGACCGAGGCGTACATGTCCGGGGTGGCCACCTTGGCGCGGAGCACCAGGGGCCCGGTGGTGAACGTCACGTCCGCGTGGTGGATGTGCCGCTCCAGGAACATCACCACGTGCGCCATGCAGGCCCGGTCCAGGTTCCTCACCAGCCGCTCCAGCCTCTCGCGCGTGTGGTCCTTCAGGGACTCGGACGCCTCGAAGTTGCGGAAAGTGATGGCGAGGTGCATGGCGCGGGGCCTCCATGGCGGTGGAACGTCACATGACCGCCATGATGACAGATCGGTCCGGGCCCGGACGCAACCCCGCCTGGAACCCCGTTCAGCGACTGACCTGGCTCAGGACGATGGCCTTCTGGTCCGTCCATTCCAGGGCGGCCGAGACGGCGAAGCGCGGCCCCCGGGCGTGGAAGGTGAGGTGGCGGCCGTCCTCGGAGAGCGCGCCCGCGCCCCAGGCGGTGTACTCGCCGTCGAGCAGGAGCAGGCCCTGCACCACCGACCAGCGGCCTCGCCGCTCCCCGAAGCTGTAGCTGCCGTCCCCGCGCAGGACCAGGGAGGCGAAGGTGCTCGCCACGGGCGAGCCGTCGATGGCGTAGGCGGTCATCTGGTAGCGGGCGAGCACCCCGGACTCCGCGTCCGCCGGGAGGGCCTGGAAGGGCGTGGGCGGGCTCACCTGGGCCAGGGTGCCGGTCTGCCGCACCTCGAGGGCCACCGAGACGCTGCTCACCCCGGTGACCTTGACCTCGTAGAGCGCGCCGGACCCGTCGCGCACCTCACAGGCCGCCCCGGCGACCACCGGGGACTTCGTCCCGAAGGCGTCGCCCGCGACGCAGCGGATGCCGAACTTCGCCGCGAAGAGCCGCGACTGGACCACCAGGTCTGCCGAGGACGGGTCGGCCAGCGCCTGGGTGCGCAGCTCGATGCCGCGCGAGAGAGGGACGAGAACGGGCGCGGCCCGGACGGCGGCGGGCACCAGGGTGAGTGCGAGGAGCAGATGGCGCATGTCGACGGGAAGGAGCTTGCAGGCTCCGGGCCGCCGCTCCCCCAGAGGGAAGCGCAGCGGCAAACCCTGGGTGTTTCTCGTCGGCCGGGTGTTGCCGGACCTGAGCCACGGACCAGATTCGGTTGACAGGGCCCCCTTGTCCCACCTACGGGACGCCGCCTCCTCACCAATGACCTCGAACCGCCTCCTCACCTCGACCCTCCTGGCAGGGCTCCTGTCCGTTCCGGGCGTCCGCGCCGAGGAAGGGATGTGGACCTTCGACAACTTCCCCAGCGCCCGCGTGCAGAACACCTACGGCTTCTCGCCGGGTCAGGCCTGGCTGGACCACGTGCGGCTGTCGAGCGTGCGGCTCGCCCTGGGGTGCTCGGGGAGCTTCGTCTCGCCGAACGGCCTGGTGATGACCAACCACCACTGCGCGCGCCGGTGCATCCAGGACCTGTCCACGCCGCAGCAGGACCTGACCGCGTCCGGCTTCTACGCCAGGACTCAGGCCGAGGAGCGGACGTGTCCCCGGATGGAGATCAACCAGCTGGTGGGGATGCAGGACGTGACCGCGCGGGTCCAGGGGGCGACCAAGGGCCTCTCGGGCGAGGCGTTCAACCGCGCGCAGAAGGCCGAGTTCGCGCGCATCGAGAAGGCCTGCCAGACCTCGGACCAGCTGCGGTGCGAGGTGGTCACGCTCTACCACGGCGGCCTCTACCAGCTGCACACCTACAAGCGGTGGAGGAAGGACGTGCGGCTGGTGTTCGCTCCCGAGGAGTCCATCGCCTTCTTCGGCGGGGACCCGGACAACTTCAACTTCCCCCGCTACGACCTGGACGTCAGCTTCGTCCGCGTCTACGAGGACGGGGAGCCGCTGCAGACGCCCGAGTACTTCCGCTGGAGCGACGCCGGGCCGCGCGAGGGCGAGCTGACCTTCGTTTCCGGGAATCCGGGGCACACCAGCCGGCTCCTGACGGTGGCGCAGCTGGCGTCGCTGCGGGACGAGACGATTCCCCTCAAGCTCGAGCGGCTGGCGCAGGAGCGAGGCTGGGTGGCGCAGTTCGCCGAGCGCGGCACCGAGGCCCGCCGGATCAGCCGGGACACGCTGTTTGGCGTGGAGAACGCCTACAAGGCCTGGTTCGGGCGGCGGGACGCGCTCACCGACCCGGTCTTCTTCGCCTCCAAGGTGAAGGAGGAACAGTCGCTCCGGGCGCGGGTGGCGAAGGTCCCTGCGCTGCAGAAGGAGGTCGGCGGCGCGTGGGACGCCATCGCCCAGGCGACCCGGGTGGAGGAGAAGCTGGAGCGGGAGACGACCTGGATCCGCTCGGAGTCCAAGTACTACTCGGAGCTGTTCGGCATCGCCCGTAATCTGGTCTGGGGCGTGGCCGAGCGGCAGAAGCCGGACACCGAGCGCTACCGCGAGTTCACCGACGCGCGGCTGCCGGCCACCGAGCTGGTGACGTTCAGCAAGGCGCCCATCCACTCCGAGCTGGAGGTGGAGCTGCTCACCCTGGGCCTCACCAAGATGCGCGAGGAGCTCGGGGCCGACCACCCGTACGTCCACGAGGTGCTGGGGAAGGAGTCACCCCGCCAGCTGGCGACCCGGGTGGTGCAGGGCACCAAGCTCTACGACGTGGCGCTGCGGCGCTCGCTGTGGAACGGCGGCCCGGCGGCAATCGCCGCCTCCGAGGATCCGATGATCGGCCTGGTGCGGCGGCTGGACCCGGAGATGCGCGCGGCGCGGAAGGCGTACGAGGACCAGGTGGAGTCGGTGGTGCGGAAGAACTCCGAGCTCATCGCCAAGGCCCGTTTCCAGCTCGAGGGGACCCGCAACTACCCCGACGCGACGTTCACCCCCCGGCTGTCGTACGGCTCGGTCCGCGGTTGGACGCGGGAGGACGGAGTCCAGGTCAAGCCGTTCACCGACTTTGCGGGCGCGTTCACCCGGGCCACCGGCGAGCCGCCGTTCGACCTGCCGCAGTCCTGGCTCAAGGCGAAGGACCGGCTCACCCCCACGACGCCGTTCGACTTCGTGACCACCAACGACATCATCGGTGGCAACTCGGGGTCGCCGGTCGTCAACCGGAGCGCGGAGGTCGTGGGCCTGGTGTTCGACGGCAACCTGCCCTCGCTCGGCGGCGACTACGGCTTCGACCTCCGGAACAACCGCACGGTGGCGGTGGACAGCCGCGCGCTGACCGAGGCGCTGCGGGTGGTTTACGGGGCGGACCGGCTGGTCCAGGAGCTCCAGCCTGCGGCGGCCCGGACCACCGGGCCCCGGTAGCGACGAAGGCCCGGCCGGTAACGAGGTGTCTGGCACCTCGACGCCCCCGCCGGTAGTCCGTCAGTGCAGGAGCGACTCGAGCGGCTTGTCCTGCGTCGTCCCCTGCTTCCGGGTCCAGTCGATGACCGGGGTCTGGGCCACCACCCCGGTCTCGCCGGGGTTCGGGTCCAGCCGCTCGAAGGGAAAGTTGTCGCCGCCGAAGTAGAGGTACTCGAAGGTGGCCAGCGAGTACGTGGCCGCCGGGTCGAGCGCCTTGCCCTTCACCGTCCAGCCGCCGTCCTTCTTTGCCATCCCGTCGTAGACCGCCGCCGGGTTGTCGAGCGCGGCCGCCAGGTCCTTGCCCTTCAGCTTCACGGTGAGGAGCGAGTCGTCGAACGGCATCACCGTGTAGACGTTGCCCGGGGTGATGGGACCGGGCGGGACGCCGCCGCGGAACGCCTTCTTGTTCAGCACCACCACGTCCACGCCCAGCCGCGTGCGGATGGCGCGGGTGTACCAGGTGTAGAGGGTGGCCGAGCTCGCGTCGATGCCGCTCCGGGTGTAGCCGATCTTCTCGCCCAGGGCCTCGTCGTGCTTCTTCACCCAGGTCTGCAGCCGGGCGGCGAGCTCCGGGTCCGGCGCCGGCGCGCCCTGCCCGCCCACGACGTCCACCACCTTGGTGTCCAGCCCCACCAGCCGCTGCCCCGCCGGACGGCTCGCGTCCACCGTCAGCTCGGCGCGCAGGTACCTCTCCCAGCGACGGCCCGGGCTCACCAGCGGCGTGGTCCCGACCTTCCGGTCCACCGGGGTGTGGCAGTGGCCCCCGGCCAGCAGCGCGAGCCTCCAGTCCGGGTGCTTGGCGAGGATGGGCTCGAGCACCGTGGGGCACTCGTCGGCAATGACGATGACCACGTCGGCGCCCGCCTTGCGGACCGCGGGGATGGCCTGCTGGAGCGCGGGCTCGTAGGAGATCACCTCGTTCCCGTAGAAGCGGCCGGACATCACCGTCTTCGCCACGTTGCCTGCCGACAACCCCACCACGCCGATCTTCACCCCGCCGCGCTCGAAGATGACGTACGGCTTCAGCCCCAGGTCGTACTGCTTGTCCGCCTTGTTCCCCGGGGGGCGGATGTTGGACGAGACGTACGGGAAGCCACCGGTGGAGCGCAGCGTGTCGAACTGCTCGCGGCCGAAGTCGAGCTCATGGTTGCCCATGGCGCTCGCCGCGTAGCCCATGCGGGCCATCGCCTCGGCGGCGGGCTCGCCCTGGAAGAAGGAGGAGAGGGAGGGGCCGCTGAAGTGGTCGCCGGTGGAGAGGACCAGCGTCTTGCCGTCCTTGCACGCCGGGGCGCCGTCCTTGCCGATCTTCCCCGGGCAGTGGCCCTCCTTCGAGGTCCAGTACCCGAGCGTCTCGGCGGCGCCGCCCTTCGGAATGTCGCCCTCGGTGTTGGGCAGGAGGTGACCGTTCTCGTCTCCGGTGACCAGGACGAGGACCGTCTGGGACGCGGCCGCGGCCGGAGCCAGCGGGGCCAGGGACACTGCAGCGACGAGGGCCGGAACGAGGGCTGGGAGGCGCATCGGGGCCCCGGTCGCTACCACATCCCGGGGCGCCCGGGGATCAGTAATAGCGCTTCCGCTTGCTGCTGGGCAGCACGCCCAGCACCTCGCGGTACTTGGCCACTGTTCGCCGGGCGATGTCGATGCCCTGGGAGCGGAGCAGCTCGACGATCTTCTGGTCCGAGTAGGGGCTCCGGGCATCCTCGGCGGAGACGATCAGCTTGATGTGGTTTTTCACCGCCTCACTGGCGATGTCGTCCCCGGCGACGCGGGCGATGGAGCTGTTGAAGAAGTACTTCAGCTCGAAGATCCCCTGCGGGGTGTGCACGTACTTGGCGGTGGTGACGCGGCTCACCGTCGACTCGTGCATCCCGATGTCCTCGGCCACGTCGCGGAGGATGAGCGGCTTGAGGAAGGCGATGCCCTTGTCCAGGAAGTCCCGCTGGAACTTCACGATGCTCTCGGTGACCTTGTAGATGGTCCGCTGGCGCTGGTGGATGCTGCGGATGAGCCACTGCGCCGAGCGCATCTTGTCCTGGATGAACTCCTTGGCCTTGGGGTTCTTGCCCGCGCCGTCGCGCAGCGCCGCCCGGTACATCGCTGAGATGCGGAGCTTGCTGAGCCCGTCGTCGTTCAGCACGACGGTGTACTCCTCCCCCAGCTTGTACACGAACACGTCCGGGGTGATGTACTGGGCATCCTCGCCCGACCAGTTGCGGCCCGGCTTGGGGTCCAGCTTGTTGAGCAGCTTGCTGGCCTCCACCACGTCCTGGAGGTCGATCTTCAGCTCGCGGGCGATGGCCGGCAGGTTCTTCGACTCGAGCAGCTTGAGGTAGCGCTTGAGGATGATGGAGAGCAGCTGCGCCCGGCTGTCCTTGAGCGCCGCGGCCTGGATCAGCAGGCACTCCTGGAGGTCGCGCGCGCCGCACCCCTTGGGCTCGAGCTGGTGGATCTTCCGTAGCGTCCGCTCCGCCACCCCGATGGGCACGTCCGCCTCGTTGGTCAGGCGGATGAGCGGGTCTCCCTCGACGTCGGCGAGCTTGAGGTAGCCGTCGTCGTCCAGGTTGCCGAGGATCAACGAGGCGACTCGACGCTCGGCCTCGTTGAGCTTGAGGAAGCCCAGCTGGGCCTCGAGGTGGTGAGCCAGGTCCTCCCGCTCGACCAGGTTGGCCTCGAAGCTCGGGAGGTCGTCGGTGGCGACGTTGTTCTTGTTGGAGGCGGTGGTGGGCTCGTTGAACTGGTAGCTGTTGAAGTAGGCGTCCCAGTCGATCTCGGCGGGGCCCTCCCCCTTGACCTCCTCGGCCCGCTCGGGCGGTTTGACCTCCAGGACCTGGGCGGGGGTCTCGCTGGTCTCGGCCTCGAGGCTGGCCTCCCCGGGGGCCTTCTCGTCGATGTTCCCGTCGGCGGTCTCCTCGGGCTGCTCGAGGAGGGGGTTGGTCTCCATCTCCTCGCGGACCGTCTCGAGGAGCTCCATCCGGGACAGCTGGAGCAGCTTGATCGCCTGCTGCAGCTGGGGGGTCATCACCAGCGTCTGCGTCAGCCGAAGGTTCTGCTTCAGTTCCATTGCCATGCGCGGCGGCCCCGGTCCTACATCAAAGACCGTGCCAAGCTACCAACGGCGAGGAAGTGGCGTCCAGGGCCGATGGCCTGGACGGCCGCTGACTGGCCGGATTTCCCAAGAATCTTGGGCGATTCTGCCCAGGGCGACTTGACTTCTCCGGGGTGCTCTGATGCGGCTGGCTCGTGTCGTGCAGGAGCCCACCGCGGGGTCCATCGGGCCGTCCGGCTCCGTCCGGTTCCTCATCCGCCCGGAATGCGGCGCGTTTCTGGCATGCGACGCGCGCGCACACGCCCCGGCTGATCCGATGGGGGGCCCGCGAGCACCTTGCCAGCGGACGCCCGGCTCCTGACGGGGCCGAGCGGCAAGGGGGTGGGGCAGTTTCGAGCCGCGAGTCGTCCGGAGTCTCCCACCGGCCGGCGCACCTCGGCCGCCCGTGGCCCGACGGCTCCTGGGGCTCGCTCACCCGATGCGAGCCGACCCGTGCCCGGCCGCTTCTCACTCGATGAGCCGGAACCGCTCGCCCAGGTAGACGCTCCGCGCGCGCGTCGACTCGGCCAGGGCCCGGGGCGTGCCCTCCTCGATCACCTGCCCCTGGGCGATGAGGTACGCCCGGTCGACGATGCGGAGGGTGTCCTGCACGTTGTGGTCGGTGATGAGCACGCCCAGCCCGCGCTCCTTGAGCCGGGCGATCTGCCGCTGGAGGTCGCCGACGTTGATCGGGTCCACCCCGGCGAAGGGCTCGTCGAAGAGCATGAAGCGCGGCGCGGGGATGAGCGAACGGGCGATCTCCGCCCGGCGCCGCTCGCCGCCCGAGAGCTGCTCGCCGAGCGACTCGGCCACGGTGGTGAGCCCGAACTCCTCGAGCAGCGCCTGTGCCCGGGCCTCGCGCGCCGCCCGCCCGAGCGCCGGGTTCAGCTCGAGCACCGCGAGGAAGTTCTGGCGCACCGTGAGCCGCCGGAAGATGGAGGGCTCCTGCGGCAGGTAGCCGAGCCCGGCGCGCGCCCGCCGGTGGATGGGGAGCCCGCTGAGCTCCACGCCCCCGAGCCACACCCGCCCGGCCTCCGCCGGGACGAGCCCGACCACCATGTTGAAGGTCGTGGTCTTCCCTGCCCCGTTGGGGCCGAGGAGGCCGACGATCTCCCCCGGCGCGACCTCGAGGCGCACCCCGTCCACCACCCGGCGCCGGCGGTAGGCCTTCACCAGGCCCTCGGCGAGGAGCCGGTCCGGCATCAGGGAGCCTTCGCCGGGGGCGCGGGCGCGGGCTTCTTCTGGCCCGGCTCCTTGCCCTTGGACTCGAGGACCCCCTTCACCCGCTCCACCTCGATGAGGTCGGTGTCCACGTAGAACACCACCTTGTCGCCCTTCATGGTGTTGGTGCCCTGGCGCGCCTCGGGGTTGCCGGTGAGGACCAGGACCTCCTTCACCGTGTCGTAGTCGGCGTGGTCGCCGTGGGCCCAGCGGTCGCCGTCCACCGCCACCACGTTTCCGAAGCACTCGAGCCGGGTGATCTGCGTGGCGTCCTTGCCGAGGTAGTGGCCGATGGAGCGGTCGCAGGTGAGGGTGGTGGTGTTGCGCACCATCCTCACGTGGCCGGTGCAGACGAAGCGCTGCTGGGTGCCCTCCATCCGTCCCTTGTCGCAGTCGACGAAGACCGGGTTCTCCGGCGTGGCGATCGCCGTGCGACTGCCGTCGGCCGGAGCAGGGGCCGCCGCCGGTGCCTTCCCGGGACGCGCGGGCGCCGGCTTCGCGGACCTGGGCGGCGCGCTGGTCTGGGCCTGGGCCGCGGGCCTCGGCACCGCGAGCAGGAGCAGGAGCAGGAGAGCACCGCGGAGGCGCCGCCCGCTGCTCACCCCCCCGCACCAGGGGGAGGCCTGCGGAGCGTCGCAGGGGCGCCGCGCAGCGAGGCTCACAGCGCGCTCACCCGGCTCTGCATCCCGTCGAACTCGTACAGGTCCTCGCGCAGATGCAGGTCGAACGCTTGCGCCCGGAGCCAGTACGCGTTCGGGCCCTGGACCTCGACCGGGCTCGTCCCGGTGGCGTGCATGGTGGGCGAGTCCAGGTGCGCGCTCTCGGTCTTCCCGGTGAGGCCGGTGGGCGTCCGCAGCTGCACCCCGCCCCAGACGTCGATGCCGCGGGACAGCAGGTTGCCGCGTGCGGCGTGGGTCTCGATGCGCGTCGCCGGCGGCATCCGCCCGGTGATCGCCGTGGCCTCGCGGGTGAGCACGTCGAGCGTCCCGGGGCCGGAGAGCACGTCGGCCGAGGAGCGCTCGTAAGCCATGCTCTCCGAGTGGCCCACCGCGGTCAGCACCGAGCCCCGGTAGCTGCGCAGCCGCACCTCGTGCAGGGTGACCTCGGGCGGGGGCGGGCCGTCGTCCTTCGGCGGCGACCCGCAGGCGGCGATCAGGAGCAGGCTTGCGAGCGCGAACCTCACCGGCACCCTCAACGGCCTAGCACGCTTTGGTCTTCCATCGCTGGTGCATCCAGACCCACTGCTCGGGGTGGGCACGGATGGCGGCCTCGATGCGGGCGGTGAACCGGGCGGTCAGCTCCACGGCGTCGCGCTCGGGGTCGCCGGTCCGGGGCACCTCCAGCTCCTCGGAGCTCGGGCGGTAGGTCCCGTCCTCGCGCTTGTGGACCAGGCAGACCAGGGCCGCGGCCCCGGTGCGCAGCACGAGGTCCGCCGCCGCGCGGGGGGTGGCCGCCAGCCGGCCGAAGAACGGGACGAAGACGTTCTGCACGTTGGTGTCCTGGTCGATGAGCATCGCCAGCAGCTCGCCCTTGCGGAGCGTCCTGAGCAGCGACACCGCGGCCCCGGGCTGTCCGCGCCAGATGTTCCGCACGCCGCCGGCCGCCCGGAAGCGGTCGACGAGCCGGGTCAGCCGCGGGTCGACGTTCTCCTTGCCCACCGCGTGGAGCGGGAGCCCGTGCCGGGCCACACCCCAGGCCTGGAGCTCCCAGTTCCCGAGGTGGGCGGCGACGCAGACCGCCCCCTTCCCGGCGGTGTGCGCCCGGTCCATGGCGGCCAGCGCGTCGCCCGAGCAGTCCACCAGCCGGTCGAACTGGCCTTGCGACAGCCGCGGGGCCACCGCCACCTCCAGCGCCGCGGTGCCGAGGTGCCGGAAGCACCGCCGGGCCAGGTCGAGCCGGGCCGCGTCGGTCATCTCCGGAAAGGCGATGGAGAGGCTGGCCAGCGCCTTCTTCCGCTCGCCGGGGGCGAGGTGGAACGCCGCGCTCCCCAGGGCCCGGCCGAGCGCCTGGGCCCAGCCGAGCGGGAGGAGGCCGACGAGGGCGAGCGCGGTGCGGAGGAGCCCGTAGCGGAGGGTACGCTTCAGGCGCTTGGACAGGGGTGGTGCCACCGTGGGAAACGAGGGGACCCATATGGCACAGCGGGAGTGGAACTTCGACGGACTGGTGGGCCCCACCCACAACTACGCCGGGCTCTCGCCGGGGAACCTCGCGTCACAGGCGAACGACGGCAACGTCGCCAACCCGCGCGAGGCGGCGCTCCAGGGCCTGGAGAAGATGCGCTTCGTGGCGGGCCTGGGGGTGGGCCAGGCGGTGCTGCCGCCGCACCCCCGGCCCTCCCTGCGGACGCTGCGGGCGCTGGGCTACGTGGGCACCGACGAGCAGGTGCTGGCGCAGGTGCTGGTGGAGGACGAGTTCCTGCTCCGGCTGTGCTCGAGCGCCGCGGCGATGTGGACCGCGAACGCCGCCACCTGCGCGCCCTCGAGCGACAGCGCGGACGGCCGGATGCACCTCACCGTCGCCAACCTCCAGGCGATGTTCCACCGGGTGATCGAGGGCCAGACGACGGACGCGGTGCTCCGCGCCATCTTCGCGGACGAGCGGCGCTTCGCGGTGCACGCCCCCCTGCCCGGCGGCGGCCACTTCGCCGACGAGGGAGCAGCGAACCACATCCGGCTCTGGGTCGAGGGCCGCCCGGCGATGCACCTCTTCGCCTGGGGAAGGAGCACCTGGCACCCGGTGAAGGGGCCCGACCGCTTCCCGGCGCGGCAGACGCTGGAGGCGTCGCACGCGCTGGCGCGGCTGCACCAGCTCCATCCGGACGCCTGCCTCTTCCCGCAGCAGTCGCCGGCGGGCATCGACGGCGGGGCGTTCCACACCGACGTGCTGGCGGTGGGGAACGACGGCTTCCTCATGCTGCACGAGGAGGCCTTCATCGCCGTCGAGCCTCTGCTCCACACGCTCCGCAGCCGGCTCGGCGACGGGTTCCGCTGGGTGATGGCGGGCGCCCGCGAGCTGCCCCTGGCCGAGGCGGTGTTCGGCTACCCGTTCAACAGCCAGGTCCTGACCCTGCCGGAGGGGACGATGTGCATCGTGGCGCCCATCGAGTCACGGCAGCGGCCGAAGCCGCGCGCGTTCCTCGAGCGGGTGGTGGCCGAGGACAACCCGGTCAAGCAGGTGCACTACCTGGACGTGCGCCAGTCGATGAACAACGGCGGCGGCCCGGCCTGCCTGCGCCAGCGCATCCGGCTCACCGAGGAGGAGCGCGCGGCTGTCACGGCGCGGGTGTTCCTCGATCAGGCGCTGGCGGTGGACCTGGAGGGCTGGATCCGCCGGCACTACCGGGACCGGCTGGTGGTCCGCGACCTGGCCGACCCGGCGCTGGCCCGGGAGTCGATGACCGCGCTGGACGAGCTGACGCGCATCCTCCGGCTGGGCAGCGTGTACGACTTCCAGCAGACCGCCTGAGCGCCGGCGCTCAGGGCAAGGGCTCACCCCGTGGCGGGTGGTCCGGAGCGGAGCTGCGGCTGGCAGGCGGTGCCGGTCGTCTCGGCGAGCGGGCAGTACGTTGCGTCGAGGTGACCGGAGAGGTGCGCGGCGCCGAACGCCAGGTCGACCGAGATGACGGTGTGCGCACCGGACTGCGGCAATCCGACGCTCTCCACGTTCACCGAGCCGCTGTTCGGGCCGAGTGCACCGAAGGTGATGCACTCGCGAGTCCAGAACAGGAGCGGGTACGAGTACAGCCCGGCGGTCGAGAGGGTGCGCGCGACGGTGTAGCTCCCGGTGACCAGCGGCTGGAGCGAGCTCCCGTTCCAGTTGTAGAGCCCCACCTCGAGCAGGTTCATCTCGCTCGAGGGCCTCTGCTGTCCGTTGAGGATGGCGCAGAGGTCCTCCTGGTCTCCGGCGGCGACGAGGGTCACCCCGTTGTCCAGCACGAAGAACACCGCCTCCTTCACCGCCACCTCGTGACCCTGCACCTTGCCGTCGAGCGAGCCGGCTCCCGAGCCACACCCGAGCAGCAACGAGGCAACGACGAGGACGACGCCGATTCTCGACATGACTCCCCCCAGGTGCCAGACGGCTCGCCGGGTGTGACCTTACCCTGACGCGGGGGGACGCGCTCCCCGCGCTGCGGCGGGAGCTCGGGTCGCCAGCCAGGGACCGAGGGCGGCGGCTACTCGGCGCAGGTGGGCCGTTCGTCCGCCGGGTAGAAGGTCGCGATGCCGTAGGTGCCGTTGCGGGTGCCGCAGGCGATCTTGAAGCGCTGGCCGCCCAGGTCGCTGGCGGCGTAGACGCCGACCGCGTTCTTGCCCTCGCGGGGGCAGCAGCGGACGAAGGCCCGGGTGCCGAGCGCGACGAGTGCCACGGGGTCGTGGTCCAGGGTGAAGCCGCCCACCTCCTTGACCGCGCAGGACCAGGGGGCGACGCCGACGAAGCGGAAGGTGAGCTGGCCGCCCTTGAGCGGAGTGCTGCCGTCGACCGGTCCGCGGTAGCAGACCTTGCCCTCCTGCTCGAGCTGTGCGTAACGCGGCAGCCAGTGGAGCCCGCCGATCTTCCCGCGGGTCCAGTCGTCTCCGCAGAAAACGTGGGTGAAGGCGTTGCGCGGGCCGCTGCCGACCCACAGCGCGGTGAGCCATTCGGAGTTGTCCGCGCGGTTGCCGGAGCGGCCGGCGCGGGAGAGGGCGCGCTGGATGCGAGGGTCCTCGATGTGGGCGCGGAAGAAGCGCTCGACGTCGCCGCGGCTGACCGAGGCATCGGGCCGGGCGGGGCACATCTGGAGGACCTCACGGTCGCTGGCGGTGAGCGCGGGGAGCTCGCGGAAGAGCGGCGTGGAGTCGCAGCGCGTCGCGCACCGTGAGGGGCCGCCCGTCCCGGAGCTCGAGGCGCCGGTGGAGGCCGGAGCGAGCCCACCCGCCTCGCGGCAGACGACCCAGCCGGGGCCCGCGGGCGTGTCGAGCTTGCACCAGCGGCGGTCCGGGCCCCCGTTCTTGAGGATCCGGTAGGCCTTGCCGGGCTCGAGGTGATCGACGACCCGATAGCTCCCCGGCTGGTCGACGGCGTCGGTGGCCGTGGCGGGAGTGAAGCTGCCGGCGTCGGCGAAGGCGAGGAGCAGGACGAGGCGGGCGAGCGTCATCGGGGGCGCGGGGCCAGAGCAGAGGCCCCGGTCGAAGCCGAGGTGGAGGTGCCGTCGGTCGCCGCTCGAGACGACTCGCCCCGCCCGGCCAATCGACCGAGCGGGGCGTTCCTCGTCGAGACGAGATGCGGGCCGAGGCCTACTGCTTGGCGAAGGGTCCGGCCGGGCCGCCGCAGCCGGGCGTCAACGAGACAGACGGCGAGGTGAGCACCGACTCGTCCGGGTAGCTGTAGGCGTGATGGATCGCGCTCGACGGCGACTGGGACGCGAACCACTGTACCAGCGCCTCGTTCTGCGGGTGGTAGGTGAATCCGTTCATCGTCATCGGGAAGAGCTCGTTGGGCATCCCTTCGATCACATCTCCCGTCTCGAGGTTGTCCTGGCACAGCCCGGTGGGAGCCTGCCACCACGGAGTGGCGTTGTTCACGAATGGATCGGCGAAGGTCTCAGCGAGCTCGTGGCTCAACGCGGTGATGTCGGACAATCCACCCCCGAAGATCCCAGGGGTGATCCAGCTCGAGTAGTTGAAGAGGTAGCGACGCTCGCGGAACTTGTTCGAGGCGCTTCCGGGCTCGAAGTCATACTCGTGGAAGCCGAGGACGCAGCAGGTGCCCGGCGCCGGGTAGCCTGGGAAGTAGAGGTACGTGTCGGGAAAGAGGAGGGTCGTGATGTCGGCGGTGGTCATGTCGCCGTCGTGCTCGGCGGCGCCGATGATGGTGGACGTGTCGGTCGAAGTCGGCGGGACGAGCGCGTTGATGAAGGCGTTGATGTTGACGAGCACGTAGCGGATGTTGCAGTTCGCGTCGACGTTGTAGAAGTACGTGCCGCGGATCAGGGTCATGACGCGCTCGCGCTTCACCGATGGGCGCAGGATGGTGTGCCAGTCGTCGTCGGAGTGCTTGAAGAACGAGGCTCGGTGGACCGCGTCGGTGAACTGGGTGGGACGCTCGCTCGAGCTGTACCAGGCGTTCTCGAAGAGCGGCGAGTTCAGCACCGGTGTGACGTGCGGCGTCGCGGAACGGTACAGACGGACCAGCGTTCCGTCCGCCTTGGCGCAGTACCGGATGCTGCCGTCGGCCAGCCGCAGGTCGATGGCCACCGGGATGATGGGCGCGTTGATCCTCGTGGTGTGATCGCTCGCGTTGTCCCCGAACGGCGGCCGCCCGACCATGGTGTACGGCCATGTGAACTGGGGCTGTGAGGCCGAGCCGTACGGGTCGGTCCACCAGCCCGGGAGGTAGAAGTAGCTGGAGAAGTTCACCACCGAGTCGATGCCGAGCACCGATCCATTCGCAGCGCGGCCGAGCACTCCGCCTGCTCCCTCACTCGGTCCTGTGCCGTGGAGCACCGAGAGGGTCGTTCCGTCGGGAATCTGATCGTCATCGAGTGCGGGCGCTGCGAGCATGAGCGCCGACACGACAAGCGGCATGAACATGAGGGATCCCTCCTGTAAGGCATTAGCCGACGATGTGCGGTCGGTGGGGTGTCCGTAGTTCAGGCGCCTGCCTGACAGCAAGCCATTGCTGATGCAGATTCAGCGAGAATCCTTGGGGTTTGTGGTGCTCGCCCCACGCCTTGAGGGGGTACGCCGTGACTCAGGGCAGTGATTCCGTCGAGGTGGTGCCCAGCGTCCCCGTTGAGGTGCCCCGTTGAGGTGCCAGACACCTCGTTACCAGGCCTGCGCGCGCAGGAGACGTTGTCGTCGAGCTGTCTCGGCTAGCGGCCCTGAACACGTTGCGGCCCGGCGCCCGCGGTGCCGGCGTCGGGAGGCTCGAGCCCGTCGAGCCCTCTGGCCGGGTCGAGCGCGCGAAATGTCTCCGTGTCCACTGCGGTGCGCAGCCGGTCCATCCACGCGCGGGTGCCGGTGTCCGCGTCCTGTCCGGACAGCGAGACGGCGACCTCGACCTCGTGGAGGGCCTCCCGTGGGCGCTTGAGGGCCTCGTACAGCTCGGCGGCCTGGCGGTGCAGCCCGGGCTCCCCGGGGGCGAGGCGCATGGCGGTCTGGACCAGGTCGAGCGCGCGGCCGTAGCGCCCCTCGACGCGGTAGGTCTCGGCCTGGGTGAGGACGAGCCGGGTGCGGGGACCACCGGCGCCGAGGAAGGGCTGGATGCGCTCGAGGGCGGCGCGGGCCAGGGCGGGCCGGCCCTCGGCGACGAGGTACCCGGCGAGGGCGAAGGCGATCTCGGCGTCGCCGGGCTTCCGGGCGATGGCGGACTCGAGGGTGCGGATGGCGTCGCGGCGGCGGCCGAGCCTGGCGAGGGCCTCGGCGCGGGGGAGCGCGACGTCCTGGCCGGCCTGCTCGGCGGTGTCGAGCAGGACCAGCGCGCCCGCGGGGTCGCCGGTCTGGAGGCGGATGCGGGCGGCGGTGACGGTGAGCGCGGCGGACTCGGGGCGACCCTCGAAGGCGAGCAGGGCGCGGTCGAGGAGCCCGCGCGCGTCATCGATGCGGCCGCGCCTCCAGAGCTCGGGCACGATGAGGTCCACGTGCGACGGGGTCTCGCCGACCAGGTTCCAGAGCGCGTCGACGTCGCGGGCCCGGGGGAGCGACTCGGCGAGGACGGTGGCTGTCTCGGCCCCGGACTCGAGCGCGAGCCGCTCCTCGACCAGGGCTTGCGTGGCGGCGCCGAGCTGGAACAGGGCGCGGGCGACGACGCGGTGGGTGTCGGGGTCGAGCGGCTGGAGGAACAGGGCGCGGTTGAGCCAGGCGAGCGCGACGCGGGGCTGGCCGCCGGGGCGGGTGGCCTCGGTCCATCCGGCGATGCGGTAGAGGACGGCGTCGGCGGGGTGGCGGTCCACGAGGGCGCGGGCCTCGTCACGGACGCTCGCGGCATCTCCGGTGGCATGGGCGGCGAGCCGGGCCTCGGCGCGGGCGGCCGAGTCGGTGCCCCGGACCAGGCCGAGGACGGCGAGGAGCGCGAGGACGGCGAGACCGGCGAGCGCCGGGGTGCGGCGGAGGGGCCGCTCGTGCTGCTCGACCCAGGGACCCGAGGCGATGCCCAGGGCGACGGCAGCGGCGGTGGCGCAGGCGGGGAGCTCGAGCGCGAAGTCGAACAGGTCGTGGAGGACCAGGGCGCCCACCCCGGCCCAGGCGGCCAGCACGAGCGGGCCGTTGCCGGCGCGCGCGGTCCGGAGCGTGGCCCAGGCGGCGACGGCGACGAGGCCCACGGCGGCGGGGATGCCGAGCTCGGTGGCGAGCTGGAGGGGGAGGTTCTCCGGGTACTCGAAGGTGAAGGTCAGGGTGGAGTGAGGGGTCTGCCAGCGCGGGAAGGCGACGGCAAAGGTGCCGCGGCCGAGGCCGGTGAGCCAGGCGGCGAGCGCGGGCCGGGAGAACATCGGCCAGAGGTCGATCTTGGAAGAGCGGAGCTTCTCGACCGTGTCGACGGTGGCCAGCTCGGCGCCGATGCGGTCCAGGGCGAGGTAGCCGGCGACGAGGGCCACGGCGCCCACGGCGAGGGCGACCGGGATGGCGCGTCCGGCGGTGCCGCGGGCGTCACGGCGGCGGAGGAGCAGGAGGAGGAGGGCGAGCTGTCCGGCGCACCAGAAGGCGATGCCGCCGCGGGAGAGCGAGAGGAAGGCGGCGGCCCCGACGGCGACGGCGGCGGCGAGCCGGAGGGCCTGGCGCGGGCGCTGGGGGTGGCTGTCGGCGGCGAGGCCGAGGAGGAGGGCCGAGGCGAGCGTGGCGAAGGCGGCGAGGTGGTTCGGGTTGCCGAAGGGGGTGAGGAACGGGAGCAGGCCGTTCTGGAATCGGTACACACCGAAGAGGGTTGAGGCGTCGGCGAGCGCGTGGCCGAAGCCGATCAAGGCGACGGCGAGGCCGGTGAGGCCGATGCCGGCGGCGAGCTGCCGGCGGCGGGTACGTGAGCGGCAGAGGCCAGCGGCGGCGACGAGGGCGGCGGCGGCGGAGAGCGAGCCGGCGAGCGCGGCGGCGGTGGCGGGCGGGTCGTGGGAGAGCGGGCGCCAGCCGTCGAGGCCGAGCGGGACCAGGGCGAAGGCGCGGAGCTCGCCGAGGGGTGGGCTCAGCAGCGCGAGGAGCGCGGGTGGGAGCGGGACGAGCTGGAGTGCGCAGAGGCCGGCGACGGAGAGCGGAAGGAGCGCGAGTGGCGGAACGACGAGCCGGCCCGAGTCGGAGGCGACGAGGAGTGCCAGGGCGGTGGCGGAGAGCACCGCGGCCAGGACCGCGGCGCCGGGTGGAGCGCCTCCGAGCCAGAGCGTGGGCCCGGCGACGGTGGCCACGAGGGCGACGGTGGCGGCGCGTCGGAGTGGCTCGGTCCTTCGGGAGGGCTGCGCCATGGACGGAGGGAAGACGGCCATGCTACGCGACCCGGCCCATGTCTCGGTATTTCCTCTGGGCGTCGGTGCTGTGCGTGCTGGTCTTCGGACCGGCGTGCAAGGGCGACTGCCGGAAACTCGCGGAGAAGCTCTGCCAGTGCGCGGCGAACACCGCGGACAAGAACCTGTGCATCCAGACCGCGGCGACGGAGCAGGGCCGGGTGGGGACCACGTCGACGGACGAGCAGGTCTGCGCCAGCCTGTACGATGGGTGTGACTGCCACACGATCAACACGCCGCAGGGGAAGGTGGCGTGTGGGATTGCCCGG
>Ga0335069_10001456_pt1 | contig 38289 bp, 29 predicted proteins | sample Lox_Sample_11_FD_206714 | JGI IMG/M metagenome (GOLD analysis project Ga0335069, IMG submission 206714) | Soil microbial communities from Loxahatchee National Wildlife Refuge, Florida, United States - Lox_Sample_1.1 | ecosystem: Environmental > Terrestrial > Soil > Wetlands | place: USA...
ACGCCGGCACGTTCCAGAGCCACCGCCAGCTTCAGCGGAGTCTGTCCGCCGAACTGGACGATGACGCCCCACGGCTTTTCGAACCGTACGATCTCCATCACGTCTTCGAACGTCAGCGGCTCGAAGTACAGACGATCCGACGTGTCGTAATCAGTGGAAACCGTCTCGGGATTGCAATTCACCATGATGGTTTCGAAACCGGCACGACGCAGCGCGAGCGCGGCATGCACGCAGCAGTAGTCGAACTCGATCCCCTGCCCGATTCGATTCGGGCCGCCGCCCAGAATCATCACCTTGCGGCGGTCGTCCGGCTCGGCTTCTTCGTCCGTCTCGTAGGTTGAATAGAAATAGGGGGTGAACGCCTGAAATTCCGCGCCGCACGTATCGACAAGCTTGAAGACCGGATGCACCCCGTGATCGATTCGAAGCTTGCGAATCGAGGTCTCGTCAACACCGCGCAAATCTGCGATGCGCCGATCGGAGAATCCCATCTGCTTGAGTTCGAGCATCCGGGCGCGATCGAGATCGCCTTCGGCTATCCGCGATTCGGTCTTGACGATCTCCTCAATCGAATCGAGAAACCACGGATCGATTTTCGTCAGCTTGTGTACTTCCTGAATAGAAAGACCGAGTCGGATTGCGTCGGCGAGATAAAAGATTCGATGGCTGTTCGGAGTCGCAAGACGGGCGCGCACCTCGTTGAGGGCTGCCTCGCGACCAAGACCGTTGATTCTGCTTTCGAAGCCGTGCGACCCGATTTCGAGCGAGCGCAGCGCCTTCTGCATCGATTCCTTGAATGTGCGCCCGATCGACATCGCCTCGCCGACGGATTTCATCTGCGGGCCAAGTTCGTCGATCGCGCCGCGGAACTTCTCGAACGTAAAACGTGGCACTTTGGTGACGACGTAGTCGATGGTCGGCTCGAAACACGCCGGCGTCATCCGCGTGATGTCGTTCGGAATCTCGTCGAGCCGATAACCGACCGCAAGACGCGCTGCGATCTTCGCGATCGGAAAACCGGTCGCCTTCGACGCGAGCGCAGAGCTTCGCGACACCCGCGGATTCATCTCGATTACAACCATTCGGCCGTTCGCAGGATCGACGGCAAACTGGATATTCGACCCGCCCGTATCTACGCCGATTTCGCGAATGATGCGCAGCGACGCATCGCGCATCACCTGATACTCCTTGTCGGTGAGCGTCTGGGCGGGAGCGACGGTGATCGAATCGCCGGTATGGACACCCATCGGATCGAGATTTTCGATCGAGCAGATGATGACGACGTTGTCCGCCGTGTCGCGCATCACCTCAAGCTCGAATTCCTTCCATCCCTCGATCGATTCCTCGAGCAGTACTTCGTGGCTCGGCGACATGTCGAGGCCCCATGCGACGCGCGCGCGGAACTCCTCGTGGCTTCGCGCGATCGAGCCTCCGGTGCCGCCAAGAGTGCGCGACGGACGAATAATCAGCGGAAGACCCAGGCGTGTTCGTACGCGCTCGGCCTCTGCAAGCGAATGCACAACTTCCGACGCCGGAACTTCGAGGCCGATTTTGAGCATCGCGGCCTTGAACAAATCGCGATCCTCCGCCTTTTTTATGGCGGCGAGCTTCGCGCCGATCAACTCGACTCCGTAACGATCCAGAACTCCTGACTCGGCCAGCTCGATCGCGAGGTTCAGCGCCGTCTGGCCGCCAACCGTGGGCAACAGAGCGTCGGGACGTTCCTTCTCGATAATTTTCGCAATCGCGTCGGCCGTCATCGGCTCGATATACGTGCGGTCCGCCAACTCCGGATCGGTCATGATCGTCGCCGGATTCGAGTTGATCAGGATCAGGCGCAGGCCTTCCTCGCGCAGCGCCTTGACGGCCTGCGTTCCCGAGTAATCGAACTCGCACGCCTGTCCGATGACGATCGGACCGGAGCCAATCAGGAGAACCGATTTGATGTCTTTTCGAAGCGGCATTTAGGACCGTAAGCGTTGTTGCTCGGACGCGATTAGTTGACGTTTCACTTTTCGGCCCCGTTCGCTTCCGCGATTCTGTCCAGCGACTCGGCCCCATAACGCGGAAACGCCTCGACGAGAGCTCGGAAGCGATTGAACAGATAAGAGGCGTCGTGAGGACCCGGGGAAGCCTCGGGATGATACTGAACCGAGAAGAACGGCGCACCGATTCCGCGTAACCCCTCGACGGTTTTGTCATTCAGATTAAGATGCGAAATCTCGGCGCGTCCTTTCACCGATTCGATATCGACCACGAATCCGTGATTCTGCGACGTTATCTCAACGCGCCGCGTTCGCAAGTCCATCACGGGATGGTTCGCGCCGTGATGGCCAAAATCGAGCTTGTAGGTGCGACCGCCCAGCGCGAGACCGAGGATCTGATGTCCGAGGCAAATTCCAAAGACCGGTTTCTTGCCGAGCACCCCGCGCACCGCTTCGATTGCGTATGGAAGCGCAGCAGGGTCTGCCGGGCCATTGGAAAGAAACACACCGTCAGGATTAAGGCCCAGGATGTCGGACGCGGTCGCCGTAGCCGGAAGCACCTTCACGCGAAATCCGGTGGCTACCAGCCGGCGCAGGATGTTTTGCTTGATTCCGTAATCGAGCGCGACAACAAGCGGGGCATCGGAAAGTTCATCGCGTCCGAACTTCCGATAGCCGTGGCCAAGCTTCCATTCTCCGATCTCCCAATCGTAAGCGCTCGCGCAGGTGACCTCTTTGACAAGATCGAGACCCACCAAACCCCGCGAAGCCTTTGCCTTGCGCACCAGCGACTCGGGATTCAGATCGCAGCTTGAGATCACGGCTTCCTGCGCGCCATGCGTGCGGATATGGCGAACGAGCGCACGCGTGTCGATTCCTTCGATTCCGACCACGCCCGCATTCGCCAGATACTCACCGAGCGCGAGTTCCGAGCGCCAGTTCGAAGGACGCGGCCAGCATTCGCGCACGACAAACCCTTCGACATACACGCGCGAGGACTCCGCGTCCTCGCGATTCACGCCGACGTTTCCGATCTCAGGGTAGGTCATGCATACGATCTGGCCCTTGTAGGACGGATCGGTAAGAACCTCCTGATAGCCGGTCATCGCGGTGTTAAACACCACTTCGCCGACGGTTTCGCCGATCGCGCCGAACGCCCGGCCATGGAAAACCGTGCCGTCGGCAAGCGCCAGTATTGCGGTCCTTGCCTCCATCATCTCCCGCTCGATCCGCGTGAGTCGTAAACGATTTCACCTCCGACGATCGTTAGCATCGCCTTGCCCGTCAGGCTCATTCCCATGAACGGAGTGTTGCGGCTTCGCGAAAGAAACCGACGCGGATCGACGCTCCATTCAAGCGACGGGTCGAGAACCGTAACATCCGCAACCGCGCCAGGCGAGAGCGTGCCGGCGTCGAGGCGAAGCAGTCGGGCCGGATTCAACGACATCATCTCGATCATTCGGGTCGCGCTGAGAACACCATCATGAAACAGCCCGAAAGCGAGGCCGACCGCCGTCTCAAGGCCGACAACTCCATTGGCTGACCGCGATAGGAAGGCAGCTTCACGATGCGAAAGCGGTCCCATCCCCTGCGGGCCGGCGAAGCATCCCACCAGATGTGCGAGCTGCTTCGAGCTTGGATCGTGGGGCGCGTGATCGGTTGCGATCATGTCGATGATGCCGTCGCGGATTGCCTCACGAATCGCCTTCACGTCGGCGCGATTTCTGAGCGGCGGATTCATCTTCGCGTTGGGTCCCCAACGCAGAAATGCGGTTTCATCGAGCGCGAAATGATGCGGCGTGACCTCGCACGTAACCCTGGTTGCGCCGCTGCGCGCCTCACGCACGAGGCGTACCGATTCGGCGCACGACAGATGCGCGATATGCACAGGCGCGTCGCTTGCCTTCGCGATATTCAAATCGCGTCTGATCCGTCGCGACTCCGCCGCGACCGGATAACCGGTGACGCCGAGACGTCTCGACACCTCGCCGGCGTTGACGGGAGCCTCGGCCGACAGTTCCCGATCCTCTTCGTGAAGCGAAATCACGAGACCGAGCCGGTTCACTTCGACCATCGCACGCGCGAGCAACTCCGGGTCGTCGATCGGGATGCCATCGTCGGAGAAGAGCCGCGCGCCCGCCGCCACCATCGCTTCGAAATCTACCAGCTCCGTACCCCCGAGCGAGCGCGTTACAGCAGATACCGGCACAAGGCGCGCTGAGTGCGCCGCGGCCGAACGATCCAGCATGTAGCGCGTGATTTCGGGGGAATCGTTGACCGGGAAGGTGTTCGCCATCGCAGCCACGGCCGTGAATCCACCCGCCGCCGCGGCGCGAAGTCCTGATAGAACCGTCTCCTTTTCAGGAAAGCCGGGGTCGCGAAGGTGAACATGCGGATCGATCAAACCCGGCGCGATCCATTTGCCGACTGCGTCGATTACCGTCGTTTCGGTTGCGGCTTTTTCATGCGCGACGATACGCCCATTATCGAGCAACACGTCAGCAAGCTCATCGCGTCCGTTGGCCGGATCGATCACGCGTCCGCCGCGAAGAAGAATCGAAGTCACGGCGTGGTTCCCGGCTCCCTGAGAGATTCGACCATCGAATGGATTGTCGCACGATCGTGCGTCTTGCCACTGCCTTCCGCGCCGGGAGGAGCAAGGCGGACCTGCACGCGCTCGGCGCGCGAGGTGGGAATATTCTTGCCTACGTAGTTCGGACGAATCGGCACCGCGCGATGCCCACGATCGATGAGCACCGCGATTTTGACTGCTGCAGGCCGGCCCTTTTGCCACAGCATCCCCATCGCGCGCTGAACGGTCCATCCGCTGTTCATCACGTCATCGACGAGGACTATGACGCGGCCATCGGTCGAAAAATCCTCCGCACCGTCAGCAGAGTGGAAAGCGTCTGCTCCGCGACCGTACACGTCGAGGACCGCGCAGGGCACGCGGATTCCGGTTTGCGCCTCGATCTGCTCGCGCAGGCGCAGGGCGAGAATTGCGCCTCGACTGGCGATTCCGACGATCGCGCAATGTTCCAGCGGAGGAGAATCTGCGAGGATCTGCGCGCCGAGCGTCTGAACGCATTTCGCAACCTCGGCGGCGTTCATGATCTCGCGCTGGGGTCCGCGCTTGTACGGCTCGTAGCCGGCCTCCTCAGCCTGTTTGACGCTGTCGAAGACGGCGAGCGAACCCTCGTCGATCCAGCCTCGAACGTAATCTGCGAGGCTTTCATCGAAGCGGTAGTAGCGATGCGTCCGCGCGTGCCCGACAATCTCCGCCGACAGCTCGCGCTCGCAGAAATCGCATCGGAGCAGCAGCACTTGCATCGCCACGGTCCGCGCGAGCCTGAATCGCGGCGCGAGATACGCGCTTTCAGAGCGCGTGATGCAATTCGGATTTGGACATCGCGGCGTAGGTTCGGACTTGAATCGTATGGTTGGAAGACCCGGCGCACGCGTCCCGAGTTTTGCAGCGGCGTTCTGCAAAAGCCACGCGATGAGCGCCATGCGGACCGGAACTCCTGCGGCAGCCTGCTCGAAGTAGACCGCGCGCGGGTCCGTATCGAGTTCGTAAGCGAGTTCGCCGGTGCGCGGCAGCGGATGCATCACGACGGCCTCGTGCGTTCGGCTGGTGCGCAATGCGCGTGCATCAAACCGTACGTAGTCCGCGGGCTGCCCGCTCTGATTGAGCAATCGCTCCTTCTGCAGTCGCGTGACGTAGAACGCGTCAAGCGCCTTCGGAGGCTGCCCGGCGGGAATCTGATCGAGCGGCATTTCAGACGTGAAAAGGGCCATCTGATGCGGCGCACTGGGCGTCAGATAGAGCGCATCGAGGCCGCCTGCGAGCCCCTTAAGCTCTTCCATCGTGACCGTCGAAAAGCTGTAGTTGCTTTCGGCGCGCACGCGCTCGAGAACATAATCCGGAACGTCCATCCCCGCCGTCGGCACTGCCACGATACTCGCGCCGAAACGCGACAGCGCGTAGATGAGCGAATGAACTGTGCGTCCGTGTTTGAGATCGCCGCACAGCGCGATCGTCAACCCTTTGAGGTGCCCCTTCTTGCGGCGCAGGATGAACAAATCGCACAGCGTCTGCGTCGGATGCTCGCGGCTGCCGTCTCCCGCGTTGAGGATCGGAACCGAAGCGTATTGCGCAGCCACGCGCGCGGCGCCGTCTTTCGGATGACGCAGCACGATCAAATCCGCATAGCCGCTGACAACGCGAACAGTGTCGGCGAGACTCTCTCCTTTCGCCGCGGAGCTCGCTTGCATGTCGGCAGAGCTGATTACCGAACCGCCCAGGCGATGCATCGAGGATTCGAAACTCAGCCGCGTGCGCGTCGACGGCTCATAAAACAGCGTCGCCATGATCAGGCCGTTTGCGAGTTCAAGCCTTTCGCCGCGCGACAGCGCATCGGAGAACTGATCGGCCAGCACAAAGATGCGTTCAATTTCGGATATTGAAAGGTCTTCGATCGAGACTACGTCGTATTTTGCGAGCCGGGCCATGTTCATCGCGCCTCGCCTACGAGCACAGCGTCGAAGCCGTCAACCTCGGTCAGCTTGACGTAAACGCGCTGGCCGCCGGGCGTCGGCAGGTTCTTGCCGACGTAGTCCGCACGGATTGGAATTTCGCGCTCCCCGCGATCGACGAGTACGGCAAGCTGGATTGACTCGGGCCGCCCGAGATCCGCCAGCGCATCCAGAGCGGCGCGCACCGTTCGCCCCGTATAGAGTACGTCATCGACGAGGACAACGCGCTTGGAATCCAACGAAAACGGTATATCGCGTCCGAGCAATCGAGGATCGCCTGGGGTGCTCCTGGCGTCGTCGCGATAAGACGAAATATCGAGCGTGCCGAACGGTACCTCGCGTTGTCCCGCTCCCTTCAGCGCTTCGACTATACGCCGGGCAAGCGTGGCCCCGCGTCTGAGCACACCGATGACGACGACGTTGCCGGCGCCGTTATTGTTCTCATCGATCTCATGCGCAAGTCGTTTGACCGCGCGCTCAACCGAGGCAGCGTCGAGCGCCACATTTGCGGCGGTGGGACTCATACGCCTAAAAAAAAGCCCGGCCGCCGATGCGGTCGAGCGTCTCCATCGATGAATACATTGCCGAGTTCCTTTCCGTCCTCGCAGTGACGGGTTAAAGGTCCCTCGAATTATAGCCGGATCACTTCTCTATCGGAACATCGCCGGACAACTAATTCCCCATCGCGGCCTCGATCTGTGGAAAAACTTTCGTGCGCCGCCTCGCGGGCGGCGCGATCGGCCCGCCTATCGGCCCCGCCCGCCGGATTCGAGCTTGCGCAGGCGCTGCTCCTGGTCGCGGACCTGGACCGTGATTTTGTCATCGAAGCGCTCGATCTTGCGCGCCAGCGTACTCAATGTCTTGTTGGTCTGCTTGAGTTCGGAGGCAAGCTTGCGCGACGTGGTGTCGGCACTGGACGCGATTTCTTCCTTGACCGCATTCACCGAATGCGCCAATTCGCGAACCACCTCTCGCGAAGGGGCCGCAGGATGAATCGCGGCGCGCGCGGCTTGCGCTTGAGTGGCCAGTTCGCCGCGGATGGAAGCATCGAGATTGCCGAGCTGCTCGCGAAACTCAACGCGGGTGCGTCCAATCATCTCGCCCAACCTGACCATCTCGGCGCCGAATTCCGAGCGCAGACTGCCGATAATCGCGCGATTTTCGCCTATCTGATCGGAAAGGAAACGGATTTGGCCGCCCACCTCGGAGAACTGGCCGAACAGCTCGTCTTTGAGCTTGTCCAGCCTGCCGCCAATGCCCGATACGGCCTCGATTACGAGTTCAAACCGGACGCCCAGTTCTTCCAGCATGGTGCCAATTTTGGCGATCGCTTCGTCGGCCACCGTCGCCTCCCCCTTTACGGCATCAATGGACGATTCTGCCGAACCTGCTCCATCGTATCGGCAGCCATCCGGAGCCGTCGCTGTCCCAAGACCAATAGATGATCATCGCGCGTCCCTCAACCTCATCGAGGTCGACGAATCCCCAGAACCGGCTATCGTAGCTCCGGTCGCGATTGTCGCCCATCACGAAAATCTTTCCGGGCGGAACCGTGACCGGGCCGAAATAATCGCGCGGGCTCATCGGAGAGCGGTCATGATCCAGCACCTCGAAGTGGGCGTGCGGATCGTCGATCGGCGCTCCGTTCAGGATCACCTTCCCGCCCTGCACCTGGATGGTATCTCCTGCCACGCCTATGACACGCTTGATGAAATCCTTGCTCTGGTCGGGAGGAAAAACAAATACGACGACGTCGCCGCGATGCACGGATTCAAAACGTATCAGGTAACGGCCAAGCGGAAGTCCGGGGATTTCCAGTCCCAGAATCGAGTCGGGCACGCGGAGCCCGTAGAGCACCTTGTTGACGAGAATATGGTCGCCGATCAGCAGCGTCGGCTCCATCGATCCCGACGGTATCTTGTATGCCTGCACCAAAAAGGTGCGGATTATTATCGCCAGCGCAAGTGCGATTCCAAATGCCTCGGCATACTCGCGAACAACTGATTTGTGCGATACCGGCGCTTCCGATGTCTGTTCCTGCGCGGCAGGTGCGCCGTTGCGACGCTTCAGAGCGGGTTCCTGCAAGGGTGTCACTCTCCAACCTTCAGCAGCGCGAGGAAGGCTTCCTGCGGAATCTCGACACGTCCGACCTGTTTCATCCGCTTTTTGCCTTCCTTCTGCTTTTCGAGGAGTTTGCGTTTGCGCGTAATATCGCCGCCGTAACATTTGGCGGTGACGTTCTTGCGCAGCGCTTTGACCGATTCGCGAGCGATAATCTTTGCACCGACGGCGGCCTGGATTGCGATTTCAAACATCTGACGCGGGATGAGCTCGCGCATCTTTTCGCATAGCGCCCGGCCGCGCTCGTAAGCCTTGTCGCGATGCACGATGATGGATAGCGCGTCGACTACTTCGCCGTTAATTCGAATATCCAATTTAACCAGAGGCCCCGCGCGGAAGTCCAGAAACTCATAATCCAGCGAGGCATAGCCGCGGCTGACCGATTTTAGGCGATCGTAAAAATCGAACACGATCTCCGCCAGCGGCAATTCGTAATGGAGCATCACGCGATGCTCATCGAGGTATTTCAGGTCGCGCTGCAGGCCGCGGCGCTCCTCGCATAGGTTCATTACCGCTCCGACAAACTCGTCGGGCATATGAATCGATGCGAGAATGAACGGCTCCTCGACCGCCTCGATCCTCGTTTCCTCGGGCAGCAGAGCGGGATTGTCGACCAGCATCACCTCGCCGTCCGTTGTGCGCACGCGATATTCGACCGTCGGAGCGGTGACGATGAGTCCGATCCCGAACTCGCGTTCGAGCCGCTCCTGCGTGATTTCCATATGAAGGAGGCCAAGGAATCCGGCGCGGAATCCGAATCCGAGAGCCTGCGAGCTTTCCGGCTCGCATACGAAACTTGCGTCGTTCAGGCGAAGTTTTTCGATCGCGTCGCGCAGGGCCGGATACTGATTGGCTTCGGTCGGATAAATTCCGGCGAAGACCATCGGCTTCAGTTCCTTAAAGCCCGGCAGTGGATGCGCCGCCGGAGCTTCGACGGCGGTTAGCGTGTCACCGACCCGCATGTCCTGCACGCGTCGAATTCCGGCGACAACGAATCCGACCTCTCCGGGACCGAGCATCTCCGCCGGGCGCTCGTGCGGCGTGAAATGCCCCAGCCGCATAACCTCGCCGTCGGTCGCTGTCGCCATCAGGCGGACTCTCATACCCTTGCACAGCTCTCCGCCGAATACGCGCACCAGACCGATAACGCCCTCGTAGGGGTCGAACCAACTATCGAAAATCAGCGCGCGCACGCCCGGTTCGTCGCTGGGGCGCGGAGGCGGTATCCGCTTGACGATCGCTTCAAGCGTCTCATCAATTCCGATTCCTTCCTTGGCGCTGGCTAGGATCGCGTCGGACGCGTCAAGGCCGATAATCTCCTCGATCTGATGGCGCGTGCGCTCGATATCCGCGCCCGGGAGGTCGATCTTGTTAATCACCGGGATGATTTCGAGGCCGTGGTCGAGCGCCATGTACACGTTCGCGAGCGTCTGCGCTTCGACGCCCTGGCTCGCATCGACAACCAGCAGGGCGCCTTCGCATGCGGCGAGGCTGCGGGAAACTTCGTAGGCGAAATCGACGTGGCCCGGAGTGTCGATAAGGTTCAGAACGTAAACTCGCCCATCGGACGCGGTATACGAAAGGCGGACCGAGCGAGCCTTGATCGTGATTCCGCGCTCGCGTTCGAGGTCCATCGAATCGAGGAACTGCTCTTTGAGTTCGCGCTTGGAGAGCGCACCCGTCCGTTCGAGCAGACGATCGGCAAGAGTCGACTTGCCGTGATCGATGTGCGCGATGATGGAGAAATTACGAATCGATTCGGGGGCGGTCATTTTAAGCCGATGAGGCCGCGCGCTCCTTGAAATATCCGAACGTCGTCGCGAGACCGTCGCGAATCGAGGTTTCGGGACGCCATCCGAGGACTTTTCCGGCCCGCGCGGGCGATATCACGGAGCGCCGCTGCTCTCCCCCACGCGCCGCGGCGTATTCGGGGCGCAGCGTCGTTCCGGCAGCCGAAGCCAGCGCGGCGTAGAGTTCGTTGACGCTGGTCTCGACACCCGTGCCGATGTTGACGGCTCCGACTGTGTTGGCGCTGAGGGCGGCGATATTCGCGCGCACCACATCGCCGACGAAAACATAGTCGCGCGTCTGGCCGCCGTCGCCGTATATCGAGCACGCCTTGTTTTCGAGAATTCGTCCGCAGAAGATGGCCACAACCCCCGCTTCGCCATGCGGATCCTGACGCGGGCCGTAGACGTTGCCGTAGCGCAGCGCGACGTAATCGATCTTGTATTCGTTGCGATAGAAAAACAGGTAGCTCTCAGTCGCGCTCTTCGCGACGCCGTAAGGGCTCACCGGGCGCAGCGGATGGCTTTCGTCGCACGGAAACTGCTCCTGCTCGCCGTAGATCGCCCCGCCGGTTGACGAAAAGACCACGCGTTTGAGGCCGGAGCGTCGAGCAGATTCCATCAGATTCAAAAATCCAACCAGGTTCACCTGCGCGTCGAACGCAGGGTCTGCCACAGAGCGTCGCACATCCATCTGGGCCGCCAGATGATATATGACTTCGGGCGTCTCGGTCTGGATTGCGCGTTGGAGCGCGGCGGCGTCGCGCAAATCAACGTGATGAAATCGCGCGGCCGGGTTCACCTGCTGGCGTTTGCCCGTCGATAGGTCGTCGAGCACGCTCACCTGATGCTGTCCTGTCGCGACGAGCGCGTCGACGGTATGCGATCCTATAAATCCGGCGCCGCCGGTGACCATAATCCGCATGATTGTTACGCCGCTTAAACGGGACGACGCCCGATCGAGTAGTACTTCATCTCCAGAGCTTTCATCAGCGAGGGATCATACAGGTTGCGTCCATCGAAGATAACCGGCTGCTTGAGCGTCGAGCGGATGCGCTGAAAATTCGGATGCCGGAACTCGTTCCATTCGGTGAGAATCAGCAGCGCATCCGCGCCCTCGAGCGCTTCGTAATTGTTCTTATGATAGCTGATTCGATCGCCAAATACCTTGCGGGTGTTGTCCATCGCCTCCGGATCGTGAACGCGCACGCCCGCTTTTGCGGCAAGCAGCTCCTCGATCACAACCAACGACGGAGCCTCGCGCATGTCGTCGGTGCGCGGCTTGAATGCGAGACCCCAAATCGCGAACGTCCTGCCGGAAAGATCGTCGCCGAAATGCTGGCGCACGCGCCTGAGGATCGATCGCTTCTGACGATTGTTCACGTCCTCGGCAGACCGCAGCAGCTTGAAGTCGAGATTGTTCTCGGAGGCGGTATGGATAAGAGCCTGCACATCCTTCGGAAAGCATGAACCGCCGTATCCGACGCCCGGAAATAGGAACGACGACCCGATACGCCGATCGCTGCCCAAGCCGCGGCGCACGTCGTTGATTTCAGCGCCGACCGCCTCGCACAGGTTCGCAATCTCGTTGATGAACGAAATCCTGAGCGCGAGCATCGAGTTGCACGCGTATTTCGTCAATTCTGCAGAGCGGGGGTCCATGATCAGGATGGGATTATCGGTGCGCGTGAATGACGAGTGCAGCTCGCGCAGGATGGCCGTCGACTGTTCGGTGCGGCTTCCAATCACGACCCGGTCGGGACGCATGAAATCCTCGATCGCGGAACCCTCCTTCAGAAATTCGGGCACCGAACAACAATCGATCTTGTGCTTGCCAAACTTCTGTGCGATCGCCTGCACCTTGTCGTTCGTGCCGACCGGGACGGTGCTCTTGACCGCGACTATGTGATAGCCGGTGACGGCGCGCGCAACGCTCTCGGCGGCGCTCATCACCCCGCTTAAGTCGGCGGCGCCGTTCGCGCTCATCGGAGTACCTACCGCGATGAACGAGATCATCGATTGCGCAACCGCATCCGCAGCGTCGGTGGTGAAACGAAGTCGGCCCTCGTCGATATTGCGGCGGACCAGTTCCTCGAGCCCCGGTTCGTATATCGGAACCTTGCCGCTGTTGAGCGCGTTTATGCGCTCGGCATCGATATCGACGCAGATCACCTCGTTGCCGCTCTCCGCGTAGCAGGTCCCGCTGACCAGACCGACATACCCGGTCCCAATCACCGCGATATTCATCTAGACACCTCAGAATTCCTCACGAACCGTGTAGATCGGCTTGCGCTGTGACTCATGATACGTGCGCGCCAGCATCTCGCCTAACAATCCGATACTGACGAACTGGACTCCGACCACGAGCAACAACACAGCGAGCAGAAGAGCGGGACGCGCGGCAAGCTGCGCACCCATCACGAGTTTTTCCAAGACAAGAATCGTCGTCCACAAAAGTCCAAGTCCAGCCAGCACCAGACCGATAAGGCCGAACACCTGGATCGGACGCGTCGAATAGCCGGACAAAAACTTGACCGTGATCAGGTCAAGAAACGTCCTGAGGATGCGCCCCGCACCATACTTCGACTCCCCGGAGCGTCGCGGACGAAATCCGACTTCGAGCTCGGCGACCCTCGCTCCCTGCTCCGCAGCGATCGCCGGCACGAAGCGGTGCATCTCGCCATAGAGCATCAGGCTTCGCGCGAGTTCGCCTCGGTACGCCTTGAGCGTGCATCCGTAGTCGTGCAGCTCGACGCCCGTCATCCAGGAAATCAACCGGTTCGCTGCGATCGACGGTATGCGGCGAGAGAAAGTCGCGCCCTTCCATCGCTCGGTGCGCCATCCGCTGACGAGATCATTTCCATTTGATCGCAGACTCTCGACCAGTCGCGGAATGTCGGCCGGGTCGTTCTCTCCATCACCGTCGATCGCGACGACGATATCACCGGTTGAACGCTGAAATCCGCACTGGAGGCCTGCTGTCTGTCCGGTATTGCGCGCGAGTCTGACAACGCGCACGTGCGCGTCTTCGGCCTTGATCTTGCGCAGCTCGTCGATGCTTCCGTCCGTGCTCCCGTCGTCGACGAACAGCACTTCGTAGGAAACATTCATCGAGGCAAGAACACGGCTTAGCTCTTCATAGAGCGGGCGCAAATTATCCCGCTCATTGAAGAGCGGGATCACGACGGAGATATCCATCGGGAATGATGCGAATCGGTGAGTTCAATAAATCCGCGATAACGTTGATCGACTTCCTCCCATGTCAGTTGCAGGAGTCGATCGAGCGAGAATTTCTCAACCACGTAAGAGGCAAGCACGGTTCCGTACACAACTCCCGTGCGCAGGACGGTTTCCGTCAGCCTGCCGTGACGCGCAAGAAATCCCATCAGACCGCCTGCGAACGTGTCGCCGGCCCCTGTCGGATCGATCACCTCTTCGAGCGGCCAGGCTGGTACTGCGAACATTCCTTCGCGGCTGAACTGCAGGACGCCATACTCGCCGCGTTTGACGAGCACGGTCTTGGGTCCCATTTTGAGAATCGCCCTTCCCGCCTTGACCAGATTTTGCTCGCCGCTCAGCAGGCGCGCCTCTTCATCGTTGATCGTCAGGATATCGAGCTTGCCGAGAAGCTTGGTCAGCGCGGGGCGCGCATTGTTGATCCAGAAATCCATCGTGTCAGCCGCGACCACCTTGGGGCTGCGCACCTGCGATACGACCCAGTATTGGAGCTCGGGCGAGATGTTGGCGAGAAACAGGAAATCGCAGCGCTCCTGGTCGGGCAGGAGCTTGGGCTGAAATCCCTCGAAGACGTTGAGCGCGAGCTTGATGGTGTCGCGGCGATTCATGTCCTCGTGATAGCGCCCGTGCCATCGAAACGTTTCGCCGTCGCGACGCTCGAGGCCGCGAATGTCGATATTGCGGTCAGTGAAGATGCGCTCGTGTTCGGGTCGAAAATCCCTGCCTACGACCGCCACGACGCTCACCGGCGCAAAGAATCGCGCTGCGACTGCGAAATAACTCGCGGCGCCGCCAAGCGCGTCTTTCGCGCCGCCATGATCGGTTTCGACCGTGTCGTAGGCAACCGATCCAACCACAACGATGCTCATATTTTTCGAATTATCCTTTTGATGCGGGACTTGGGCCGCGAATATCTCTATTGAGCGTCGACCTTTACGTATTTTCCGATAATCGGCGCAAGGTCTGACAGGCGGCGCGGCGGAATCACGGAACGGTCGGTTATGATCGCGCCCTTCAGCGCGCTCGAGCATCCGCAGGTCCGGTCGCGACCTCCGATCGCGGAGGCCAACTGTGCGACGGCCTTTTGCGCGACCTCGACGTTGAGCCGCATCACTCGCAGAATCTCGCCTATATCAACCGCGGCGACGCTCTGATGCCAGCAGTCGTAATCAGTCACCAGCACAAGCGTCGCGTAACAAAGCTCGGCTTCGCGGGCGAGGCGCGCCTCTTGCATCGCGGTCATCGAAATGACGTCGGCGCCCCACCATTGGAACAGCTTGGATTCGGCGCGTGTGGAAAACTGCGGCCCCTCGATGCACAGATACGTCCCGCCGTCATGCGCGGTCGCGCCGACAGCGCGCGCTGCCGCCACAAGGTCTTTGCTCAACGCGGCACATACGGGATCGGCGAGCGATACGTGGCCAACGATCCCTTCTCCGAAGAAGGTCATCGGTCGCTTGATCGTTCGATCGATAAACTGATCGGGAACAACGAGTTCGCCCGGCTTGATTTCCTCGCGCAGGCTTCCGGCCGTGCTGACCGAGAGAAGTTGCTGTGCACCCAGCTTCTTCATCCCGTAGATGTTGGCGCGGAAGTTTATCTCCGACGGCATGATGCGATGGCCGCGGCCGTGGCGCGAGAGAAATACCACCTCGGTGTCGCCGATCGTTCCGACATAAAAGGGATCGGACGGAGGCCCGAACGGGGTCGCAATCTCCACTTGTTCGAGGTTGCCAATCCCGCCCATCTGGTAGAATCCGCTGCCGCCGATTACCCCAAGAATTGTCTTCGCCATGGATCGCTTTTGACTCGCTCCGCTAATCGATGAATTTGCGGAAGTTGCCCGCGGATATCACGCAGCGCGACGCTTTGCGTAGAGCTGTCCGCATGCCGCCGCGATATCCCCGCCCCTGCTCTCGCGAATCGTTGCGGTCAGGTTACCGTGAGCAAGGATGCCTTGAAAGGCCTCGACAGCGGCGCGAGGGCTTGGCTCGAAGCCCGAACCTTCGAACGGGTTGAAGAAGATAAGGTTGACCTTGGCCTTGAGCGGCGCGAGCAGCTTAACCAAGCGCTTCGCGTCGTCACGCGAATCGTTGACTCCCCGCAGCATCACGTATTCGAAGGTGATTCGGTCGCGCTGCTTGATCGGGAGGCGGCGGCATGCGTCGAGCAGCGTCGCAAGCGGATAACGCCTGTTGATGGGGGCAAGCCGGTTGCGAAGCTCGTCGGTCGTGGCATGAAGCGACACCGCCAGACGGACGGAAATATCCTGGAGCAGACGCTCCATCATCGGCACGATTCCGACAGTCGAGACAGTGATGCGCCGGGGCGAAATCGCCATCCCCCACGGTGCACTCATAATCTGAAGCGTCTTCAGCAAGCGAGGATAATTCGCGAGCGGCTCGCCCATCCCCATGAAAACGTAATTGCTCAGCTCCTCGCTCTCGGCCAACTCGCGGCGCGCGAGGAAGATCTGAGAGAGCATCTCGCCGACGCTCAGATTGCGGCGCAAAGCCATCCGCGCTGTGGCGCAGAACTCGCACGCCATCGCGCATCCCGCCTGGCTTGAGATGCACAGCGTGACCCGCTCGCCGCTTGGGATGATAACGGTCTCGATTGCCTCGCCGTCGCTCAGGCCGACGAGCAGTTTTCGCGTGCCGTCGGATGAGCGTGCAACGGCGGAAACGACGCCGCATCCAATCTTAAAGCGATTCTTTAGGTTATAACGAAGCCCTTGCGGCAGTTCGAGCATCGCGTCGAACGAAGACGCGGCGCGCGCGTAGAGCCATCCTGCGAGCTGACGAGCGCGAAACGCGCGCTCCCCCGCTTCTGCCACAACCGCTTCCAGCTCATCGAGCGTCATCCCGCGAATGTCGGGAAGCGACGTGCTTTGGACGTCGTCGCGAAGGGGCGTAGAGATGCTGTCGGATTGAGAATGCAAAACAGCTCGATTTTATCACGAAATTCGGCGCGAGCGAGTTGAACCTTCGGCCAAAAAAGACGGGCGTCGCCGAAACGACGCCCGTCGCATTCATGAATCTGTCGCAGCTAGACCAGGTCCGTTCCCGTGAAGAAGAAGGCGACCTCGCGCGCCGCAGTCTCGGGGGCGTCCGAGCCGTGGGATGCGTTCTTTTCGACGTCCTGACCGAAGTCGCGTCGAATTGTGCCGGGGTCGGCCTTCTTCGGGTCCGTCGCGCCCATCAGGTCGCGCCATCGCTTGATTGCGCCCTCGCCTTCAAGCGCCATCACCACGACAGGACCCGATGTCATGTAGTCACACAGCGACTTGTAGAACGGGCGTTCCTTATGGACATCATAAAAGCGCTCTGCGTCAGCGCGGGTGAGGCGAATCAGTCGCGCACCTCGAATCTTCAATCCGCTGGCTTCGATTCGCTTGATGATGTCTCCGATATGGCCGCGCGCGACCGCGTCGGGTTTGACAATCGCGAGCGTCGTTTCCATCACGCACGCTCCTCAAGCGCGGCCTTCATCGTAGAGCCGAGGTCGGCGGGGCTCATCGCCACCCGAATGCCCGCAGCCTTGAGCGCAGCGATCTTGTCTGCCGCGGTCCCGCGTCCGCCTGAGATAATCGCGCCCGCGTGACCCATCCTGCGTCCCTTCGGCGCAGTCTGCCCGGCGATAAACGCCACGACCGGCTTCTTTACGTTGTTCTTGATGTACTCGGCGGCCTCTTCCTCGGCAGTTCCGCCGATCTCGCCGATCATGATGATCGCGCGGGTCTTCGGGTCTTCGTTGAAGAGGCGCAGCGCGTCGGTATGACTCGTCCCGATCAGAGGATCTCCGCCGATTCCGATGCAGCTCGATTGGCCGAGTCCCAGCAGCGTGAGCTGATGCACCGCTTCGTAAGTCAGCGTGCCCGAGCGCGATACGACACCGATATCGCCCGGCTTATGGATATAGCCCGGCATGATTCCGATCTTGCACTCGCCCGGAGTGATGATACCGGGGCAATTCGGACCGATAAGCCGCGTCTTCGAGTCGCGCAGATAGCGCATCACCTTCACCATATCGAGAACGGGAATTCCCTCGGTGATGCACACGACCAGTTCGATTCCTGCCGCCGCGGCTTCGAGGATTGCGTCGGCGGCAAACGGAGGCGGCACATAGATCACGCTCGCGTTGGCGCCGGTCCTTTTTCGCGCCTGCTCGACGGTGTCGAAAATCGGGATGCCCTCGAAATCAGTTCCTCCCTTGCCCGGCACGACGCCGCCAACCATCTGCGTGCCGTATTCGCGACACGCGCGGGTGTGGAATTGTCCGGTGGCGCCGGTAATGCCCTGGGTGAGAACTCGGGTGTTCTTATCTACAAGAATGCTCATTGCGTTTTTCCGTCAGCGTATCGCTTCCACGACGCGGCGTGCGGCGTCGGCCATGTCGGACGCGGAGATCACCTTGATGCCGGATTCGGCCAGGATTTGTTTCCCCTTGTCGACGTTGGTGCCTTCCATCCTGACCACGAGCGGCACCGAAAGTTTCACCTGGCGGGCAGCCTCGACGACGCCCTGCGCGAGCACGTCGCACTGCATGATGCCGCCGAAGATATTGATCAGAACGCCGCGCACGCGCTTGTCGGCGAGCAGGATTCGGAACGCAGCCGCGACTTTCTCGGTGTTGGCTCCGCCGCCGACGTCTAGAAAATTCGCCGGCTCAGCGCCGTAATGCTTGACGATATCCATCGTCGCCATCGCCAGCCCTGCGCCGTTGACCATGCATCCGATATTGCCGTCGAGATGCACGTAGCTGAGATCGAATTTCGCCGCCTCAGTCTCGGCCGGATCCTCTTCGTTCGCATCGCGAAGCTCGCGGATATCGCCGTGGCGGAAAAGCCCGTTGTCATCGAACGACATCTTTGCGTCGAGGCAGATGACGCGTCCGTCTGCTGTGACGACCAGGGGATTGATCTCGATGAGCGAAGCGTCGGTCTCGAAGAACGCGCGATAGAGCGCCGTGAGGAGCGTGCCAAACTGTCCGACCTGCTTGTCCTTGAGTCCGAGGCCGAACGCGATCTTGCGGGCGAGAAATCCCGAAACGCCGAGCACCGGATCGATCGGCTCGGTCATGATCTTGTCGGGAGTTTTGGCGGCGACTTCCTCGATCTCCATCCCGCCCTCGGTGCTCGCGATCACAGACACCGCCTGCGCCTTGCGGTCAACGACCATGCCGAGATAAAGCTCGCGCGCGACCTGACTGGCTTCTTCCACATAGACACGCCGGACCACGCGTCCCTGCGGTCCCGTCTGATGCGTCACGAGCGCCTTGCCGAGCAGGCCGGCGGCGAACTGCCGCGCTTCATCGGCGCTGGAAACAAGCTTCACGCCGCCAGCCTTGCCGCGACCGCCTGCATGAATCTGCGCCTTGATGACAGCCTTTGGCTGGCCGAGGGCCGTGAATGCGGCAGCGGCTTCGTCAGGTGTCGAGGCCGGCTGGCCCTTTGGGACAGGCGCTCCGAAGCGTCCGAGCACCTGCTTTGCCTGAAATTCATGGATGTTCATTCAATTTCCTCTAGCTCTTCGGTACACCGGCGCGCCCGAAGCGAGCCCCGGTAAAATGCATGAGCCCGATCTTTAATCCTTGCCGTCTTATTCGTCGAGTGCGGCTTACGTTTACTTCGTGAACAGGTCGCGGAGCCACTTGACCGAGGCTTTGCGTCCGACCCATCCGATCGCAGTGGTCAGCGGAATGTTCTTCGGACAAACCTCGACGCAGTTCTGCGCGTTGCCGCAATCCGCGACGCCGCCGTCGCCCATCACCGCCTCGATACGCTCGTCTTCGTGCATTTTGCCCGTGGGATGCTGGCTCATCAGGTAAACTTGACCCATCACCGCGGGGCCCATGAACTTCGAATGCGAATTCACCTGCGGGCAGGCCTCGACGCAGCATCCGCACGTCATGCATCGCGAGAACAAATACGCGAATTGCTGGGTATCGGAATCGAGACGCGGTCCGGGCCCAAGATCGTAGCTGCCGTCGATCGGAATCCACGAATGGACTTTCTTGAGATTGTCGAACATCTTTTCGCGATCGACCCACAAGTCCCGGATAACCGGGAACTTCGTCATCGGTTCGATCGTCGTCGGATTCGGAAGCTCGCTGGCGATCGTGCTGCACGCCTGACGCACGCGTCCGTTAATTACCATCGTGCACGCGCCGCACACCTCTTCGAGGCAGTTGGCGTGAAAAACCGGGGGCGACACGGCTTTCCCACCACGGGTGACCGGATTCTGTCTGATCTCCATGAGCATCGAGACGACATTGTGATGCGCCTTGTAGGGGATCTCGAATTCCTCCCAGTACGCGGATGAATTCGGATCGTCCTGGCGCTTGATTTTCAACACCATCGTGCGTTCGGCCACGATCACATCTCCTGCCGGTTCAAGCGGCCTTCATCGTCGCGGATTTTTCCACGTCGTAGCGGCGCGGACGCGGCTTGATCAGGCTCACGTCCACGGGCGCCCACGAGAAGCGCGGGCCGTCGGATGACCACTGAGCCATGGTAGTCTTGAGGAAGTTGGCGTCGTCGCGCTCCGGGAACTCGGGCTTGTAGTGCGCACCGCGCGACTCGTTGCGATTGAGCGCGCCGAGCGTGATCGGACGCGCGAGTTCGAGCATGTTCCACAGATGGCGAACGAACAGCGCTTCCGTGTTCGCCCACTTGCCGCGATCGTTCAGCCCGATATTGCCCCAGCGCTCCTTGAGTTCGAGAATTTTCGCATCGGTCGCCTTGAGCTTGTCGTTGTAACGCACGACGGTGACGTTTTCCGTCATGATGTCGCCCAGCTCGCGCCAGATGGCGAACACGTTCTCGCGCCCGCTCATCTTGAAAATCTTGTCGAACGATTCCCGCTGACGAACAACTTCCTGCTCCCCGATTCGCTCGTTGCCGCCGTTGGGATGCGCTTTCGCGTAATCGGTCATCACCGGCGCCGACACCATGCCGGCATAGATGCACGAGAGCAGCGAATTCGCTCCCAAACGGTTCGCGCCGTGGTACTGGTACTCGCATTCGCCCGATGCGAACAGTCCCTTGATGTTGGTCTGCTGCTTGAAATCGACCCACAGACCGCCCATCGAGTAGTGCATCGCCGGGAAAATCTTCATCGGGACCTTACGGGGGTCCTGGCCGACGAATTTTTCGTAGATCTCGAGCACACCCGCGACCTTTGCGTTCAGAACCGCAGGATCGATATGGCTGACATCGAGGAAAACGAGCGGCTGCCCTTCGACGCCCAGCCCCATCTCGTACACGACCTTGTGAATCGCACGCGTCGCGATATCGCGCGGCACAAGATTGCCGTACGCGGGGTACATCTCCTCGAGGAAGTACCAGGGCTTGCCGTCCTTATAGGTCCACACGCGCCCGCCCTCGCCGCGAATCGATTCCGAGATCAGACGATTCTTGTCCTCGCCGGGCACTGCCGTCGGATGTACCTGGATGAATTCGCCGTTGGCGTAAATCGCACCCTGCTGGAAGCACGCGCTTGCAGCCGATCCGGTGTTGACGAGCGATTGCGTCGAACGGCCGTAAATCAGGCCCGGACCGCCGGTGGCGATCATCACCGTGTCGCCGGGGAAAGCGCGAATCTCCATCGAGCGGTTGTCGATCGCGCAGATTCCCTTGCAATCGCCCGACTCGTCCTGGATGTAGCTGAGCATCTCCCACGCTTCGAACTTGCGAACCAAGCCGGCCGCCTCGTAGCGGCGGACCTGCTCGTCGAGAGCGTACAAGAGTTGCTGTCCGGTGGTTGCGCCCGCGAACGCGGTACGATGATGCTTCGTTCCGCCAAAACGTCGGAAATCGAGAAGACCCTCAGGCGTACGGTTGAACATCACGCCCATCCGATCGAACAGGTAGATGATTCCGGGCGCGGCCTCGCACATCCCTTTGACCGGAGGCTGATCGGCAAGGAAGTCGCCGCCGTAAATCGTGTCGTCAAAGTGGATCATGGGCGAATCGCCTTCGCCCTTGGTATTGACGGCGCCGTTGATTCCGCCCTGTGCGCATACCGAATGCGAACGCTTGACCGGAACGATCGAGAACAGGTCGACCTTCTCGCCCTGTTCGGCGAGCTTCATCGCCGTCGTGAGTCCGGCCAGTCCGCCTCCAACAACTATGTGATGACCCGGCATCGCTATCCTCCTACGCGGGCGAGCGGAACGAAATCAGCGTGAGCACGCTCATGATGGTCAATATCGCGAACAGCGCCAGACACGCGCGATTCACAAGCCGCTGTCCGCGCGGACCGATCGCAATTCCCCACGTGATTGAGAAAGTGAAAATTCCGTTGGTGAGATGATAGATGCACGAGATCGACCCGATCAGATACGCGGCAAGGATCGCAGGATTCATCATGAACTCGTGCATCCGCGCGAAATTGGCCTCAACCCCGGTCATGTAAAACCAGCCGCGTGTAGTGAAAAAGTGAAATCCGATAAAGAGCAGCGCGATGACGCCGGTGATGCGCTGCAACGTATAGCCGATGTTGCGTTCGTATCCGTATTCACCGACGTTGGGCTCGGAAGTGGCCGTGATCACGAGGCCGTAGATCGTGTGATAGAGAATTGGAATCCACAGGACCGCGGCTTCGATCGCCACCTGGAACGGAAGCGTGCGGGTAAATTCGGTTTCCTTCCACCAGGCTTCGCCGCCCCTGAGCACGTAAGAGTTTTCGAAAAGGTGGAAAAAGAGAAATCCACCGATTGGGATTATTCCGCTCAGCGAATGAAGCCGCCTAAGCAGCCAGTGGCGCTCGTCAGCGGGCGTCAGAGCATATGCGCGAATTGATTCTGCGAGTTCCTCAGCCATGATCTTTTCCTGAAGCTTGCTCCCTCTCTCAGGCCGCCATCACTTTGTCCATTGCTTCAACCAGCTCTCGCACATGTCCCGCCGAGCTGTCGAAGGCCGCCTTCTCCGCATCCGTGAGTTTGATTTCGACAACGCGCTCGACGCCGCCTGCGCCGATCACCACCGGCACTCCCGCGAAGAGGCCGCGAACACCGTACTCGCCGTCAAGATAGGCCGCGCAGGGAACAACGTCCTTGCGATCGAGGATAAACGCCTCGACCATCCGATATGTCGCTGTTCCCGCGGCGTAGTACGACGAGGTTTTCATGAGGTTGACGATCTCGCCCCCACCGTTGCGTGTTCGCTTTTCGATCTCCTCAAGGCGCGCCGGGCTGACGTACCGATCGACGGGCACGCCGCCCACCGTCGTATAGCTGCGCACGGGAACCATATCGTCGCCATGCCCGCCGAGAACGGTCGCTCCGATACTCTCGACCGATACGCCGAGTTCCATCGCCAGAAACGTGCGATATCGAGCGGAATCCAGCACGCCGGCCTGACCGACGATGCGATTCTTGGGGAATCCGGTAACCCGCTTTAGCTGGGTCACCATCGCGTCGAGCGGATTTGTAACCGCGATCACAAACGAGTTCGGGGCGTGCTCTTTGATCGCCTTGCCGACCGTGTTCATCACGCCTGCATTGATCTTCAGCAGATCGTCGCGGCTCATCCCGGGCTTGCGGGGCGAACCCGACGTGACGACGCAGCAATCCGCGCCTTCGATCGCGCGAATATCCGTCGAGCCGGTGACGTTTACGTCGATTCCGAGAACCGGCGCCGACTCGAGCATGTCGAGCGCTTTACCCTGCGGGAGGCCGTCGATGATGTCGTAAAGAACGATGTCGCCGAGCGAGCGCAGAAAGCACAGATGAGCGCAGGTCGCGCCGACGTTCCCAGCCCCAATGAATGCGATTTTCCTACGTGCCACGATTCTCAACTCCGCGCGCGATGGCGCGCCACGCCAGACTTAAAGGATAACTTATAGGCGAAATTTTACAAATAAGGCAAACCTAATGCGACAATTCCCGTCGTCGAATCCGGCGGACCCACCGACGCGACTTTTAGCAGGTGTCGAATGTAAATGGAAAGCGCTTGCGTCTCATCAGCGTTCGTTATCAGGCTTCGATCGACGCATTAACAGAACCAACCAACAAAAGCCCGAGACGGTATAGAGCACCGCCCCGGGCTTTCGCGCCAAACCCTATCAATCGTCACATATTTTCGACGATTGCCCTTCCGAATTCGGAACACTTGAGCAGCTTCGCGCCCGTCATCAGACGCTCGAAGTCGTAGGTGACGGTCTTGTTCGCGATCGTCTTCTCGAGACCGCGGATGATTCCGTCGGCGACTTCCTGCCATCCCATATGCTCGAACATCAGCACTCCCGACAGGATGACCGATCCGGGATTGACCTTGTCCTGATCAGCATACTTCGGCGCGGTTCCATGCGTCGCCTCGAATATCGCGTGGCCGCTGAGGTAGTTGATGTTCGCGCCGGGTGCGATTCCGATTCCTCCGACCTGCGCCGCGAGCGCGTCGGACAGATAGTCGCCGTTGAGGTTCATCGTCGCGATGACGTCGAACTCGTCGGCTCGCGTCAGCACCTGCTGCAGGGTGATATCCGCGATATTGTCTTTGACAAGAAGCTGCCCTGCGGGAGGCTTGCCGCCGCAATCGTCCCACCCGATCGCCTTGCCCTGATACTCGCGCTTGACGAGCTCGTAGCCCCAATCGCGGAAGGCGCCTTCGGTGTACTTCATGATGTTGCCTTTGTGGACGAAGGTCAGGCTCTTGCGCTTATGCGAGATCGCATAATCCAGCGCAGCGCGAATCAGGCGCTCCGATCCCTCCTTCGACACCGGCTTGATTCCGATTCCCGAGGTTTCAGGGAAGCGGATTTTCGTGACCTTCATCTCCTCGCGCAGGAACTTGACGATCTTCTTTGCTTCGGGCGAATCGGCAGCCCACTCGACGCCGGCGTAGATGTCTTCGGTATTCTCGCGGAAGATCACCATGTCGACTTTCTCGGGCGCTTTGACCGGGCTCGGGACGCCCTGGAAATAGCGCACGGGACGCAGGCAGACATAGAGATCGAGCATCTGGCGCAGCGCGACGTTGAGCGAGCGGATTCCGCCGCCGACCGGAGTAGTGAGCGGCCCCTTGATGCCTACCAGGAACTCGCGAAACGCCTCGACCGTATCGTCGGGCAGCCAGTTGTTGAACTGATTGAATGCCTTCTCGCCCGCATAGACTTCCATCCATGCGATCTTGCGCTTGCCGCCGTAAACCTTCTTGACGGCGTTGTCGAAAACGTATTGCGAGGCGCGCCAGATATCGCGTCCGGTGCCGTCGCCTTCGATAAAGGGGAGGATAGGATTGTCAGGAACTTTGAGTTGCCCATTGGCACCGAGCGTGATCTTCGCGCCCTCGGCCGGAACCTTGACCGTCGTGTACGCCATTGTCGTTCTTGTCACCTATTGAGCGGCGCCGGACGGGGTCCGACGCGAGATTTCGGTAAGATAAGCGCAAACGGCACTTCGATGCCATAGCTGCTTTTTCACCGATTTTCGCGCGCTCCGCTGTCGCGCGAATTCGGGACGTGTCATCTTGCCCGTTCTCGCGAGCGCCGCTTTCATCAACTCCGGCCGACGATATAGTCGATTGCCGAGAAGGACGTTTCGTCGATGGATTTCAACTTCACGCCCGCGCAGGATAAGTTCCGCGCCGATTTGCGCGATTGGCTCGAACGCAACTCGCGCGAGGTTTTCGGGCCGCCCGAAGAGATGGTGGGACCGTACGAGGAGCTCATCTACGCGCGCGACGACCGCGATTGGAACCGGATCCTGGAATATCATCGACGACTGCGGGCCGCCGGGTACCTCGCGATGCACTGGCCGAAGCAGTGGGGCGGAGGCGGAGCCGATCCGATCGATCTGGCTATCTATAATGACGAAGTCCTGCGTCTGGGACTTCCTCCATATGGCGCGAATCAACTCGCGATCGATCGCTTCGGCCCGACGCTCATCCTGCTCGGTACCGAGGCGCAGAAGAAACGATTCCTGCCGAAGATGCTCTCCTGCGAGGAAATCTGGTGCCAGGGATATTCCGAACCCAATGCGGGCAGCGATCTCGCAGGACTCAACACGCGCGCCCAGGTCGACGGCGATTACTTCGTTATCAACGGACAAAAGATATGGACCAGCCTCGCCCATCGCGCCGATTGGCAGGTCCTCTTGGTCCGCACCGATCCGTCGGCGCCCAAGCATAAGGGGCTGTCGTATCTGCTGGTCGACATGAAAACCCCCGGCATCACGATTCGTCCGCTCAAGGAGCTTACGGGCGAATCGGCCTTCAACGAGGTCTTTTACGACAACGTCCGCGTGCCGCGCGAAAACCTCGTCGGCGAGATGAATCAGGGATGGCAGGTGTCGCTGGCGACGGTGGGACTGCAGCGCCATTCCGCCGGTTCGCGTCTTCCGGTCGAGAGCGTGGTCGAGGAGCTCGTCGCTCTGGCGAAGACGCGCGCTTTCGACGGGATGCCCGCGCATAAGCATCCTTATATCCGTCAGCGTCTCGCGGGCTTCCTCACCGAAGCGCGATGCCTGAACCTGATCCGCTATCGCGCGCTCACCTCGCAGATCAAAGGTCGTCCGCCCGGGCCGGAAAGTTCCTACGCAAAGCTCTTCAGCAGCGAGTTCAACATACGGGTCTCGATGTTTGCCGATGAACTGCTCGGACCGTACGGTGTGCTCGAGAACGGCTCGACAGGCGCGGTGTCAAACGGGCGATGGACGTTCCGAACGATCCAATGCCGCAAGTACACGATCGCCGGCGGCACCAGCGAAGTGCAGCACAACGTGATCGGCGAGCGCGTCTTAGGCCTGCCTAAAGGGTGAAGGCTGCTTTTCCGGCCCGTCGCCTTTTTTTACCCACTTTCGCGTGGCCGTCTCCAATGGTGTGACCGCAACCTCGCGGTTCCGGCCCCTCTCCCGTTTTTTCCCACCGATTTTCGCAGACCCTCGCTGTCCCCATGGCGAGTCCGCGTCCTGCCCCCTCGCCCGTTCACTGGCGGGAGAGGTCAGGGTGAGGGCTAGACTCTCCCGTTTTTGCCAGGTCAGTTCAGGAGAATAACTGGCGAATATCCAGTGAAATCAAGGAGTTAGCGCCTGCTCATTTGGGTTCGTTTGGTAATTTTGCGATCGAAGGCGGCCTCGTCATCAACCAAGACAGGTCGAGACACCTGTCTCCACCTTTTATTGCACAAGTCGTGTCCGATAGCCCACCATTCACCGGCCTCGCTTGGCGCTCCAGCCACCAGGTGTCATCCCGAGCGGAGCGAGGGATCGCCGCGAACCGATTATGGAAAGCTGAAACCTTTAAGCTTCCCCTCGATGCGCGCCAGCGACCTCTCGAGCTTCTGGCCTTCAAGATAGACCCAGTATCGACGGCAATATTCGCAAGCGAATTTCGACTTCGAAACCCCCAGCCTCCGGCACCGTTCGCAAAAGAGATGCCCACCCATGATTTAGCGTAGCTCATCGTGCCAGGCTGCGCGGCTTCTCGTCATCGGTATCCCGCTGCTCGTATTCTCATTTGAACGAAAGGGTGCCTTTGCAATGCCATCACGATCGCGCCACATTCTGGCGTGATCGAAACTGCTCGGAGAGCGGCGATGGATCTCAGTTACACATCCGAACAGAAAAAGGTTCGCGCGGATATCGGCGAACGGGTCCTGCATCTTACCAACGAGTGAACGCAACCGTCACACACGATCGCTATTCTTCCGTCGCGGGCGTCGCCGATTCGACGGCGGTTGCTATTGCGCTCGTCGTGATCGGAAGCGCCGCGCTGCGCTTTTATCGCCTCGGCGTCCCGAGCCTCACACACGACGAGGCGTGGTGGCTCGCCTTCGCGCAGCATCGATGGGACGCGATCGCGATGTTCGCCGCGTCGGCTGAGCCATACGGGGCGCTGTGGTTCTCGATTCTGCATCTGTGGTCGGGCGCCGGGACGGACGAAACGGCGCTTCGGCTGCTGCCCGCGATGATGGGAGTCGTCGCGGTCGTATCCGTTTACGCGCTGGGCGCGCGAATGTTCAATCCGCGTGTCGGAATGCTCGCCGCCGCGATGCTGGCAGTGCATACGACTCATCTGGAAATGTCGCAGACCCTGCGTGCGTATTCGATGCTCACGCTGGCGTCGGCGCTGTCATTGCTGTGTTTCGTCCGCGCGCTGGACCGGAATCGAATCCGCGACTGGATTCTATATGTCCTCGCGACGACCTTCGCAGTTTACGCGCACGTTTTCGCGCTTGCGCTCGTGCCCGCGCAGGCCGTCGCGGTTGCGACGCGTCGCGACAGTTCGATTCGCAGTCGATTCGTGCTTTCGGCGATAGCGATCGTAATCAAATGCGCGCCGCTGATCGCGCTCAGCCTGCGATCCGAAGTCGGCCAGCACGACTGGATCGCGGGTGTCTCGGTGAGTTCGGCGCTTCGCGTGTTCGATTCGCTCGCGGGCGCGTCGGGACAGCACGGCACGGTCGCGACGTTAATGCGGACCATCTATTTCGGCGGCGGATTGCTGGCGATCGTTCAATTTGCGCGTCGTCGCCTCATCGCAGACCGCCCCTCGTGGATTGTCGCGATATCCGGATACGTCGCTCCGATCGCACTTGGCGTCGCGATATCGCTGGTGCGCCCGATGATGGTGCCGGAATACTTCCTTGTTGCCCTGCCCTGTCTGCTGATCGCTGTCGCAGCGCTGGTCGAGACCGTTTCGCCACGCGCGCTCTTCTATCCGATCGGCGCAGCGATTCTCGCGCTCGGACTGCGAGCCGATTTCAATTATTTGTCGCGGCCCGATCCCGAGAACTGGCGACTCGCCTCATACCAGGTCACTAGGATGGTGCAAGAAGGCGACGCGATCGTTTTCTATCCGCGCTCCGCGCGAGTTCCTTTCGATTACGCCCGCGAACGCATCGCGCCGCGGCAGCGTTTTCCCGAAACCATATTCCCAGTGTGGGACGATCTTTATCGCGTCGGCGGCTTCAGTTACACGGGCGATCGCGGGATCGATCCCGCGCCGGAAACGCTGCTCGAATCGACGGGCGATTCGCATTGGCGAGTGTGGCTGATCATTCGTGGTACCTGGCATTCGTCTTCGGAAGCGCACGATATTGAAAGCATCACCGCGGCACTCACACGTCGTCGTGCAAAAATCGACGAGCGATCATTCGATGGTGCAATCGGCGTAAGAGTCATTCTGTTCGGCGGATGGCAGGAGGCGCATCCGACACGATGAACCGGGACACTTCCGAAACCGCGCCGCGCTATAAGCTCGCTCTCGGCCTCATCCTCGTGGTTGCTGCCGCGCTCAGGCTTTTCCATCTCACATTCCAGAGTCTTTGGATCGACGAAGGCTTCACCGCGAAACTGATCGTGCAGCCGCTCGGCGATTTCGTGCAGTTGCTTTGGATCGAGCCCTTTATGGCCGCCTACGACATCGTGCTCTATCCGTGGGCGAGGCTCGGAACGAGCGAGACGATGCTTCGGATGCCATCGGTGATTTTCGGCGTAGCAACAGTCGCCCTCGTGTACCGGCTCGGCATCCGGCTGTTTGACCGCCGCGTCGGATTAGTTGCCGCGGCTATCCTCGCGGTGGCTCCTTCAAGCATCGCCTATTCGCAGGAGGCGCGCTCGTACAGCATGCTGATGTTCCTCAGCGCGCTGTCGTGGCTTTGGTTTCTGGACGCGGTTCAGCGCGATAGGCCACGAAGCTGGCTGCGGTACGGAATTGTCGCGGCGCTGACGGGCTACACGCATTTTTTTGGTGTGCTGCTCGTGCCGGATCAGATCGCGGCGCTGATTGCGACTCGTGGTTTCAAGGGCCAAATTGCGCGCCGTCTCATCGTGACGTGTATGGCGATCGGCGCTGCGTGGCTTCCGATCATCCTTTTCTTTGTGTCGCCGAACACCGTCAATCATGCGGACTGGATGCCGCCGACGACCTTCGAGGAAATCGGTCACACGATCGTGCGAATCGCCGGCGGTCTCAACGGAAACGCGGGCGTAATGCTCGCAGTCTTGTGGACGATCGCATGCGCGTTCGCGGTCATCGCAATGTTTCGAATGTCGAAGCAGCAAAACTCCGCCGTCCCGTCTTTTGGATATGCTGCTGCGCTTTGCGGCGCTGTGACTCCGGTAATCCTGACGCTCGCAATCTCCGAAATACGCCCGATACTCCAGGCGCGCTACCTGCTCGAATGCGTGCCTTCAGCGACGGTCCTTGCCGCCGCAGGAATCGTGCAGGTCCGCTGGCGCCCCGCTCTCTATGGCCTCGCTGTCGCGTCCGTCGTCCTCGTATTGCGGCAACAGTACACATGGTTTTGGACGCCCCAGAAAGACGACTGGCGAGCCGCCACACGCTATTTGGCGGCTAATGCCCGCGCGGGGGACGCCATCGCGTTCTTCCCTCCGTACGCGAAATTCTCGTTCGACTACTACACCGAGCGCCTCGGCCTGAAGTCCCCCGAGCAGGCCATCTATCCGACCACGAATCCAATCGGCGATTCGGAATTCCTCCGTAGCAAGTACGTGTCTGCACAGGACGCCGCGACCAATCTCGTCCCTGCTCTCTCGACGCCGCGCGCGTGGGTAATCTCGCGATGCTGGAACGGAATCCCGGCGGTCAATCGCGACGCTGACGCGGTCCTTGGCGCTTTCGGGCGCAAATATCCGTCGATGCGCAGGATCGATATATCCGGCGTCGATATGCGCTTGTATTCGTCAGAACCTCCGTAACCCGCCGCCCCACAAATTGACTCTTTGGTTGCTGCGCGCGGATCGAATATTATCCAGCCTTATCTCGGGCATTACCGTGACTTGCGGAGGACCACGGATGAAACTCAGCGAAATCGACCTCACCGATCTCGATTTCTTCCTTTCCGGAGATCCTCACGAGGCTTGGCGAACGCTTCGCCGCGAGGCGCCCGTCTACTGGCACGAGAAGCGTGGACGGCGGGGGTTCTGGGCAATTACCCGCTACGCCGATGTGCTGGCCGTTTATCACAATCCGACGGTTTACAGTTCGGAGCGCGGAATCGCGCTGAACATGCTCTCGATGCCGATGGCTGAAAGTGCGGGCGGTATGGGCCAGATGATGATTATGAGCGACCCGCCGCGCCACGGCCAGATGCGTTCTTTGATCAACCGCCGCCTCACGCCGCGGGCTGTTGACAATTACGAACCCAATATCCGACGCATCGCCGTCGACATTATCGACGGCGTGATCGCGCGCGGCGAATGCGATTTCGTGGTCGACGTCGCCGCCAAGCTGCCGACTGCGGTCATCTGCGAAATGATGAACATCCCGCGCGAGCATTGGGAAATGATGTTCAACCTGGGCAACATGTCGATCGGAACTGACGATCCCGAGTATCAGCAAGGCCGCAGCGCGCAGGAAACCGGGATGGCGGCGCAGGCCGAGGTGTTCAGCTACTTCTCAAAAATCATTGCCGAGCGGCGTCAGCAGCAGGGCGGCGATCTTATCAGTGCGCTGATTCACGGCGAGGTCGGCGGAGCGCCTCTCACCGATCTCGAGATTCTGTTCAACTGCTTTCTGTTTATCGTCGGCGGACAGGAGACCACACGCAACGCGACGTCGGGCGGACTGCTTGCACTCATCCAGCATCCCGCGCAATTCACCAAGCTGAAGGCCGACCCCGACGCGACGCCTACCGCGATCGAGGAATTCCTGCGATGGACGAGCCCGGTCACGCACGTGATGCGCACGGCGAAGCAGGAAGTTGTGCTCGAGGGCCGGACAATCAAAGCCGGTGATCCCGTGGTTCTCTGGAACGCATCCGCCAATCGCGACGACGCGGCATTCTCGAATCCGGACGTCTTCGATATCTCGCGCGTCCCGAATGACCATCTTGCGTTCGGCCATGGCGAACATTTCTGCGTCGGCGCCAACCTGGCGCGGCTCGAACTACGCGTGATGATAGATGAGGTGATTCGGCGGATGCGCGATATCGAACTGGCGGGACCGGTCGAGCGCCTGCGCTCAAACTTCGTCGCCGGCATCAAGCACATGCCGATCCGGTTTCGCCCGGCCCAGCCGCTGGCCCGCGCCGCATAACGTGCGCGCGGGTTTGGCGAGCTACTTTCCGACGAACTTGGGCGCGCGCTTCTGCTGAAAGGCGCTGATGCCTTCCTTGTAATCGGCGGTTCGTCCGGCGGCGCCCTGCGCCTTCGCTTCGAGATTCAGCACTTCTGAGAATCCTAGGTTGCCTTCCTCCATTTTCCTGAGGATCCGCTTTGATTCCATGAACGCTGCCGTCGGTCCCCTGGCCGTCCCGATAGCCAGAGCGCGCACTTTGTCGACCAGCTCGGCTTTCGGCACGCATTGATTCACCAGACCGATGCTTGCGGCTTCGGAACCAGACATCAGACGCCCCGTGTAAATCAATTCGAGCGCGCGATGGCTGCCGAGTCGGTGAAGGAAGAAGTGATGCCCGCCGGAATCGAGGACGGCGCCGATTCGAGCGAACGGCGAGCCGATTTTCACGTCCTCCGAGACGAACACCACGTCGCAGGCAAGCGCGAGTCCGAGCCCGACGCCCAGGCATGCGCCGTGAACGGCGGCAAAAGTCGGCGCCGGGAAATCGAACAGCCGTGAAATCACCGGATTGAAAATCTCTTTGAGGATGCGTTCGCCGTCCTCATTGCCCGGATCGGCTTCCGCCAGATCACGTCCGGCGCAGAAACCCGGCCCCTCGCCGCGCAGGAACAGCGCGCGCACGTGCGCCTTTTGAGCCTCGCGAATTCGCTCGTTGAACTCGCGCACCATCGCGTCGTTGAGCGCGTTCATCTTGTCGGGGCGATTGAGAACCACTTCCGCGACATCGTCGCGAATCTCAAGATTCACCGTCATTTTTGCCTCCTCGATGCGGACGGCAAGCGAACGAATGTTTCAGTTACCCGGCGATACGGGCGCGCGCTTCATGGCTCTCGGCTGCGGTCCGAAAGGCTGCGGCCGCGCGTTCGAAACTGTCGAAAACGACGATACCACGCTCGCGCGCCATTTGCTTGCCGCGCGCGACTATCGTCTCGACGTGCGCGGGATGCATCACGAGCGCGAACGGCTTGGCGCTGCGCTTCACGAATTCGCCCAGCCTGTCGAGCAGTCCGATGATTTCTTCTTCGTGCGCAGCCCATCGCGACGCGCGCAGTCCGGTACCAACCTCAAGCACGATCGAATCGATCGCAGAGTCGCGCTCCAAAATCTGCAGGATGCGTTCGAGATTGCCGTGATGGATTCCGCCGCCGATCGTTCCGCCCGCATCGAGCGGATTCTGATAGCTTCCGCCGATTATGTTGAAGAACGATTTCAGCTCATCGTAGGACGATTGCGACAGTCGCGGAATCTCGAGTCCGGTGGACGAAAACGTATCCGTTATTATGACCGACTGTCCGCCGGTCATCGCGACCAACCCCATCCCGCGCCCTTTCACTTCGCGTCCACGTGCGATCAACTCGACCACATCAACCATCGCATCAGGACCCGCGACCGCGACCGCTCCGCTCTGGCGCACCACGGCGTCCCATACCGCGCCCGGAGTTGCAAGCGACCCGGTATGCGAGAACGTCGCGCGCGCACCAGCCTCGGAGGTTCCTCCCTTCCATATCAGCACGGGAATGCGCGCCGCCGCGCGCCGCACGCTTTCGAAGAATCGCCGACCATCACGGACGCCCTCGATATACATCCCGAGCACCCGCGTGGCGGGGTCGGCGGCCATCAAGTCGATGTAATCGGCGGCTTCGACGACGAGGACGTTTCCGATCGACGCGGCCTTGTTGATTTTGACGCCGCGCTCGCCCGCCTGCATCACGAAGTTGATCGTGTGAGTGCCGCTCTGCGAGATGAAGCATACGTCGCCGGACTCCCCGGTCTTCTCTTCCGGAAAATTACAAAGCCCGCGCGCGGGGCTGTAGAGACCCATGCAGTTCGGCCCGACCAGGGCGATATCGGAAGCGAGCGCGATTTCTTTCAGATTACGCTCCAGCGCGATTCCGGCTTCTTCGCCGGTTTCTGAAAAGCCCGAGGTGAAAAATCCGATCGAGCCGACTTTGTTGTCTACGCAATCCTTGAGGATCCGCGGCGCGACCTGACGCGGGACGGCGCTCACGGCGTAGTCGATACGCTCGGGAATTTCGGCGAGACTTTTGCGATTGTCGATGCCCATCGCCTCGATTGCCGGAATCTCGTTTGGATCGATCTGCACCGAATAGAGCTTGCCGGCGAAATTGCGCATCGCGCGCAGCCACAGATATCCGCCCATCCGCTTGTCGCCGATGACAGCGACGGTTTTCGCGTCGAAAGCACGCTTGAGATTTTCAATCCGCGCCGGCTTGTGCGGATCGACGGCGGCAGCTTCAGGACGCGCTCCAACAAGAACGCGCGCGTCGAGGACTTTGAATCCGTTGGCGTAAAGCGCAACCGGATTCAAATCCATCTCGCGGATCTCGGGATGCTTGTCGGCGAACTCGGACAGCTTCACCAGGAGCGACACGATCGCATCGCGATCGACGGGCGAGGTTCCGCGCGCGCCCTTGAGAAGCGCCGCGCCGCGAAGCCGATCGATCATCGACCGCGCTTCGGAAGCGTCGAACGGAGCGAGCCTGATCGCCGTATCCTTGAACACCTCGACGAAGATGCCGCCGAATCCGACCATCACGAGCGCGCCGAATCGATCGTCACGCGCGATACCAACGATGATTTCGACGCCCTGCTTCGCCATCGGCTGAACTGAAACTCCACCGAACGCTGCGTCGGGCGCCTTGGCCGCGAGGCTGCGCCGGATTCGTTCGAAGGCGTCGCGAACATCCGCGCCAGAGCCTAGATTCAACTCGACGCCGCCGACTTCGCTCTTATGGCTGACGGATTCGGATACGACCTTGAGCGCAACCGGAAATCCGAGGCCTTCCGCGATTCGCGCGGCGGTGTCAGCGTCGCGAGCGAGTTGCGGAACGTCGACCGCGATTCCAAGCTCGGAAAGCAGGCGCTTGGATTCGATTTCTGACAAAGATGCACGGCCAGCGGCGACCGCGTCGGCGATTATTTTCGATGCGATTTCTTCACTCACGCTTTTTTCACCGATTTTCGCGCGCTCCGATTGTCGCGCGATTGCGTGGCGCCGGCGCAAGCGCTTCTTTTAGAGATCTTGTGTTTTTCACAGTATTTTACGCTGTATTGCGAAAGATCGCCTTTTAGACGGTGATCCCAGGCGCAGGGAATTTCGAGCACATCTCCCGGACCTCGCCCGCGATGCGCGTCAGCGCCGGCTCGTCGTTCACCCTGGCGATCGCCTCGTCCATCCACTTGCCGATCTGGCGCATCTCGCTTTCGCGCATCCCGCGCGACGTAACCGACGGCGTCCCAAGGCGGATTCCGCTGGGACTGAACGGCTTGCGCGGATCGTACGGGACGGTGTTGTAATTGCACACGATTCCCGCCGTATCGAGCGCCTTGGCGCCCTTCTTCCCAATCACTTTCTTGTTCGTCAGATCGACCAGGATGAGATGGTTATCCGTCCCGCCCGACACGAGGCTGAAGCCGCGCGCGAGCAATTCCTCGGCGAGCGCCTTGGCGTTGCGCACGATCTGATGCGCATACTCTTTGAACTCCGGAGTCGCGGCCTCTCTGAGCGCGACGCCAATCGCAGCCGTCGTATGGTTGTGCGGACCGCCCTGGAGACCGGGGAACACCGCGCGATCGATCCGATCGGCGAATTCTTCACGACACATGATCATCGCGCCGCGCGGGCCTCGCAGCGTCTTGTGCGTGGTTGTTGTAACTATGTCGGCGTGACCGATCGGGGAAGGATGCGCACCGCCGGCTATCAGTCCGGCGATATGCGCGATATCGGCGAGGAGGTAGGCGTCGACCTCCTTCGCGATTTCAGCAAAGGCGCTGAAGTCGAACTGCCGCGGATACGCGGTCGCACCGGTAATCAGCATCCGCGGGCGTTCCTTGCGCACCAGATCGCGCAGAGCGTCGTAATCGATTCGGTGGGTTTCGCGATCGACCTCGTATTGAACCGACTTCCAGAACGCTCCTGTGATGCTGACGTTCCATCCGTGCGTCAGATGGCCGCCGTGCGGAAGCGCGAGGCCCATGATCTTGTCGCCCGGCTTGAGCATCGCGAAGTAGACGGCGAGATTCGCGGGCGATCCCGAATAGGGCTGGACGTTGACATGCTCGGCGCCGAACAGCTTCTTTGCGCGATCGATAACGAGAGATTCGAGCTGATCGATATTGCGCTGTCCCTCGTAGTAGCGCTTGCCCGGATACCCCTCGGAGTACTTGTTGGTCAGGACCGAGCCGGTCGCTTCGAGGACCGCTTTGGAGGCGTAATTCTCCGACGGTATCAGCCGGATCGATTCGAGTTCGTAGCGTTCCTCGTTTCGTATGATGTCGTAAATTTCCGGGTCGGTCCGCCGCAGCTCTTCCACGTTATTACCCGTCCAAAAATGAGTTGAGACCAAAAAGCGTATAGATCGAACGCTCCGGAGGCAAAACTCTCAAGGCGCTATGCGGAAACGCGTTTCAACAGGATCATCCGTCCGCTTCCATCGAGATCGGTCGGATTGCTCGTCAGGATGGTTTCATATCCGAGGCGATCGGCAGCAGCGTTCTTTTCCCACGACTCCTGAAAGCAGATCAGATAGTCGGGGGCGTCGTGAGAGATACTGGAGATGATGGGAATCGTTCGACGAGTGTAAAAAGCGACGTCGTAGTCGAGCATACCGAGATATCCGAGCGAACGGCCTTCGGTGATTTTAAGCACATCGGAGGCAAAATCTTTCAACGAGAGCGTCTGCGCTATCGCCGGCACCACGACGATATTTGCGGCGCTGACCACGATAAGCATCACTCCGACGATGCCGCACGTCATCGCCTGCGCCTCGGATCGAATCCGCCAAAGCGCGACGGCGAGCGCAGCCGCCGCGATTGTCATCACAACCACGCTGGAGATGTGAATCATTCCAACCGATCGTAACGCGCCCGCCAGACCGTCAGCGTGGATTCCCGTTGCGTAAAGAATCGCGCCGAACGCGGACGGACTCAGCCACAGCATCGCAATTGAAATCATCGCGACCAGCGCAACCAGCCCCGCAACCACAGCCGAAATGTGCGTCAGCCATTGCGATAGGCGCGGCACGATCGGAGCGCGTATCTCGTCGGCCAGATACAGGGCCAGCATCGTCGCGAGCGCCGGATAGAGTGCGAGCAGATAAACGCCGCGCTTGCTCTTCGCGACGCTGTAGAAGACCAGCACCACACCGATCCAGACGAGCAGATAAGCCATCCGTGAATCGAGCGCCCGCGGCGCACGAATTGCGCGATACGCGGCCAGCGCAAGGACGGGCGTCCACGGCATGAATCCGGCGATGAGCGAAAGTTCGACATAGTAGAAGGGATGCACGTGGCCTTCATGAAATTCGCTCGCGCCTAGAAATCGCACGAAGTTTTCGGAGAGAACCTGCTTCTCGATGAACGCGCGCCCGCCAACGACCGCCGCCGCGATATACCACGAACCCGCTACCGCAAGCACAATCACACCGCCGCGCACCCAATCGATCTCGTTGAGCAAGCGCCATCGTCGCTGAATCACGATCCATGCTCCTGCGACCGCGATCGGAAGTACGACTCCGACCGGACCCTTCGCGAGCACTGCCATCGCAAGCGCGATGAAAAACAGCCATCGACGCCGGCTCGCTCCCTCGGCCATCGCGACAAACTCGAAGAACGCAATTTCGAGGAAAAACGTGAGCGTCGTATCGACTCGCGCTCCGCTCCCGGCTTGCAGATACTGAAGCGTCGTTCCGAGGATAAGGGCGGCGAGAATCGCGGCGCGCGAATCGAACAGCGCGCGAACGTAATACCAGCAAGCCAGCATCCCGAGGATCGCGAGCGCCGCCGACGGGATTCGGACGGTCCATTCGTTGACGCCGAATGGTGTCGAGATGATCGCGGCCATCCAGTGCATCAGCAGCGGTTTCGACGGAATCTCAACGCCCGCGCGCAACGGCAGGATCACCCCGCCGATCGAATGCGCCGCCGCAATATCCAGAACCGTTACCGCTTCGCGCGGCTCGCCCTTGGTGTAAAGCGGATAGCCGCCGAGATTAACGATGAAGAGAATCGCACCAACCGCCGCGATCACGACCGGCGCAACGACGGAGCCGCCCACGATATCGAGCAGCCTTCGGGTCTCGTTGGGAGCTCCAACCGCCTCGCGATATTCAACGTCGCCGGGCTCGACGCTCGAAACCGAAGCGGGCGCCTCGCGGCGGATATCGGATTGATTGGCGGGGCCGTCGTCCATTTTCCAAATTTGCTGGTCGCGACTAACATATCTGCGCCAATCGGGGAATGCATCGCGTTGCGGAAAGCGGGCGCTGGTTGCGAGGCGCGCTCTTACGAAATTTGAACTGAAGGGGTGACCATCATGAGACTTAAGGATCGCGTTGCGATTGTCACAGGATGCGCTCGGGAGCGCGGCATCGGACGCGCTATCGCGCTTCGGCTCGCGCGCGAAGGCGCGCATATCGTCGCGGGCGACTATGGACGCTCAATTGCCGAATATCCAGACGCCAAATTCGGCCAGATGAATGAACTGAACTCTCTCGCAGCGGAAATCGAGAAGCTCGGGCGGCGATGCGTCCCCGTCAAGGTCGACGTCACCGACGAAGCC
>Ga0335069_10001457_pt1 | contig 38277 bp, 35 predicted proteins | sample Lox_Sample_11_FD_206714 | JGI IMG/M metagenome (GOLD analysis project Ga0335069, IMG submission 206714) | Soil microbial communities from Loxahatchee National Wildlife Refuge, Florida, United States - Lox_Sample_1.1 | ecosystem: Environmental > Terrestrial > Soil > Wetlands | place: USA...
ACTCCTCGCCGAGCCCGATGCGGTCGGCGCCCGGCAGGGCGGACACGCCGTAACGGCCCGGATAGAGGTTCTTGACGACGGCCTGACCCGCCATCGGCGAGAGCGTCTGGCCGTCGGATTCAAACTTCGGGCAGGTGATGATCATGCCGACGATGCCGGCCTGAACGCCGATCACGGTGATCTTGTCGGAGCTGACAGTCCTGAGCGCAGCCGCGCTCATCGTGACGACATTGCCCGTAACGTCCGTGACCGTCGTGCCGGCCGGAATGGCGCCAGCCGGCGAGCTCGCGCCCACGTTGTCGGTCAGCGTCGCGCCGACCACGAGGGACGCCGGAATACTCGCAAGCGTGAAGGTCCGGGATCCCGAGGTCAGGCGGGCGGTGACCTTCCCCGTGACGTTGGAGGTCACGGTGTTCGAGACCGGGCACGCGTCGAGGCCCGTCACCGGGTCGATCGTCCCGGCCAGGCTGTTGGACAGCGGCTGGTTGAACATGTCGTAGGTCGGCTGGCCGGTCGCATCGCCCGTGCCGCCGGCCACGTCGAAGATCGTGATCTGGAAGTTGCCGAGGCCGGGCTCGTTGGTCGCGAGCACGTCGACGCCACCGCCGGCGCCCTGCTCGCCGTTCAACGGCCAATCGTCCTCGAAGACGAACACCGACAACGTCGCGGTCGGGTACGGCGTCGGGACGGTCAGCACCGTCACTGCCGTCGCGCCGGCGGGAATCGGCGCGCCGCCCATGCCGTGGCCGATCGAGCACGGATTGTCCGGGTCCGTCGGCGACGGAGCACCGGGCTGCCCACACGGGATCCCGGCGTAACCGGCCATGAAAGGATTCGCCGCATCGCCCGGCAGGATCGAGATGTAGTAGCGCTTGGTCGGATCAAGCGGGACCTGGCTGGGATCGGTCATCGCCTGCTGCGAATCGGTGTTGCGGCAGACGCCGTTGCCGACGTCGCAGACCACCGGCGTGCCCTGCAGCGTCTGGCCGGATTCGCAGGACAGCGTGCCCGTGCAGCCGGCCGCCACCAGCGGCATGGCGCTGGTGTGGAAGTTGGTGCCGTAGTTGACCGGGGCGCCACTCGGAGTGGCCACCGGGCACCCCGACGGGAGCGGGTTCATCGTGCAGGCCGGATCGACGTAGAAGGTGCGGTCCTCCTCGATCACCCACCGATAGTCTGAGATCGTGGTCGAGTGGTCGTTGCCGTCAAGCACGGTAACCTTGAGGCCGCTCCCGGTCGGATAGCTGACCGAAACATTGATGCTCGTGGTGTTGCCGAGCGCGTTCTGCGCCGTGACCGCAAAGCTCGTCGCACCGGTGGTCGAGAAGAAGCCGCCGTCCGCGGAAACCGTCGCAACGCCGGGCAATACGAGAGGTTGTGACGCCGTAGCGCCCTTGATCGTCAGGGGCAGTCCGGCCGAGTCCTTGCAGCCCGCGAGAATACCGGGCGGCTTGATGCTGATCTGTCCGGCGACGCTCGCGCTGAACGAAGCGGTTGCGGCCGTTCCGGCCCCCTTGCCGCAATCGATTCCGGCATCGGCCACGGTCGAGCCGCCAAGCGAAACGGTGGCCCAGACTCCTGACGAGCAGGTCGTACCGCTCACGGTGCCATTCGCGCAGTACGTGAACGAGTCCGCCGTGATCGTGGTCGGATCGGTCGGCGCGTAGGTGAACGTGCCGTTCGCGTTCAGGGTGACGGTACCGTGGGTCGGACCCGCCAGCAGCGTGACGCCCGACACGTTCGTGTCGTTGGCGATCACGCCCTTGCCCGGGTCGGAGATCGTGAGGTTCTGGCCGAGGAGCAGCCCCGGATAGCTGTCATTGACCGCGTGCGCGGTGCCGAGCGAGCTCGCCGCAGGCACGGCCGAGGTTGTGGCGGTGCCGATGTAGGCCAGCATGCCCGCATCGCGGGCAGTCGCGTTGGCCGAAAGGCTCAGCTCGCGATCGAAGATGGGGAGCGCCGCGGTCGTGCAAGGGGTCGGCGTGCAGGCCGTCGGGATGTTGATCAGGAGGTCGTACGTCTTGCCGGCCGCCATGAAGACATCGCTCTGCACGCGAGCGGTGCCCGGGAGAACGTTGCCGTCCTCCGCAATCAGCGTCATTCCGGGTATCGCGGCCGTCCCACCGGTGGTGGCCCCGACGATCGAGGGCACGTGCATGCGCAGGCCGGCATTGACGAGGCGAACCAGCAAGTTGCCGGTGGTGGCGCTCGCCGTTGGTTGACCGATCGGATACAGCGAGGCGCTCGCATTCGTGCGATCGAAGCCGCGGCCATTGATCAGGTAGTAGACCGGCGTGTAGTTGACGGCGGGCGGATAGCAAGCGCCGTCACTGGCGGGCTCGCCACTGGATTTCTTGCAATGCGGAATCGGGCTGCCGGTGGCCACGTATCCGGCAAACCCGTTCATCTCGGCGAACCCGGCCGTGTTGACGGCGGCACTGACCGCCGCGTTCTGCACCGGGTCGACCTCGCTCATCAAGAACGCGATGTCGGCGTTGTAATTCACGGCGGCACGGGCGCCCGCCGCAGGATAGGCCACCCCATTGACGGCGTCGGTGACCACCACGATGCCGTAGAGGCCCATGGGCCCCTGGATCGACGGATGGGTGCCGGACTCAAGCAGGTACGTGCCCGCGCGGGGCGCCTTCCACGTCAGCGCGGTCGTAGCGCCTGCGGCGACCTCGGTCGAGAACGACTGGACGCGCTGCCCTTGCGAGGGTGCCTGCCCCGTTGTGGTCGGGTCCGCGATCGGCCACGTGACCGACTGCGCATTCGAGTGATCCGGGCTCGGCGTCGAGGTCGCGCCAGTGCCGAGGCCGGCGCCGAGCTGGCCGACGATGACCAGAGAGGTCGGGACGGTGTTGCCGTTCGCGAAGCTGAGGTTGTTGGTCAGGTTGATCGTCAGGTCCTGGCCTGACGGCACGGTGATGATGACCGGCGACCACTGGCCCGCGGCCGGCGTTGCAATCAGCGGCGCGCAGTTGGTCGAGCCTGTCGCGCAGCTGTATCCCCACATGGGCACGCTCGTGCCGTCGGGCATCGCGCCGGACGCCGGCGCCGCGGTCAGGTTGACCGTCACCTCTGCCATCGCCGCGCCCGTGCCGAGCAGGAGAATGGATGCCGCCACCACTGACTTGATTGCGGCGGACGTGTACTTATTCGTGCGCATTGCTGTTCTCCTGCCTCTCACAGCGACTCGTCGATCACGAATTCGCGCGAATCGACGAGCATCATCATCAGCATGCCGCCGGGGAAGATGTTGTTCGTGGTGATCTCGCGCTCGTTATGCGAGTGCCACATGAACGCGAAACCGGCTTCGCTCGACGGATTGTTGGCGATGGTTCCGGACGGCGGGGTCGTACCCGTCGTGCCGTTCCCCGGAGTTCCGAACGTCGCGCGCTCAGTCGCGTCCGGACCGAGGTAGGGACTGCCGCCCCACCATGCGCCGTTGGTGAAGATGTTGGGATCGGGCAGCGTCACGGGACCGCCGGCGACCACGTCGCCGAAAGGCGCCGCCTGCATCGGCTTGTTATGGTCCTGGCACCACTCGAAGTAATTGATCGCGGCCGGCGCGCCGGTGTTGTAGCCGTTGGCGTCCGGGGTGCACGGCAGCGTTGCCTGGGGATCGTTGGAGCCCGGGTTATGGCCGTACATGTCCCAGTTGAGGCCCTTGCCCGTGTAGTAGAAGAGCCCGTCCATCGCCTGCCCCGGGGTTGTCGTCGTGGTGAACAGCAACGGACCCGCAAGGCTCGTGCCATCGGTGCTGGTCAGCATGTTGCCGTCGCGCGCGAGGATGCGGACGTGGTTCGCGTGCTCGTGGAAGGGATGCTGCCAGCGCCCCTGCCCGATGATCCGCAGCAGCGTCACCTCGCCCGGGTGCATGTGCGGATTGCCGTTGTAGGGCTGGTTCGGATACTGCGGCGTGTAGTTGGGATCCATGTCATCCGGCATCGAGCGGCCGTTGATCATGTAGTACGCAGGATGGTAGGGCTCGGTCGGGACATGCAGGCTGGTGGCACCGGCCTGAACCTGCGCGAGTGCCGCGTAATGAATCGCCGGGTCCATCTCCGAAAACTGGAACAGGTACTCGCGGTCGTAGCAGGTGTTGGAGTTGTCGAACGCCGAAGCCGCGAGGCGGAAATCGCTCTCTCCCCACGTCGCCTTGGCGGTTGCATTGGCACCGGGATTGGTCGCCGGCAGTCCGGCAGTGCAATTGCCCGGCACATTCTTCGGCAGCACGATGATCGCCCCGTAGAGGCCCATCTCGACCTGCAGGTCGCCCTGCGTCCCGCTGTAGTACGCGCGGGTGCCCGGGGAGCCGGCCGTGAAGGTATAGGTCACCGTGCCGCCCGGGGCCGCTTCCTGCGTCAACAATCCGGGCGTACCACCCGAGGTTGCGACGGTGAATCCCGGGAAGAGGATCGAGGTATTGCCCGCGGCAGCCGGGAGGTTGTTGTGCAGCGTGACCGTGACGGTGTCGCCCTCCGTGACGATCAGCGTCGGCCCCGGAATCTGCATGACGTTGCAGAAAGTGGCCGTGATCGCCGCCGGTTTGAATCCAGCCGGCGCCGTATTGCAGCCGTAGCCCCACGAGTAGATCGCCTGGCCATCGGGCTGCGTGATGAACGCCGGGCTCGCCGCCAGGTCGAACGTGGGTCCCGTGATGCCGGGGGCAGCGGCCTGCGCGTGGTGGGCGAGCGCTGCGCCAGCCGCGACGAGGCCGACGGCGAGCAGTCGCTTCATCGAGAACATCTTGTCGATCGTTGTCGCGAACATGGCTCGCCCCTTCAATTGATGCGCACTTCGGTCATCTGTCCGCCGAAGTTCTCGGCGTCGTTGGACAGGTGATCGAGGTTGGACGTGTAGAGGTAGAAGACGCATGCGGGATTGGTGCCGCCGCAAGTGGCGTAGGCCGGGTCGCTGGCATCCAGGATGACGTCCGCCGACTCGCCGCCACCCAGGGTGATCGAGTTGGTGTAGTAGTCCATGTCGTTGCCCAGCTGGTCGCGCAGCAGCTTCGCGTTCCACCCGACCACGTGCATCCGGATGCCGAGCGAGGCCAGCGTGTGGTACTCGGACACGCCGAGATCCGAGAGGCGCAGCAGCGCCTTCTGGCCGTGGGTAATGTTGATGATCGAGTTCAGCGGCTGGGCGAAGTGGTTGACTCCGTCAGCCGACTGCGTCGCGATCGGGCCGGAGTCGGACACCGTGTCCGGATAGCTTCGGCCGTTCAGCAGGAAGTACTTGTCCTTCATGTCGGCGAAGCCTTCCGGGTTAAAGGTCATGCCGACGAAGTGGAAGTTCGGGTCGAAGCCGTGCATCTGCACCGGATACTCGACGTCGTACTGGCTGACGCCATCGCCATCGTTGTAGACGTACTTCTTGGAACCGTCGTTCGCCGCGAGGTTGTCCGCCGGCGGCAGCGGGTTGCTGCAGAGCACGTCGCTCTTGTCGCACTTGGTGCGCAGGTCGCCCTGCTGCACCTGCAGTCCGGTCCAGAGGTCACCGGTCCAGCGGTTCTGCCGCGGTCGCACGTACAACTGGCCGACCATGCCCATCTGCAGGTGTTCGGGCGGGGTGATGTGACAGTGGTAGAAGTAGGTTCCGGCGTCCGGCGCGAGGTAGTAGTAGGTGAAGCTGCCGCCGATGTTGATGGCGACTGAGGCATCCGGGACGCCGTCGAAGAGCGACGACGCGTTCGGATAGCCGTGGAAGTGAACCGTGTGCTGCTCGAAGAGGTCCGGCCGCATGATCATGCCGACGTTGGTCAGCGTCAGGAAGAACTCATCGTCCTCGTCCATGGCCATCATCGGCGCCGGGATGTTTCCGTTCATCACGCCGACGTCCATCACCTGGCGCGCATCGACGTGGCCGTCGGTCGTGGGCACCGACGAGGCCGTGCCGTCCGGCGACTCCGTGACCTCGGCGAGGCCCGTGGGCGAACTCAGCGTGTACTGGAAGGCGAAGCTGGCGGGCAGATAGTTGTTGGCGATGCCGATCGCCGTGACCGTGTGGGTCCCGACGTATCCCGCGAGATCGGTGCCCGTGCCCTGCCCGATCACGACCGAGTCACCGATCTTGAAGAACACGGGGGAGTTCTGCACCACCGTGACCGTGTGGGCTCCGGCGGTCACTCCCGCCGCGGCGCTGCTGCCCTCGAAGATCGAGTAGATGTTCGAGGTGTAGGCGACGTTGTTCTTAACGAGTCCGATGGCGCCGTTGTAGATCGTGCCGGTGGCCGCGGCGGGATAGCCCGGAACGAGCACGCTCGGGTCGGCGATCGGCGTGTTGAACTCGGAGGCGACCACCGTGCCGGGCAGTCCCTGCGAGATGTTCGCGATGCCCGACAGCGGACCGAATGCGAACAAGTACGTCTGGGTACCGTCCCCCATGGTCGCGTAGCCGTCGCCGCCCGCGATCTGCTGGCACTTGATGGTGCCGTTCATGGGCCCCGTCTTGCCGGCGGTGTAGTCTGCCGGCTTGGTCGGATCGGTCGGCACGTAGGTCGGCCCGGTGTAGGCCGGATCGGCATCCGGTGCCGTCGGATGCGTGAGCGTGCTGGTTGGGCACTGCACGCGGAAGCTCTGCGCTTGCGCGTCCCACGCGGTGCAAACGAGCACGAGCACAGGCAGCAGTCGGACGATGTTCGCAAGCCTTGTCATTATCGAGTCCTCCATCACTGCGGCGGGCTTCCCACCGCCCCGAGCGCATTTCGGCGATCGCCGAGTCCCCACTTGTTCGTATCCCCTAGCGGCTACCGCGCGGCATGCGCCAGCGGCAGTTCGGCGAACACCTGGTCCGCCGTCGGAAACCCATCCATCCGAATCCACGGGCCGCCGCGGGCGGCGCGTATGAAGATCGCGGCCGGGTGGCTCATCTTTTCGCCGCGGTACACGCCGAAAGCGCGTTGCACGCTTTCGCTCGCGGTACGCGTGCCGGTGTAGTGGCGCCACTCCGGTCCCGCGTGATAGGTCTGCGCGTACGCGCGCAGCCGCGCCGGCGTGTCCTCGTCCGGATCGATCGAGACCGAGACGAGGTGCACCCGGTCGCGCTCGGCCCCGAGGCGGCGCTGGACGCCCTCGAGCGTCTGGCTGGTGAGCGGACAGATCGAAGTGCAGCTCGTGTAGATGAACGCAAGCACGACGGGGCGGCCGTCATTGACTTCGGCCGGGAACTTCACGACCACGCCGTCTTCGCGCGTGAGCTCTACTGCCGGGACCTGGTAGTGCGCCACGAGGCGCGCCGGCGGCTCAGCCGCGGCGCGCTGCTGCGCGCCGGCGTCGTTGCCCGCGGTCGCGCCCAGCGCAAGCGGCGCGAAGAGCGCAGGAGCGAGAAGCATTCCCCGCGACGCGCGCCAGATTCCCTTCGACCGAGCTCGCCCGGTGAGCGACATTCCTAGTTCGATGCGGGCGATTCGCCCGCCCTCCCAGATCGATGAACCCATCCTCCTGCCCGGCCTGTCTGCGAACGAGTCGGTCGATGCTTCCGGAGGGGGGGTGGGGCTACGTAGGGGTTAGGTAGGTAGTTACCGTAGGCGCCTTTCGCGGCGGCGCGTTATGTCGCGGCCTACCGAATGCCCCGAGCGAGCGGGCACGCTGCGTCGCCCGACGCCGGAACCGACCGACATCGGCACGGCGCATGGAATGGGCGCCGTGTCGATGGCTAGCGATACTCCGCGGTCGGTCGTCGCACGACATGGCGCGTTGAGCGCCGCCGGCGGATCGCACCGCCAGCCGCATGGATGCTTCGCCGGCTCGCGTCGATCACCGCGAGCGATTGGGCAAAGTCAGCCGGCGAGTTGCGTAGCTGGGTATTGCGTAGACGAAGAGCCAGTCGGCGTAGCTTGCGGCCTTCTCGAAGTCGTCCTCGTTGTCTTCGAAGCCGGCCTTCTTGACGGGCACAAGCTGCGAGGCGCTCGCGATTCCCATGATTCCGCCGTCGGGTGCCGGGATCGTCGTCCACTCGGACGAGTTCGTGACGGGGTCGCGATACGCGCGCCGCATCGCCCGAAAGACTGCGATTCCAGGTGCCGCGTCCCCGGCCGGGTCGGTGGCGGCACCCGCGGCGGCGTCGGCGGCCATCGGCCCGAGCAGCGCCGCGAGCGTCGGCGGAAAGTGGTGGTAGTGACCGAAATAGCGGCCGATCGCTGCTCGGTATTCGCGGCCGGCGAACAAGAGGTCGGCCTCGTGGTCGCGCTGCACGGCCATCCGCGTGACCTGGCCCGCGCCGGCGAGGAAGATCCCGATCAGCGCGATGAGTGCGAGGAGACCGATGTAGGTGAAGCCGCGCGCGCGGCGCTTACCACGTGACATACGCGGTTCCGTCGAGCGCAACGCCCTCGGCGCCGCTCTTGACGTCCTTGATTCCCGTGTCTTCGGGGTCCTCGGCGTGGATCACGAGCCACTTGTCCGCGGTCCGCGCGATCGGGTCTACCGGAATCCCGCGCAGGTAGTGCCTGTCGACGAGATCGGCCAGTACCGTCGGGTACTTGCCGGTGTCGCCGTAGAACTTGTCGATCGAGTCGCGCAGCGTTGCGAGGTCCTGGCGCAGCACCGCCTCGCGCGAGCGCTCGAGCGAGCGGAAGTAGCGCGGCACGGCGATCGTCAGCAGCGTCGCGATGATGGCCATGACGACCAGCAGCTCGAGCAGCGTGAAGCCGCGCTTACCAGTCACGGTACGGGACTCCGTTGAGGCCGGTCCGGGAGGAGCGCGAGTAGACGTCGTAGACGTCATCGCCCGGCTGCGGGTCGTCCGGTGGGCTCGCGTACGACCGCAGGCCCCAGGTTTCTGCGGCCGGCACGGTCGCATCCGGCCAGAACGGGTCGCGCGGCACCGCGCGCAGGAAGTAGATCTTCGCGCCGTCCTTCGGGCTCTTCGCGTCGTCGACGCCGTCGACGAGTGTCTGCAGGTCCGGGGGGTAGCCGGTCCTGTCCGCGTCCTTCTTGATGCGCCCTGAATCGCTCGCGCGCTTGTATTCGTCGATCGCCGTGCGGATCGCGCGCAGCGCCACCTTGAGCTCGGCCTCGCGCTCGCGTTGGAAGACGAGCTGCGCCGAGGGCACGACCGCGGTCGCGAGCAGCGCGATGATCGCGACGGTGATCACGAGCTCGACGATCGTGAACCCGTGCGCCGCCCCGCGCCGCGACACTGCCGATGATTCCTGCCGCCGCATGGGATTACTGCGTGATCGCGACCTTGAGCGGCACCGCGGGCGAGGCCGCGATTGCGACGCCGTCGGCGCCGACCAGCACCACCTGCGTCGCGACCGGCACCGCCGGGCGCGGCGCCACCGCCTTGAAGCGCAGGTTCATGATCGTGCCGGCGCCCGCCAAAGCATTGTCCGGACTGCCGGCGATTTCGACCTGGACGCCGCCGGGCTTCAAGTCGACTTTCGGCGCCTCGCCGCCTGCGACGAGATCGCCAGGATCGGTCCCGACGAGCTGCAGCGCGCTGGCATCGAAGCGGACCTGGGCGAGGACCTTTCCAATGGCCCGGTCCGCGGCGAGGCGGACCGCGACGCTGAACTCATCGCCCACTTTGGCCGAGTCCGGGCCCTCGATTGTCACGGCGGCTTTGCGCGTGCCCGCCGCCGCGGCGGCGGGCGCCGCGGTCTCGGCGCCGGACCCGCTCGCGCTGGCCGCCGAAGCGGCCGCTTCCGGCGGCGGCGCGGCGACGGCCGACTCGAGCCGGGCCGGGGCCTGGCGTGGCGCTGCGCCCACGCCTGGCGCCGCGGCCGGACCGCCGCCGGCGAACGACACGCCGCCCGGCACGACCGGGCCCGCGCTCGGACCGGCGCCGCTGCCGGATGAACTGAAGGGCGCCATCCGCGTCTGGCTCTCGGTGCCGTACCAGAACTCGGTCGTCTCGCTGGACGGGCGCGTCTGCGAACGGATCACGCGCGGCGTAATCGACAGCACGATCTCGGTCTTGTCGGTCTGGTTCGTGCGCGAACCGAACAGCCGCCCGAGGATCGGCAGGTCGCCGAGGCCCGGGATGTGGTTCGAGTTGCGGGTGTCCTGGTCCTGGATCAGGCCCGCGAGCACCTGCGTCTCGCCATCCCTGAGCTCAAGCGTCGTGTTGGTATTGCGCGTGCCGATCTGGTAGGCGACCGTCGAATTCGTCTTGCCGTCGGGGTTCTTGACGTCGACTTCCTTGGTGATCGAGCTCACCTCAAGTCCCATCTTGATCGCGACGTTGCCGTCGAGGTGGATGGTCGGTTGCACGTCGAGCGTGAGGCCAACCTCGATGTACTGCACCGCGCTCGTCGAGTAAGCGCCGCCCACCGTCGCCGTGGTGCCAGAGGTGATGACCGGCACGCGGTCGCCGATCATGACCTTGGCCTTCTCCTTGTTGCGGACTCGGACCCGCGGGCTCGCGAGCACGTTGGTCTGGTCGATCTGCTTCAAGAGGTCGACGCTGAGGCCGAGCGAGCTCACCCCGATCGTGTAGCCGTTCTGGTGCGCGAGGTCGTTGAAGACGAGGCCGGTGGTGCCGGTGGCGCCGCTGGTGCCGACGGCGCCCGGTCCTGGCGGCGTGGGCCCCATCGTCGCGCTGACACCGGTCGGGTAGTTGATGCCGAGCGTCTGCAGGTTGCTGCGCGTGAGCTCGAGCACTTCGATCTCGAGCATGACCTCCGGATCCGAGACGTCGATCGAGGCAATCAGCTTCTCGGCCATCCGGACGTGCTCGGGCGTGTCGCGGATCACGATGGTCGCCGAGCGCTCGTCGATGAACAGCGTCTTCGCGCCGAGCACGGTCTTCAGCATCGACTCGGCGTCCTTCGGTGCCGCGTTCGCGAGGTAGAACGTCCGGACGATCTCGTCCTGGTAGTCCTTCTGCTTGGCGGCCGTGTTCGGGTACACGAGCACCATGTTCTCGGACAGCACCTGCCGTGCCAGCTGGTTCTGCGTGAGGATCAGCTCGATCGCCTGCTCGACCGGCACGTTGGTGACGAAGATCGTGGTCTTGGTCTCCGACTTCACATCCTTGTCGAAGATGAAGTTGACGCCGGTCTGGCGCGCCAGCACCTCGAAGACCATCTTCGTCGGCGCGTCGCGGAACTGCAGCGTCACGGGCCGGTTGTCGGCGGTCCGCAGCCGCGGTGACACCGTGACCGGCCCGCGCGCCGTGTCGATCCTGGCCGCGAGCGCCGTCGCCGCCGCGAAGCCCGGGTCCTCCGCAAGCACCGCGCGCACCTCGGTCTCGGCCGCGTCGAACTGCTTGGCGGCCAGCAACCGCTCCGCGCTCGCCGTGCGCTCGGCGTGGCGCCGGTCGGCCTGCACGCCCTCGAGGCCGCGTCGCGCACGGTCGTTGCCGGGCTCGAGGCCGAGTACCCGCCGGTAGCCGGCCTCGGCGGCGTCGGCGTGGCCGCCGGTGCGCGCGCGGTCTGCGGCGGCGATCAGCTCCTGGATGGCGGCGTCGCGGCGTGCACGCAGGTCGAGCCGATACTCGAGGTTGTCGGGCTCGGCCTTCACGGCCTCGCCGAGCTTGGCGATGCTCTGCTCGTAGTCTCCGTGCTCGAATGCGTCGAGGCCCTCGCGATGGATGCGGTCGGCCGCACAGCTCACGGCCAGTACCGAAGCTAGGATGACGACGAGGCGCTGGGCGAGGACCTTCACGGGACTGCTCCGGTCGGCACGTTCTGCCGAATGTTCAGCGGGAGATAGTTGAAGACGAGCTGCGCGGCAGTGGCACTCTCGAACTCGTAGACGCCGTCGATCCTGTCGCCGATGTGGGCGTCGAGAACGCGATCCTGGCGCGACAGGAAGAACACCGGCTTGCCGCCGTCCGGCGCGTAGCTACCGATGTAGGTGTACGGGAACGGCGGAGCCGTCGGGGGCGGTGGCGGCGTGTTGACGATCGGCGCCGGCGGCGGCGGCGGCGGGGGCACGTACCAGGCGTGCGATGCAAACAGGTCCGCCACCCAGTTCGAGGCCGCGACCCGGCTCGAGACGCGCGCCAGCTGCGGCGCGGTCGGCGCGGCCAGCGCAGGCGTCGTGCGCACGTGCGCCGCGGCAACGGCCCGGGTCCGCGCCGCGGCGAGCGCCGCCGGGTCGGCCGGTGCGTCCAAGAAGCGCCGCGTGATCGCCGGCCACTCAACGGCCAAGGTCGCCGTGATCGCGACGATCAGCGCCGCCGCGACGACAACGGCGACGCGGCGCCGCCGCGCGGCGCCGAGCCGCGGCAGCATCGGCACCGCAGGGCGCGGCAGCGCGCGGGCGTTCATGGCGCGCTCCGCGTGAACACGGTGAGCCGGATCTGGGCCTCGACCGTGCCGTCGGCGATGTTCTTGCGCTCGATCGACAGGTCGCTGATCGCGGCCGCCGGCAGCGCCGTGAGCGTCGCGTCGATGAACTTGCGCACCTGCGGGTACGGTCCGGTCACCGGGAACGCCACCTTGTAGCGCACGATGTCACCGCTCTTCGAGGAGCTGGTCTCGTACTTGCCGGTGTCGAGCGTCAGGCGCGCGTCGTCGGCCTGCTGCAGCAGCACGCCGAGGATCGCCGGCATGTCGGCACGCTTCGGCAGGTTGCGAAGCGCCTTCGCGACGTCGCTGGCCTCGGCGCGCGGCGCGGTCGCCTGGTGCAGCCGCGCGCTCGCGAGCTGGCCGCGCAGCGCCGCGATCTCGTTCTCGACCGGCACCTGCGTCGAGGCGAAGAACACCGCGCTCGCAACCAGCAGCGCAAGGCCGACGAGGCCGGGCCGCCCGGTGCGCGCCACCGTCCAGGTCGCGCGCGGCAGCCATTCATTCGCGACCCGCATGCCGAAGCGACGCAGCGGCACGAGGCCGTCGGAGCGGCGCGCCACCGCCGGCGCACGACTGCCGGGGGCCTGGCTCGCGATCTTGACCGGGGCGGCGGGAGTCTGCACGAGGCTCATCAGCGCCACTCCGCTGCCAACTTGACCCGGACCGGGTGTTCGGGATCGTCCTTCTTGCGCTCGTGGCTCTCGAGCATCGGATAGCGCAGCAGCGGGCTCTTCTGCAGCCGCTGCAGGTACTCGAGCGCCGCCGGCAGCGTGCGCGCCTCGGCGGTGATCTTGACGATGCGCTTGGTGGGATCGGGCTCGACCTGCAAGAGCGCAATCGTCGAGGCACTGTCGTGGCTCGCGGCCTCGAGCTCGGCGAGCAGCTGCGACCACGGGATCGACAGCTCGCGCTCGATCGCCGATGCGTCCTCGGCCGAGCGCAGCGCCGCGGGGCCTTGCGGCCGCGCCGACATCGAAATCGCGCTCAGCGTCGCGTCGAGCTCGTTGCGCTCGCTGAACTTCATCTCAAAGGCAACGCCGACCGCGAGCGCGGTCGCGACGCCGAGCACGCAGAGCGCAATGCCCTGGCCGCGCGCCTCGTGCACCGGCGCGACGAAATCAAGCCGCACGCGACGCGGTGCTCTCATGCGTACACCCGCTGTAGCAGCGCGAGCTCGTGCGCCTGCGTGCCGTCGCCGCTGACGGCGTCCAGCCACTCGAGCTCGGTGCCCGACGGCACCGCGTTGTGGCGCATCCAGATCGGCGCGTCGATGAACATGCGGTTCACGGCGCCGGCGGCGCGCGTGAGTTTCCCGAACGCCGCGAGCCGCTCGAGCTCGACCATCCAGTCGGACGACAGCCGCGCCATGTGCACGCGGTCCCAGGAGCCGCGCGACAGGTGCACCGCCGACAGCGAGCCGTCGTCGAGGCTGACGAACCAAGTGTCGTCGCCCGGCAGCCGGTGGCGCCAGGCGTTGAACGCGACCACCAGCTGCGGCTGCAGCGAGGCGAGCGTGAGGCGCGCGGCCGGCAGCACGTCCTCGAGCGCGGTCCGCAGCTGCCCCGGCATCGCGCAGGCGACGTAGGCGTGACCCGGCGGCGTGTCGGCGAGCGTGACCGCCCAGTCATTGAGGCCATCGCCGAAGGCATCCGTCAGCACGTAGCGCGCGTGGGTCAGGCGGCCCTCGGCGTCGAGCCGCGTCGACGGCCACGGCACGACGCCGTAGCGCGCCCAGGGATCGGCGACCACGACACGCGCCGCCGCGTCCTGCCACGTCGGCTCCTGCAGCAGCTCCGCGAGGCGGGCGAAGGTCGGGCGCAGGTCGCCGAAGTGCCCGCCCGGCACCGCGACGTCGGTGGCGGCGATGACCCGCGGCCTCAGGCCGCGCTCGCGCCGGGCGACCGCGATCTTGCGCGGTCCGAGAAAGATTGCGACCTCATCACGCCAGAGCGGTGACACGATTGGCCTCCAGCAGGGTCGTGGCCCCGCGCTTGACGAGTTCGAGGGCGGCCGAGCGGATCAGCCGCGAGCCGTTCTGTTCGGCGAGCTCCTTGAGGCGCCGCGCCGGCGCGCGCGCGACGATCGCTTCGCGGAGCTCGTCGTTGAGCACCAGCAGCTCGCCGACCGCCTTGCGGCCCTTGTAGCCGGTGCCGCGGCAGTGCGCGCAGCCGCGGCCGGCGCGGAAGTGCCAGTCGGCGACCGCCGGCAGCATCAGCCCCGACTGCGCGATCATCTCCACCGAGGGCTGCGAGGGCTCGGCGCACTGCTCGCAGACCATGCGCACGAGGCGCTGCGCCAGGATGCCGTTCAGCGCCGACACGAACGCATAGGCGTCGACCTGCATGTGCGAGAAGCGCCCGAGCACGTCGAAGACGTTGTTGGCGTGCACCGTCGTGAACACGAGGTGACCGGTCAGCGCCGACTGGATCGCGATCTGCGCGGTCTCGGGATCGCGGATCTCGCCGACCATGATCTTGTCGGGGTCGTGGCGCAGGATCGAGCGCAGGCCGCGCGCGAAGGTCAGGCCCTTCTTCTCGTTGACCGGGATCTGCAAGACGCCCGCGAGCTGATACTCGACCGGGTCCTCGATCGTGACGATCTTGTCGTGACCGGTGTTGGTCTCGGAGATCGCCGCGTACAGTGAGGTCGTCTTGCCGCTGCCGGTCGGGCCGGTCACGAGCAGCATGCCGTAGGGGAGCTGCGACAGGCGCCTCAGGCGCGTGACGATCTGCTCGTCGAAGCCGAGTGCGTCGAGCCTGAGGCCCTTGATCTCGTCCGAGAGCGTCTGCTTGTCGAGGATGCGCAGCACCGCGTCCTCGCCGTGCACGCTCGGGATCACCGAGACGCGAAAGTCGATCGGTCGGCCCTTGAGCGCGAGCTTGAAGCGGCCGTCCTGCGGCACGCGGCGCTCGGCGATGTCGAGCTCGCTCATCACCTTGATGCGCGAGATCACCTGCTCGCAGAGGTCGAGGCCGCCGAGCGTCGCGACGTGCACCAGGATGCCGTCAACGCGGTAGCGCACCGCGAGTCCGCCGGGGCGGGTCTCGAGGTGGATGTCGCTGGCGCCGGCCTTGAGCGCGTCATAGACGGTCGAGTGCACGAGCTTGATGACCGGACTCGAGTCCGCGCTGATCGTCGCGAGCGACAGGTTCTCGATGTCGGTGTCGAGGGACACCTCGCCGCCGGCACCGACCGCGGCGACGTCCATCGCGCGCAGGTCCTGCTCGTGCTTGGCGAGGAACGCCGTGATGTCGGGCGGCGTCGCGAGGTGCCAGGTGAGGTCCTGAGGCACCTTGAGCTCGAGCCAGTTGCGCAGCGACGCGTCGAAGGGGTCGGCGATCACCGCGAGGCGCTCGTCGCCGCGCTTCACGATCACGCAGCCGCGCTTGCCGGCGTCGGCCGGGCCCAGCAGGTCGAAGGCCGGCGCGAGGCTCATCAGCGTCGCGCCGTCGAGCACCGGGAAGTGCAGCGCCGCGGCCAGCGCCTCGGTCAGCGTCGCGGCGTCGAGGCCGCTCGACTCGGCGAGCACCGCGAGCGTCGGCCGGCCGCTCGCGAGCGCCGTCGACAGCGCCTCGCGCAGCGCCTGCTCATCGAGGCGCACGGCGGCGCGGGCCGGTACGGCGCTCTCTAGGGTGTTCGGGAGAGCGCTCATCGGACGGCTCCGGCGAGTTCGAAGATCGGGAAGTACATCAAGACGACGACGAGGCCGATCACGAGGCCGATCACCGTCATCATCGCCGGCTCGATCAGGCGCGTCGCGACGTCAACCCAGCGCGACAGCTCCTCGTCGTAGAACGCCGCCACGCGCTCCATCATCTCGCCCATGTTGCCGCTCTTCTCGCCGACCCGGAGCATGCGCTCGGCGACCGGTGTCGTGAGCCCCTGCCCGGCGAGCGCGTCGGTCAGCGACTTGCCCTCGCGCACCGCGCGCGTCGCGGTCGCGAGGCGCGGCTGAGCCGACGCCGCCAGCAGCCCGCGCGTCATCTCGAAGGCGGTCACGACCGGCAGTCCCCCGCGCAGCAGCATGCCGACGGTGCGGTACAGGCGCGCGAGCTGGTAAAGCTCCAGTTGCCGGCCGACGGTCGGAAGTCGCGCGACCAGGCGCCCGACGGCGGCACGGAACGCCGGCTGCATCACCGCGTGCACCGCGAGCGCGGTGCACACCACGAGCCCGAGCAGCATCGCCGTGCCGTGCGCGTCGAGCAGCTTGCCCCACTGCATCAGCATGCGCGAGGCGAAGGGCAGCTCGCCGCCGATGTCCTCGTAGATGCCGCTGAAGCGTGGCACGACGTACCCGACCAGGAACAGCACGACCAGCGTACCGGCGGCGAGCAGCACGGCCGGGTAGATCGAGGCGTTGATCAGGCGCTTCTTGAGCAGATTGATCTGCTCCTGGTAGACCACATAGCGCTTCAGGGCCTCGGTGATCGCGCCGCTGCGCTCGCTGGCGCGCACGGTCGCGACGTAGAGCGCGGAGAAGCAGCTCGGGTACTCGGCGAGGGCGACGGAGAGGCTCTGGCCCTCGTAGAGGCGGCGGCGGATCCCCTCCAGGATCGCGCGCACCGCCTCGTCGCGCTCCTTCTCGGTCAGCGCATCGATCGCCTCGACCAGCGACAGGCCGGCGTCGAGCAGCGCGATCAGCTCGCTGGTGAAGGGCAGCACCGCGAGGCGCGCGCGCCCGAAGCGGCGCAGTCGAGTCGATTCGACCGTGAGCACGCGCAATCCGCGCGCGGTGGCCTGGCGGCGCGCATCCGACTCGTCGATCGCGTCCAGCTCCTGGTGGGCGACCGCGCGGGCGGCATCGAGGACGGTGAGGCGATAGCGCATGCGTTACCAGTTCGTGATGTCGGCGTCTTCGCCGGTGCCGCCGGGCCGCCCGTCCTTGCCGTAGGACAGGAGGTCGAAGTCGGCATGCGAGCCCGGCTGCGTGTAGACGTACGGCCGTCCCCAGGGATCCGCCGGCACGCCCTTCTTGAGGTACGGCCCGGCCCAGGCGGGCTCGTTGCTGGGTGCCGCGACGAGCACCTGCAGGCCTTCCTCGGTCGTCGGATAGCGGCCGACGTCGAGCCGGAACTGGTCGAGCGCCTTGTCGAGCGCGTCGATCTGCGCGCGGGCGACCTTGACCTGCGACTTGCCGACCTGCGCGAAGTAGCGCGGCGCGACGAAGCCGGCGAGCAACCCGATGATGACCATCACCACGAGCAGCTCGAGCAGCGTGAAGCCGTGGCTGCGCCCGGCAGCCGTGCGAGTCAGTTGAGCCATGCGTTTGCCTCCCGCGCCGCGAGGCCCGCAGCCAGCGGCCACTCGAGCTGGACCCGTGTGCCCCGGCCTGGGGCGCTCGCGATGTCGCAGCTCCCGCCGGTCCGTTCCGCGCGCTCGCGCAGGCCGCGCAGGCCGCGCGGGCCTGGCGAGCCGTTGCGCACCGGCGCATCGCTGGACGCGCTGAATCCCGTGCCGTCGTCCTGCACCACGACCTTCAGGCGGCCCTCGTCGAGCCGGATCGAGACCTGCACGCGCTGCGCGCCGGAGTGGCGTGCGACGTTGTTCAGCGACTCCTGCACCGCGCGGAACACGCTGATCGACAGCGACTGTGGAATGTCCGAGTCGCTGACCGCGATGTCGGTGCCGACCTCGACGTTTTGGTAGACGTCGCGCCACTGCCGGCACAGCCACTGCACGGCGGAGGCGGCGCCCAAGTGATCGAGCTGCGCCGGGCGCAGGTTCATCGAGATGCAGCGCACGTCGTCGATGACGCGCTTGACCCACTCGACGGCGGTGCCGAGCACGTCCTCGGCGAGCTCGAGCTCCTCGCGCGGCAGCAGCGCCCGCGCGCGCTCGACCGAGTACTTGATCGCGCTCAGCGACTGGCCGACCGAGTCGTGCAGGTCCTGCGCAATGCGCTTGCGCTCCTCCTCCTGGGCGTTCATCAGCCGCTCCGACAGCGCCTGCAGCTCGTCCTGCGAGGCGCGCAGCGAGCGCTCGACCTCGTGGCGGCGGGCGACCTCGGCGCGCAGCGCGCCGTTGGCGTTCGTCAGCTGCTCGGTGCGGTCGGCGACGCGCTTCTCGAGCGTCCGGTTGAGGTCGGTGAGCTCGCGCTGCGCCTGCCTGAGCAGCGTGACGTCCGACACGATGAACGCGACGCGCGGGATCGGCGTCGCCGCGTTGCCGGCGGCGGGTTCGACCGCGACGAGGAGCTCGACGGCGAGGTCGCGACCGAGCACCGCGTCCGGGACCTCGAAGGTCGACGACTCGCGGGTCTCGAGTTCGCGCCAGGCGCTGTCGATCGCGGTCGCGAGCGCGCACGCCGCCCCGCCGCAGTTCGGGTGCAGCGCGGCGTGCAGGTCGCTGCCGAGCGCGAAGCGCACGTCGCCGAGGGACCAGCGCTCGAGCGCGCGGCTGATGCGCACGATCCGGCGGCGGCGGTCGACGAGGCCGACGATGTCCGGCAGCGCGTCGATGACGTTCTGCCACTCGACCTTGGCGTGGTGGATCGCGGACAGGGTCTGCGCCCGTGCCGAATCGCCGGCGGCGAGGCAGGCGCCCGTGCCGAGCAGGTGCCGCACGGTCTCGACCGCGAGCTCGCGCAGCCTGGCTTCGCCGGGCAGCGCCGGCGTGATGACCATTAATAAGTGCAGCGGCTCGGCAGTCGAGTCCGGAAGCGCCGCGCACAGCACCTCATCGGGTTGCGCCGACGTCGCGGCCGCCGGAACGTCGGGGCGCACGCCGCGCACGACGCCGCCACGCGCGACCTGGCGCGGCCGGCGCAACGCCTCGGCGATCAGCGGGATCTCGGCGATGCGAACAGCGCGCATGTTCCAGGCGGACGGGATGTTGACGCCGACGACGGCGCGCACGGTCTCGGCGCGCACGTCGCGTTCGAAGAAAATGACCGCCGAGCCCGGGAACTGCTCGACGAACGCCTGCGCCGCCTGCGCCGCCATCCGCCGCAACGTCGGCGCCGAGGCGGACGCGTCCGCCATGCGCGACATGATCGCAATGATGCGTTGCATCACGAGCGGATCGCCTCCTCGCACCCCATCGACGGCCTCTGGGCTTGCCGTCGGCAAGTACGCAGATCCCGATGGGATCGATGGTGCGCCGCAGGTGCAAACGGGTCACAGTCGGCCGGTGCGGCAGTCGCGAGCGAGCGATCAAGTAGGGCGAGGTAGGGTTATGCCCCAGGCCCGCTGCGCCGCCTCAGGTCGAGGCGGTCAGGAGCTCGTGATAAAGACGAAGCACCGCAGGCACATAGCCGCGCGTCTCGCGGTAAGGCGGGATCTGCTGGCCGTAGCGGTCGACAGCGTCCTCGCCGGCGTTGTAGGCCGCGAGCGCGAGTTCTAGGTTGTTGTTGTAACGCCTGAGAAGATCACGCAGATAGTGCGCGCCGGCGGCGACGTTCTGCTCGGGGTCGAACGCGTTGCCGACGCCGTAGCGTCGCGCGGTCTTCGGGTGCAGCTGCATCAGCCCCTGGGCGCCGGCGCGCGACACCGCGTGCGGATTGAAGGCCGACTCGATCGCAATGACGGCCTTGAGAAGCGCCGGCTGCAGGGCGTTGCGTTTTGCGGTGCGATCGATCAGCGACTGGTAGCTCGCGGCGCGCTGCCGCCAGTGCTCAGGCGCCGGCGCGACGGCGGCGCTCGCGGCCTCAGGCTCGACGGGGGATTTCAATAACAGCGTAAACCGCGGATCGGTCGGCACATTCGAATAGTGCGTCGAGCCGCTCTCGTCGGTGTAGGCAAAGATGTCCGCGCCCGCCTGGGCGCAGGCCGCAAGCAGGCAGAGCGCAAGCCCGAACCGCGTGGATCTGCGCATGGAGGCACTCTACGTCCGGCCGCGCGCTGCGCGCAGGTAGGGTGACATCGTAGGGGTGGGCTCTGCTGCCCGCGCTCCCCGTTACGTAAAGGGGGGCGATACCGAATGTCTTCACACAAATGTTGCGGAAAACTATTAAAGATTATGTTCAAATTGCGTACATCGATCTGCGCGTTAGTTTAGTAATTACCCGCAACAGCAGGGGATCCTTGGCATAGAGATCCCCCGGGGCGGCAGCAACGCTGTCGACGGGTCAACGGGCGCACCGGCGAACGCGAGAGGGGATCGCATGTGGCAGAACATTCCTTTAGAGGTCGGTCGCAACGGCAAGGACGAAACCGTTCGCGATCTCAGTCCGGTTCGTGATGCGAGCGTGCCCGCGCGCATCCTGCTCGTTGATGACCACGCGATCCTGCGCGAGGGCGTCGGCGCCCTGATCGCGCTCGAGAGCGACCTGCAGGTCGTCGGCCAAGCCGGCTCGATCCCCGAAGCGATCGAGCGTGCGCGTGCGCTGCAGCCTGACCTGATCATCACGGATCTTTCGCTGCCCGGCGCCGCCGGCGCGCAGGGGATCGTCGAGCTTCGGCGCTGCTGTCCGCGCTCGCGGCTCCTCGTGCTCACGGTGCACGACACCGAGGAGCACATCCGGGCGGGCCTCTCGGCCGGCGCCTCGGGCTACGTGCTCAAGGACGCGAACCGCAGCGAGCTCATCTACGGCATCCGCGCCGTGCTCGCCGGGCAGCACCACCTGTGTGCGCGCTCCTCGGCGCGCGTCGTGCGCAGCTACCTCGGCGAGCCGACACCGGTGCCGCAGGTCGTCGCCGGCGTCACCGGCCGCGAGCGCGAGATCCTCGCGATGATCGCGAGCGGCCAGTCGAACAAGCGCATCGCGCAGTCCCTGCAGCGCAGCGTCAAGACCGTCGAGAAGCACCGCGCCAACCTGATGCGCAAGCTGAACCTGCACAACGTCGCCGACGTCACGCGCTTCGCGATGCAGAGCGGGCTGTGCACCGGTGGCGAGGTCCGCGAGGACGCGACCGGCTAGCCGCCCGCGGCAGCGGCCGGTTCGCGACTGCGGCGCGCCACCGGGCGCGCCGCGTTCGTTTGGGGCCCGTGTCGGCGCTCACAGCAGCCGGTCGAGCCCCGGGATCCAGTGCATCGCCCCGACGTACAGCCGCTGCAGCAGGCTCGCGCCCGGCTCGTGCGTCACGCGCACGAGCGCACCATTGCGCTCGCCGGTCCATGACAGGCGGCCGGTGCGCGCACCGGGCGGGTCGAGCGACAGCCGCCAGGCGCGCTCCGGCGACAGGTCCGCCTCGACGAGCTGTGCGGTGGCCTCGGCGAGCGAGCGGCTCCTGACGAGGACGGCGAGCTCGGTGTTGATGAGCGCCGAGCGCGGGTCGATGTTGAAGCTGCCGACCCAGGTCAGCTCGCGGTCGATGACCATGACCTTGGCGTGCAGCGAGCTGCCGCTTCCCATGCGCCTGAAGTAGCGCCGCTCGCCGGTGCGGCGGCGCGCGTCGGCCTGGAATTCGTACAGGTCGACGCCGGCGGCGAGCAGCTCGCGGCGGCGCTTGGCGTACCCGGCGTGCACCTCGATCACGTCGGTCGAGGCCAGCGAGTTCGTCAGCAGCCGCACCTTGACGCCATCGCGCGCGCGCTCGGCGATCAGGTCCGCCCCCTGCTTCAGCGGCACGAGGTAGGCCGATTCGACCAGCACCTCGTGCTCGGCGCCGCGCCACAGCGCATAGGCCCGCGCCAGCAGCGGCGAGGCGGCGCGGCGGCTCTCGTCGATCTTCTCCGGCGGGTCGGCGAGGAGCTCCGCCTCGCCCCAGTGGTGAAACTCGGCGCCGTAGACGAGCGCCCGCACCTGCTCGAACACCGGCTCGTAGCTGTCCTGCAGCTCCTCGACCGCGTGCGCCCGGCGCGCGAGCGCGGAAGCGACCGCGTCGGCCTCGGCCTCGGTCGGCGCGCGCTTCAGGAACGCCTCGATCGGCACCGCCCACGGGCTGTTCCAGTAGTCGTCGAAGCTCGTGACCGCCGCGTGCGCGATCGGCCCGGCGGCCAGCAGCTCGACGTCGCTGAAGTTCACGGTGCGGTTGAGGTCGAAGTAGTTGTCGCCGATGTTGCGCCCGCCGATGACCGCGAGCTGCGAGTCGACCGCGAAGATCTTGTTGTGCATGCGCCGCTGCACGCGACCAAAGCTCGTCAGCAGCTCGAACGGCCGCATCCACCGGATCCGGTTGCGGTACGGGTTGAAGACCCGGATCTCGACGTTCCTGTGGCCGGCGAGCGTCGCGAGCTGGTCCTCGATGCGCACCAGGTTGTTGTCGTCGACCAGCAGCCGCACGCGCACGCCGCGGCGCGCCGCGGCCAGCAGGTGGTCGGCGAGCACGAGCCCCGAGGCATCGGCTTCGAATATGTAGTACTGCACGTCGAGCGAGCGCTCGGCGAGGTCGGCGAGCGCGGCGCGGGCCAGGAACGCGAGTCCCGCGTACTGCATCAGCGCGAACGCCGACTGGCCGGGGTGCGCGGCGAGCGCCGGGGCGAGCGCGCGCCCGAGCGCGGTCTCGGTGGTCGCCGGGACCGCGTAGCTGGTGGGCTTGGGGACGTCGAGGCGGTACGTGGCGCAGCCGCTCAGTGCGAGGAGCAGGACGAGTGCCCCGCGGCACGCCGCGCCCCGGCCCGGGCGCACGGCTCAGCCTCCGTCGCCACGGGCACGGTCGTCCCCGTAGGCCGCGCGGTGGCGCAGCGCCGTGCTGTCGCGCCAGAAGCGCTCCATCTCGAGGAACGTGAACGCCGCCGACCACGAGATCAGCGTGAACCCGACCAGGGCCTCGGTGCCCACCAGGAAGCGGATCGAGCCCGACGGGATCAGGTCGCCGAGCCCGAGCGTCGTGTAGATCACCGCCGAGAAGTACACGTAGTCGAGGAACTCGTCGATCCGCCCCGGCCCGTGCAGCGCACCGTACGAGCGATCCCTGAGCAGCACGAAGTAGCCGGTGCCGAACAGCCAGATCTCGACGGTCGCGAGCACGACGAGCGCGAGCACGAGGAGCAGGATCCGGCGCCGGCGCTTGCCGTGCAGCTTGAGCAGCACGAACGACAGCAGCCTCAGGGTCTCGTAGTGCAGCAGCACGCAGCCGACGACGAGCGCGATGGTCGTCGCGACGATGATCAGCGACACCCACGACAGCAACGGCGCCGTCGGCAGCGGCTCGTACGCCGCGGCAGCGCACGGCACGGCCCACGCCCCCATGAGCGCGAGTACGATCGAGCGTGCGGTGCTGCGAGTCGCTGCGACGTCCGGTGCCACTGCGCAGAGTGTCCCGTAGCGCCGTTGCAATGTCACGTCACGGCCACTCGTGCGCCTCGCGCGCGAAGGCAGGCGACTGCGGGCGCACGACGCAGAAGCGCTGGCCGGTCGGCGCCTCGAGCACCCACCAGGTGTGCACCTGGCGCACGCGCCGGGCGCCGAGCGCCTCGAGCCGGCGCACCTCGGCCTCGATGTCGTCGCTCTCAATGTCGAGGTGCACGCGGCTCGGGTGGTCGACCTGCTGCACCTCGACGTGCAGCCGCCCGAGCGGGTCGTCGAGGCCGACGTAGTTCGCGTTCTCGGGACCCGACAGACGGCGCTGCGGCATGCCGAGGGCCGCGCTCCAGAAGTCGGCGGCCGCACCGAGATCGGTGGTCTGGCAGTCGATGATGATGCCGGCGAGCTTGCTCTTGTGCATCGCAGTTCCCCTCAGCGCGCGGCGCGCAGGCCGCCCAGAAAGCCGACCGGGTCGTCGCCGCGCTCGAGCGCCTCGACGAGCGCCGAGCCGACGACGACGCCGTCGACGTGGCCCGCGAGCCGCGCGACCTGATCGCGGCTCCTGATGCCGAAGCCGGCGCAGACCGGGATCGGCGCGTGCGCCTTGACGCGCGCAAGGTAACCGAGCACCTCGTCCGGTACCGCGACGCTCCTGCCGGTGGTCCCGGTCATCGTCACCGCGTAGATGAAGCCCTGCGAGGCGCCGCACAGGAGCGCCAGCCGCTGCTCCGGCGTCACCGGCGTCACCATCTGCACGAGCCCGACGCCCTCGCCGTTGAGCGCGCGGCGGAGGTCCGCGCACTCCTCAAAGGGGAGGTCCGGCACGATGAACCCCGCCACGCCCGCCGCGCGCGCGGCGCGCGGCAGCCGGTCGAGGCCGTAGGCGAGCAGCGGGTTCAGGTAGCTCATCAGCAGGAGCGGCGCCGCCGGCCGCGGCGTCATGGAGCTCAGCGACTCGAGGATCCAGGTGAGCGACACGCCCTGCGCGAGCGCGGCATGGCTCGCGCGCTGGATCGTCATGCCGTCCGCCATGGGATCGGTGAACGGCACGCCGATCTCGACGACGTCCGCGCTCGATGCGACCTTGGCAAGGTCGGAGACGAAGCGCGCCTTGCTGGGGAAGCCCGCGGTCAGGTACGCGACGAGCGCGGGCGAGCCGCGCGCGCCGGCCGCGCGGATCGCCGCGCCGATCGTTTCGTGGCCTGCGCGGGCGCCGCTCGCGGCCATCACGGCCTCCCCTTCAGCAGCGTCTTCTGCAGCGTCGGCATGTCCTTGTCGCCGCGCCCCGAGAGGCAGATCAGGATGCGCGCGCCCGGGTGCGCCTGAGCCCACTTGCGGGCGCTCGCGAACGCGTGCGCGCTCTCGATCGCCGCGATGATGCCCTCGGCGGCGCAGCACTCGGCGAGCGCCTCGAGCGACTCGTCGTCGGTCGCGTATTCGTAGTGGACGCGGCCGGCCGCCATCAGCAGCGAGTGCTCGGGCCCGACGCCCGGGTAGTCGAGGCCGGCCGACACCGAGTGCGTCTCCTGGATCTGGCCGTGCTCGTCCTGCAGCAGCATCGAGTACGAGCCCTGCAGCACGCCCGGGCGCCCGAGCGTCAGCGTCGCCGAGTTGTCGCCAAGCTGCGGGCCGCGCCCGCCCGCCTCGACGCCGACCAGCGCCACCTCGCGATCGCCGATGAACGGATGAAACATGCCGATCGAGTTCGAGCCGCCGCCGACGCAGGCGAACACGGCGTGCGGGAGATCGCCGGCCTGGCGCACGATCTGCGCGCGCGCCTCGCGCCCGATCACCGACTGCAGCTCGCGCACCAGGAACGGGTACGGGTGCGGGCCGACGACCGAGCCGATCATGTAGTAGGTGCCGTCGGGGTCCGACACCCAGTCGCGCAGCGCCTCGTCGATCGCCGCGCGCAGCGTCTGATCGCCGCTCGTGACCGGCACGACCTTCGCGCCGAGCAGGTTCATGCGCCCGACGTTCGGCGCCTGGCGCTCGATGTCGATCGATCCCATGTACACCGTGCATGGCAGCCCCAGCCGCGCGCAGGCCGCGGCGCTCGCGACGCCGTGCTGGCCGGCGCCGGTCTCGGCGACGATGCGCTTGGCGCCGAGCCGCTTCGCGAGCAGCGCCTGGCCGATCGCGTTGTTGATCTTGTGGGCGCCGGTGTGCGCCAGATCCTCGCGCTTCAGGTACACCGAGGCGCCCCAGCGTCGCGACAGCGCCGTGGCGTGGGTCAGCGGCGTCGGCCGCCCGACCCAGGTCGCGAGCTGGTCCTCGAGCTCGGCGACGAACGCCGGATCCTTGAGCCAGCGGCGCACGCCCTCCTCGAGCCGGTCGAGGGCCGGCACCAGCGTCTCGGGCACGTAGCGCCCGCCGTAGGGACCGAAGCGTCCGCGCGCATCGGGAAACTCGCCGCGCAGCTCGCGCGACAAGAGCGCGTCCGCCTGAGCCGATTCCATGACCGTTGCCATCGTCGTCACTCCTGAGCAGTCAATCGCATTGGCCGGCGCGCGCCGCGCGCGCCGCCCGGATGAACTCGCCGATCAGCCCGGCATCCTTGCGTCCCGGCGCCCGCTCGACGCCGCTCGAGACGTCGACGCCGAACGGCCGCACCGCGGCAATCGCGGTGGCGACGTTCGAGGCCGTCAGCCCGCCGGCGAGAACGAGCTCGGTGCGGCGCGCGAGTGCCGCGGCCAGGGCCCAGTCGGCGGTCACGCCGCGGCCGCTGTCGGCGCTCTCGTAGAGGCAGCGCCTCGGGAGCGGCTCGGGCGCGGCGGCGCCGCTCCTCAGCACCGGCAGCCGCGCGAGCTGCGCGGGCAGCCTCAGGCGTTCGAGGTCGGCGGCGTCGGTCTGCAGCGCGTCGGGCGCGAAGTCCGCGACGATCGCATCCACCTCGGCCTGCGTCGGGTGGCGCGTCACGGCCACCCTGACGATGCGCGCCGGCACGGCCCTGGCGAGCGAGTGCGCCGCGGCCGGCGCGACGTTGCGCGGCGAGGCTGCATGGAACACGAACCCGACCGCGTCGGCCCCGGCGTCGACGGCCGCCGCGACGGCGAGCGGCTCGCTGAGCCCGCAGATCTTGACCCACAGCGTCATGCGGGCCTCCCGGCCGCGCGGCCGGCATCGAGCATCGCGCGCGCGAGCGGCGCGGGATCCTCCTCGGACATCAACGCGCTGCCGACGAGCGCCAGCGTGTAACCGGCGCGCGCCAGGCGCGCGGCGTCGGCCGCGGTCGCGAGCCCGCTCTCGGCGACGCGCGGGTAGGCGGCAGGCAAGAGGCTCGCGAGCGCATCGAGCCGCCCCGGCACGACCTTCAGCGTCGCGAGGTCGCGGCTGTTGACGCCGATCAGGCACGCCGCGCGCGGTCCCGGCCAGCGAGCCGCGAGCGCGGTCGCGATGCCGACGTCGTCGGCGTCGAAGGCCTCGAGCAGCACAAAGAGGCCGAGCGATGCCGCGGCGGCGAGCAGCGCCTCGAGCTCCGCGCGCGGGAGCATCCGCACGATCAAGAGCGCGCCGCCCGCGCCCGCGGCGCGCGCCTCGAGCAGCTGGTAGGGATCGACGAGGAAGTCCTTGCGCATCGTCGGCACGCCGAGCGGGGCGAGCGCGGCGCTCGCGCGCGCGAGGTGCCCGAGCTCGCCGTCGAAGCGCTCGGGCTCGGTCAGCACCGAGACGAGCGCCGCCCCGGCGCGCGCATAGGCGCTGACGCGCGCCTCGAGCGAATCGGGGGACGCGCCGAAAGCACCCTGTGCCGGTGAGCGGAGCTTGAGCTCCGCGATCAGGTCGAAGCGGCCGTCGAGGACGAGCGGCGGCGCGGCGGCGGCGGCCCTGGCGCGCGCGGCGAGCGCGGCGTCCGGGACGCGCGCGCGGGCGGCGGCGACCCGCTCCCGGCTCGCGCGCGCCATCGCCACGAGGAAGTCGCCGCTCACGGCGCGCCCCGCGAGAAGGCGGCGAGCGAGTCGACGACGGCGCTCGCCGCGCCCGAGTCGATCGCGCGCGCGGCGAGCTGCGACCCCTCGCGCGCATCGCGCGCCAGGCCCGCGACCTCGAGCGCGAGCGCCGCGCCGAGCACGAGCGCGTCGCGATGGGGTCCGCGGTCGCGGCCCGCGAACACCGACCGCAGCGCCGCGGCGTTGTGCGCCGCATCGCCGCCCTTCAGGTCCTCGGGTGAACAGCTCGGCAGGCCGAAGTCGGCGGCGCTGCGCGTCGACTCGTCGACGCGCCCCGGGGTCACGTCGTAGAGCACGAACGGCCCCGCCGGCGTCGGCTCGTCCCAGCCGGGCTCGCCGTGCACGACGAACGCGCGGCGGATGGGCAGTCCCGCGAGCGCGTCGGCGAGCAGCCGCGCCGCGTCGCGGCTGAACGCGCCGATCAGGTGGAACGGCGGCTCGGCGGGGTTCGTGAGGGGCCCCAGCATGTTGAACACGGTGCGGATGCCGAGCGCCGAGCGCACCGGCGCGATCGCCTTCATCGCCGGGTGGTAGTGCGGCGCGAACAGGAACGTGAAGCCGCTGCGCTCGAGGCAGGCGCCCGCCGCGCGCTCGTCTAGCGGCATCGCGAGCCCGAGCGCCTCGAGGAGGTCGGCGCTCCCCGAGCGGCTCGAGATCGAGCGGTTGCCGTGCTTGGCGACCTTGGCGCCGGCGGCGGCGGCGAGCAGCGCCGCGCCGGTCGACAGGTTGAACGTGTGCGAGGCGTCGCCGCCGGTGCCGACGACATCGAGCGTCGGGCCGACGTGCGGCAGCCGCGGTCGCCGCGCGAGCCCGCGCATGCCGCGCGCAAAGCCGCGCAGCTCCTCGGGCGTCGTGCCCTTGGTGCGCAGCGCCGCGAGCAGCGCGCCGGCGAGCGCGGCCGGCAGCGTCTCGTCGGTGAGCGCCACCAGCAGCTCCTCGGCGGCCCGCTCCGAGAGGCTCTGGCCCTCGACGAGCTGCTCGAGCGTCGCGCGCAGCGGGTGCGGGCTCACCGCCGCTCCCCTCCCGACATCCTGAGGAAGTTGCCGAGCAGCTTCGGCCCCAGTGGCGTCAGCACGCTCTCCGGGTGGAACTGCACGCCCTCGACCGTGTAGCGCTCGTGCCGGATCCCCATGATCTCGTCCTCGCGGCTGCGCGCCGTGACCGCGAGCGCATGCGGCAGCGTGTCCGCCTCGGCGACCAGCGAATGGTAGCGGCCGACCTCGAGCGGCTGCGGCAGGCCCTCGAACACGCCCTGCGCGTCGTGGTCGATCAGCGAGGTCTTGCCGTGCATCAGCCGCCAGTTGCGCACCACGCGGCCGCCGAACACCTCGGCGATCGACTGGTGGCCGAGGCACACGCCGAGCACCGGAATGCGTCCGGCGTAGTGCTCGATCATCGCCATCGAGACCCCGGCGTCGCGCGGCGTGCCGGGGCCGGGCGAGATGCACAGGTGCGTCGCGCCGAGCGCGTCGGCGGCCGCGACCCCGAGCGCGTCGTTGCGGTAGACGAGCACCTCGGCGCCGAGCACGAGGAAGGCCTGCACCAGGTTGTAGGTGAAGGAGTCGTAGTTGTCGATCAACAGCAGCCGCGCAGGTGCCGTGCTCATGTCACAGGCCCTCCCGCGCGAGCTCGAGCGCGCGGCGCAGCACCGCGCTCTTCGCCAGCACCTCGTCGTGCTCGCGCTCCGGGACGCTGTCGGCGACGATGCCCGCCCCGGCCTGGAAGCGGTAGCGCCCGTCGTGGAAGGTCAGGGTCCTGATCGTGATCGCGTGGTCCATGTCGCCGCTCAGGCCGAAGTAGCCGTAGGTGCCGCCGTAGAAGCCGCGCCGCACGGGCTCGAGCTCCTCGATGATCTCCATCGCCCGCACCTTCGGCGCGCCGACCAGCGTCCCGGCCGGGAACGCCGCGGCAAAGAGGTCGAAGGCGTCGCGGCCGGGCGCAAGCTCGCCCTCGACGCCGCTGACGATGTGCATGACGTGGCTGTAGCGCTCGATGACCCGGTACGGGTCGACGTGCACGCTGCCGGCGCGCGCGACGCGCCCGAGGTCGTTGCGCGCCAGGTCGACCAGCATTACGTGCTCGGCGTTCTCCTTGACGTCGGCTAGCAGCTCGCGCTCGAGCGCGAGGTCGGCGTCCACCGTCGCGCCGCGCGGGCGCGTGCCGGCGATGGGCCTCAGCTGCGCCTGGCGCGAGGACAGGCGCACGAGTGCCTCGGGCGAGGAGCCGACGAGCGTGCGATCGCCGAGCTCGCAGTAGATCATGTACGGCGAGGGGTTCAGGATCCTGAGCGCCCGGTAGGCCTCGAAGGGGTCGAGCTCGCAGGCGCCCTCGAACTGGCTCGAGAGCACGAGCTGGTAGACGTCGCCGGCGGCGATGTATTCCTGCACGCGCTTGACGCCCGCGACGTAGGCCTCGCGCGTCAGGCTCGCGCGCGGCGCCTCGAGGCGCGTCGGCGGCCGCCCGGTCATCAGGCCGCCGCGCAGCGCGCGGACGATCTCGCGCCGAAGCGCCGCCCGCTCCTCCTCGGGCCCCGAGTGCAGCAGCGCGATCCCGCGCGTCACGTGGTCGAAGATCAGGAACGAGCAGGGCGCGAGGTAGCAGGCCTCCGGCATCGAGGGGTCGACGGCCAGGCGCGCCGGCACGCGCTCGAAGTAGCGCACGAGGTCGTAGGCCGCGGCGCCAACGAGGCCGCCGGCGAGCGGCAGCCCCGGGATCTTCGGCAGCAGCGCCGGCGCGCGCGCGAGGGCGGCGCGCAGCGCCGCGAGGAGCTCCACGCGGTCGGCCGGCCGCGGTCGCCGCTCGCCCGGCCCGCCCGCCGGGCGCAGCGTGAGGCCGGCGGCGTCGAGCCGGAACTCGAGCGCGTCGCCGAACCCTATAAAGGAATAGCGCGCGATGCGCTCCCCGCCCTCGACGCTCTCGAGCAGAAAGCGCGGCTTGAACGGGCGCAGCTTCAGGTACGCCGATACCGGCGTGTCGAGGTCTGCGGCGATGTCGAACGGCGACTGCATGGGCTCCTCGTCGGTGAGCACCGGGGAGCGGACGACAAAAAACCCATCCCCGGCGCTGGTCGGAGATGGGTTCGCGTTTGAGCTCGAATTCTTTCGGCTAAGCCACGAGGCCGCGCGCCCACTCCAGGGAGAGGCGCCACCACCACCCGGCGCGCGCGGGCGCGGCCGGATCGGCGCAGCGGGGGGCGGGGCTCGGCGTCTTCATCCGCAAAGTATCGCGCGATCGCGGAAAACCGGTCAAGCCGCGCCGCATCCGGCCGTGCTAGCTTGATAGGCCCCGCGCCGACCCGGAGCCGCCGTCGAGATGCCCGCCCGCTTCCTCGCGCCCCGCTACTGGGCGACCTGGCTTGGCCTCGGCGTGTTGCGCTTGATCCTCGTGCTGCCCTTCGGGGCGCGGCTCGCGGTCGGGGGGGCCCTCGGGCGCCTCGCGCGCCTGCTGCCGCTGCCGTACGTGCGCATCGCGAGGCGCAACATCGAGCTCTGCCTGCCGGAGCTCGACCCGAAGGCGCGCGAGGCGCTGCTGCGGCGCCACTTCGAGAGCCTCGGGATGGGCCTCGTCGAGTCGGCGATGACCTGGTGGGCGAAGGACGAGGAGATCCGCGCCCGCTCGACGATCGAGGGGCTCGAGCACCTCGAGGCCGCGCGCGCGCGCGGCCACGGCGTGATCCTGCTGACCGCGCACTTCACGCCGCTGCAGATCGGCGCGCGGATCCTCAACTGCAAGACGCCGATCAGCGTGCTCTACAAGCCGACCAAGAACGAGCTCATCGCGCAGGTCTCGGGCGGCAGCTTCGCGCGCAACGCGCGCAAGGCGATCCTGCGCGACGACGTGCGCGGCATGATCGCGGCGCTCAGGCGCAACGAGATCGTCTGGTACGCGACCGACCAGGCCTACCGCAAGAAGGGCGCGATGATGGTGCCGTTCTTCGGCCACCCGGCCGCGACCAACGTGTTCACGTCGCGGCTCGCGGAGCTCAGCGGCGCGCCGGTGCTCTACTACTCGACCGAGCGCCTGCCCGGCGCGCGCGGCTGGCGCTGCGTGATCCACCCGCCGTTCGCACACTGGCCGAGCGGCGATCCGGTGGCCGACACGCTGCAGTACCACGCCTGCATCGAGGCCCAGGTGCGGCGCGTGCCCGACCAGTACTGGTGGATCCACCGCCGCTTCAAGGGCCTCTCGCCCGAGTACCCCGACTATTACGCTTAGCGGATCACGCGCCAGCAGATCGGGTAGCGGTAGACGACGCCCTCCGACACCTTCACGGCGGCGACGATCGTGACGATGAAGTGGAACACCAGGATCACGCCGATCAGCAGGATCGGGATGATCAGCAGCACCAGCACCCCGCACAGGCACAGCGCCAGCAGCGTCGTGATCTGGAAGTTCAGCGTCTCCCGCCCCTGATCGGCGACGAACGGCATCTCGTCGCGCTTCAAGAGCCAGATGATCAGCGGCGCGATGAAGCCGCCGATCAGCGTCGCGTACATCAGCATCGCGCTCATGTGGCACAGCATCGCCCACTGGCGCTCCTCGCGGCTCGGCGAGGCGGCGGGCGCGGCGGCCTCGGTCTGCATGCGGCTCCCTCCTGGCCGGCCCGGATCGGGCCCCGGCACATTGCACTTTCGCATGGGCGCCCACAAGTCAGGTGACTCCTATAATCGGGGCCGGCGTTGCGCCGCCCCGGGAGATCGCGCTTGAGCCACCCCCATCCCCGTGCGCCGCCGCCGGCCCCGCATCTCTCCAAGACCGCGAGCGTCTTCCGCTACGGGCGGCACGCGCTCGAGCTCGCGTGGACGACGAATCGCGCGGTGTCGCTGCTGCTCGCGGCGCTGACGGTCGCGGCCGGCACGCTGCCGGCGGGCGTCGCCTGGGTCGGCGCGCGCATCGTCGACTCGGTGGTCGCGGCGATGCGCGCCTACCCGACGGCCGGCGATGCGGCGTTTCGCACGGCGCTCGGCTACGTCGCGCTCGAGGCGGCGCTCGTCGCGCTGCTCGCCGCCGCGCAGCGCGGCCTCTCGTCCTGCCAGTCGCTGATGCGCGCGCAGCTCGGGCAGCGCGTCAACGTGATGATCCTCGAGAAGGCGCTGACGCTTGAGCTCACGCACTTCGAGGACTCGGAGTTCTACGACAAGCTGACGCGCGCGCGCCGCGAGGCGTCGACGCGACCGCTGTCGATGGTGATGCGCACCTTCGGCCTCGTGCAGAACGGCATCTCGCTGGTCAGCTACGGCGCGATCCTGGTGCAGTTCTCGCCGCTCGCGGTCGCGATACTCGCGCTTGCGGGGCTGCCGGTGTTCTTCGCCGAGGCCAAGTTCTCGGGCGACGCGTTTCGGCTGTTTCGCTGGCGCTCGCCCGAGACGCGCATGCAGCTCTACCTCGAGACGGTGCTCGCGCGCGAGGACCACGCCAAGGAGGTCAAGCTGTTCGGACTCGGGCCGCTGCTCCTGAAGCGCTACGAGGACATCTACGCGCGCCTCTATCGCGAGGACCGGGCACTGACCGTCAGGCGCGACCTGTGGGGCTTCGGGCTCGGCCTGATCGCGACCGCGAGCCTGTACGGCGCCTACGCGTGGATCGCGATCGTCGCGATCCGGGGCGCGATCACGCTCGGGCAGATGACGATGTACCTCGCGCTCTTTCGCCAGGGGCAGGCGGCGCTGTCCGCGGGGCTGTCCGCCATCGGCGGGCTGTACGAGGACAACCTGTACCTCTCGAACCTGTACGAGTACCTGGACCAGCCGGTGCCGGTCCGGCAGGGACGCGTGGTGCGCGGACCCTCCCCCGAGGCGGGCATCGAGTTCCAGGGCGTCTCGTTCCGCTACCCCGACAGCGAGGCGCCGGCGCTCACCGACATCGACCTCGTCGTGCGTCCCGGCCAGAGCCTCGCGCTCGTCGGCGAGAACGGCTCGGGGAAGACGACGCTGATCAAGCTCTTGACGCGGCTCTACCGGCCGACGCAGGGGCGGGTGCTGTTCGAGGGGCGGGACCTCGAGGAGTGGGACGAGGAGGTGCTCCGCGAGCGCGTCGGCGTCATCTTCCAGGACTTCGCGCGCTACCAGCTGAAGGTCGGCGAGAACGTCGGCGCCGGCGACGTGCGCGACTTCGAGGACCGCGAGCGCTGGGCCGAGGCGGCGTCGAAGGGCCTCGCCGAGCCCTTCATCCGCGAGCTGCCGGCGACCTACGACACGCAGCTCGGCAAGTGGTTCAAGGACGGCCGGGAACTCTCGGGCGGCCAGTGGCAGAAGATCGCGCTCAGCCGCGCGTTCATGCGCGCGCGCGCCGACGTGCTGGTGCTCGACGAGCCGACGGCCGCGATGGACGCGGCCGCCGAGGCCGAGATCTTCGAGCACTTCCGCGCGCTGACGCGCGACCGGATCACGATCCTGATCTCGCACCGCTTCTCGACGGTGCGCATGGCGGACCAGATCGCGGTGCTCGAGGGCGGGCGCATCGTCGAGCACGGCTCGCACGAGGAGCTGATGCGCCTCGACGGCCGCTATGCACGGCTGTTCGCGCTGCAGGCGCGCGGTTACCGCTGAGCCCACTTATAATGGCGGCCCGCAGGCGGCCCCCGCATGAAACTCCACCAGCTCCGCTACCTCGCGGCCGTCGTGCAGAACGGCCTCAACATCACGACCGCGGCCAGGAAGCTCCACACCTCGCAGCCGGGCGTCAGCAAGCAGCTGAAGCTGCTCGAGGACGAGCTCGGCTTCCCGCTCTTCGAGCGCGACGGCCGCAACCTCGTCAGCGTCACCGCCGCCGGACAGCAGGTCGTCGACCGGGCGCTCAGAATCCTCGAGGAGGCGCAGAACATCCGCCGCCTCTCGGCCGACCTCAAGGACGACCGCAGCGGCTCGCTGTCGATCGGCACGACGCATACGCAGGCGCGCTACGTGCTGCCACCGATCGTGCAGAAGTTCCGCGCCGGCTACGCCGACGTCGACCTGCACCTGCACCAGGGCTCGAGCGAGCAGATCGCCGAGCTCGCCAAGCTCGACCGGATCGACTTCGCGATCGCGACCGGGCGCGCGGAGCTCTTCCCCGGTCTCGTGCTCCTGCCCTGCTACCGCTGGCAGCGCTGCATCGTCGTGCCACGTGACCACCCGCTCGCCAAGGAACGCACCGTCAGCCTCGAGGCGCTGTCGCGCCATCCGATCGTGACCTACACGTTCAGCTTCAGCGGCCGTTCCTCGCTGCCGGCGCTCTTTGAGAGCGCCGGGCTGAAGCTCAAAGTGGCGCTGACCGCGAGCGACGCCGACGTCATCAAGACCTACGTGCGGCTCGGGCTCGGCGTCGGGATCCTCGCCAGCATGGCGCTCGACCCGGCCGACGACCGCGACCTCGCCGTGCTCGACGCGGGGCACCTGTTCGAGCCGCACGTGACCTGGATCGGCTTTCGGCGCGGCCGGCTGCTGCGCGGCTACATGTACGAGTTCATGCGCACGTTCGCGCCGCACCTCAGCCGGCGGCTGGTCGACCAGGCGATCCGCGCGGGCGCGGGCGACGAGCTCGCGCGCCTGTTCGAGGACGTCGCGCTGCCGACGCTGTGAGGAGCGGGTTAGACTTTGGCGGCGCGGGACGCGCCCGGTTGCGGAGAGTCGCATGCTCGAGATCAAGGAACTGAAGGCGCCGCCCAGCCTCGAGCTCTTCAGCGAGCTCGTGGAGCTGCTGCAGGACGCGGTCGGCGGCGGCGCGTCGATCGGCTGGACCCACGTGCCGAGCACCAAGGAGGCGCGCAACTACTGGTCCGAGGTGCTCGAGGCGGTCGGACGCGGCGAGCGGCTGTTGTTCGTCGCGACCGACAACCACGTGTGCGCGGGCGCGGTGCAGATCGCCCTGGCGCCGCGCCAGAACGCCCGCCACCGCGGCGAGATGCAAAAGCTCATGGTGCACTCGCAGTACCGGCGGCGCGGCACCGGGCAGGCGCTGATCGGCGCGATCGAGCACGCCGCGGCGGCCAGGGGGCTGACGCTGCTGGTGCTCGACGTGCGCGTGGGCGATGACGCCGAGCGGCTCTACAAGCGCTGCGGCTACCAGTACGTGGGCACGATCCCCGGATTCACGCAGTCGACGAAGGGCAGCTTCGAGCCGACCGCGATCTACTACCGGCGCCTCGGCGGCGCCCAGGCCTGAGAGCCCATGCCGTCCTTCGACGTCGTCTCCGAACTCAATCACCACGAGGTCGAGAACGCGGTCGACCAGGCGAGCCGCGAGCTCGAGAACCGTTTCGACTTCAAGGGCACCGACGCCAAGTTTGTGCGCGAGGGCAACACCGTGACGCTCGAGGCGCCGGCGGATTTCCAGCTCAAGCAGATGCTCGACATCCTGAAGCTGAAGCTGACGAAGCGCGGCATCGACCTCGTGTGCCTCGAGATCAAGGAGCCGGAGGTGAACCTGGCGCGCGCGCGCCAGCAGGTCGTGCTGCGCGAGGGCATCGACGCCGACAGCGCCCGCAAGATCCAGCGCGCGATCAAGGACTCCAAGCTCAAGGTCCAGGCCGCGATCCAGGGCGAGAAGGTGCGCATCACCGGCAAGAGCCGCGACGAGCTGCAGGCGGCGATCGCGCTGCTGCGGCAGCAGAAGCTCGACGTCGCGCTGCAGTACAACAACTTCCGCGACTGATGCGCGCGGTGTTCCTCGACTACGGCACGGTGGCCGTCGACGGCGACCTCGACCCCGCGCGCCTGCGCGCGGTGCTGCCGGAGCTCGCGATCCACGAGGCGACCGCCGACGCCGAGGTCGACGCGCGCATCGCGGGCGTCCCGATCGTGCTGACGAACACCTCGCGCCTCACGCGCGCGCGCATCGAGGCCAACCCGGCGCTCGAGCTCATCGCGCTGACCGCGACCGGCACCAACAACGTCGACCTCGAGGCGGCGCGCGCGCACGGGGTCGCGGTCTGCAACATCGCCGACTACTGCACGGCCTCGGTCGTGCAGCACGTGTTCGCGGTGCTGCTCGCGCTGACGCACCGGGTGCGCGAGTACGACCGGGCGCTCAAGGCCGGCGGCTGGGAACACGGAGAGGAGCCCGCGTTCCCGGTCCGCGAGCTCGCCGGGCGCACGCTCGGCATCGTCGGCTTCGGCACGCTCGGGCGCGGCGTCGCGCGCGTCGCCGAGTGCTTCGGAATGACCGTCAGGGTCGCGGCCCGCGCGGGCTCCCTGCCCGGGCCCGGGCGCTTCGCGCTCGAGGCGCTCTTGCCCGAGGTCGACGTCCTGTCCTTGCACTGCCCGATCACGCCGGCGACGCGCCACCTGATCGGCGCGCGCGAGCTCGCGCTCATGAAGCAGGACGCCGTCCTCATCAACACCGCGCGCGGCGCGCTCGTCGATGCCGCGGCGCTCGCCCAGGCGCTGCGCTCGCGGCGCCTCGGGGGTGCGGCGATCGACGTGCTCGAGGAGGAGCCGCCGCTGCATGGCAATCCGCTGCTCGCACCCGACCTCACGACGCTGATCGTGACGCCCCACAGCGCCTGGTCGGCGCGCGAGGCCCGCCAGCGCGCGCTCGATGAGCTCGCGGAGAATGTCGCGGCCTTCCTGCGTGGCGAGCAGCGCCACCGGGTCGTGTGAGCGCACGGACTAGACGAATGTCTATACATTGACATTGTGTCAATGGCGCGCTAGTCTTTCCCCATGTCCTACATCGCCGAACGCCGGGTCGAGGAAAAGGAGCGCCGCCGCGCCGAGATCATCGATGCGGCCGAGAAGCTCTACGCGAAGAAGGGCTGGGACGCGGTGACGATGGACCAGGTCGCGAAGAGCGCGCGCCTGTCGCGGGCACTGCTCTACGTCTACTTCCGCGACCGCGACGAGCTGCAGTTCGCGATCGGCGAGCGCGCGCTCAAGGTGCTGCGCGAGAAGTTCACCGAGGCGGTCGCCCAGCACGCGCGCGGCATCGACCAGATCGAGGCCATCGGCCGCGCCTACATGAACTACGCGCGCGAGTTCCCGCACTACTTCGACATCTGTTCGCGCTTCCAGTCGCACGCGGTGTCGGCGACGGCGGGCCCCACCGAGAGCGCCTGCGCGGTCGCCGGGGACGCGTCGATGATGGTCGTCGTCGGGGCCATTCGCACCGGCATCGCCGACGGCAGCATGCGCAACGACATCGGCGATCCGATGCTGTTCGCGGTCGCGCTCTGGGCCTTCACGCACGGCGTGATCCAGGTCGCGATGGCGAAGGGAAATGAGCTCGAGCGCCTCGGCGTCACGGTGCCGCATTTCGGCGAGTACGCGCTCTCGCTGCTGCGCGAAATCGGCACGCCGCGTCGCTAGCGGTTTTTTTTGTCACGGAATTGACACATGTCCAATCGTTCAACACGTGACTACCGACGCCGCATCGTCGCTGCGGTCGCGCTCGCGGGGCTCCTTGCAGTGCCGCTCGCGCGCGCGCTCGAGCCGGCAGCCGCCGCGCCGGGCGGCGCGATCGACGAGGTGGTCGACGGGCTCGTCGCCGAGGCGCTCGATGCGAACCTCGAGCTCGATGCGGCGTCCGCCGAGTGCGAGGCGCGGCTCGCCGCGCTCGATCAGGCGCGCGCCCATTACCTGCCGCTGCTCGACTTCGACGCCCGCTACTCCGCCGCCGACGGCGGCCGCCAGATCGAGATCCCGGTCGGCGACCTCCTGAACCCGGTCTACGCGACGCTGAACCAGCTCACCGGCCAGCAGCGCTTCCCGGCCGTCGCCAACCAGAAGATCCCGTTCCTGCTGCACCGCGAGCAGGACACGAAGCTGTCGCTGACGCAGCCGCTTTACGATTCGCGCATCGCTGCCGCGCGCGACGCGAGCGCCTCGCAATACGACGCCGCGCGTGCGGCGCGCACCGCGCTCGCCGGTCGCATCGAGCGCGACCTGCGCACCGCCTACTACCGCTGGCTCGAGGCGCGCGCGCGCCGCGGGATCCTCGACGCGACGCTCGAACTCGCGCGCGCCAACCGCCGCGTCAACGAC
>Ga0335069_10001458_pt1 | contig 38275 bp, 55 predicted proteins | sample Lox_Sample_11_FD_206714 | JGI IMG/M metagenome (GOLD analysis project Ga0335069, IMG submission 206714) | Soil microbial communities from Loxahatchee National Wildlife Refuge, Florida, United States - Lox_Sample_1.1 | ecosystem: Environmental > Terrestrial > Soil > Wetlands | place: USA...
GCAACCGCTCCACCTCATCGCGCAGGCTAGCGATGATGTCCTCCGGCTCGTGACCCACGTCCGAGTAGTCGCAGACGTGAGGAACGGACCGGTCACACAGAACACACCGACTCACGGCCCGCCTCCTGCCCACAGCACTAGCAATGTCGGGTTCGGTATCGGCCACAGGTAATTGCTCACGCGCCACCTCCCTCGCGCAACGCTTCCTGCGCCCGGGCGAGTACGGCGCGCGCTCGCTTGACGTCGCCGTCGCCCATCAAGTCGGCCAGCGCCTCCGCCAACTCCCTCACCAGCGCGGTCATTTGCTCGGCGCGCGCGTGGTCCTCGTCGGCCCGGTTGTGCGCTGCGTTCAACTCTTCTAGGAATCGCTTGTGGCGCTCGGCTGATTCGCCTCGACAATTCGGGTAGGACGCGTCTTTCTCCGCGCGCAGCCGCTCCACCTCGGCGCGCAGGGCGTCGCGCTCGCCCAACAGCGTGCGGATTACGTCAGCCGCTTCTTTGTGAATGGTGCAGGCGGGAGACGGCACGCACTCTGTGTCTAGACGTTCAACCAACCCCGGCGGAGGGCCAATAAACTCGTATTCGTCGCCCCATCCATTGTCACCAATCACCGCCCACCTCCCTCGCGCTTGGCGGCGGGGCACGCGGGGTCGTGTCCCTGTGTTCCCGTGTGCCAGGAATCGACTCGACCGTAGGCGCACGTGCACCGGGGCGCGGGCGACTCGGGGGCGGCCTCTGAGTCCTGCCGCTTGTCAAAGTAGTCGCAACCATCCGCTACGCAGAACGTGTAGGGCCCGATGTCACCACCCATGAGTCCATATCCCTGCCCCACCTCCCCTCCGCACTTTGGACAGCGCGGCGCGGGGCGGGGGTCGGCGCGCGCTTGCTCGTCTAGCGCCTCACGCAGCGCCCTCAGGCCTTCCTCTGGAATTGTGGAGAGGACATCGCGAAGGATGCCCTTCCACGGACGCCGTCGGCTCATGGCTCTGGCTCCGGTGGGTCTCCGCCTTCCCATGTCATCCCCATCTCGACCAGCGGGCAGTCCACGCTATTGTGACCCTTGCCGCATGCGGCACAAGGACCAGCCGGCGCGGGGCGGGGGTCGGCGCGCGTGCCACACTCCGGGTAGTGCGGGCAGTGCTTGCCGCCGGGGCACGCCGGGGCGGAGTGGGCGGCGAGGAAGGCGCGCGTCTTGTCGAGCAGGTCGTACAGGCTCACGCCGGGATGGTCTGCTTGCCACTGCTCCAACAGCCCCCGCGCCTTATCCAGTTCTCGCACGAGACTCTCCACCTCTCCGTTGCCCTCGGCGATATCCGCGGCAAGCTGCTCCACTGAGCGCTCTGCATCAGTCAGCGCCGTCTCGGCCTTCTCGGCGCGCTCGTGCAACTCCCGCTGGCTGCGCTCGAAGTCCTTGTGGTTCGCCATCGCAGCCGCTTGCCACGCACGCAAATCGCGTACTGCGGCGGCGAGGTCGCGGATGGTCCTCTCCAGTACATACCGCTCATGTGGCGGAGTACGCAGAATCGTCTCGGCCCGCTCCAGCACGTCGTCGCTCATTTCTGCCTCCTCAGCCACCGCCATCCCCAGACGAATGCCGCCACCACCACGGCATACGTCAGACAGGCCACCGCGAAGAGGTCCCAGTTCATGGCGAGAGGAGAATAAGGCCCGTCTGCTCGCGGTGGCGCTGCTTGGACACCCGGCGGAGATGGACGTCATACATCCGGGCCCAGCGGGCCATGACGCGCTGGACGTGCTCGGGCCAGACAACCGGCATGGGCAGGGCGAGGCTACAGAGAAGGGGCGGGAGCCCGTGGGCATCCTGGGCGTCGAGCTGGTCAGCAAAGCGGACGGTGGAGGGCAGGGCCGCTCCGCGGCAGATGGCGGCCAGGTAGTCCCGGATGCTCACGACTTGGCCTCCCCCAGCTTCTTGAGCTCTGCCGATGGCCGGGCGTCATACCCATCCGCGATGTCCTTCCGCCCCATGGCAATCAAGACTCCGCGGACATGGTGAATCCGCTGGATGAGCTGCTCCACGTCCCAGGACCGGTCAGCCCCCCAGGCCGCAGAGAGCGCCGAGGCGAGCCGTCCCAGGTGGTTCTGGACGCAGAACACCACCGTCTCCGCCTCCTCCTCCGAGAAGGTGGGGTGGGTCTCGTTCTCCGCGTACCGCATACAGCCGGGGTAATGACGCCAGTGCCCATCGCAGGTGGCGCAGCGCTCGGTTGTGCGGTCAAACTCACTTCCATTGGGTTCTCGGATTCTCAAGGCTTCCTCCGAAATGCTTTGTCAATGGCCGTGCCCCGAAAGGCCCGGTCGATGCTCTCGAAGAGCGTGGCAACAACCGAGACGACTGTCCAGAACAGAAACATGGCCACCCAGAGAATCAGGTAGGCCCAGAAGGCCCAGAGGAGGACGTGCATCACGGCGCTCCTCCGTCCGGGCAGGGGTGGCACACCTGGCCATCCCAGAAGCAACCCCGGTGCACACCCAACCCGTCCCAGATGGGGCAGGGTTCAGGCGTTCCTCCTCCGCAACCCAGGAGCAAGAGGAGGGGGAGGAGTCTCACGCCTTGTCTCCGTCGATGCGGGCGAGGAGATCGTGGGCGATGCCCACAATCGCGATGAGACCCTCGGCCACATCGGGCGAATAGGGCGCCAAGTCTATCAACGCCTTCGTCGTCATGCGCAGCGCACTCAGCATCTCCGGCGCGGCGGCGATGAGGCGGGCGTTGGCGGCCGTGGACTCCGGGCCACGCCAATTGATGCGCGCAACGCGCTGGGAATTGCGGTCCTCGATGCTCCGCGCCAAGGAGCGCCACGGCCCCGGGGTGTGTTTGCTCATCTGGAGAACCTCCCAGCCAGCAGCTCGGGTCCCGGAGTCCACTGGAACGTATTGGCCTCGTGCTCACCCCGGACGCCCGCAGCAATCAGGATGCTCTGCAGATTCCGCTTGGCCTGGGATTCGGTCTTTCCGTCCGCCCCGTAGTGCTTTTTTCCGATGGTGACTTCCGCTCGCCACATGTGAAGCCTCCTTGACCTTGACTTCTGTACATAGTATACATGCTCCCATCATGAATGTCAAGCGAACCAGAAAACAAGGAGTTACCCGCATGGAAGAGCCTACCGAAGCCCGCCCCCAGTGGCTCCGCGTCCCACCAGAAGTCCTGGCCGAGCTCGAGGACATCCAGGCCGGATGGAACGAGCGTGTCCCCACCTCTCGCCTGATGCTCGCTGCCATCCGCGTGGGTCTCTCCGGACTCCGTCAGTTCAGCCCCCACGAGGTGTACGGCATCGCCAAACTGGGAGCGGAGCGATTCGGTGTCCGTGTAACGCGACAGTCCTAGGTCGATTTGGTTCAAGTCTCCCTTGCACGTCTGTCACGTGTTGGACGTACACTGCCGACCCCCGTCGTAGCCCCGAGGTGCACATGAGCTGGTGCCGCTTGGAACCCGGTTACTTCAGGCACCCCAAGACGCTCCGGCTCATCGCGCTCCTCAAAGACTCCGACGCCGACAAGTACCTGCCCCGCATCTGGGCCTGGGCGGCCGGGAGCCTCGAGTCTGGCACTCTCCCCGAGCCACTGGCCCGGCGGGACTTCGAGGCAGCGGCTCTCTGGGATGGGCCCCGGGGCCAGCTCTTCGATGCCCTGGTTTCCGTGGGTTACGTGGACGTCACGGTGGGCATCGCAACACTGCACGACTGGCACGTGTACAACGGCTACCAACAACGCGAATCCCGCAGACTACGTGAGCGTAAGGTCCCGAAACCTAAAGGCGCACGCGTGCAGGGCCGCGTCGATGTGCACGCGGCACGTACGGACGGACGGACGTACAGACGTACGAACGGACACGACACGACAACTGCCCCGCCGGCAGAGCCGGCCAAACAGGCCCCCCTCGAGCTGGTCAGAACGCTTCCAGCACACGTGGCGCTGGTGGAGGCATTCGCGGAGGTCTACCGGGCCAAGGAGGGCAAGCCCTACCGGCACCAGCGGGCTGACTTTGCGCAAGCTGCCCCTCTGGCTGCCCAGGGGGTGACGCCCGGGGAGGTGAAGGCGGCTGCCGAGCGAGCATGGAGGCCAGGCATCAGCCCCTGGCTTCAAGTCCGAAACTTCAAGCAGCTGGCCTCGAGGTTTGCCGAGGTGGCCGTTGCCAAGAGCAGCCAGGCCCAGCACAACGTGGCCACCACGGAAGAGCTGGAACTCCAGGAGAAGCGCCTAGGGGAGGTGCCACTGTGACGACTGACATGTACACGGGCTGGCCGGAGTACGACTTGCGCGAGCGGGAGGACTGGGTCCGGGGTGTTCCCGCCAAGGGCGCGCCGGAGTACCTTCACCCCATCGAGGACATCCGGAAGTGGCAGGCGCAGTTTGCCGACCAGGTGAGGCTTCCCGAATACGGGCCAGACGGGAAGGAAACCGTCCAGTCCCTCGCCTGGCGCGCGGCGGATGCCGTGAAGGCCGCTCGGCTGGCTGCGGGCTTCCGACTCCATGAGCGAGGAGAGCTCGAGTCCTACGCCTCCCTGCGCCGCCGCATGGGCTGGAGCTCGGCCAACCCTGAGGACATCCGCCGGACGGCCAGCCAGGCCATCGAGCGTTTCCATGAGCAGCTGCCCCGGGCCATGGCCTCCATGGGCGTGGGCGCCCGGTGCATCGAGGCCCTGGCGGACCTCGTGGAGACGGACCCGGTGAAGTGGGTCCGGGCCTGGCTGGACACGGGGCGACGGTGGGCGTTGATTCTCACGGGGGCTGGCGGCTCCGGGAAGTCCATTGCTCTGGCCGAGGCCTGCCGGCACTTCGCCCGGGAGACGGTCCGCTACGGGGACGGCTTCGAGGAGCTGCAATGGCGGACCCGCAAGGCCTGCTACACCCTGGCCTCGGACATGCTCGCTGGGCCCATTTTCGGCGAGGAGGGCGAACGGCGCTTCCAGAAATTCAGCAGGGTGGACCTGCTCTGCCTGGATGACCTGGGCGCGGACGTCCCCTCGGAGCAGTCCAAGGACTTCCTCTGGAGAATTCTCGACGGCCGCTACCGGAACAAGCGGCGCACCCTCATCGCCACCAACCTCTCCAGCATGGAGCTGATTCTCAAGCTCGGGGAGAGGTTTGGCCGGCGACTCCGGACGGACACCGAGGATGGCGCCAGCATCCGGACGCTCAAGGAGCCTTTTCGACGTGGGCCCAGCGGTCCAGGTAGTCTGCCGCCCGCCGGTAGTCCGCCGCCTTGAAGCCGTAGCGGGTCGGCCCGAGAAGGAAACGGTTGTCCATGTTGCACAACACCCCTCGGACCAGCGCCCGCCGCTGCTCTGGCTTCAACTTCTTGAACCGGTAGTGGTGGAAGTGGTCAATGTTCAGCACCCGGGTGGTTCTCCCGCAGATGGCGCACCCTCCGCCCTGGGACTCAAGAATGGCCCACCACTGGGCCTCCGTCAGGCCATACTTCTTGAGCGTCGCCTTGCTCGGGGCCTTCATTCCCGGGGTTCCTCCGGCAAGGCCTCCAGAATCAGCTTTCGCACCCACCCAGCCATGGACTCCACGGACCCCCGGGCCTGCTCCTCGAGGATGTAGTGCCAGAGGCGGATGTAGAGCTTTTCGGGCAAGTAGACCTGGATGGGCCTTTGCTGGGAGGTGGGCATCCGGGGGCGTCTGGTTGCTTTTGTCAGGCTCATGCGCTAGACAGTAACACGGCATGAAGGGAGCGACAACGTGAGCGACGAAAGCGCAGACCCGGAATTGAAGCGGCTGGAGGACGTCATGGCTCGCGTGGAGGCCCTGGCTAGCAAGGCGCCGCCCGCCCCGGCCGAGCCAGACAGGTCCGAGCAGCTGAACGAGCTCGCCGCAGCCCTCGCCAAGGCCCAGGGGAAAATGGACTCCGCCAGCAAGGACTCCAGCAACCCCCACTTTCAGTCGAAGTACGCGAGTCTTGCCTCCTGCTGGGAGGCCTGCCGGGAGCCCCTGAGCGCCAACGGCCTGGCGGTGGTGCAGCGGGTGAAGCAGGCCACGGGGCAGGTGGTGGTGGTGGAAACCCTCCTGCTCCATGCCTCGGGGCAGTGGCTCAAGCAGGACGTCCGGCTCCCGGTGGACAAGCCAACGGCCCAGTCCGTCGGCTCGGCCATCACCTATGCCCGGCGGTACGGGCTGACGGCCATGGTGGGGATTGCCCCGGATGACGACGACGATGGGAATGCGGCGTCGGGAAAGACGGCCGCCTCCGCCCCACCCAAGGGCGGCACCTACGTCAAGCCAGCTAGCAAGCCAGACCCCCGCTTGACGGCGGAGCAGAACAAGGACATGCAGACCCTTTTCAGACCGGGAGCGTAAAGTGGACCTGAGCAAACTGACAGCAGCGGTGGCGGAGACGGAGAGGGAGTTCAATCGGCTGGTGCAGGAGAACACTGGCCTTCGGGACCGGCTTTCTGACATTCAGGCCGCAGTGGCCGGGGCCCCATTCGCGCGACTGGAGGCGCGGGACGATGTCAAACCGAAAGCCCCCGTCGTCTCCCCTCGAGTGGCAAAGGGCAAGCGAGGCCGCCCATCGAAGATTTCGGATGCCGATGCCCGCGACATTGCCTCTCTCCGGGCCAAGGGCCTCCACGTCGCCGACATCGCCAAGCGCTACAAGGCCACCCCTCCCACTATCTACGCCGCCCTCAAGCGGGCCTCGGCCAATGGCAACGGAGCCGGCAAGCACTGACGGCAATGACGCCCGAGGAGATTCTGGAGCACTGCATCCCGGAGCCGATGAGCGGCTGCTTGCTCTACCTGGGAGCAACCTCGGGCGGCTATCCGAAGGCCTGGGTGAACGGGCTGGGGGACAGGCGCCTCCATCCCATTATCTGCGAGTACGCGCATGGACCGAAGCCGAGCCCCCGCCACTATGCCTGTCACCGTTGCGATGTACGGTTGTGTCTCGAACCGAAGCATCTGGTTTGGGGGCTGCCGAAGGAAAATGTGGACGGGACGCATGGCCGAGGAGTGGCGGGAGAGCATCACCACTGGCGTCGGATTCCATTCCTGCTCCGCGGAGAGGGCAACGGCCACGCTCATTTAACGGACGAATTGGTCTTGGAGATTCGCTCGGCGCCCGGCAAGCAGCGGGACATCGCAAAGGCCTATGGCGTGAGCCAGTTTTGTGTATGGGCAATCAAGAACCGACAGACGTGGAAGCATCTTCGCTGAGGCTCCCCAGGGCGCTGCCGACGGCGTCCCAATTGGATGTAAGTTTTAACTGTCCGGGAAGCCGGGAACTGCCGCATGTTGAGCCCGTGGCCACCCCGGCCATGCTCGCGGGGACGGCCCTGCACCTCACCCTCCAGCGGTGGATTGAGTCCGGATGCCCGGAGGACATCCCCGCGAACCCGGCCGTGGCGAGACGGCTCGCCCCCAGGGACAAGATTCCCACCCTCCACAAGCTTCCCGAGCTCCCGGCCATCGCCGAGGTGGCGGTGTGGGTGGACCCCGTCTTCGAGACGGCTGGCGTCATCTGCACGGGAAGGCGTCCGGAGAAGCACGAGTACCAGGTCGGCGAGCACATTTTCAGCGGCACCATCGACGCCGTGGGTCAGCTCGACACGGGTGAGGTGGTGGCCCTGGACTGGAAGGGCCGGACCCGGAGCGACTGGCAGGTCCGCTTCGCCGGGGTGGCTGTCGCCTTGCTCACCAAGGCCCCGGAGGTGACGGCACTGGAAATTTTCAACCCCTCGGGCTTATGGGACCGACGCCCCATGGACACCGAGGACGTGGCCGTCTGCCTCGAGCAGCTCCGGGAGCACGCCCGGGAGCTCCTGGCCCAGCGGTCGGGCTTTCCCCCCAGGTTTCAGACCGGCGAGCATTGCCGCTATTGCAGGGCCTACGAGGCCTGTCCTAAGCGCGAGGAGGCCCGGGCCTACCGGACCAAGGGGAACGGCAAATGAGCGCTCCTGGGCCCAGCCAGGGCCCTTCCCGAGCCATCGCCTGGTTGCTCCCTGACTCCGTGTCGCTGTAGACTCAACAGAACGCCCGTCCAGGAGGTCAGCATGGCCCCCAACGCCTGTCCATTCCGCAGAGACCATGAGTGGGACGAGGACGGGCTGTGTCGCCACTGCTACGCCCAGCGGCCGGAGAACGACGTGCCGTCCGAGGCCGTCACCCCTCCCCATGGAATCACTCTCCGGGACGCGCAGTACGAGGCCGAGGCCCAGATGATGAGGACGGTCGCCTCCCTGACGTCAGCCGTTGTCGCCAGTGGGACGGCCGCCCCGCTGGTGCCGGCCGTTGTCACCGGCGGCACTTGGCTCATCACTCCCCAGGCTGACGTACGCATCGTGGACAACACACATACCCACGACTGGGTCGCCTACGTCAATGCGGACGCCGTCCACTGTCGGCATTGCCTCGAGAAAGTCTCAGGAATGCAGATGCTTCAGAGCAACGAGACCCTGCCGCCCCAGGGCCTCGAGTCCCCTGAGGGCCAGGCCTTCATCTCCCGCATCTTCAAGGCGTCTACGGACAAGAAGTGAAATCAAGTCCACAGGTAGTCCACAAAGGCAAGGGCATCCTGATGTTCACGGAGGTGGCCAGGGAGACGGAGCAGGCGGTGAAGCTCAAGCTCGAGACCGGCCGCTACGTCTGGGTGCCCAAGGACAAGGTCATCGGGGGATGGAGGGGCGGCATGGAGAAGGGCGGGGCCATTCAGCTGCCGGGGTGGCTGGCGGAGCGGCTGTGAGGCCCTACTTCCAGGCAAAGGGCGTGACGCTCTTCCATGGGGACTGCCGCGAGGTGCTGACGGCGCTGACGTGGGACGTCTGCCTCACGGATCCCCCCTACTCCAAGCGGGTGGTGGAGCGGACCCGGAAGCAGGGACAGCTGGCCCGAGAGTCATTCGACCCAGAGGGCGGCAAGCGGTGCGACGGGAAGGCCACCTGCGTCCAGCCGTTCCAGTTCCAGTACGAGGGCGAGGACGACCTGGCGCACGCCGTGGGTCCGCTGCTCGGTCGGACCCGACGCTGGTGCGGCCTCTTCTCGGACGTGGAGTCCGCACACATCTGGCGCGAGGCACTCTGTGCGGGCGGGTTTCGCTACATCCGGACGTGCGCCTGGGTGAAGCCGGGGAGCGCGCCGCAGTTCACCGGGGACCGACCGGCGCAGGGATGGGAGCCGCTGACGCTCTGCCATGGGCCCGACGGGCGCATGCGGTGGAACGGCGGCGGCAATCCCGGCGTCTGGACTGAGCCTCCGCCCCAGGGCGACGAGCGCGGCTATGGTGGCCAGAAGCCCGAGACGCTCATGCGCCGGCTTGTCCGTCTCTTCTCGGACGAATGGGAAACCGTCCTTGATCCATTCGCGGGTTCCGGGACGACGCTCGTCGCCGCATTCCAACTCAACCGCAAGGCCATTGGCATCGAATCGAGAGAAGAATCCTGCGAGCTTATCGCCAAGCGGCTGGAACGGGAAATGGCCCAAGGCAATCTCTTTGAGGTCGCCTGATGGGTGCCCAAGCCGCCAGGCAGCTGAGTTCAGGCCAGGAAACAGCACCCCCTGGCCGTCCCTTCCGGCCGGGCCAGTCGGGCAATCCGGGCGGAAGGCCCAAGCGTCTGGCGGAGTTACAGGCCCTCAGCCAGGTCAACTTCCCGGTCGCCGTGGAGCGGTTGGCCAAGTTGATTCAGTCCCAAGACGAAGAGCTGGCTTTCCGCGTCATCCAGTTCGTCTTCCTGTACGTGCTGGGCAAGCCCGCAGAGGCCACGTCCCTGGCCCACCTCGAGGCCATGCGTGCTCGGCTGACGGAGCTCGTCGTCCCTCCACTTCCCGAACCTGAACCCGCAGAACCTCCGGCACCGCTTCCCCCTGCCGTGCCGGAGCCGGCGCCTTGCCCGAGCCGCCCGGAGGCGCCCCCAGAGGCCGTGCGTGTGGACACAGCCCCACCGCACGTGCCCCTGGGCTTTGAGCTGACGCCGGAGCGGGCGAAGTTGCTGGAGGAAATCAAGCCTCCGGAGCCAAAGCCCCAGGGCTTGCGCTGTCTCTTCCGGGGCAAGGACGGCCAGTGCCCAGACACCGCCCTGGACGGCAAGCAGTGGTGTGCAGGGCATCTGGCCAAGCTCTTCGAGGTGACCAAGTGAAGGCCGAGAAAATTCCCGAGGCAATCCCCGGAACGCATTATGAGCTTGTCATGGATGGCGAACATCATCACGAGATTCGACAGGCGTTAGCGCGACTACACAAAGCCGCCCTCGCCTTCTGGGTGGGGCATGGGGCGGTCTGCGAGGGCGGCAGGGTCTGCGATGAGATGTCGGCCGCTATGAACCACGCCGGTTTCGTCATGAAAGTGCCGAGCCACCCGCATCGTCGGGAGTGGTCATGAAGCTCGAAACCCCGCTGCTCGATGAGTTTTGCCGCTTCGTCCGAAACATCCCCGGCACGGAGATGCTCGCCACCTTCCGGGCCCCGGACGGCAGCCAGCGCCAGTTCAACCTCGTGGCCCTGCTCGAGGAGGTCCACCAGGCCCTCCACTCCACCCACCACTTCATCGACCCGACCGGGCCCAGGAATGATGCCTTTCGTCCTGAGCCTGTCTTCGTGAAGCCCGAGGACAACCCTACGGGCAGGGCAGCTGTGGGACATCCACACGGCCTCGACGGAATGGAAGGACTCTGATGGCCTACCAAGGGAAGTTCTGGAGAGGCAACATCGAGCGCCACAACGGGCGGGAGGACAGAATCCGCCCCAACCCGGAGGCCCCGCCCATGCACGAGGGCCCGGGTGACTTCGACAAGGGCATCCCCAAGGGCGCAGACGCTCCTCCCGAGGGCTCGAGCCAGCCCAAGGTGACGAAGAAGGGCGGAGATGAATTCCCTCTCAGGCATGCCCACACGCTGCCCAGGCGACGCCAGCTCCACCAAGTCCTGATGGCCCACGTGCTTCGCAAGGCAGACGACGGAACCACTATGGGCACGGCCATTGGAGGCGGTGCGGCAGGAGGAGGAGCAGGGACATGACTGACCCAGCCATATATCGACGCTGGCGTCATGGAACTGTAGCGCATGGGGTCCTGACCCCTGGACCGCTACACCAAAGCTTTGCTCCTGGAGTGCTTGGTCGGGCGAGGCATTGGGTCCTTGACGAGGCGGTGACTTACGGAAGCGAGCACAAGACGACCCTGGAGGACGCACTCGCCGCAGCCATTCAGCACGGCAAGCTTCGGCCGATGATGGGCTTCGGAAAGGATGAAACATGATGATGCCACCGGGCCAGATGCCACCCATGCCCATGCAGGGCAACCCGATGATGGGGAACCTCGCTCGAGCAGCCGTGCTCCGGGGTCGTCCGGGCATGCCGCCGCCCATGGCTCCCCAGCCCATGGGCTTCCCCAACACCCAGCCCCCTCCTCCCTCTGGAGGGCTGATGCCTCCCTCCACCGCAAGGGGTTACTGACATGCCCAGGAGCCAAGAGAAGTCCGTCCCGGAGAACATCGAGCGCCTGGCGCACTCCCACCCCGAGTTTCCCCCCAAGCAGCGGGTGGCGGTGGCCTTCGCCGAGGCACGGCGTGCCGGAGGGCATCCGGGCAAGAGAAGTGCTGCCAGGGCCGCTGTGTTGCGCAAGAAGGCCTCGGACAACGGAGAGGGCTAGATGGTCCGCAGCCTCAGTCAGCAGCTCTTGCGCATCGCCTCGGAACTAGAGGCCCTGGGCCACGTCCAGTCCGACCGGGAGCGCCTAGCGGCAGAGCTCCGTAAGCTGGTCCGCCTAATGGCCGGCGAATGCACCGAAAAGGAGGCGGCATGAGCGAGAACCCAAATTGGAAGGTCCAGCACCACGTCATGCAGGTGGGGACGGACGACAACGGCCGAGCCAAGTGGGGCGTCATCAAGGGCTCCACGGACGTCAAGGACATGGTGTCCATACACAACAACCGCAGTTCCGCGCACCGGATGGCCAAGAAGCTAAACGGACCCCAGGCCTCCGCGATGCGAGCGGCCGTCCTTCGGGAGAACGAGTGACCAACCATCCCCTCATTTACTATGTGGAGCTCTACATCGCCGGCGTTCTTCTCGGTCTGATTCTCTGGCGGCTGACGACGAGAAGGTGGTGAGTCTCCCGGACGAAAAAGGCCTGCTCGACTACGTCGCGGCCTTCGACGAAGTCTTCGACCGGCTTGGCGGGGCCGATGGCCTCTACGACTGGGCAGCCCAGTCCCCCGAGAACCTCCGGGAGTTCTACAAGCTCATTGCCAAGCGGCTGCCCAATGAAGTGACGGGCGAAGCAGGGGGCCCCGTTCGCATTGTTGTCCAATTCCCGCCATGACCGACGTCGTCATCCAAGTCCCTTCTCTGCAGCTGTACGGCTTCCAGAGGGAAATGCGGGACTACTTTCGCCATGGGGGCAATCGGGCCGTCCTGGTGGCCCCTCGAAGCGCTGGCAAAGACATCGGCTCTGGGGCTGTCGTGGGGGAGCAAGCCCTGACGCATCCGGCCACGTACTGGTGGGGCTTCCCCAAGTATAGCCAAGCCGAGGAGGCCATCTGGGAGGGGCTGCTGGAGGACGGGACCTCCATGCTGGACGCCCTCTTTCCGCCGCAGATTGTCGCCGACAAGGACGAAACCCACCTCCGGTTGACGTTTGAGACGGCCAAGGGCACCAGCCACGTCCGACTCATCGGCGCGGACAGCATCAACAACGTGGTGGGCGCTCGGCCCCGTGGCTTCGTGGCCTCAGAGCACGCGTTGATGGCTCCAACGGCCCACGAATTTGTCCGGCCGATGGTGGAGCAGCGCAATGGCTGGATGCTGTTTCAGTCCACACCTCGAGGCCGAAACCACTTCTGGAAGATGCTGGAGACGGCCAAGCGGGAAAACTGGTTCTGGCGCCACCTGGACGTCTACCAGCTCCATCCCGACGGCCATCCGGACGACTGCTGGGTGTGCAAGGGCAAGGGCGCCCATGGCGTGGACGCCTTCCTGGCCCGGCAGGTGCGGGAGGGGATGCCTGATGCCCTTGTCCGCCAGGAGTACCTCTGCGACTTCTCGGCGGCCCTCGTGGGCTCTGTCTTCGGAGACTTGTTTGAGGCGCTCGAAAAGGACGGCAGGGCGGACGCGTTCCACCACCCAAACGAGGAAGTGTACACGGCCTGGGACCTCGGTCTGGCTGATGCTACGGCCATCTGGTTCTGGCGGGTACGTGGCGACGGTGTGGAATTCATCGACCACCTGGAGGACTCTGGCAAACCGCTCAGCTTCTTCATGGACGAACTCGAGCGAAAGCCATATCAGTACATCCGTCACTACCTCCCCCACGACGCCAAGGCCCGTACGCTGGTGTCCGGAGTAAGCGTCCAGGACGAGATGAACCGGCGCTTCGGGCACGCAAAAGTGGGCATCTGCCCGCTGCTCTCCAAGCCAGACCAGATTCAAGCGGGACGTCGGCTGCTGCAGTGCCCCAGGACGCGGTTCCACGTCCGGTGCAACCAGAAGTCCGACGCGGCCACCAAACCCTTTGAGGCCATGCACGCCTACCGGTATGCCTGGGACGAGGCTAACAAGGTGCTGGCCAAGAAGCCCTTCCACGACTGGTCCTCCCACACCGCAGACGCATTTCAAGTAGCGGCGGTCGTGGCCCAGATGACGATGATGCTGGACCGAAAGCCTCCGGAGCCAGAGAAGCCCATTGTCCCGAGTATGGACCGGGCCTTTCACCTGGAAGACTTATGGGAGCAGAGGGCGGCGGAAAGGCGGAACTACTAGATGCCCCCCAAGGGAATGGCAGATTGCCTGCCTCGATGGCTCCGGAAATTAGCCTGTTGGCTGGGCTGGCACTATTGGGCGCAAGTCACACAGGCTCGCTCGCTCAAGGCGGAAGACGGCGTAATGATTCTAGGCGCGATATGCGTTTGGTGCAGTTGCAATTGGAGAGAGTCCTAGATGCCCCTGGACAACCCACCCGATGGGATGGACACCTCGTCCACCATCGACTCCCAGAAGGACTTCAACAAGGACGCCCGGGGGCAGCAGAAGCGCTGGACGACGGAGCTGGACGCGGCCGAGGCCGACATCAAGAAGTTCTGGCGGCGCAGTGACGAGATTGTCTCCAAGCTGGTGGACAAGCGGGCCGAGGACAGGCCCCAGCGCCGCGCCTACAAGCTTCCTCTCTTCGCCTCCAACATCCAGGTGCTTCGGGCCATGCTCTATGGCAACGAGCCCGAGGTGGTGGTGGACCGGCGCTTCCAGGACGCCAACGACGACGAGGCCCGGGTGGCCGGAGAGATGCTGGAGCGGATTCTCAACTCCGACATGGCCTACGCCTCGGACCCCTATGCCGCCGCCATCGGCAAAGCCCTGGACGACAGGCTCACCATCGGCATGGGGAATTGCCGCCTCGTCTACGAGGCGGAGTATGAAACCGTCCCCGGCAAGCCGGCGCAGGTGGGCCCCCACCCCGTGACGGGCGAAGAGGTGGAGCTCGCCCCGGCCGTTCCAGAGACGGAGCGGGTCAAGGAAGAGTCCTGCCGGGCCTACTACGTCTCCTGGAGAGACCAGCTCTGGAGTATTTCCAGGACCTGGGAGGAAGTCCGCTGGTGGGCCTTCCGTAGCTTTCTCACCCGAGACGAGATGGAGAAGCGCTTCGGGCCGGAAATCGCCAAGCGTGTCACCTACTCCCGCTCCAAGAAGGACTCCAACGGCTGGGCCCAGGAAGACGCCCTCCAGAAGGACCCCTGGCAGCGGTGCGAGGTCTGGGAAATCTGGAGCAAGGAAGACAAGACGGTCTACTGGTGGACGCGGGGCTTCACCCAGATTCTCGACAAGCAGCCCGACCCGCTTGAGCTGGAGGACTTTTGGCCCTTTCCCCAGCCGATGTTCGCCAACCTCACCACCTCCCGGCTCATGCCGACGGCGGACTACTCGCTCGTCCAGGACCTGTACGACGAGTACGAAGTCCTCTCCACGCGCATCCGCCAGCTGGTCAAGGCCTGCAAGGTGGTGGGTCTCTACAACGCCGCGATGGGCAACGGCATCAAGCGGCTCTTCAATGAGACGTTTGACCAGGACCTGATTGCCGTCGAGGCCTGGGCCGTCATGGCGGAGAAGGGCGGCCTCCGGGGAAACATGGAGTTCCTCCCCCTCGAGGCCGTCGTCATGACGCTGGAGAAGCTCTCCGAGCAGCGGGACAAGGTGAAGGCGCAAATTGACGAGATGACGGGCATGGGGGACGTCCAGCGTGGCGCCGCCATGTACGTCAACCAGAAGCCCATGACGGCGACGGAGTCCTCTGCGCGAAGCTACTATGCGGACCTCCGGACCAACGCACTCCTGGACGAGTTTGCCCGCTTCGCCTCGGAGCTCCAGGCCCTCAAGGGTGAAATCATCTGCAAGCATTACTCTCCGGACACCATCCTCAAGATGTCCAACATCCAGAGGAGCTTCAACAGCCCGGACGAGGTGCAGAAGGCCCTCGCCCTTCTCTCCAGCGACTACTTCAACTACCGTGTGGAGGTGAAGTCCGACAAGCTCGCCATGTCCGATTCCACCAAGATGAAGAATGAGCGGATTGGCTGGATGCAGGCCCTCGGCGGGCTCATTTCCGCCATGGGGCCGATGATGCAGCAGTCACCCCAGCTCGCCCCCTTCTTCCTCGAGGCCATCAAGTGGACCATGGCCAGCTTCGAGGGGAGCAAGGACATCCAGGGAGTGCTGGACCAGGCCGTGGCCCAGACGGAACGGCAGATTCAGCAGCAGATGATGCAGGGGCCGCCGCCAGACCCGAAGCTCCTCGCCGCACAGGCCAAGGGCCAGGTGGACATGCAGAAGGCCCAGTTCGACGCCCAGGCCAAGGCCCACCAGACACAGCTGGAGTCGGCAGCCCGGATGCAGGAGATTCAGGCAGAAGCCGAGGCGGACGTCGCCAAGCAGGCAGCCCAGGCGCACTACAACACCCAGGAAGAGATTGCCCGGCACCAACTCCAGGTCCAGGAGAATCGCCAACTCCTTCACCACGACCTGGTGAAAGAGGCCGTCAAGCCCAAGCCCGTCGTCTCCTACAAGCCCCACCCCAACGGCAGTCCCCCGCGGAGGTAAGGCATGGCCGAGGGCTACGCATTGATGACGCCGGACTCCGCGGGATGGCAGGTCCCGTCCATCTCAGGCCAAGGGGGCAAGTTTTACTACACCAACGGCACCACCAAGTCCTGGGAGTACGTCTTCCCGGACCAGACGGGCCAATCCGGCATGGTGCTGGGGACGAATGGCTCGGCCGTCGTCTGGGTCTCGCCGCAGTCCGGGCCACAGGGGCCCGCTGGGCCTCAGGGGCCACAGGGTCCAGCCGGCGCAGATGGGGCGACCGGCCCTCAGGGGCCCAAAGGGGACACAGGAGACGCCGGTGCGACGGGTGCACAGGGGCCGCAAGGGCCAACCGGAGCCACCGGTAGCCAGGGGCCGCAAGGCCCCGCTGGCGCCGATGGAGCGCAAGGGCCGCAAGGGGCGACGGGCGCCCAGGGGCCCACCGGGCCTGCGGGAATGGCGGGGAGCACCACCAGCATCTCCTCCCCCGTCGCCAACTCCACCACCAGCTTTGCCGACGTCACCGGGCTTTCTTTTGCAGTCGTCTCCGGCAACCTCTACTGGTTCAAGTTCGTCATCCCGTACAACTCAGCTGCCACCACCACCGGCTCGGCCTGGGCCATCAACGGGCCCTCCCAGACCCTCCTCAACTACCGCTGCCAGTACACCCTGACAGCCACCAGCGAGACGCAGCACTACCTCGGGGCCTACAACAGCGGCTCGGCCAATGCCTCGAGCCTCTCCACGGGCAACGTCTGCATCATGGAAGGTGTCATCAAGCCTTCGGCCAACGGCACCGTCATCGCCCGCTTTCTCTCCGAAGTCTCCTCCTCCGCCATCACCGCCCTGGCCGGAGCCTTCGTCTGGTACATGGTGATTCCATGAGGCGCACCTACCGATGGAACCCAGAAACCCAGAGCCTCGAGGAGATTTCCTCCCGGAAGGACGGAGTCGTCTACGGCAAGGAGCTGCTGGAGAAGTTTCGCCGGGAAGGCCTCTGCCCCGTGGATGACTTCAAGGACACCTGGGAGAAGGCCGAGACGGAGCGAAAGCGCCTCCGCGGAGAGCTCCCACCCACCCCGGCCATGCGCGAGGAGCGCCGCCGGCAGATTTCGGATGCAATCGACCGGGTGAGGGCCGGCTACAGGCCCACCCGGCTCCCCATGCTGGAGGACTAGATGGCTCAGGCAGAACTCGACACCGAGGTGGACATCGAGCCGGCCGATGCGGCCCATGACGACCGGCGGGCAGACATCGCCGCGGCCTTCGAGAAGCTGTCCGGGGGGGCCGACGAGAAGGCCCCCGTGGAGGCCAAGGAGGCCCCCCAGGACGTTGAAACCCCCCAGGCCCGGACGGAGAGGCTCCGGGACGAGAAGGGCCGTTTCCAGCCCAAGGAGGCGGCTCAGGAGGCCACTCCGCCCAAGGGCAGGCAGCGCCAGACGGCTCCGGCGGAGCTCGAGCCTCCGGAGAAGAAGGCTGTAGCCCCGGTCAAGCCCGACCCGGTGGACCAGGTGCCCGCCTCGGTCAAGCCGGAGCATGCCGAGGACTGGAAGCAGACGCCCCGGAGCATCCGGGAGGAGTTCAAGCGCCGGGAGGCCGAGCAGTACGCCTTCATGGAGCAGACGAAGCACCAGCGGGCGGCCCTCCAGCAGATTCAGGAGGCCGTCCAGCCCTACCAAGCCCTCCTCCAGGCAGAAGGGGGCAGCGTCCCAACGGCGCTCCGGAACTACCTCCAGGCCGCCACCCTGATGCGTCAGGGCAGCCCCCTGGCCAAGGCCCAGTGGATTGCCAAGCTGACCCGGACATTCACCTCTCAGGAGCACCTGGGACTCCTCGACCAGGCGATTGCGGCCGAGTACGGGGTGAATGGCGCCCAGCCCCCGACTCAGGAGCCGGCCGCCTACAACGCACCCCGCCAGGAGTTTCGAGACCCCCGGGTGGATGAGCTCCTCGCCAACCAGCAGCGCCAGCAACAGATGGAGTGGCAGCAGGGTTATGAGTCCGCCCAGCAGGACTACCAGCAATGGACGGCCGAGAAGCAGCCGGAATTCCTGCCTTGGGTGCGGAACAAGATGGCGACTCTCCTCGAGACGGCCGCCAGGGACAACGAGGAGCTGGGCTTCGAGGAGGCCTATGACGCGGCCTGCAGGACTCACCCGGAAGTCCGGAAAATCCTCCTCCAGCGCGAGGAGGCCGCCCGGGCCCAGCCATCGGCGCTTCAGCGCTCCAGAAGGGCCGCTGTGTCCCTGCGCCCACAGGGGGCAGTTGCGCCCGGCGCGGGAAATGGTGGAAACTCCACCCGGGCGGACATTGAGGACGCCTGGGACGCAGTGATGGGACGGTAGCAGCGCTTCGGCAGCGCCCAGCGACTGGCAGTCAAGACAGCCGATTGCATCTCCCCAGCCGGGGAGCCGAGCGAACCCCTCGAGGGTCCACGCGGGAAGAGGCGAGCAGTCCACCCTTTCTCCGTTTGAGGACCCCCCATGTCGTTCCCAGGCAATCCAGCAATTTCAGACATCGTCGCCACCACCATCGAGTCCCGTACGGGCAAGCTGGCGGACAACGTCACCAAGAACAACGCGCTCCTGATGTCCCTGAAGAAGGGTGGAAACATCCAGACCTTCTCCGGCGGCACCATCATCACCCACGAGCTCAGCTTTGCTGCCAACGGCAACGCTGGGTTCTACAGCGGGTACGACTTGCTGCCAGTCGCCGGGCAGGACGTCATCAGCTGGGCCCAGTACGACATCAAGCAGGCCGCCTGCCCCGTCGTCATCAGCGGCCTGGAAATGCTCCAGAACGCGGGCAAGGAGCAGATTATCGACCTGATGGAGGGCCGGCTCCAGGTGGCCGAGGCCTCCATGGCGAACCTGATTTCCCAGGGCCTGTACTCGGATGGGACGGGTTCGGGCGGCAAAACCATCACCGGCCTGGACGCGGCCGTCCCGGCGGGCACCTCGAGCGGGCGCATCGCCACCGGCACCTACGGGGGCATCGACCGCTCCGTGTGGACGTTCTGGCGGCCCTACTACCAGAAGGACGCCACCTTCAGCTCCACCACCGTCCAGGGCTCGATGAATGCCCTGTACAGCAACCTGGTCCGTGGTGCGGACCGGCCGAACCTCATCATCTGCGACAACGTGGGCTGGCAGGTGTACATGGCCTCGCTCCAGAACCAGCAGCGCTTCATGCAGGCGGAGACGGGTGACCTCGGCTTCCCCACCATCAAGTTCATGGGCACGGACGTGGTGCTGGACGGCGGCATCGGCGGCTTCGCCACGGCGTCCACCTTCTACTTCCTCAACACCAAGTACCTGAAGTACCGGCCGCATGCCGACAGGAACTTCGTGCCGCTGTCGCCCAACAAGCGCTACGCCATCAACCAGGACGCGGAAGTGCAAATCATCGGCTGGGCCGGCAACCTCACCAGCGGCGGAGACCAATTTCAGGGCAGGCTCAGCACGACTTAGTAACTGACGGCATCGCCCTGGGGGCGGGCAACCGCCCTTGGGGCAGCCACCAAGGACAAACCCCATGGCGACCGCCACCAGCTACTACCACGGAATTTTCACTCCCCCCTCGAGCCCCGCCAACGTCATCAAGCAGGGCGTCCTCGCGGACGTGACAGGGGCCTCGGCCCCGGCCACTGCCGCGAGCGTCACCTATACCCCGATGAGCGGCACGGGGGTGGACACCCTCTTCATCGCGGGAGTCCCCGTCACCGTCACGTACAACACGAGCGCCACCCAGACGGTGACGGACACCAAGACGCTCCTCACCTCCACGGGTGGGGATGCCCTGGTGGGCACCGTCTCCAAGCTCTTCACCGTCTCCGGAACCACCACCCTCGTCCTCACGGCGAAGGCCCCCGGGACGGCAGGAGAGGGGATTCCGGTCTACAAAACCAACGTCTCCGGAGCCTCCGGGAGCCTCAACCGGAACTTCTCGGCCGGGGCGGACAGGTGGTTTGGCCAGGGCGCAGGCGCAGGCCCGGTGGATGGCGTGGCGGTGGGCGGCATTGGGGCCCTCTGCACGGGCATCGGCCGGGGCACGCAGATGACTCCCGTGGCGGCGCGGACGTCAGCCAACGTCGGCACCACGGCAGCCACGGCCACCTGGACGCCGCCCACGAGCTCGACGGCCACTCTCAGCGTCGCCGGGCAGAACTTCACCATCACCTTCAACACCAGCGCAGCGCAGACGGTGACGGACACCATCGCCGCCCTGCATGCCAACCCCCTCGTCCAGCGGCAGGTGGTGGCGACCAATGACGGCTCGGACAACGTGCTGCTGACGGCCAACGCAGGCCTGGATGGCAACAACATCGCCATCTCGGCGGGCGGAGAGCACGGCTCGACCCTCGTCTCGGGCTTCACCGGAGGCGCCGGGCCGACCGTCACGGACGTCTCGAGCGCCCAGGTGGGCGCAGGGCTGGACGCCCAGCTGCCGGTGGCCTTCACCGCCCAGAGGCTGACGCCGACGGGCACGGCCACCCAGGGCGACACCACGGCCGGAACGGTGCAGGCCGTCGGGGCCACGGACGCGGTGCTGGTGGCTGCCACGGCCACGTACACCCCGCCCACGAGCTCCACGGATACGCTCTACATCAACGGCTACCCGCTGACGGTGACGTTCAACACCTCGGCGACGCAGACGGTGACCGACACCAAGGCCCTGATTGCCGCCATCCCCTGGATGAACAACCTCCTGGACTGCACGGGCACCACCACCCTGGTGCTGACCCGGCGGACCCGGGATGCCTACAGCGCCCCGGGGACGCCCGTGGACGGGCTGGGGCCCTACGGCAACTCCGTCACCGTCTTCTCGGCGGGGCTGCACTCGGCGTCCATCAACCACACGGTCCTCACCGGCGGCGCCACCAGCGGCAAGGGCGTCCGGCTGGTGAAGTCCACCGGCACGGTGGCGAATGGTGGGGCCGTCATCTCCGGCTGGCTCAACGAGTTCAACCCCGGCGCCTCCGGAAACCCCAACACCGGGAGCATCGCCACCGGCTTCGTGGTGGTGGGAAGGGCCTCGTAAATGGCTCTCAGCGACTCGGCAGGCGTCGGCAGTGCACTTCCCAGCCAAGTGGGTGTGACGTCTGGCTGGGCGCTGGTGACGAATGGCACAGTGGCATCCTGGGCCTCCGTGGGTGGTGGTTCTGGCGTGGATACTCTGGCGGCGGTGGGAAGCTCTCCCAATGCCAACGGGGGCACCATTGCCTCGACCACCCTCACGCTACAGCCGGCAGATGGAACCCATCCTGGCGTGGTAACGGCCCTGGCCCAGACGTTCGGGGGCCTCAAGACATTCACCAGCCAGCTGGCCTGCAGCGGGGACATCAGCGCCACGGGCCTTTCTGGAGACCAGGCAGTCCTGGGCACAACCTCCGGGACGGCAGCATTGGCATTCGTCCACTCCGGCACCCCCACTACCGTCTTCTGGACGGATGGTACGCACATTGTCCTGGGGACTCCTGGGGGTTCTGGTGATTTCTTCTTCCGTCAGGGCGGACAGTCCGGCACTACCCTCGCCCTCATCACCAGCACTCAGTTGGACTTGACTGGCCTCGGAGTCGGCGGGGCCATCAAACTCAAGTCCCCAGATGGAACTACCTACACAGCCACCATCGCCAACGGTGGTACCTGGAGCATCAGCTAGGCCATGCCGTATCCGCCCCCGCCGGGCCCACCCGGAGTGGGCGAGTTTCAGGCCATCGGGCTTCTCCAGGCACCGGCCATCCCCGATGTCACCGGGAATGCTGGAAAGTTTCTAGAGACGGATGGAGTTGTCCCGCAGTGGGAGCCCGTCACTGGAGTTTTGCCTGACCAGACGGGACAGGCGGGCAACTTCCTCACCACGAATGGAACCAGCGCAAGCTGGGCTGCCATTCCAGCGGGCAGTACCTTCGACCTCCGCGACTACGGAGCGGTGGCAGACGACCCGACAAACGACGTCTCGGTGGCTTTCTACAACGCCGTGGCGGCGTTCAATCAGATGCTTGTCGGTCTGACTGAAATCTTCGGAACCAACGGGCCATTTGGAGCCATCGTCTTTCCGCAGGGCACGTTCTATACCAGCCGCCCGCTCTGTGTTCCGGCCAACTGTGAAATTTACGGTGCCGGTAAGACACTGACGATGGTGGTGCCGGGCACCGGAGACCACACCACCCCGTCGCTGGTGCAGGGCTATGCGGGCCCCATCTTTTTCGCCAGTCCGGCGTGGACCCCGGGGATGTTGCCCAACGTCTCCCAGCCCAGCCTCGGGACGTCATTGGCCACCGGTTCTGGAAACTGCCTCAATCTCGCGCCCGGAACCGACGTGCTTCACGTCACAGCGAGTTACCCCCTCCACGATTCCTTCCCCTGGGGCACGTGGATGGGGAACGACTACACGCTGACGGCGTGGAGCCTGGAGCTCTTCGTTCGCGTGGATAACCACCCCGGGACGGCGGCGGAAGAGGGAACGCTGGGCATCATCGGAAGCTATGGCCCTGGCGTCTGGGGCTCCAGGGACCAGAATTTCCCCTACGACTCGGCCTTCAGTCTCCGGGCAGTGGTGGATGGTAGCAACATCACCCTGGAAGCGCGCATCACCACCAACCCGGCCTACACCGGGCCGTTCAACACAGTGGCATCCGGCACCACGGTGTTGCTGTCTGGCACGGTGGCTCGGGCCACGGTCCGGCATGTCGAGTTGGACTACACCGGCTCCAACTTCTACTTCTACATCAACGGGGTGCTGCAGGGCTCTACCGCGGCCACGGGTCCCATTATCAGGGCGCCCTGGGAGCAAACGCAGATTGGCGCCACGGGTAGCGAATGGAGTCACTCTGACAACACCGTCACCGGCGCCGTGGACGGCATCCGGATGTCGAAGGTGGCGCGGCACACCGGCTCCAACTTTACTCCGCCGACGAGCAAGCCAACGTGGGATTCCAACACGATGGCGCTCTACAACTTCGACCAGTCGGCACCCACCATCCAGCCAAGGGATTCGGGCGGAGGTGATGTCGGGCCCCTGCTGACGCTGCCGATGTTCATCCCTGGAGTGCTTCGCTCCGGCATCAATGAAAGCACCTGGTTTTCCCCGGCCCTGGGCGACCAGGTTCCTCACTATGTGGACCTCTGGCCCATCGGCTTCGCGCAGAGCATCTACATCCACGACCTTGCCGTGACTGGCTGGTGGAGCTGCGTTGGCATCAAGGGCAAGCGCAGCCCCAGGCTGTGGGTCTATCGGACCGTCATCAATGAGATGGCCAATGCTGGCATCTGGGCGGCGGATGCCGAATCCTTCTTCGGCCAGCTCTCGGACAACTACCTCGGCAACGTGGCCGGTTCTGCCATCGTGCAGTTCGGTCGGGCAGACAGGAACGAAGCGCTCCAGTGCGGCATCGGCATCTACAATACCGCCGCTGGCGCGGTGACCTGGTTCAACAACCAGCCGACCTACAGCAGCTACGCCTGCATCGTCGGAGCTGGTGGCTCGCAGTTTTCTCAATACAACATCCAGAACGTCTCCAATGACACCGAGGGTTGGGCCTTCACCCGGATGATTGGGGCGGGAGTGCTGATTGGTCAGGCGGCATCCTGGTTCTCCTCTGGCAACCAGTGGGCCGCAGGCGGCACCTCATCCCCATTGAAGATTTTCGGGAATGCGACGCTGACCAACTTGCCGGAGGAGGCCGGGGCCTTTGCCAGCATCGGCGATGTCTTCCTTCCCCCTGTGACTGGCGCCAAATCCATCATTGATTTCGATTCGGCTAGCACCCCAATTGTCAGCATCACGCTGCAAAACGCCTATATCGCAGATTTCAATGAGCCAAGGCTTCCACTTTCTAACGTGGAAGGACTGGTTGCCATCCACGACTCTGCTGGCTTTAGCAATCTGCGGGGTCTCAGCATCTCAGACGTCAAGGCGGCCAACCTGGCTGGGTCTTTCACTTGCCAGGATGCATTCACCTGGGGCCAGGTGGTCTTTACCAATCCAGAGCCTGACGCCAATTACCAGGTCGTCGTCACGCTACAGGCAACGGACGGCAGTCCTGCGGCCAATTCTAGAATTGTTGACCACATCGATTACTTTGCCGACCGCTTTGTGGTGTCATTTGTGGCGGCCCCTGGTATGGGCGTCACAAACACCTGGGCCTGGCAGCTGGTTCGGGTCGAACCACCGGCACTCTATTACGATGCACATCCGTCGCTGCCGTCGTCCTTTTCCAATCCATTCGGTGGCGAGGTCAACAGGCCATTTGCTATTGCCATGACGTTGACGCCGAGCACGGGCAATACGTTCTACTTTGGCAACTTTACCCAGCAGACCATTCTCTCCGCCGGGGCGACGATTGGGGCGGCCGATAGCTGGGAGGTCAACTGGGAAGCAACTCTCTTCTTTGCCAGTGAGTACTGCGGGACGAGCCACCTCGAGCTGGACCCATTTGTCCAGAATGGAAAGCTCTGCACCCATCGCAACCCCGGCTCACACAACGTCGGCTTTTATTTCGACGGTTCCACGTACTACTACCTCATCGACGGACAGGCCAAGCTCATCCTTCCGGGGAGCAATCCCTTCGGTACGCAGCCGGCGACCGTCTACGTGGGCGAACGGTCGGACACCACCAACCCGCTGACTATCGCCAGCATCGCCAATCTCAAGATGGACCGCACGCCTGCGCGCGTCTATTCCTTCGAGCAGACCATCGGCCCCGGTCTCCAGCTCCAGGCGGCGCTCTTTGGAGATGATTGGGTGACTGGCCAGGGTGCCTCCGCCTCGTCGCCATGGAGCGCGCAGGTCATCAACAACAAGTACGGCACGACGTACTACTGGATGCCCAACAAGCAGGCACAGTTGACGGGTCCATTCGGGCTTGGCACAACGCTTTGGCAGCCGTGGGCCGGCACGTCGAGCAGCCTCTCGCTCTCTGCCGTTGTCATCATGTGCGGCTGGTATGACTGCCTCAACAGCGTCCCGGCGGCGACCACCTTTGCCGGACTCCAAGCCATCGTGGAGGGCGGCCCGGCGTCTGCCACCTGGAATCCCCCGACCTCCGGAACCACGCCGACGGACCAGCGGTCCTTTGCCATCGTTCAGGTCAACTCAAGCGGCACATCCGTGCTGACCATCGACGGACACAACATCAACATGGTGTGGCAGGGCAGCTTTGCTGCCACTACGGCCTTCGTCGTCAACGCCATCAATACCACTCCAGCCACCGACGCCATCGTCACTGCGACGGCCCAGGCGGCGGACCCGACCCAGAAGACGCTCATCATCAATACCAACGTCATCGGCACCGCCGGCAATGGGATGGTCATCTCCACCGATGGCGTTGGCGGCAGCGGTGTCTATGGTGACCTCGGCACGGGCCCCGGCTTTGCGCTCTCCGCCAAGACGTTCGATGGAACGGACAACACCGTCACCATCTCCGGGCAGACCTTCGTCTGCAACTTCGATACGGACGTCACCACCACCATCAACAACCTGGTGACGGCCATTACCGGCTCGTCCCTCAATGCAACCCTTGCGGCTGCCAATGCCGGAACAACGATGTCCCTGACGGCCAGGACCAATGGGACAGCCGGAAACACGGTGCGCCTCTCTGGCACCGGCTTCAATACTTCGGGCGCCGTGCCGGCATGGAGCAATCCCGTCACCGCCAATGCCGTACACATGGACGGCGGATTCAACGGAGCCATTTCCCTTGGGGCTACCACCATCCTCGTCTGCAACGTGCCCCCGTTTGGAACCAACTCTAGCTATTCTGCCGGGAAGGACGCCATTCGCGTTACCCTCAATGGGCTGATTGGTGGCTACGCGGCCGCGGGCGTTACCATTGTTGACCTGGACCTCTTGGTGAGGGATGCCGGCGCACACCAGAACATCAATCCCGCCTATGATGCAGGCAATGGCTATCCAAATGATGCCTGCCAGACCGCCATCTACGGACTCATCCAACCCCTACTGCCCTAGGAGACGCACATGGAGACCGCCAGTCAGTTCCAGCAGGTGATGGCCGACAACCCCAACAACCCCTTTGCCGCGGACGACAAGCTGTGGGTTCGCTTCGAGATGGTGCCGGTGGAGGACCCGGAGAAGTCCAAGGACGAGGGCCGCACCATCTGCGTGGACGTTCCCCACATCGAAATCCGCACCCCGGGGGACCGGGACAACGTCCTCTTCCGTCCCATGACGGACCTGGACAAGCAGCGCTTCAAGAAGCGCTATGAGGAGTGGCTGAAGACGCAGAACGACGAGCCGACGGAAGGGACTCCGCTGTCGGAAGTCCCCATCTTCAAGCGCCGGGAAGTGGAGGAGTGCCGCTACCTCAACGTCTACACCCTGGAGCAGCTCGCCGCCCTGTCCGACTCCCACGTGAAGAAGGACCGCGGCCTCTACAACTACCGGGAACGGGCGAAGAATTACCTGGACGTGGCGCTCCGGGGCAAGGAGGCCTCACGGCTCCAGGCGGAGAAGGACGCCCTGGAAAACCGCTTCGCCTCGCAGACCCAGGCCATCGAGGACCAGAAGGCCCTGATTGCCGCCCTGCAGGCCCAGCTTCAGGCGATGGCCAAGTCCATGGCCGAAAAGAGCGAGAAGTAAGCGATGGCCCAGGAGCCCACCCCTGCGTTGACGTGGCTGCAGGCGCAGTTTCCCACCATCTCGACGATGATTAACAACGTCGCGGTGGAGGTGGGCTTGACGGCCTCCGCGGCACCGCTCTCCAGCACGGACCCCAACTTCGTCCAGATGCTGGTGCTGGCGAACAAGCTCGGCAAGCAGCTGATGCGTCGGTGCGAGTGGCAGCTCCTCAACCGGACCTACACATTCACCACCAATAGCATGGGGCCGCCAACGCCGGAGGTGACGTTCTACCCCCTGCCCAACGACTTCAACCGGATGATTAACCAGACGGCTTGGAACCGCACCAGCCGTCTGCCGATGGCCGGGCCGCTGACGGCTCAGGGCTGGGAGTGGCTGGTGGGCCTGGTGTCGAACCAGTACACCATCTACCTGGGGTTCCGGCAGTGGGGTGGGACGTTTGCCGTCTACCCGAGCCCCAACCCCGCCAACCAAACCATCGCCTTTGAGTACCAGTCCAACGCCTGGGTGCAGCCCTCGGGCACGACGACGCTCGACCAGCGGGCGCAGACACTCCAGAACCCCGGAGACATCCCTCTCTTTGACGAGCTCCTCTTCCAGTGCGGACTCAAGGCGGCCTTCCTCGCCGCCAAGGGCTTTGACTCCACCTCGGCAGATGCCGAGTACCAGGCGGCCCTGGACAACGCCATCGGCACGGACCAGGGCGCGCCCAAAATCAACATGTCCGACAACGGGTTCGGCATGAGATATTTAGACGCACTGAACAACGTGCCACCCTCTGGATTCGGCCAGCCCTAGATGCTCTACGCCCGGAAACAGGCGCTGAAGACAGTCACCGGGGTCTCCCCCACGGGAGGCATCAACTCCGTTGCGGCCCTGTCCCAGATGCAGCCGGACGAATGCGTCCAGCTGGAGAACCTCTGGCCCGGGGCCTTCGGGGCCACCTCGAGACTCGGGAGCGCCGTCCACACCCAGGATGTCGGCTACTACCCGGCCATCTCCACATTCACCCCGCCGACGTCCGCGACCGCCACGTGCGTCATTTCCGGGCACAGCTTCACCGCGACGCACCACACCGACGCCGACACCACCGTCAACGACTTGATTGCCCTCATCCAGGCCAACCCCACGGTGTCGGCGCTGGTGACGGTGACGCTGGTGAGCCACAAGATGCAGGTGACGGCCAAGGCCTTGGGTGCCTCGGGCAATGGCATCACCACCACCTCCAACAACGCCAACGGGGCGAGCTTCGACCACGCCTCAACGCAGGGGGGCATCTCCAGCACCTCCGGCAACTACACCCTGATTCCCTTCCATGGAGAGGACGGGACCCACGACAAGCTCTTCGTCGCCACCAACCAGGGCCTCTGGGACTGCTCCGTGACGGGCGCCGTGCCGACGCTGCTTCTTGCCTTCGCCGCCACGACGGGCCTCGCGGGCATCGGCTCGAGCACCAACTTCTCCTCCATCGGCGACCACTTCTGCGTCTACTGCGACGAGGTCAACGGCTACTACCTCTACACGGAGTCCACGCAGACCTGGCAGAGGGTAGGAACCGGGACGCCCAGCACCTCCGTCTACACCCCACCCACGGCAGCCACCGCGACGTGCGTCATCAACGGGACGACCTTCGTCGCCACCTTCGACACCGACGCCGGCACCACCATCGCCAACCTCATGGCGATTATCCGCTCGGATGACGCCATCACGGCGCTGGTCAAGCTGTCCTCCGACGGGAGCCTGATGACGGTGACGGCCGTGGAGCCGGGCACGGCGGGCAACGGAATTACCACGACGACCGACGGGGCCAACGGCGCGGCCTTCTCTGCCGCGGCGACGACGGGCGGGACGGATGGCGTCTATGGGGTCAACCCCAACGACTTCGTCTTCCCGTGCGTGTGGATGCGGCGACTCTGGTTCTGCGAGCGGGGGAGCTCCACCGGGTGGTTTCTCCCCTTCGACTCCGTCTTCGGGGAGGCCAAGCCCTTCAACTTCGGCGCGAGCCAGCCGGCGGGTGGCGCGCTGAAGTGCATGGCCAACTGGACGGTGGACTCCGGCAATGGCGTCGGCAACAACCTGATTGTCATTTCGGAGGCCGGGAACGTCTCGGTCTACTCCGGCTCGGACCCGGAGGTGACGGGGGCCTTCCTCCTCACGGGCGTCTGGTTTGTGGGCGGCTTCCCGGTGGGAAGGAATATTTCCGCGGGGGACGGCGGGGACGTCATCATCATCACCAACCTGGGCGTCATGTCCCTGGCCCACTACCTCCAGGGCCTCTCCCTGGCGGACCGAACGCTCTACGCCACCAAAAACATCCAGACCCTCATTCAGGAGGAAGTCCAGGAGAACGGCAACTCTTACGGATGGCAGATTGTCATTACGCCCGACGAGCAGGCCATCATCATCGTCGTCCCCCAGCCCAATGGCATGGCGCCCATCTGCTACGGGGCGCCCTACGCCACGCGCAACTGGTGCAAGCTGACGGGCCGCTCGGCCTTCACCATGGGGGTCTGGCTCAACAAGCTCTACTTCGTGGAGGCGGGGACTGTCTCGGACCTCTACGAGGTGAACGGCTCTCTGGACTTCGTCCAGCTGGATGGCTCGGGAGGCCAGCCCATCCCCTGGACCGTCTTCGGCAGCTTCCAGCCCTATGGGACGCCAGCTGTGAGGAAGCGGGTGCAGATGCTGCGCCCCTACTTCACCACCACCGGGAGCACGGTCAACTACTCGATTGCCGCCCGGTATGACTACGACTTGACCCCGCCCCCGCCCGCCACCACGCCGTCCACCCTCCCGGCCGGAAGCCTCTGGGACACGGCGGTGTGGGACGTGGCGCTCTGGAGCTCGGGGACGGCCTCGCTCTTCCCCTTTCAGCAGCTGAACGGCGCGACTGGAGAGGGCCACGTCGTGGCCGTGGCGCTGACGGGCTACGCCATCGAGCCCACCACCCTGGTCCAGGTGGACGTCATGTACGAGGAAGGGAATTATTTTTAGCCATGAAGACTCTTGATAAGCCTTGCAAGCTGTGGCCAGGACGCCTGACGCGAGCCGGCTACGGAAAGTTGCGAATGGGCGCCAAGGACTGGACCGCTCATCGACTGTCTTGGTGGCTGGTCTACGGTGAAATCCCGGAAGGCCTCTGCGTATGCCACCACTGCGATACCCCGGCCTGTGTTGAGCCGACGCATCTCTTCCTGGGGACTCACCAGGACAACCGTGACGACGCCGTCCGAAAGTCACGGCATGCTCGTGGCGAGAAGAGTGGCCACGCCAAGTTGACCGAACAAGACATCATCGACATCCGAGCGGCTATCGCTGCCGGGGAGACCAACCTCTCTATTGCCAAGCGTTACCCCGTCAATGATGCCAGCATCAGCAACATCCGAATCGGCCACACCTGGAAGCATGTGAAGGGCGAGGCATGAGGCTCCACGCCGGCCAAAATGATGCCGTCCTGGACTGGGTGTCCCGGCGGGTGGACTTCACCCTGTCCCCCCACACCCGGCTCATCTGGGTGACGAGCGACGTGGATGGGAGTCTCCTGGGGGCCATGGGCTTTGGGGGTCGGATGGGCCGGACGTGGGGCTCCATCGCCATCGCCCTGGCTCACCCTCGAGCGGCCGTGCTCCTGGTGCGCGCGGGGGCCTGCTGGCTCTTTGGCGCGCAGGCCGCCCAGGCCGGCTACGTCACCATCTCCAGCAAGCGAAAGCTGTGGATTTCCTCCCTGGTGGACGTCATCGGGTTCCGGGAGGTGGACCGGGTCAAGGGCGGCATCGGCCCAGGCGAGGACTTGGTCATTCTGAAGCTCACGCCTGGAACCTGTCGTCCCTGGCAGGCAGAATTGCGAAAGTTGCAGCGCCACGGGTTGCTGCAGGAGGCCAGCTAGATGCCTGGAATGTTCGGTGGCGGAGGGATGTCTCCTGCGGAACTGTCCGGGCTGGCCCAGGAGGAAGCCCAACTCAACCGGACCAACACCTGGAGCCCCATCTACGGCGGGACGACGTGGAGTTCTGGCGGAGGTGGCGGCGGGGGCGGGGGCAACATGCCCACCGTCCAGTCCGCCGGCATCAACCCCTGGGACTCTCCCGACGTCGTGCAGCAGAAGATTCAGGCTGCCGGAGGAGGCCCTGGCGGCAACGGCACATGGACCCAGACGCAGACCCTCTCGCCCTTCGAGCAGCAGATTTTCAACACGGCCCAGGACTTGCCCGGACGCCTCGGGCAGGACTTGCAGCCCTTCGACGACTCGATTGTCGCCCCCAACTTCGACCCCAACTTTGAGCAGACCCAGCAGAACGAGGCCTACAAGTACGACACCTCCAAGCTGGACCCCCAGTGGAACATCCAGGAGCAGCAGCTCAAGGGCAGCCTGGCGTCCCAGGGACTCCACCCGGGAGACCCGGGCTACCAGCAGGCCATGCAGCAGTTCCAGACGTCGAAGAATGCAGCCTACGACCAGGCCCGGAGCGGCAGCTACCAGCAGGGAGTCCAGGCGGGGGCCACGCGAACGGCCACCCAGTCCGCGGCGATGCAGGCCGAAATCCAGCGCGCCCTGACGAAGTCCGGATGGACGACGGGGCAGATTCAGCAACTCCTCGGCATTCTCCCCGGTGGCCCCTCGGGGCAGGCCCAGCCCGTGTCCCTGGTGCAGCCGGCGCTGCAGAACCAGCTGGCCCAGCAGCAGATGCAGGCCCAGTTCTGGAACAACATCATCGGCGGCGGGGCCATGCTCGGCGCGGGAGCGCTGGCTGGCTCGGACATCGAGGCCAAGGAAGACTTTAGCGACCCTGGGCCTGCCATCGAGGAGTTCCTCCAGGCGGCGGAGCCCTCGGAGTACAGCTACAAACCAGAATTCAAGTCGTCGCCCATCCACGGAGACGGCCGCTACGTCTCCCCCATGGCCCAGGGGCTCGAGAAAACCGCCATCGGCAAGTCCATGGTCATCGACACCCCCGCCGGGAAGGTCGTGGACTATGGCAAGTCGTTCGGGGCCCTCCTCGGCTCCCTCTCCCACCTCAACAAGAAGCTCAACCAAGTGATGGGACTCTGACATGGCCCTCTCGTTTCCATTCGACCGTCTGGCTGGACCCGGCAACGAGGCGCTGCCCCCCGTGGCGCCTGTCCGGCCCATCGAGAGTCCCCTCAAGCCCATCTACGAGGCCCGCACGCTGGCGGCCATGGCCAAGCAGCGGGAGGCCGACACCAAGCTCAAGCAGGCCCTGCTCCGGGCGCAAGTCCTGCGCGAGCAGCCGCTCTATGCCCAAGGGGAGGGGCCGCTGGGCGTCACCATCGGCCAGGGCCCCGGGGGCTGGGCCCCCGCCATCGGCAGCATGGTGGCCGGCATCCTCGCCAAGAAGGCCCATGAGAAGGCCGGAGAGGCCTCAGCAGCGGCCCTGGGAGAGCTCGGGCCCTCCACCCAGTCCCTTGCCGAGAACTTCATCCAGGGAAGCCCTGGAGGCCTCTACGGCTCGGGCTATGGATTCCCCCAGCCCGCGAGGCCCGTTCCCCAGGGCACCCCCCTCTCCCTCCCCCTGTCATTCTGAGCCATGGCCAACCCCGCCGACCTGACCCAGCTGGACCTTCAGAACCTCACGCCGGAGCAGGCGGCGGAATTGGCACGCCAACAACAGGCGGCCCTGGCTGCCCAGCAGCACCACGCCCTCTTGGGAATGCTGTCGGCGGCCCCCGAGCTCCAGAAGGCCGGGGAAGCCGAATACGCCCAGGCAGGACGAGAGCGGGCCGGCGGCAAGGAAATCTCCGCCAACGTCCTGAAATACGCCCTGGAGAAAACGAGTCAGGAACGGCAGCTGGAAGCCCTGAAACTCCAGGGAGAGCAGATTCGTGGGCAACTCGGCATCGCCCAGAGTCAGCTCCAGCTGCAGGCCCTCGAGCCCTTCATCCGCTCGATACTGGAGGCCCAGACGGAAGAGGACAAAATCAAGGCCATCACCTCCCACCTTGGCCACCTGGGGGGAAAGCTGGGAGAACTCCTTTCCGGGCCAGCGAAAGCCAAGCGAGAGGCCGCAGAGAAAGTGCTCAACAAGGCCGAGAAGACTGTCGGCGGCAAGGGTTCTGCACTGCCCCAGTCCACCGGGAAGGCTAAGCCTGCTGCAGCCCCAGTAGCTCCGGCTGGCTCGGCCAGCGTCGTGGACCAACTGCGGCAGAAGTATCTGGGCACGGCGAGTAAGTAAATGGCCGGGGCAACGCCAGAGGAGCTACGGCAGATGCGAGAGATGGCGGCAGCCGCGCACAATGACGCGGATGTCGCGGCCATTGACGCAGAACTGGCCAAAGTCCAACCCCTGGACGACTACACCCCACTGCGCGAGGCCTACGCCGACAGGCAGCAGGCCATGGCCCACGGCGCTCCGCCGGACGTGCTCGCCGCCATCGACGCCCACATTCACGACTTCACCCAGCGAATGCAGCAGGCCGACGTTCGTCGGCAAGTGGAGGGCATGAGCGCTCCGGAGCGCTTTCTCGCTGGCGCCGGAGCGGGCCTCACCAACGTCTGGCAGCACGCCAAGGAACTGGGGCATGAGTTGGCCTCGGACGTCGGTCCCAACCCCAGCTATGACCCACTGCGCATGCCCCAGCGGCTGGAAGGCCCACTGGGCCCGGACCTAGCGGCCCAGACAGCGGCCCTGGTGGCCCAGCGTCAGCAGACTCAGCAAGAAGCCGCGCCCTTGACGGGAACGCTGTCCGGGGAATTGGGCAACATCGCCGGGGAGGCGGCCGGGACGGCCCCCATCGCCATGGCCATCCCTGCCGGGACTGGCCCTGTTGTCGGAGGTACCATCGCCGGGGCGGGCACAGGGGCTCTCATGTCTGAGCCTGGGCAGCGTCTTGAGGGGGCCGGATTGGGCGGGGCGGCTGGCGGGCTCCTGGGGCTTGTTGGCAAAGTCGCAAATGCCGGCATTCAAGGCATCGTCAAGCCCACCGAGGCAGCCAAGACGCTCCAGAAGGCTGGTGTCGAAGGGATGACGGCCGGCTTAGCGGCCCCGACAAGCACCATCGCCCATTGGGAGCAGGCAGCCGAATCTGGTCCGACGGGCGCCACCGTCAAGGCCGCTCGGAGCGTCCTCCCGTTCAGCCTGGAGTCGAAGTTTCTCGAAAAGGCCGCGCCGGAGGGCTTCACCGGAGACCTGTCCAAGTCCGTCTCCGTTTCCGACCGCCTCCAGGCCCTCCGCGACGCTATCGGGGCTGGCTACGACTCCATCCTCGACACTCTGCCCGTCCCCAAGAATGCCATCGCCAGGGATGTGGCCCGAAAGGCCTTGAACCAAGGCGAGGCGCTTCTCACTCCAGCGGAACGCAACAGCACCTGGGAATGGCTCAAGCAGCAGCTGGGGAAGCTAGAGGGCGCCAACAGCCTGGAAACGCTTCATCACATCCGCTCCGAGGTGCGCAACAAGGCCTTTGGCCTCCGGAATACCAGCCCTGAAATCGCCAGCCACTTAGGCGAAGTCGAAGACGTCCTGACTGGGCACATCAACGATGCCCTCAAGGCGAACATGGACCCTGGCGCAGCGGCCAAACTGGCAGCCCTGGACACCAAGTACCACACGCTCCGGATGCTGGAGGACGCTGCGGCCTATGAGCCGGCGGAGGGCTCGGCCACCATCACCCCGGACCGCCTACTGCGAGAACTCAAGGGAAGCACCACCAAATCGGCCTATGCCCGGGGCGCTGGGGGTGAATTGCGGGAGCTCGCCAGCGCCGGCAAGAAAGTCCTCAGTCCCCCAAGGCCCGTGACGGGAGCATTGACGAACCTCGCTCAGTCCGTGCCGCTATTGCGTTCCTGGGCTCCGGGTGTTCTGGCCATGGCCTCCACACGCATGCCCAATGTCCTCCTGGGCCAGACGCTTCCCCAGCGAGTATTACAGAAGACGCTCGGCCAGCCAGTGGTGAGTGGGGCCCTGGGACAAGCCGCTCGCGTGGGTGCCGAGGACGTCATTAACAACTGGCTCAACCATCCCAACCCACCCGAGGAAGAGACGTCCGCCGAGCCTCCCGCCAAAGTCCTCACCCAGTCGATGAAAAAGAAGAAGAAGGCCCCCTGATGCCGCTCCTGGACGAAGAGGCCTACCAGGCCAAGCTAGAGCAGCGACGCGCCATGCAACAGCGCGCCCTGGAGAAGAGACGTGCCAAGCTGAAGGCCCAGGCCCTCCGCCGAGTCCTCAAGAAGCAGCACAAGCAGAAGCTCCGCGTGCGCAAGGGGAGACTCGGGGCCACCGTCCTCGAGCCCTTCACCGAGGCGCAGTTGAGGACCCGGCTCCGCTCCCTGGGTCTGCGCTGTGTCTACTGCGGCGGACCCTTCGAGCACGTGGACCACCTCGTGCCCGTGGCCCTCGGAGGCCGGCATGCGCTCTGGAACCTTGCCCCATCGTGCCGCCCCTGTAACCTGAGCAAGAGAGACTCAAGCCCCCTGGACTGGGTCCAGCGAAAGGCCATCAACAAGACGGCGGTCCTGCTCGTGGAACGGGCCCTCCGACGGCACAAGAGGAAAGAGAATGCCTAGGGACCCATCGGGCAACTTCACGCTGGTGGCTGGAAACCCCACAGTCACTGGCACCACCATCACCACGACCTGGTGGAACAGCACCTCCACGGACATGGCCTCGGCGCTGACGGACTCCCTGTCCCGCTCAGGCCTCGGGGGGATGCTCGTCCCGTTCACCCTGGTGGACGGAAGCGTCAGCGCCCCGGCCTTCTCCTTCGTCAGTGAAAACAACACCGGCTTCTACCGGGCGGCCGCCGGGGACATGCGTGTCTCCGTCCTCGGAGGCGACGTCCTCAAGTGGACCTCCACGCAAGTCACCTCGCTGACCAGCGTGGTGGTGACGGGCGCCACCAACACCGTGGGCCTCGCGGCGACGGCCGGGGCGGGCAACGCGGATGGGGTGACGGGGACGGCCACCGGCACGGGCGCGGGCGTCCATGGGTTCTCGACTTCCACGGCTGGCAGCGCTGGTCTCGTGGGGACGGGAGCCGGTGGACAGCTCGGGCTCCTCGCCGCGAGCTCCGCCACCAACGTGGATGTGGCCCGCTTCGACGGCTACGTGGACCTGTCCCACGCCTCGAGCATCGCCGTGGGCACGGCCTTCACCAACCACCTCACCCAGAAGAACATCGCCAAGGCCTGGGTCATCTGCCGCACGGATGGGGCGGGAAACGTCACGGCGTCCGAGGGCTTCAACATCACGAGCGTGAGCATCTCCATGGCGACGCTGACCGTGACGTTTGCCAGCAGCTTTGCCTCCACCAACTACTCCGTCGTCGCCAGCGCCGGGGCCGCGGCCGCCGGATATCCTGCCGTCATTCTCAACACCCGCGCCACTGGCTCCTGCACCGTCAAGCTGTGGGACCTCAGCACCGGCAGTCTCTACAACCTCGCACTTCAGGCCATGGACATCTCCGTCCAGGTCTATGGAGCCCAATGACATGGCAGATGACTTGAAATTCAGCGTCACCCTCACCGGCCTCCAGATGGACTTCGTCGGAAAGCTGGTGGTGGACACCCTCAACGCCGCCAGCGCCCAGGTGAAGATGGCCTCGGAGGTGTACCAGCTGCTCCGGGCCTCCGTGACTCCGCCCGCGCCCAAGGCCAATGGCCTCCAGGCCATCCCTCCGCCTGAGGTGGAGGTGGACGTCTCGCCTCGGAGCCCGATTCCCTGATGGACTTGAACGGCGTCGCCGCTGTCATCACCGCGACCGGCGGGGCGCTGGCGACCATTCTCACCCAGGTCCTCACCTGGCACTCCAACAAGCTGAAGCTCGAGGAGGCCCAGAAGGAGCTCAAGGCCCTGAAGGAGGACCACCAGCGCGTGGCCCAGGACCTGGGCCGGAAGACGCGCGACATCCAGGACCAGCTCGGGACGCTGGATGACAGGACGGGCAGCACCCAGCGGCTGATGGAGGGCGTGGCTCTGGCGCAGGGAAATACGCCCATTCCGCCCCTCCGGGCCCAGGCCCTTCCTCCGGCGCCCGCCGTCCAGCCCATTCCGACGGGCAGTCAGCCCGGGTACAAGCGGTGAGCACCTGGCCCTACCGGCTCGAGCGGTGGCGGCAACTGATTGAGGACGCTGCCACGGCCTACAACCTCGCGCCGGAGCTCATTGCGGCCGTCATGGACCGGGAGTCCGGAGGCGGGGTGTACCTCACGCCCGTGGGCCCCGCCGGAACGGGGGACGAGGGCCACGGGAGGGGCCTCATGCAGATTGACGACAGGGCCCATCCAGACTGGTGCGCCCAGGTGGACGACAGCGGGACGCCGCTCTGGCAGCTCCCGGAACACAACATCGCCAAGGGCGCCGAGGAGCTCGCGCGCAACCTGATTCTCTTCGGGGACGTCCCCTCCGCCGTTGCGGCCTACAACGCCGGGGACGGCAAGGTACGGCGCCTCATTCTGATGGTGCCCAGGCCCTCCATCCACCAGCTGGACCAGCTCACCACCGGCCATGACTACGTCAGCGACGTTCTGGACCGGCTCCACAAGCTTCAGTTCGACGGAGCCTCCTGAAGTGCCCACCCCGCCGCAACCGTCGGACTGCCCTGAATGAGCCTCGCCGGTGGCAAGCTCGCGCTGGCTCTAGTTGTGGCATCCCTGGTGGGGGTTGGGGTGGGCGCCTTTGTCAGGGGACGGGGCTCGAGTCAAGGACTGACGGTGGAGGCCAGCGCCGACGCCGGGGCGACTGTCACCCTGGATGCCGGGACAGCCTCCGACTCCCGCTGTGCCGCCACCATCGAGCACTGGAACACAATCCGTGTGCCTGGACCCATTCGCTATGTCATGGTGGATGGGGGCCAGGTGGCCCAGCCGCCGGAGGTGGTGACGGTGCTGGTCCCGGATGTCTCGCTGAGGGCCTCAGGAAGGGCCTCCGCTGGCCTCCAGGGCGATGCAGAGGCCTCGGGGGCTGCCACGGCCTGGGTGACTGTTCCGGAACGTTCTGGCGGCCTCCTGCTGGGCGGGGGCATTGGCCTCCAGCACGACACCGACTTTCGTCCGACGCTGAACGTCCAGGCGGGCTACCGCTGGCCGTCCGGGCTGTCTGTTACGCTGGGGGGCGGTATGGACCCCCTGGCCACCTCGCATTGGAACGCCGCGTTACTCGTGGGGGCTTCACTGTGAGGGCGGGATGGGGAAGCCGCGGACCTCCTGGACGCTCGCCGAGCTGAAGGCGGAGTGGCGGGAGAGTACCCAGTGCCCCCGGTGGGGGAGTCGCTACCAGACGGGCCTGTCCTTCCTCTGTCCCCTCCACCAGAACCACCGGCTCAAGGTGCGTCTGGTCAACCCCGGGGACGGGGACCCGGAAGAATACTGGAGGGGCTCGGTCCGGGCCTGGCGGTGGAGCGAGATGGAGAACGGCGGCCACACCATCAGCGAGCTCACCTTGACCCGGCCTGATGGAGATTCCCCTCTGGACTTCGGGACCTGTGGGCAGCTGCGGATTATCGACGGGGTGGTGAGTCAGGTTCGCTAGCCTCTCCCAGCACCTCCCTCACCCGGGCGAGTGTGGCGCGCATGTCGCAGCCGTCACAATCTCGGCCACCGTGCATCCAGACGTGGGCAGCATGGACGATGTCCGCCAACTCCCTCACCAGCGCGGTCAGTTGCTCGGCGCGCCGTGTTGCCGCGACACGATGCGAACGCTCG